>Ga0209037_1000226_pt1 | contig 17008 bp, 14 predicted proteins | sample SaaInl25SG_5_DNA_FD_188225 | JGI IMG/M metagenome (GOLD analysis project Ga0209037, IMG submission 188225) | Marine microbial communities from expanding oxygen minimum zones in the Saanich Inlet - ESP_125SG_5_DNA (SPAdes) (version 2) | ecosystem: Environmental > Aquatic > Marine > Intertidal...
GCACCCCGGTGGGCGCGGCAACTGGGCCTGGAATGGTCGGAGGCGGGGGGCACCCTTGTGAGCGGACTGGCTCGGGGCATTGACGGCCGCGCCCACCGGGGTGCACTTGACGGTCCGAGGGGCGGAGCCCAGGTGGCGGTGCTGCCGTGCAGCCTGGAGGCTGTCCACCCCCGCATGCACGAGCCTTTGGCGCGAGAAATCCTGGATCGGGGAGGGTTGCTCGTCACCGAGCAGCCGCCGGGCGTGCAGGTCGAGCGCTGGATGTTCGCCTCCCGCAACCGAATCCTCACAGGACTCGCGCCCCGCACGGTTGTGGTGCAAAGCCCGGCCCGGGGCGGCTCCTTGATCTCCGCGCGGTGCGCCCTGGACCAAAACCGCGACGTCTTCGCCCTATGGCGCTCAGGCATGGGGCCGCCCTGGGCCGGGAATCGTGCGCTGGTGGCGGACGCCGAGGCTTTCCCCGTTCAAGATGTGGACGCGTTGTGGCGGGTCATCGAGGATGACGCGAAGGTTCGGCAGCAGGCGGTTCAAGGGCCTGCGAACACCAACCCTGCTGGCATCCCCCAAGGGTGCGCGGACGTGTGGAGCGCCTTGGGTGCGGCACACGCGATGTCTTGGCTGGAATTGAAGAAAAAGTTGGGCGTGCCGGAGCAGGAGCTCGAGCGACAGCTCTTTACCCTTGAGGTGCTGGGCTGGATTCGTCGCCTTCCGGGTCGGACGTACCTGCGGGCGTAGAATCGGCGACTTCGCTTGGCACGTTGGAGAGAGCGGGCTCGGAAGTGCGGGGCGCGTTGGGCAAGGCTCCGATGTCGTGGTCCGCGACGGGTTGGATGCCGCTGCCGTGCTGAATGAGTGCCGCCGTCATGACGAGCGAGGTCGTGAGGATGACCACCAGCAGCACGCCTTGGTCAAATCCGGGGAACACCAACTCCGCGTACTGGGATTCGATGGCGAAGAAGAGCAAGACCGTGATCAACCCCCGGGGGGCGATGTAGAGCAGAGGGGAAAGGGGCTTTTGGCGCAACAAAGCCATGAGCACCAACCGCACCACGTACAAGAGCACGGAAATGACGAGGCCTTGAAGGACCACGTCGAGGTCCAGCAACACGCCGAGGCTCACCGTCATGCCAAAGAGCACAAAGAAGAAGGTGCGGATGACAAAAGCGCTTTCCAGCGTCAAGATGTGGAAGTCGTGGTGGAGCGCCTTCATCCGGTCGTCCTTCAAAAGGTTGCCCGGCCAGCCGTTGGTGATCTCCAGCCACCCGGGGAAGAACAGCTTGTGGTTGTTCAGCATCAACCCAAAAATCAAAATCAGGATCAACGGGCTGAGGTGGAACAGCTTTTGGATGGCGTAGATGAGAAGCAGCACGGCGATGCTCAAGAAGAGGCGCACCCCGCTTTCGATTTTCTGCAGCACGTACACCATCAGGTAGGCCACGACCACGGAGATGGCGAGCGTGCCGAGCAAGTTGATGGCCACGTTGGTCAGCACTTCTCCGCTCGATGCCGCCTCTTGGTTGCCGAGCAGGAGGTAGAAGGCCATGATGCCGAAGATGTCGGAGAAGGTGCTTTCGTAGACCATGAACTCCCGTGACGCCGGCGACAAGCCCCCGACGCTCGGGATGATGATGGCGCTGCTCATGATTGACAGCGGGATGCCGTACACCACGGCATTCAGCCAAGGCATGGCAATCGCGAAGTGCAGGAAGGCCGCAATGGCTCCCGTGCTCAAGATCAGGGCGGACAGCGCGAGCGTGGCACTTCTCAGAATCAGCGTGAGTTTGTCGCGCCGAAGCTCCAATTCCAGGGCCGCTTCCAGGACAATGAAGATGAGTCCGACCGTTCCCAAAAGCTCCAGCACCAACCCCTCGAACGGGATGTGATTGAGTCCGACCGCATGAAGACCTTGCCGAATCCCGATGCCCATGGCGATGAGCACCAGCACGCTCGGGACGTTGGTGCGCCGAGCAAACAGGTTCGCGAAGTAGGAAAGGATGACGACGGCGCTTCCGCCAATGACCAAGCCGTACGCGTTGATGTCGTCGGCCGACAGTTCCAGGCCCAAGTCGAAAGAGGAGAGCAGCGTCATGCCTGCAAAATCACCCAAATCCGCCAGTAAACAAACGCCAGAAGTCGTTTCCGAGGGCGAAGACCATGAGGGACAGGAGGAGGACGATGCCGATCATTTGGGCGCGCTCGAGGAATTTCTCCGAAGCGGGACGGCCTGCAATCATCTCGTACAGCGTGAACATCACGTGCCCGCCGTCCAGTGCGGGAATGGGCAACAGGTTCATGAACGCCAGAATCAGCGAGAAGAAGGCGGTGTTGCGCCAAAAAATCTCCCAGTCCCATCCGGCGTCGAAGATGCTGCCGAAGGTCACGAGGCTGCCGACTTGCGAGGCACCGCTCTTGGTGAACAGAAAACGCATTGAGCGAACGTAGTCCTGAAGCGTCTCCCACGCCGTGGTGAAGCCTGCACCGATGGATTCGAGGAGCCCGTACTCAAGGGTGAGGGTGGGGAACATGTCGGCGTAATGGGCCGCGGGGAGGACGAAGAACCCGAGGCTTCCTGCGCTGTCTGGCACGGCGTCGAGTTGGAGGGGCTGTCCGTTCCTCTCCACGGTGAGGCGCACTGGTGTTTCCGGGTGGGCCTGGATGGCCTCGCGGACCGTCTCGAAGTACGGAAGCGTCATGTCGCCCACCGACAGGATGCGGTCGCCGACTTGGAGGCCCGCGAGCGAGGCCCTTCCGGCGCTGTCGACCTCGGCAATTTCACACGGGTACAGCAAGGAGAAGGGACGGCGGATGCCCTCGTCGATGAAGGTTTGGCCGAGTTCCTTGTCGAGTTCAAGCGACACCATGCGGCCGTCGCGAAGGAGGTCGACTTGCGTCACACGGTTGTTGAAGCCCTCCATGCGGAGGTCGCTGTAATACCGCAGCGTTTCGCCGTTGTAGCCGAGGATGCGGTCGCCGTCTTGGAAGCCGAGCGCTTCGAGTTTGGGGTCGACGTTGACCGGGTATTCGTTCGCCAGTTTGGTTTCGCCCCAGACGTAGAGCACGCCGGAGTAGATGATGAAGCCCAAAACCAGGTTCACGATGATCCCCCCCAACATGATGATGAGACGCTGCCAAGCGGGCTTGGAACGGAACTCCCAAGGTTGGGGCGGCTGGGCCATTTGCTCCGTGTCCATGCTCTCGTCGATCATGCCGGAAATCTTGACGTAGCCTCCGAGTGGCAGCCATCCGATGCCCCATTCGGTCTCGCCAATTTGCTTTTTGAAAAGCGAAAACCCGGGATTCATGAAGAGGTAAAACTTCTCGACGCGGGTCTTGAATGCGCGGGCGGCCCAGTAATGGCCGAGTTCGTGGAGCACCACGAGGATGGACAAACTCAGCAAAAGCTGGGCGGCTTTGATCAGGGCAACCATGCCGCAAATGTACACCCGCGCCTTTGGGCTCGTGAGGAATTCACGCGCGGGTGCTCACAACGAATCCAAAGCGGGCCTTGTCGAGTCGTTGCGCGTTGCATCTTGGACCCATGAAGCGCATTCCCTGGAAGTTGCTGTTGTGGTTGGTCGGACTCGGACCTTTGCTGGGTTTGGGGGCCTTGGTGATGCTCGCCCGCCTGGGCGATTTGCCGGAAACGGAAGCCCTGGCCAACCCCAAAACCGACTTTGCCACCCGCGTCTATTCCATGGACGGAAAGGTGCTCGGACGGTACTACACCGAGAACCGCTCAGACGCGCGGTACGAATCCTTGCCGCCCCACCTCGTGGACGCCTTGGTCAGCACGGAGGACGCGCGCTTCTACAACCACGCGGGCATCGATTTCATCGGTCTCGCGCGCGCCATCGCATTCATGGGCAAGCGCGGTGGGGGGTCCACCGTGACTCAACAGCTCGCGAAACTTCTCTTCACCGATCAGTACGAGACGACGAGCTTCTTCGAGCGGGCGGTGTTGCAAAAACCGAAGGAGTGGATCATCGCCTCCCGCCTCGAAAGGCATTACACCAAGCAGGAAATCATCGCGCTTTACCTCAACCGCTACGACTTCATCAACCAGGCGGTCGGCATCGAAAGTGCGGCGAACGTCTACTTCAACAAGCCCGCGTCGGACCTCAACGTCCAGGAGTCGGCGATGCTCGTGGGCATGCTCAAGAACAGCGCCCTGTTCAACCCGCTTCGCCGCCCGGAGTTGGTGCAAAATCGCCGGAACGTGGTGCTCAGTCAAATGGCCAAATACGGCCACCTCGCAGACGCCGTCTCGGACTCGTTGCAGGCCTTGCCTCTCGGGCTGCAATTCCAGCGCGTGAGCCACGACGAAGGCGCCGCGCCCTATTTCCGCGAGACGCTGCGTGCCGAGTTGAAGGAGATGCTTGCGGAAAAAGACGCCAACGGCAAGTACGTCTTGGCGAAGGCCGACGGTTCAGCCTACGACATCTACCGAGACGGCCTGCGGGTCATCACCACCATCGACAGCCGCATGCAGGCTTACGCCGAGAATGCGGTGCATCGCCACCTTGCGGACGAACTGCAAGCGAGCTTCGAGCGCGACTTGCGCGACCGGCCTAAAAACGTAGCTCCGTTCTTCGAGGACATTGACCCCGACGCGAGGCAGGCCATCCTCGACGTGGCCATGCGCGACTCGGACCGCTACAAGAAGGGCGTCGGCAAGCTCTGCCCGTCCTGCAACCGCCCCGGGTTCTACATCACGTCGACCACGCTTGAGGACGGGCGCTCCGGGCATGAGTGCAACGGCGAGAAGGGCGGCTGTGGACACACGTGGCTCGCCCAGTCGGACAAGGAATTGCGCGGCGTGTTCAAGGAGCCCGTGGCCTTGAAGGTGTTCTCGCACCGTGGGGCCGTGGACACTGTCCTGTCGCCGATGGACAGCATCTTGCACAGGAAGGCGATCCTGCACGCGGGTTTGGTCTCCATGGAACCCGCCACGGGCCACATCAAGGCGTGGGTGGGCGGCATCGATTTCAAGCACTTCCAGTACGACAACGTGGGTCAAAGCCGCCGGCAAGTCGGCTCGACGTTCAAGCCTTTTGTATACGCCACGGCGCTGCGCTTGGGGGCGGAGCCGTGTGACGAATTCCCCAACCAAAAAACCTGCATCGACCTCCCTCCAGGCAGCGACCCTCCGCGCTGGTGCCCGGACAACAGCGACGAGGAATACGGGGAGATGGTCACGCTCGAGTACGCCTTGGCCAACTCGATGAACACGGTCACGGCGAAACTCATCAAGGACTACGGCACGCGACGAGTCATCGACCTCGCACACGCCTTAGGCATTGAAAGCGACATCCCCAACGTGCCGTCCATCGCCCTCGGCGTGGCGCAGCTGACGCTTCGCGAATTGGTCAGCGCGAACGCCTCGCTCGTGAACCAGGGCGTGTACGTCGAGCCCACCTTCATTGCGCGCATCGAAGACCGGTTTGGCAACCCCATCTACGAACCTGTCCAGGAAATCCGCCAAGGCTTGGACGACCGGACGGCCTACCGCGTTGTGCAAATGATGAAGGGCGTCGTGGACGGCGCCTGGAACGAAGAAAAGGGCAAGAAAATGGGCACGGGCATTCGGATTCGGTACGACTCCGACAAGCGCGACTACGACGGCATCCGCGTGCCGATGGCGGGCAAGACCGGCACCACCCAAAACAACACCGACGGCTGGTTCATGGGCCTGACCCCCGACCTCGTGACGGGCGTGTGGGTCGGAGCGCAAGACCCGACGGTGCGGTTCTCGACCACGCGTTTGGGCCAAGGCGCGAACACAGGCCTGCCGATCTACGGCTTCTTCATGAAGGACATCTACGCGGACGGAAGCCTCGCCGTCAGCCAGGAGGATTTCACGCGGCCCGAGAGCATCGGCGGCGACACGCTGACGTGCAAGGAAATCGGGGAACTGCGCGGGCCTACCTTTGATCCGTTGGACGACGACGACTTGTTCAACTGATCCATTTCTGACTCAACGACATTCAGCCATGGCGATTTCCAAAGTGGTCTCCGGACCCCAAGCCGCCCTCGAAGGGGTGGCCGACGACATGACCTTGATGCTGGGCGGGTTTGGCCTGTGCGGCATTCCTGAACAGTGCATTGCGGAGCTGGTGCGCCGCGGCGTGCGCGGGGTGACGTGCATCTCAAACAACGCGGGGGTGGACGATTTTGGCCTCGGGTTGCTGCTGAAGCAACGCCAAATCCGAAAAATGATCTCCTCCTACGTCGGCGAAAACGACGAATTCGAACGCCAAATGCTGAGCGGCGAACTTGAGGTTGACCTCATCCCCCAAGGCTCGCTCGCGGAGCGATGCCGTGCGGGAGGCGCGGGCATTCCGGCCTTTTTTACGCCGGCCGGGTACGGCACGGAAGTGGCGGAGGGCAAGGAGTTGCGCGTCTTTGATGGCAAGCCGCACATCCTCGAGTCGGCCCTCACTGCGGACTTCGCATTCGTGAAGGCGTGGAAGGGCGACACGGCAGGCAACCTCGTCTACAAGGCGACCGCCCGAAACTTCAACCCCATGATGGCCATGGCCGGCCGCATCACCGTGGCGGAAGTGGAGGAACTCGTCCCCGCGGGCGAGCTCGACCCCAACAGCATCCACACGCCGGGCATTTTTGTCCAGCGCATCTTCCAAGGCGAAGGCTACGAGAAGCGCATTGAGCAGCGGACCGTCCGCACGAGTACCCCATCAAACTGAAAGCCATGTTGGACAAAAACGGCATTGCACGACGCATCGCACAGGAGGTTCAGAACGGGTGGTACGTCAACCTCGGCATTGGCATCCCCACCCTCGTGGCAAACCACATTCCAGAGGGGATGGAGGTGGAGTTCCAAAGTGAAAATGGCATCCTCGGCATGGGTCCGTTCCCGATGGAAGGGAACGAAGACGCCGACCTCATCAACGCGGGCAAGCAGACCATCACGGCCATGCCCGGCGCGGTCTTTTTCGACAGCGCGACGTCCTTCGCCATGATTCGGGGCCGCCACGTGCAGCTCACGGTCCTTGGCGCGATGGAGGTGGCGTCCAACGGCGACATCGCCAACTGGAAGATTCCGGGCAAGATGGTCAAGGGCATGGGCGGCGCGATGGACCTCGTGGCTTCGGCCGAGAACATCATTGTCGCGATGCAGCACACCAACCGCGCGGGTGAATCGAAGCTCCTCGACGCGTGCTCGCTCCCGCTCACGGGGGTCGGATGCGTGAAGCGCGTGGTGACCAACCTCGCCGTGCTCGACATCCGAGACGGCGCTTTCCACCTCGTGGAGCGGGCACCCGGCGTCAGTGTGGACGACATCGTCGCCGCCACGGCGGGCAAGCTCGTGGTCCCCGACCACGTCCCTGAAATGTCGTTGTGATTGAGGCCAACCCTCTCGCGTCTCAGCTCTGCATCACGACCGCGATGCGTTCGCAGTCGCCGCCGATGGGGGGCTGGTACTTCGTGAGCGTCACTTCCACGGCCTGCGCAAGCGGGAGCTCGTCGCGCAGGCTTTTCACAATGCGGCCACACACCTGTTCCACCAACTTGCTTCGCACCTTCATCTCACGCTGAACGATGCGATGCACGTCGCAGTAGTCGACGGTTTGGGTGAGGTCGTCGGTCGCGGCACTTGGCGCCAGGTCCACCCACAGCGTGACGTCCACACGGTATTCCTGACCGATGATGGCCTCTTCTTCCATGCATCCGTGATGCGCCCAAAAACGCAACCCCTTGACGTGGATTTGGTGGGTCGTCGTCATTCTCCAGCAGCTCGAATCGCCTCCACAGCCTCGATTCCTTGGGCCAAGCGCGCCAAGGTTTCTTCCTTTCCGAGGAACGCGGCGAAATCAAACATCGAGGGTCCGCCTCCTTCGCCCGTGAGCGCAATGCGGAACGGCAAGAGCACCTGCCCAAACCCCAACTCCCGCGCCTCCAAAAAGCCTTTGAATTCCGCTTCCACGTTCTCGCCGGTGAATTCCGCGATGCCCTCAAGCACCTGCGCGAGGTCGTTCAAGTACCCACTTGTCTCGTCCTTCCACTTCTTGCGCACGAGCTTGGCGTCGAATTCGGTGGGCGCGGCCGTCAACCAGCCGGTGTCCAAAATCTCAGGCAGGAACGCCACGCGCTCGAGCATCATGTCCACCACGTCTTTGCACTGCGCCGCATCCCAGGCCACACCCTTCGCTTGAGCCAACACCTCGAGCGCTTCCACATGCGCTTCCGATCCTGCGTTGCGGAGGTGCTGCTCCTGGAACCACTTGGCTTTGTCGGGGTTGAATCGCGCTCCTGACTTCACCACGCGTTCCAGCGCAAACGCCTTCGCCGCTTCTTCCGCAGTGAACAGCTCGCGCTCGTCTCCGGGGTTCCACCCCAGCATGAGCAACATGTTCACGAACGCCTCCGGAGCATACCCCTGTTCGCGGTAACCGGGCCACGTCTCCCCGCTCTTGGGGTCGGTCCAATTGGTCGGAAACACGGGGAATCCGCCGGCATCGCCGTCGCGCTTGCTCAGCTTCCCGTTGCCCGTGGGCTTCAGAATCAGCGGCAAGTGCGCAAACACCGGGTGGTCCCACCCAAACGCCCGGTACAAGAGCACGTGCAAGGGCGCACTAGGCAGCCATTCCTCACCCCGAATCACGTGCGAAATGCGCATGTGGTGGTCGTCGACCACGTTGGCGAGGTGGTACGTCGGCAACCCGTCCGCTTTCATCAGCACCTTGTCGTCCAAGACGCTCGATTGAAAGCCTACGCTGCCGCGAATCGCATCCTCAAACCGAACCTCCTCCGTCGCGTCCGGCGTCTTGAATCTCACCACGTACGGCGCGCCCGACGCCTTCAACGCCGCCACCTCCGTCGCCCCCATGGTCAGGCTGTTGCGCAACTGACCCCGGGTCGCTGCGTCGTATTGGAACACGTCGGGCTCGGCGGCCTTGCGCAACGCGTCCAATTCCTCGGGCGTGTCAAACGCTTCGTACGCCAACCCCTTGTCCAGCAATTCTTGCACGGCTTCGCGGTACATCGCGCTGCGCTCGCTTTGGCGGTATGGACCGAAGTCGCCACCGGGCCGCACCCCTTCGTCGGGCGACAACCCGCACCACGCCAGCGCCTCCTCGATGTACGCTTCCGCGCCTTCGACGAACCGCCCTTGGTCGGTGTCTTCAATCCTCAAAATGAACGTCCCGCCGTGGGCCCGCGCAAACAACCAGTTGTACAGCGCGGTCCGGACACCGCCCATGTGGAGCGGCCCGGTGGGGCTGGGAGCAAAGCGTACTCGAACGTCAGTCATGGCCCGCAAAGGTAGCGCGCGGCAAGGTCACGGGCGACGCTCCTCAATCACGGCCTGTCACGGGTGAATTGCATGGTGAGGGGGGAGGGAAGTGAAGGAGGTTTGGGCTCGGAAAACAACACATGATGAATGCATTGCGCAACAAAGTCCAACTGATTGGACGGCTCGGCAAAGACGCCGAGATGATCACCTTCGACGACGGCAAGGTGAAAGCCCGGTTTCCTGTGGCGACCAACGAATCCTTCCGCAACGGTGAGGGAGAGAAAGTGGAACGCACCCAATGGCACGACGTCGTGGCTTGGGGCGGTCTGGCGGAAGTGGTTGGTCAATACTTGAAAAAGGGTGCCGAGGTGGCGGTCGAAGGGCGGTTGACCTACCGGACCTACGAGGATGGGGAAGGGCACACCCGTTACATCACGGAAGTGGTGGCTGGGGAAATGCTCATGCTGGAGAAGCGTTCGGACCCGGCATAACCGCGCGGGGAGGGCTCATCACGGGCCTTCCCCTTTTCATTCCCTTGGCCCTTCACGTTAGAACCGTTCTGCTTGGTGGGCCGTCCGAGTCGGCGTAGCTTTGAGCAACTCATTTAATGCGACGCATGAGCTCTTCTGGAATCCTGAAATCTTCGCTCGCGAAGAAGTACGCGATGGCCCTGACAGGCCTTTTTCTTTGCCTGTTTCTCGTCGGTCACCTGCTTGGCAACTTGCAGTTGTTCATTCCCGGCGTCGAAGGCCAAACAGCGTTCAACGAATACGCCTTGTTCATGACCACCTTCCCGTTGGTCAAGGTGCTCAGCTACCTCACCTACGCCAGCGTGTTGTTTCACGTGGTGGACGGAGTCTTACTTACGGTGCAAAACCGCAAGGCCCGTCCATCTCGTTATGCGATGGAGAAAGGATCCGCGAACGCGGGATGGAGCAGCCGGAACATGGCTGTGCTCGGCACCATCGTGCTGGTGTTCATTGTGACGCACATGCAGAACTTTTGGTGGAAGATGCACTTCGACAAAGCGATGCCCACTCAAACCGTGAACGGCGCAGAGTTGAAGGACCTGTACACCGTGGTCCTCAACTTCTTTGACCCGGCCATCAACAGCATGGCGGCAGCGGCAGCGGGGCTGTATGTGCTGGGCATGTTTGCCCTTGGCTTCCACTTGTGGCACGGCTTCTCCAGCGCCTTCCAGTCGATGGGCGTGCGCCACGAGACCTACACACCATGGATTGAGCGCGTGGGCCAAGCCTTTGCGGTGCTCGTTCCTGCCGCGTTTGCTTCGATTCCCTTGTACCTGTTCCTGACCCAAGCCTAAGACCATGCTCGATTCCAAGATCCCCGGAGGTCCCTTGGCCGACAAGTGGACCCAATACAAGAACAACATTCGCCTGGTCAACCCGGCCAACAAGCGTCTCATCGACGTGATTGTGGTGGGCACGGGATTGGCAGGCAGCTCGGCCGCCGCCTCGCTGGCAGAGATGGGCTACAACGTCAAGGCATTCTGCTTCCAGGACAGCCCGCGTCGTGCACACTCCATTGCTGCTCAGGGCGGCATCAACGCGGCCAAGAATTACCAAAACGATGGGGACTCGGTCTACCGTTTGTTCTACGACACCATCAAGGGTGGCGACTACCGGAGCCGCGAAGCCAACGTGCACCGCTTGGCCGAGGTCAGCACGAGCATCATCGACCAATGCGTGGCGCAGGGGGTTCCCTTCGCTCGCGAGTACGGCGGATTGTTGGACAACCGCTCGTTTGGAGGGGTGCAGGTCAGCCGCACGTTCTACGCGAAAGGCCAGACGGGCCAGCAATTGCTGCTCGGGGCTTACTCCGCCTTGAGCCGCCAGATTTCGAAGGGAAAAGTGAAGATGTACAACCGTCACGAGATGATGGACGTGGTGATTGTCGACGGCAAAGCCCGCGGCATCATCGCCCGCAACCTCGTCACAGGGGATCTTGAGCGTCACAGTGCGCACGCCGTCGTGCTTGCGACCGGAGGCTACGGCAACGTGTTCTTTTTGAGCACCAACGCCATGGGCTCCAACGTCAGCGCAGCTTGGAAAGCACACCGCAAGGGTGCCTTCATGGCGAACCCATGCTTCACGCAGATTCACCCGACGTGCATTCCCGTGAGCGGCCACTACCAAAGCAAGCTGACCTTGATGTCGGAGTCTCTGCGGAACGACGGACGCATCTGGGTACCGGCGAAAGCGGAAGACGCTGAGGCCGTGCGCAAAGGCACGTTGAAGCCGACGGCCATTCCAGAAGCGGACCGCGACTACTACTTGGAGCGCCGGTACCCGGCCTTCGGAAACTTGGTGCCGCGCGACGTGGCGTCACGTGCAGCGAAGGAACGTTGCGACGCAGGGTTTGGGGTGAACACCACGGGTGAGGCCGTGTTCCTCGATTTTGCCAGCGCCATCATGCGCTACGGAAAAACCGAAGCGAACGTGATGGGTCTGGAGAACCCCAGCGACGACAAGATGCGCGAGTTGGGCAAGGCGGTGGTCAAGGCCAAGTACGGCAACTTGTTTGACATGTACCGCCAGATCACGGACGACAACCCGTACGAAACGCCCATGAAGATCTACCCCGCTGTGCACTACACGATGGGAGGACTTTGGGTGGACTACAACCTGATGACGACGGTGCCCGGTTTGTACGCCGCAGGGGAGGCCAACTTCTCCGACCACGGCGCGAACCGCCTCGGGGCTTCGGCCTTGATGCAGGGTTTGGCGGACGGCTACTTCGTGTTGCCGTACACCATTGGCGACTACCTCGCCGACGACATTCGGACGGGGGCCATTTCCAACGACACGCCTGAGTTCGTGGAGGCTCAGAAAGCCGTCCAGGCACAACTTGAGAAGTTTGTGTCCAACAACGGCACGACGCCCGTGGACGACTTCCACCGCCGCTTGGGCCGCATCATGTGGGACAACTGCGGCATGGCTCGGAACAAAGAGGATTTGACCCAAGCCATCGCCGACATCGCGGCGTTGCGCGAAGAGTTTTACGCCAACGTGCGAGTGCCTGGCTCAGCGACGGGATACAACCCGGAGTTGGACAAGGCCGGACGCGTGGCGGACTTCCTTGAGCTCGGTGAGCTCATGTGCAAGGACGCCTTGGAGCGCGAAGAGAGCTGCGGCGGTCACTTCCGCGAGGAACACCAAACTGCAGAAGGCGAGGCGCTGCGTCGCGACGACGAATTCACGTTTGTCAGCGCATGGGAATGCAACGGCCAGCCCAACGACGCGAACCTCCACAAGGAGGAACTGGTTTACGAAAACATTGAGCTGAAGCAGCGCAGCTACAAGTAATCCCCACAAACGAAGAAGATGAACCTGACGCTTAAAGTTTGGCGCCAAAACGGCCCACAAGACAAGGGACATTTCGACACCCACCAGCTGTCGGACGTGACCGGGGACATGTCGTTCCTCGAAATGATGGATGTCCTCAACGACACGATCATTCGAGAAGGAGGCGAACCGATTGCATTTGACCACGACTGCCGCGAAGGCATTTGTGGGATGTGCTCGATGTTCATCAACGGCGAAGCGCACGGCCCCGGCCGAGGCGTGACGACGTGCCAGTTGCACATGCGCTCCTTCAAGGACGGCGACACCATCACGATTGAGCCGTGGCGTGCCTCGGCTTTCCCGGTGGTGAAGGACTTGACCGTGGACCGCAGTGCGTTTGACCGCATCATCCAGGCTGGCGGGTACGTGTCGGTGAACACGAGCGGCGAGACGCTCGATGCCAACGCCATCCCCGTGCCGAAGGCGGATGCGGACGAGGCCTTCAACGCGGCGACTTGCATCGGCTGCGGGGCGTGCGTGGCCACGTGCAAAAACGCGTCGGCCATGTTGTTCGTGTCGGCCAAGGTGAGCCAGTTCGCACTCTTGCCGCAAGGGCAACCCGAGCGGAAACGTCGCGTGACGCGCATGGTGGAGCAGATGGACAAGGAAGGGTTTGGCAACTGCACCAACACAGGCGCATGTGCTGTGGAATGCCCCAAGGGCATCGACCTGACCAACATCGCGCGCATGAACCGCGACTTCCTGAACGCCTCTGTGACGGGCGAATAAATCACAACGTGAATCGCACCGAAACGGTTTGTCGTACCTTTAGGGGTATGATGAACCGTTTTCTTTTGCTCGCGGCTGTGGCGTTAACCGCCGTTTCCGCCCAAGCCCAAAAGGCCGAATTGACCTTTGGCGTGTCCGGATTGTGCGGCATGTGCGAGAACCGCATCGAAGCGGCGTTTGACCAAAAAGGCATCGTCGCGGCGGACTACAACCTCGAGACCAAGGAGCTTCACGTGGTCTACAAGGCGAAGAAGTGGAACGAGGAAAGCTTGCACAAGCTGGCTACGGCAATTGGACATGACACGGAGAAGCACAAGGCCACGGACGAGGCCTATGCCAACATTCACGGATGCTGCAAGTACCGGGATCATCAATCGTGCTCTGGCCACGACCACGACCACGACCACGACCACGACGATCACCGTTGATGCGCCCGTGGTTGATCGGCGCTTGCATGGCGCTGTTTGCGAGTTGGTCTCCTGAAGCCAGCGCGCAGAAAACCCTTCGAGGAAAAGTTTTTGCGCCCGAGGACCATTCGGGACACAACCACGCGCCTGGAGCACACGTCGGCAAGGAAACCTTCGATCCGCTTCCCGGGGCGACGGTGATGTGGAAAGGAAGTGGGGTGGGGGCGGTGACGGACGCGTTTGGGTTTTTTCAACTCGATGTGCGGCGCAACCCAGACACGCTCCGCGTGAGCATGGTGGGCTACACCACGGTGGATATGCTGTACAAAGGTGAGTCGTTCCTCGAGGTGCCCTTGGAGCCAGGGGTGTTGCTTCAATCTGCGGATGTTGTGTTTGAGGAGCGTTCCCAAAGCGTGTCTCTGCTCAACCCCTTGAACATTCAACAACTCAGCCGCAAAGAGCTGTGCAAAGCGGCGTGTTGCAACTTGAGCGAGGCGTTCGAGACCAACGCTTCGGTGGACGCGAGCTTCACGGATGCCGTGACGGGAACGCGGCAGATTCACATGCTTGGACTCGCGGGCAAGTACACGCAGTTGCTCGTCGACAACCTGCCCGGACCTCGTGGATTGAATGTGGTGCAAGGGATGGGCTTCATCCCAGGCCCGTGGATCGAAAGCATCTTCATTTCCAAGGGCGTGGGGACCGTGGCGTCCGGCTACGAGAGCTTCACAGGCCAAATCAACGTCGCCCACCGCAACCCCGATTCCGCAGAACCCTTCCACCTCAACTTGTTTTACGGCGCTTCAGGGCGCATGGAGTTCAACCACGTCAGCAAGCATCGCGTGAGCCGACGTTGGGACACCGTGCTGATGACGCACGGCGAGTACGGTCAACGCGTCAACGACCGCAACCAAGACGGGTTCCTGGACACGCCCCTCCGGAAAGACGGGGTCGTGCGGAACGAGTGGCGCTTCATCGGCGACCGCGGCCTTCGGGCAGACATTGCCCTCATGGGTGTGGACATGGTTCGCGAGGGTGGGATGGTGGCCGGGGACATTGTGGCCACGCCTTGGGCGGCGACCACCGAAATCCAGCGCGCTGAGGTCAATGCCAAGGTCGGCTATGTGTTGCCCGGTCAGGAAGGCCGGTCGTGGGGAAGCCAATGGACGGCCTCGACGCACCACCACTGGCATGGGTTTGGGAACCGGGAATATGATGGGCAGCAAAACACCTTCCGAGCGAACGTGCTTCGAAGTGGGTTTCTGGGGTCGGAAGACCGCCAGTTCAGCGCAGGCGTCAGCTACCTCTACGACGACTTCTTGGAGCGCGGAACGTGGGGTGAAGGTCCCACGGAAGCCGCTCCGACGCCGGAAACGTGGGCGCGCACGGAGCATGTCCCCGGGGCGTTTTTGGAAACGACTTGGACGGGAAACCCACGTGGGATGGTCGTCGCGGGATTGCGGGTGGATCAACACAACCTCTGGGGGACGATTGTGACGCCGCGTGTGCATGCACGGTGGAGCGCGACGGAACAGACGTCTCTGAAGATGGTGGCTGGTACGGGATTTCGGACGCCCAACGTGTTGATGGAGGAGCTGGGGGTTTGGGCGAGCAACCGGACGTGGATCGTGGACGGACCGCTTGAGCCGGAGCGCGGTTGGAACGCCGGATTCAACGTGACGAGCAAATTCAAGCTGCTTTACCGCGATGCAGATTTCGCGCTGGACGGGTATTGGACCGAATTCCAAAACCGTGCGGTTGTGGACCTGGACGCGGATGCTCACGCGGTGCGCATTTACAACCTCGGCGACCGGGAATCGCGCTCGCTGACGGCCCAGGCCGAGCTCGGATGGTCGGTGCACCGTCGGGTGGACATGCGCCTCGCGTACCGCTACGTGCACGCCACCACGCAACGGGACGGTGCCGAGACGCAGGGGACACTTGTGGACCCATACGTCCCTCAGCACCGCGCGTTCACGCAATGGAGCTACAGCTCCAAAGCCAACGACCGCGGCGCGAACTGGATGGGCGATCTGACCGTTCAGTGGGTGGGGCCGCAACGGATTCCGCGTCCTGACGCGATTGTTGACGACCGGCCAGCGAGCGAATTCGAGGACGATTTCGTGGTGGTCAACGGCCAAATCTCACGCGTCTTTGCCCCCGGCATCGACCTCTACCTTGGCGTGGAGAACATCTTGAACTACCGTCAACAGAATCCCATTGCAGCCGCGCAATGGGCCTACCAAGACGAGCAAATGTTCCAGGAGAACATGGACGCCAGTCTGGTGTACGGGCCGATCTTCGGTCGGATGGTGTACGTCGGTGGACGCTTGACGCTGGGGAAGGCCGACAACGCGAAGCCCTGATCAGAACGCGGCGTCAGCCGTGGATGGATTCTTTTTTGCCGTAATGCTGAATGATGGCCGCCTCGAAGTCGAGGCACTCCTTCCAGCGCGCGTCCACGTCGATGCTGCCGCCGTATTTCCGGGCGAGCTTCAGGAAAGTGGTGTAGTGGCCCGCCTCGCTGATCATGAGCTCGCGGTAAAATTCGGCGAGGTCCGGGTCGCTGATGCGCTCGGAGAGCATTTTGAAACGCTCGCACGAACGGGCCTCGATCATGGCAGCAAAGAGAAGGCGGTCGACGATTTGGCCTTCACGCGAGCCACCACGCTTGATGAACTTGGAGAGCTGGCCGACGTAATCGTCCTTACGCTCATGGCCCAGGGTGAAGCCGCGGGCCTTGATTTTCTCAAGCACCATCCCAAAATGTTCCATCTCCTCCTGCGCAATCGCGGTCAACTCTTCGACCATGTCTGTGAGGTCCGGGTAGCGCACGATGGTGCTGATGGCGTTGGAGGCGGCTTTTTGCTCGCACCAGGCGTGGTCGGTGAGGATCTCGGAAATGTTCTCTTCCACGAGTTTCACCCAACGCGGGTCGGTGGGCAGTTTCAGCCCCAGCATCACGCTTTCCTGTGCCATGCTGCAAAAATAACGTGGTTACGGGCGCGTGACGCGAACGAGGGAACCGGTCGAAAGGTCGTGGCCGAGTTCGGTGCGTAGGCACAGTTCGCCGGACTGGATCGTGGCGCCGGGGAGGGCGAGGGCCCACATGGTTTCGAGGGCGCTGGGCGGGATGCCGCTGTACGTGTTCATGACGACGAAGCCGCCGGGCGCCACGAGGGTGGCCACGACGTCGATGAGCTCGAGAAGTTGGTCCTCGAGTTTCCACTTCTCCCCCTTGGGGCCCAGTCCCC
>Ga0209037_1000228_pt1 | contig 16832 bp, 19 predicted proteins | sample SaaInl25SG_5_DNA_FD_188225 | JGI IMG/M metagenome (GOLD analysis project Ga0209037, IMG submission 188225) | Marine microbial communities from expanding oxygen minimum zones in the Saanich Inlet - ESP_125SG_5_DNA (SPAdes) (version 2) | ecosystem: Environmental > Aquatic > Marine > Intertidal...
CTTTTATTTTGTATAAATACTAATAATAGATATTCTAGGAGTATATACATGGCATTACGTCTAAGACGCGGCACAGATGCAGAGCGCTTGCTAATAACACCTTTGCAAGGTGAACTAATTTACACGATTGACACCAAGCAATTATATGCTGGTGACGGAACTACAGCAGGTGGAACACTAGTATCTGCGGATGCAGCAACTACATTAGAAAGCCTAACTGACACTAATTTAGCTGGTAAGACTAACGGACAAGTACTATCTTGGAATAGTAGTTCTGGCAATTGGGAACCAAAAACACTAGTTAGTAATATCGCCGACGGAGTTGTAGAAGGCTCCAATTATCAAATTAATATTGTCAGTGACGACAGTACTATTCTAGTTAATAGTGATACCAGCGAATTTACAGGATCCTTAACAGGTGACGTTACAGGTGACATTACAGGTAATGTTACTGGCGATGTTCTTGGTAACGTAACTGGCAATTTATCTGGTAACGCATTTGGTGATCATCAAGGTACATTTACAGGAATTATTACAGCAACTGGTTCATTTGACGGCGATATTACTGGTAGTATATTTGGTGACGACTCATCTTTATTAGTAGATGGCGTTGGTTCAGTTATTACAGGTGATGTTAATAATAATATTACAACAACAGCAGTATTAACAACAGCTACATTAGAGCTTTCTGGCACAGGAGCCGGAAACAAAGCTGGTATACAAATACGAACAGACGGTAATGCTGATGACGAATATTCGTTATTTGATATTGTTGGTGCAACTGAGAGTGCAGTAGGCTCTGCTGTAAACTTTAGTAGAAGTAGAGGTACACTTGCATCACCAACTGTATTACAAGACGAAGATGAAATTTTAGGAATAAATTATTTTGGGTATGACAGCAATAACACTCCACAAGTAGCAGCAGTAATAACCTGTCAAGTCGATGGTACACCTGGATCGGGCAGTGTTCCGGGCGCTCTTGCACTACTTACTAGTGACAGTAACGGTGATGTAAATCTTGGAATAAGTCTTGATGCAAATTCCGTTACACGTTTTTGGGGACCAGCTAAACTATATGCACTTGCAGATGCAACGGCTAGAGATGCAGCTATTATTACTCCTGAACCAGGCATGATGATATACCTAACTGCAACTAACAAAGCACAGGTTTACAACGGATCAACTTGGAACGATTTATTCTAAAAACGTACTAACTTGGCAACTATGAAAATGTAGATTGCTAGCATTTACAGCATAATGTAATTCAGTAGAATCAAATTTCCAAACATCACCTGCTTTCCAGTTGGTGATGTTTTTGGTTGTGAATCCAACATAGTGACCAAACTGCCAATCTTCTAAAAATATAAGATAACGAAAACACTGTTCTATTGTTACATTATATGTTTGACGCATAGTGTAAAACGTATCCTTATGCGAGGGCAGTATAACATTAGGTTCTATACATATCCATCCTACAGTACCCTGTTTTACATCAAGTGCATCTTTAAATTGTTGTGTGTTGTCTATGTCGGCGTCAAAGCTTTGTAATACCTGATCTTTATTATAGTATTCTCTATCTAAATGGTCAAAGTTTTTAGCAACAAAAGGAACTTCCCTTGCATAATTGTGCTCAGAAAGTTCCTTTTGCCAAAACGGGTCAATAGTTTTTACAAATTCTATCATCTTTAAAATTTTATCGAATATAACAAATGCCAAGTGTCAAATGTTAAGTCACCTCTCATAAAGTCTCTACGTATAGCAACAGTTCTCTTTTTGGATAGCTCGTATCCTAGCCATACTCTAGAATATTTATTATCTAATCGATCAGTATTCGTACCTGACATAATTGTATAGTCTAATCTTACAAGTAAATTATTGTTTAATGGCTTAGATAATATACCAACTTCTACGCCGGTATAATTCATATTAGATTTATTTGCTGGCTGCAACGAACCTAATGCGCCTCTTAAATAAACTGCTGATCTATTAGGAAACTTAATAGGTACTTTATACCTTGCACCAACTTCGTACAATTGAGTTCCTGAAAGAGTAGTTGTATTTTTCATATTAGATGCTAGTACATCTACATCTAACTTACTATTAACATCATGTATATACTTAAATGTATACTGATTGCTATTAGTGTCATTTGCGTTCTGCTGCCAGCCTTTAGCAAAATTTAAACTGTCTGCATGAGCAAATGAGGATATTATTGTTAATATTGATGCTGCAATAAAAAGTTTAATATTCATATTATCCTAGTTTTCGTCCCCAGTTGATATAGTTAAAGATACGTTCGACAATATAAAACAATGTCATATTAGTTGCTGCTTGTGCAAGAGCAAATCCTGTTGCACTGCCGCTACTTGCTCCAAGTATAAAGGTAGCAATACCAAAAGATGCTGCCATAGTAAGTAATCTATAAATGACAGTTTTTGATGCACTTCTCCAGTGTCCGTCGAAACCTTGGAAACTTCTGTGCCATCCAGTCTTTATCCATAGTCGTTCGTGGACATAGTAAATTGTAGTACCTAATACAATTACAACTGCTCCAACTTGACTTGCTTCAGCCCAGGTTGCTCCCATTCCGTATACTGAGATTAGCATAATTGCAATTACGGATAGAATTCTGTAAATTACTGCTTTAGTTGCTGTTCTTGCGTGTGTTTCATTGACCATGTTATTCTCCTTAGTCGATATGATTTCTAAAATATTCACGTAGTAACTCGTTGTCAATTTTGATTCCGTAATAGAAACTTTGTTTTACTAGTACAGTCATCTTGTTAACGGTTACTCGTTTAAATTGCGATTCAACTTCTTGTTTAAAATTATTCATCTCTGTGTGTGTTAAGTCTGTCCAAAAGGCAATATATAAACAATGATTTAACGTATCAATAACTACGTAACTATCACTATTGGCTTTGTTTATAGCATTTATTGTACTAAGATTTATCGCTTCTCCGTTAATTCTAACTAGATCTGATCTTCCTTGGTGTACAAAATATTCACCTTCTTTTTTAAAGTAGTCATTAGTCACTGTTGGGATATTATATACAGGCGGAGTAATGCTAATTTTACCTTCTTTAGATAGTTGTATATCATAAAAGTCGTCTACTTGATTAAAATATCTAGGATCGTTATCCCAAGTATCAGCGTCAATAATATTTGTAAATACTGGTCCTATTGTTTCTGTAGATCCAAAAATACTAACTACACGCTTGATAATTTTTTCTTTTACTGCAATCCTAGCACTTTCTAATATGTAAGACAGTGTTACTAGATTTAAGTTTTTCCATACAACGCCTAGCTGCTTACTCGACGAAAGAAACTTATCTACTAAGTAAGGATACGGAAAAGACATATATGCTACAGTATCGCAATGCTGCGATAATAAATTAACAAACTCATCTAATGTTTTATCTTCATCAATCCCGTAAATTAAATGATTAGTTACGCTGTCACTTGCAAGCACTGGAAATAGAGTAACTGCTGCACTTGCTCCGTGATTGAGATTTTTAACATGAACTGCTGTATTTCCGGATGTATATAATTGCTTATTACGGTTCGATACTGCATGTATAAATTCGTGCGTATGCTCGATAAGTTTTGGCTTGCCTGTTGTTCCGCTACTAGTTGCTTTAATTAAAATATCTGACGGCTTTGGCATAATAGACTTTGATTCATTAAAATCAGTTAAATTTATTGTTTGATCTATTTGTTCGTTAATGTTATAACTTCGTGATGCAACTTTACAATAATAGATAATCTTCAAACAGTCGTCTTTATAGTCTTTTAATATTTGTGCAGGAACATCATGTAAGAAAATATCAATCGGCACAAGTGCTTCAGTTTTAGAATCAATAAAATTAATGTCTTTGTATTGAGCTGACTGTATATAATCAATTATAACTATCTTAAGCGATAGTTCTGCTGCTGCAAATATAATAGCAAAATAATCTATATCAAGTGTTTGGTTACCTATAACAATTGATTCTTGAGGTTTTGCTTGACATTTGTACTTTAAAAAATACTTCCAAAGATCGATCTTTTCATCTAATTCAAATTTAGTAAATGTCAAACCAGACGTTAGATGGGTTGCTAAAAATTTATCATTAATTATATTTCGAGTTATAGTATGCATTGTATTATTTAATTATCCATCTTAGATGTAAGTGCAAAAGTGGTTCGATAAATATTTACATGATCACACTTCCTGAACTAACATTTTATATTTCACACACTTGCGACTTATCTTGCAGTAATTGTTTCACATACAATAATTTAAATTGGGGAGGACATTTTGAGCCTCCATCTAATATAGACGAATTTATAAATTTAAGCAAAAAAGTTAACTTTGAAGAAATTTTTATCCTCGGCGGTGAGCCAACCCTTAATCCGCATTTATTTAACTGGATGAAATTTGTAGAAGAAGTATGGCCTGATAAGAAAAAGTGGATAGTTACAAACGGAAGAAACTTTGAGAGATTACAAAACCTATATCCTGATTGGTATTTAACGTGGCAAACAGAAATATCTGCTCACTCTATGGAAGATTTAAAAAATGCGTTTAACTGGTTAGAAACTAATCTGCCTAGTTTTAGTTACGAAAAGTTTTTTTGCGACATGCACGAAGACGGTGAATGGCACTATCGTTTATACAGCAAAGGAAACAAAGTTGGAGAAATGACCGAGTCTTGGTTATTTTACAAAACATCTACTGTTGCAATTGAAGGTAAACCGTTATCCTGGTTATCATTAAATGATGCAAACGAACAGCACAATTTATGCGTTGCTAAGGAATGTATGTACTATGTAGATAATAGATTTTATAGATGTTATCAGCAAGCACTACTGCCGCATATAACTAAAAAATTTAAAGTAGAGTCTAAGTTTCTAGATATTGCTAAACAAGATTTAGGGTGTACAATTGATAATTTTGATAGCTGGGTAAGTTCGAGATTAGATCCTCAAGAACAGTGTAGGCTATGTGATTGGAAATGTAAAATCACTTTGCCAGAATACAGTAATATTAAAAAAATAAAAGTAATTCAGCTATAATCTTCTAAGCCGCCTTTTCTACGTAAGTCTAAAGTAGTACAATGCAGGCCGCCACTAAGTGTTTGTGCATGCCTCATTTTAACTGTAGCGACTGTAAACCCTTGCTTTTCTAGTACACGAATTAAGTTAGTTTGATCTTCACCTACTACAACAGTTTGCGGATCTACACTTAGTATGTTCATTCCAATATACGGACTGCACGGACTAATACTGCCTGGGCCTTCAACTGTTGTAGGATTTATGTTTACATCTTCAAAATAAATTTTATCCCACTTTTCAAATACCTTAGGACAATTATCTGGATTTACTCTTGTGCTGTTTAGTAATACTTTGCCCGGAGCAAGCGGAACAATAGTACTGTCCATATGTGCAAAACTATAAATGTGTTCAGCAGCATGTACACGATATCCTCTAGGCTCTAGTGTATTTTTAAGCCACTGCATGCCCAAGTGATTACCAGTGTTACTGATTTGAAAGAGAATGTCTTTACCTAAACGTACACAATTAGGTGCATCAAATATAGGTTCTAAATTACGCAAGCTAGGCTTGCCGTTAATGTCTTCAAACTGAAAACTCTCATCATTCAGTATGGGTTTAGGTGCCGAAATCCATTCAACACCGCTGCGTACTGCTGCTAAGTAGATGTCATGATATGCTCTTGTTTCAAAATATCTCGAGCGACAAGCACTAGGTGTTTCAATCATCAAATTGTTTAATGGCAATAACAAATCTCTAGGACACCATGTATACCAGCCAGTTGTTTCCCACTCAGGAGTGCTGTACTTTACACTATGGTCTAGTGCTTTAGGACGATGTACTTTAACTCCCATACTAGACAGCAAATCTGCTAAACCTTGTAAATCTTCATTTGCTTCATTAATCAACCATTGAGGGTATGCGCCTTCTAAGGGTTTAACATCTTTAATGTCATAGTTAGTATAGCTCATGTTCATAGTACTTGCATCTACTGTAGGCACACGAGCATGGTCAGCAATGCCTACTATTATTTCTTCTAGGGGATCCCAGTGATTGTTTGTTGATATTTTCATGCTAATATTTACTAGAAGGCTGATTTGCTTACAGCAAGTCTGATTGATACCCACCATTCGTCTGTCCAGTTCCATGCACTGTGCGGTATTTGTGTGTCAAAAACTATTGTTTCTTTATGATCATATACTGTATCGCCAACTTTAACTGCTACTTTACTAGCATCATAACTAGGAACAAACATACCCATGTATACACTTAGCCAATCTATTTCAGCATACGGTGGTAATTCTATAGTATCAACGTGAGGATATAGTTGTGTTTGTGGTGCAAGTGCAATTACATATGCATCACGAATTTCTGGTATAGAATTTATTAATAATGTTGTTTTAGGGAATAAGTTTTCATCAACCGACACAAAGTTTAGATCCATGTCTTCTCGGTCTCTAGGATGTACATTAGTTAAGTCAGGACTATCATCTATATCGGTTACACGAACAAAGTGCGGTAATAAGTTTTCCACAGACTGTGCTTCTGTTATTGCTAGTGCTTGTATATTACGATAAATGGTTGATGACATATTCTTTATTTGGTATTTCTGTTGTTTGTATTAAATCTATTATTTGTTGTTTATTTTGGTAGTTAACAATATCTAAATGTTTAGGATACGTTAATACGTTTACAGTCCAACTAACATCCAATAACTTATTAATAAACGATTCTAATTCTTTTATACCGTGCCAATTATTAAGATGTAAAACAGTATTAATAGACATTTTATATTTTCCATACACTTGATTAATAAAATTTATTATATCTTTCCATTTACTACCACAGCGCACATTGTCATTTAATTCTGCGTATCCATCTATGCTTAATATAAATTCTACTTGTTTAAATTGTTTGAACATTTCTTCGGTTTGGATGTCTAACAAAAATGTACCATTAGTATTATACACTAAAGTTACTTGATCTTTATTGTTAACTTTTTCTAACACTTTAAGATGACGTTTAGTCATCAGTGGTTCACCACCTAAGAATAATATTTTATCTACAGTGCTAGGAACATTGTCAAAGTCTTTAGTAGAACGTACATGATAAGAACTTGGCTTATCTGGATTTTCTATTTTAGACCATTCTGAGCTAAACTCCCCAAAACAGCCGTCACATGTTAAATTACAAATATTATCTAGACCAAGTTCTAAATACTTTAGTTCAACTGTATCAGTATCGTATTCTGTATTGAACCGTTCACGTAAACTTTCTTTACCTTGGGCTTCTTCGTAATAGCACTTAGAACACCCTTCTAAATAGTCTGCTTGTCTTAGCTCGTCATATACTTCAGAATGTAAAATACCTTCAACATCTCCGTCAAATGTTGCTACTGGAGTTTTATATCTGCAACACGGATAAATTTTATTGTTATTTCGTATATTGGTGTGTTTCCAAAATGCAGCACATTTAGACATTGTCGGGTACCCTCATTAATAAATTTTTATATCCTTGAATTTCTGTATAATGAGAAATTTCGTTGTCGCTGATATTTAGTACATTACTAAAGTGTGTTAGTAGATCGTCTTGCTTTTTAATATACTCATGAAGTAGATTGTAATTGTGTTCAACATCTTTTAGTATATTGTCTTTATATATTTGATGTGTTTTTAAAAAATGCTGCGTGTTCTTTACTACTGCATCTAGTCTTTCATTTTCATCTTTAAATAATGCATACTCAGGAATAATCATATATTCTTCAAATGTCTTATAACCAAGTTTTTTAAGATACTTAAACTGCCCAGGCCAACCTGCAAAGATAATAGGTTGTTTCATTAAAAATGCTCGCCAGGTTTTTTCTGTAACAAAGTCATAATAATCATCTGACCAAAAGTTAGGACCTTCACTTATTATGCTTACAGCAATATCGTCAAACACTTTAGGGTCGATATGTGCAGGTGCTTGTACCCATTCTGTATCAACTACGTCATACCAGTCAACAGTAGTTTCTTGGGATGTATACGAGCCGTAAAAAGGTTTTGCACTTTCATATCTATCATCAAAAGATCGTTCGCAATCTACAAGAAATTGATTGTATTGATCGTCTGTGTAATGTTGTAGATGATTTCTGCACCAATTCTTATCTTCTGGTGCCCAGGGTGCAAAAAATGTCCATTCTGCGTCCTTCAGCATGTTTGCGTCATAAAATTTACTCATTAATCCTATGCGATTTGCTCTGTCAGGCATGCCTGTAAGAAATAAAAATTTACTGCTATCTGCATTGTAAGATGGCAGAGAATCAAACTGATGTTTATAACTATTTTTGATAAATCGCAAATTTAAATCAAAGTAAAAAGATTCTACCGGAAGGCCTTCCAAAGTTTCTCCGTGTCCACTTACTACGCATAATTCTTTAATTCCTAAAGACAAAGCGTAGTCTTTGATATCATTTAAATGTTTAACTAACTTTTCAGGACGGTGACTTTGTTGCAAAAATCCGTCAAGAAGATACAATCCAACAACAACATTATAACCTTGTTCAGCTGCACGTTTTACATCTCGTTTGATTAATTTAGTTTTTATAATGTCGAAATTGTCTGCTGTATATTTGTTATAATCACATAGCCATTCAAAATTAATAAATTTACCTTTTCTCATTTTTAATTTCCTGAGTACAGTCGTGTTCTAAAAATTTATGGAAGCTTAATCTGTTAGTTTCTCTATCTCTATTATAGTCATTCCAACGATCGTCACCTATGCCAAATAGCACACAATTGCTAGGTTCGACATCTAGTATACTACAATAGTCTAGTTGCCGCTGTCTATATTTGTCAAATATATAATCTGAACTAAAGTTTTCTAGGAGAATTAATCCCATATATGCCGAAGGTCTATTAATGTATCCCATTTTATTAGTTACAAATAACGGATCATCATCATCTTCTTTGGTTAATCTCATCCCTATACGCAAGTATGCAGAGTAAAATGTTTTAGATAAACTAAATGTAATTTCTTTAATACAGTTGTGTGTTAAGTTAAATTCTAAGTCGCTGCACACACCAAAGTAAGCACAATCTAAAAGTACAGGAATATCTAATGCAGAACAATTATGTAATATATAATCTAATTTTTCGTGTTTATTGCCTGTGTCACTGAATGGCAAACTTATTATTACAACATCATTCTTGTCTAGTTTATCATCTTCTAAGTAAGCCCAATTATAATTGTTGTTTCTGCAACTTAATCTATGATAAACAAACTCTCCTTTGAAAAATCTAAAACGCCTAGTACTGTGCTTTGCATAAAATTTGTCAAATGCTTCAGTAGTTCCGTTTGTAAAACAAGCATGTGGGAATTTTTCAAGTCCTGTTACTGTATTATTTGTTGTAGAAAGTATCCAACTCTGATATTTTTCTAAAAACTTTTTCGATATGTTATCGTCTTCAATTGATTCTAACATGCTTAAAGGTGTATTTAATTTTTCTAATACAAGAGGATCTGCTATTGCAAATGCATTTCCAAACGGTTTGTGATGTCTATCATATTTGTTTTTCATGTTATCTCATATACTTTTATAGATGCTCTAGGATCATTTTTTCTGTGCAGTACTTGTGGATTCTTAGGACACATGGCACAAAAACTTTCTGCTTTGCGATTAAAAAAATCTACGAGTTCTTGATCTGTGCAAGTTGGCTCTAAAGGACTGTATGTCAAATAATGATCCCATTTGCTAGACAATTTGTATTTTTCATTTAGCATAGGCAAGTATGCTAACGGAGCGCACTTGTAAATGTTTCCTTCGTAAATTTGCCAACAGTCTTGTCCTGTAATACAGTTATCCCAACTTTGCTGTGAATCATTGTCTTCATAAGGCTCTATATTAGCGCCAAAGCCTTTGTATCCTTTAAACCATACAACATCAGCTTCCCATAAGTTCACACTAATGCCATATTGTTCTTTCCAACTGCTTGCTGTACTAACAATAGTTTCCCATAATTTATTATATTCACTATTAGTACCGTGCTTTGATATTTTTAATCCTACGTTGTACTGTTGCAAGTATTTAGGCAATTCGGGATACTTGTCTAGCAACACTCCGTTGGTAGTAATATCAATAGTCGATTCGGGCCAATGCTCTCTAGTTAATTGCACTATTTTGCATATGTCTTTGTTGAGCAATGGCTCTCCGCCTAGTATATCAATTGTCTCGGGTGCAAGTCTATGACTCCATAAACTATACCACTGCTCAAGCGTATCGTATGAAACATTGCTGCTAAACTTATGGTTAGAAAAGTGACAGCAGTTTTCACATGTAAAATTGCATGCATGTGTAATGTGCCATTCTAAATGAGATACCTTGAGCTTTGCCATATACATACTTATCTATAAAGTACGCATATAAATACATTCATGAACACTGATGATTACAAAATAGCATCACATGTATTAAATGATCCTAGCACTGGCTGGCTAGAACTAGACATTGAGTTTGACCTAAAAGCATGGCAAGAGGAAACTATTGCTGCACAGTTTGTTAATCACAGAGGCGATGATCACCCTGGATGGAACAGTAGTTGTATACACGGTATTGATGTAGACAAGACAGGTGCTTGGACAAACTACGGTGATTGGACTAGAGAGGAGGACGTTCCTTATAAATGGACTAGTATTAGCGAACATACACCTAGTATTAAAAAGTTTTGGGAACAGTTTCCTTACGAACGGTATAGACGAATACGCTTTATGGAATTAGAGCCAGGTGGGCGTATAAGTCCGCACAGCGATGCTCCTGGACGATTGCCAGGCGAACAAGGACTAGATATGCTAGACTTTGGTGTTCCTATTAATATTGCAATTATTCATCCAGACGACTGCTACATGACTCTAGAAGGACATGGCACTGTTCCCTTTACAGAAGGAAAAGCATTTATTATTAATATACGAAATGTACACAGCTTTGTTAATAATTCAAATAAGCCGAGGATACATTTAATTGCACACGGTATTCCGGGTACTCGAAAAGACGATTTTGTAGAACTAATTGCGAGAAGTTATAGGAAACAACATGACTAGAGAAGTTAAAATTTTAGATGTATTTTACGGAAACAAATGCAACTTAACTTGTAATCAGTGCGACACTCGTAGCGACTACATACGCAAAGGACAATACGACCCAACAATGGAAGATATCAAGCGCGGCATTGATTTAGCCAACGAAGCGTTTGATGTACAAAAGTGGAGTATACTCGGAGGTGAGCCTCTAATGTACTTGGATACAGTTGAAGAAATTATTGCACACATACGCAAAATAGAACCTAACAAAGTAATATTTTTTCCAACCAACGGATCACTGTTAGACAGGCATATGGATCGTGTTGTTGATTTAGTAAAAAAGTATCGTCTATGGGTGCAAGTATGCAATCACTTTGTTGGGTTTGAAGATCCAACAAAATCAGATAAAGTTAAGGCCAATGCTGCTGAACTTGCACATAGATTAGAAATACCTGCTGCTACTGATTCAGGACAATGGTGGCGAGAAATAATGGACTTTGATGCAGGCAGCGGACAATGGAAAGAGTTTACTGATCGTAAAGGTTATGATATATCCGAGCCAGAACCTAATGAGCGCTCTTGGATATGCGAAAACTATGGTGTGTACTACATGGAGGCTGGTGAGTTTCAGACTATACAAAAGTTTAACGAGTTCGGAAAACCTAAACCGTTTACAGACAACGATCCTGAAGGATCTTATTGGAATAGTTGTCCAAGTGTATTCTGCGCAATGCTTTATAATAAAAAAGTATATAAGTGTGCTGCCTTAGCAACATTAGAAAACTTTTTAAGAACTAAGGATTGTTTAGACGATCCAGACTGGGCACCGTACTTGAACTATAAGCCTGTAGATTTAGAAACATATACAGAAGCAGAAGCCGATTACTTTGGTGCAACACACTATTGTCACATAGACGAATGTGCTATGTGTCCAAATAAACATACTCCGATTCGTAAAACTGAAAAGCAAGTATTGCCGTTATATTTTAAAGACAAACCATGATAACATTTTGTATTGTAGATGATATAAGCACCTATGCTAATAGTGATATACAAACTACTATTCAAAATATATGCGACTTTACTATATCAAATTTACACACTAAAGGTTATAAAGCTATTATAGGCAAAGACGAAGATGCACTATTGCGTAGTGTAGATACTGATTACGCTGTTGTAATGAGTCCAGGTACAGAATACATTAATGGTACTGCATTTTTTGATGCGCTTGAACAACTTGTTACTCAAGATTTTTTTATTGCAGGTCATGTACTAGATAGGACAATGTACGATGCTTACTACGAGCTGCATCATCAATGTTATGTAGTTAATATGCGCCTGTACAAGCGTCTACAAAGCCCTACAGTAGGCGTACTAGAAAAACATGTATCACACACCCAAGTAGAACCTGCACGTAGTACAACTAACATACACGACAATTATACGCCTACGTTTGTAATGCCTGGTACACGCAAGGTCGGATATGCTAATCGTTGTCATGGCTGGAACTTGCTGCGTTTAGCATTTGAAAACAAACTACCTGTGCTAGTATTTGATGACAATATTCGCAACAATAAAAAACACTACTACCCGGAAAGCGAGCAAGACTTTTACAAGCATAAAGAGTATATTGAACACAAGTTAGATTACTGTGCTAGTGAATTTGTACATACGGACAACACAGAATGGACTACAGGAGTTAGCGGGTCTTATGAACAACTAGTGTTGCCAGCTAGTGGAACATTATATTTAGACTTGTTAGACACTGGGCGTGTTGTGTTTTACGATTACAATCAACGTGCTCTAGACTACTGGGCTGAAAATGTTAAACGCAAAGACGGTGTTGAGTATGTGTTCGTCCACACTAACCTACTAGAAGAGTTATCAATTGTAGACTACTTAGATCCTAAACTAAAAACATTTGTAAACTTGTCAAATATATTTTGCTACGAAGGAACGGCTGCAGAGTATTCGCTAAAGCATCGTATGCTTGCTGAGGAGAATTTAGTAAGTGTGTTGCGGAGAAATTTACAAAGTGTTAAAATTAACTTTACACTACGAGCAGCAGCAGGTCATTCTCCTATTAACAACTTAATCTGATCTAAGAAGAATTGCTTGCTATCTTCAGCAGCCGTATAAGACATCATAAAATCATTTAATAATTTATTATGCACAAATTCTTCTTTGCGAATATCATTTAACTTGTTATGGAAATTTAAAAAATGAGCAAAATGGTTATTTAAAATATTGTTATACATATAGTTTTTAGTGTCAGTATCAACAAATGGCTCAATAATCTTTTTATACTCGTCTGGGACATTTTGAATATTTAAAAATACAGGATACTGTATCATCTGTTGTAATTTTATAAATCTTGGAAATTTTTCTTTAACAAAATTGTTTAATTCGTGCATTAGATTAGCATTGTATATTCCAACTGCACTATGAACAATAATTACTGTGTCTCTATCGCGGAGGTCAATTAATGTATTAAAGAATTTCATATTTTCGACAATTTCGTTCCAGTCGCTTCCACTACGAATAAAATCGTTTAACTTTCCGTATGCATCAATGCTTAGATTAAGTTTTAACTCTTTACATCTTTTAAATACTTCTAAAGTATTCGGCATCGGTAATTTAGTTGCATTAGTACTCATATCAATGCGGATGTTTTCTACATTTCCTTCACTTAACAGTTTACCAAAAAACTTTTCTGCTTCTACTGATTGTAACGGTTCTCCGCCGTATATTTTTAGTTCTTCTAACTCAGATACTTCAAGCTCATCTGCAATATTACGTTTTACATATTTTGTAGGATTTATTGTTGTGCCATATAGCTCTTTTTCTTCTTCAAACCATAAATGACTATGAGTACTTGCACACATTCTACATTTTAGATTGCATACATTATCAAAAAATAACTCAACAGTTTTTAATTTTCCAAAAGGACGATAACCAAATTGATCTACTGCGGCTTGCCGCATACTATAAATGCCAGCAGCTTCTTCAGCAGGACACTGACAACCGCTGTCGTGCTCATTGTTTAACATCTTCGTGCGCATATTTTGCATATGTGTACTATTACGTGCCTGCTCTATATTTTTAAATGATTGAAGAGGAGCATCATTCATATACTGTCCACAAGGAAGTGTAAGTCCGTCACTTTGTAAACTTGCTCCAATAAAAGGATAAGGACAGTAAGTTTTACTTTTACACGACATATTCTGTTACCTGTAGTATTAATCTAGGAGTGTGTCCAATATTTGCTGCGCCATGCATATCTTGTTCTTGATCATAAACAAATATATCGCCTTTTTTATAATTAACAGGAACAGTATCTTTATATAAAAATATATGCCCGGGATGATAATCTTGTAGTGGACACCAGTACCGTTTACAAGCCCGATCGTGTGTATGTGGATCTGTATGCACAGGCATGTACTGTCCGGGATAAAGTTTAGTTATCCACCAGTGATATTCTCCGTTTACAAATGGAGGTACAACATTAAAACTAACATCTTGCTTTTCGTATACCCACCAATGAACAGCAGTTAAATCATATCCAGCTTGTTGTGCTCTGGCATACTCTGCACTTTCAACTGCAAACGCAGGCGGCCAATCTCTAGGTCTTGCTTGACCATCATTATCAATTACTTCTTGTATCCAAGCATCTTGAACAAAATTATAGTTACCTATTAGCTTCACTTAGGTACTTTTCCGTTTGAAATAAAGTTTGCACAAATCCACTTTTCTCCACTAGTAATAGGAGTAGACTCGTGTATGCTTGACTCATTAATTGCTTCATCTTCGTAGTCGTATTCTAGTAACGTCATTGAACGTTTTTTACATTTGATTGTAAATCCTAATTCAGGAAAGTCTAGTTCGCCGCCTTCGTATTCGTCGTTGAGATAAAAAATTGCAGTAAATCTTCTGTCACCACCATTAGAATAATATGTAATACGATCAGGGTTAATAGGATAGTCTACGTGTAATGCAAAAAACTGGCTCTCATCATATCTGTAAATGTCTCCAGCTTCGATCCAATCTACGGGAATGCCAGCAACTTCTTCAATTTTTTTCCAAAACTGCATGCGTATTTCTATAGGAGTATCCCAACTTATATTACGTTGTTCAATGCCCGGATGCACTTGTCCGTCTGATTGTTCTGCAGACTCTTTGCCTGCTTCTGGATTCATACCCGACTCTGTAAATTGCTTAACAATGTTGTCACAAAACTCGTCAGTTAGTACTTCTTCGTAAGTTACGATGCGGGGCATTTCGCAATGCACTACTTCCTTCATTAATAATACTCCAATCCATTAATACCTAATACTTTTCTAAACTCAGGTGTAAACTTACAATCAATGCGCAGTCCGTATTCTACTTCTTTGCTAGACTCGCCGCCGTGCCAATCTTGATCATTCCAAAACGCTGCATTACAGTTTAGATAGTATTTGTTTTGTTCTTCCGGATCCCATATATAGAATCCACGCTTAGTGCGATAACGTATGTGTATAAATTCATTATTGTGCGGACTATATTGTTTATCATCCATTACACCGTTGTTAGCATCTAAGTCTCTATGTTCGAATGCTTTTCCATTGTGATCGCAATGAAAGAATATTACTCTTCCAATTTGGTCAATGATGTTTTCTTTTTGCAGATTTTTGACCCACTCAACTACACTTGGAAAGTATGCAGCTTCTTCTGTTTGTTGACGTTCTGCATTGCGTTCATTCCAATTGCCTTCATTCCATAAAAAGTAATAGATGTATGGATCATTTGCGCCCATAGTAGTTTTTAAATAGCGTGTAAATGTATTGCGCTGTTTGTAGTCGCTAAAATCTGTAGGAAGTATTTCGTTGCCTACAACTTTAATAGGATCGTTATCTGCTAACGCCTGATATTCTTCCCAAGCCTTGTAAATAGGTTTCCAGTCTATAGTATAACTGCAATCTTTAAAATCAAATCCAGGTGCCATCCAAGTGCCTTCTTTTGCAAAATCTCGTGCAAGTGCAAAGCCACGGCTTATCTCTGGATGCAATTTTTTAAATCCTTCTATGTCCAAGTAAGGATCTAAGTTAATATACGGTTTCCCGCCAATACCTCTAATCATAGTAATACTTATCTGGTAAGTATGTATATGAACACTAAGTTTGAGTATTATTATAATAACGTTCCCGGTAAAGGCCTGTGTCGCAATAATTTAATATACACAAGTCTAATCAACAATAATATCTTTTGTCAATGGTATTACAACGACGAAGGATATCACGGTGGACACAATCAAGTTGTTGACTCTGCACTAATGGATGAAAAGTTTGAAAGAGAAGTCAAGTTCCTTAGACTAATGGGCAAAGAGTATCCGCAGCATGTTCCTGTGTTTAGCATAGACGAAGCAGAACGCAAAGTGTATTTAGAAATAGATGGTCCTGACATGTGGGAGCTTGCAGGATGTGTCGGTACAGACTATAGCAAAGTACTACCCGACTGGGATACGCAAATGCTTGAAATTATACAAGCACACAAAGACCTAGGATTAACCAAATACAGTTTACATCCTAGCAGCTACTTTATTGTAGACGGTAAACTAAAAAGTATGAATTACTTTTTTACATATGACGCAAATGATAGTAAAATGAGTATAAGCAGTGTGCTAAGCCATATCAGCGAGGATAGACGCAAAGAGCTATTGCCTAAAATGTCTTCTATGGGCATTGATATTGATGCTCCTACAGATCATA
>Ga0209037_1000232_pt1 | contig 16756 bp, 11 predicted proteins | sample SaaInl25SG_5_DNA_FD_188225 | JGI IMG/M metagenome (GOLD analysis project Ga0209037, IMG submission 188225) | Marine microbial communities from expanding oxygen minimum zones in the Saanich Inlet - ESP_125SG_5_DNA (SPAdes) (version 2) | ecosystem: Environmental > Aquatic > Marine > Intertidal...
CGGGATGCACAAACAGCCCCTGGGGATTCCGATGTCCCCAAGACCAAATCGACGGCACCGCCCCTTCCTGTCCGACGTAAGGGTTGTCGTCCGGCACGGACCCGTCCATGTTGAAACGGTGCACCTTTCCAGGAGAGGTGGTCAGGGTTTGAGGATGCACGTCGCGCTTCCCACGTTCCCCACACGTCAGGTACAATTTGCCGTCCCCTCCGATGCCGACGCGGCTGCCGTAGTGGTGGTGCGTGCCTTCGTACGGGAGCGCCACAAACAGCTCCTCCAACGGCCCGAGCGCCTTCTCCTTGGCGCGCCACTCGGCACGGACCAGCGCGGTCGCCGAACTCTTGTCGTTCCCGGGCTCGTCCTTGCTGTACGTGAGGTAAACCCACTCGGTGCCGCTCACGGGATCTTCCCAATGCATGACGTCGAGCAGCCCGCCTTGGCCCCGCACGTGGATGTCGTTCGGGCCACCCGTCACGGCGGTCATCCGCCCCGCCTCGCAATGCCATATCCGCCCTTCCCGTTCCGTGATCAACAGCGTCGTGTCATTCAGGAAGTCCATGCCCCAAGGCGTCTCCAGGCCGTTGACGACCACGTTGGCTCGGACCGTCAGTTCGTCCGTCACCGTCACGGCCGGCGCCTCGGGCTTGAATCCCCGATCTGTCGCCGCGCGCTCCAGCACGTACGCCGTCAATTCGGCCACCGCCTCGTCGTCCATGACGTCGCCGTACGCCGGCATGCCCAGCAGCGCGTAGCCTTCACGGATCACCCGCGCGACGTCGTCCGCGGTGCTTCCCAATTTCCAGGTTCGCGCCACAAAATCCCGGCCCTCCGGCCCGTGGCAACTGCTGCAGAACTGCGTGTAATTGGCAGGCGATTCACTGCCTGCGTCACCGTGTGAGGCGCCGCCCTTCACCGCGTCGTTCATCCCGCCCAAAGTCAGTGCAACGAGCCCAAGGGAGGCTCCAAGAAACAAGAGGATTCGTGTCATGGCCGGAAGGTACACCTGGGCGACTTCCTCACGCCGCGTGCTTCGCAGCGAGCGCGTCCACGCGCGGGTTCATCACCGCGAAATACAGCGGTGGAACCAAGCTCAATAGCATCATGCCAGGGTAGCCCGTCGGGAGCTGCGGGGCTTCTTCGATGGAGTCGAGCGTTTGGTAGGGCTTGGCCGGCTGGTGGTGGTGATCCGAATGACGCGTCAATTCGAAGAGCATCAAACGGCCGAGTGGGTGGTCGCTGTTCCAGCTGTGGTGAGGCTGCACGCGCTCATAACGGTGTTCGTTGACGCGGTTGCGTTCGAGCCCGTAGTGTTCGACGTAGTTGACGACCTCGAGGAGGAACCCGCCAAACAATCCTGCGATGAGCCAAGCCACGCCGACCTGCCATCCCAGGGTCACCCAAACCGCCGCGAGCAACCCCCATTGCAAGACCTGCAAGCGAAGGAAGAGGTTGGAGGGGTGCCAAGGGGAGAGGCCTTTGCGGCGCATGTTTTTGGCCTCGATTTGCCAAGCGGAATACCACGCCACAAACACGGCGCGGAACCAAAACACCTGCAACCACTCGTTGCGGCGCGCCGTCCCCGGATCCTCCTTGGTGGCGACATTCCTGTGGTGCCCTTGGTTGTGCTCAATGAAGAAGTGCGTGTAGAGCGACGTGGTCAGCAAAGCTTGGGAGAGCAGGTGGTTGTGTTTTTCCGGCCGGTGCCCCAATTCGTGGGCGACGTTGATGCCGAGGATGCTGCACGAGAAGCCCATGGCCAACACAAAACCCCACCACTCAAGCGACCACATCTCCCGTGTTCCGCCTGCGAGTTCCATGAGGAACCATGCAAGGAGGCCGTATTGGACGAACACCATGGACCAGAGGAGGGCGTCGTAGGATTTGTCTTCCTTGACGACTTCCAACTCAGCCTCCGTGAGGTTCGCTTTGGAAGAGGGAAGGACCAGTTCGAGGGCGGGCAGCAGCCCAAATCCATACGCGATCGCCACCCACGTCCACGCCCCTTCTCCGAGGAACGAAATCGCCGTGACCACCGGGATGGTGAAGGCGGCTGCATACTTGAAAAATCGCCACTTCATCTCCCCAATGTAGTCCATTCGCGAAGAACGTAACCATCCCCACGTATTTTGGGAATATGAAACAGTTTTTCTACGTCGTGGCGTTTTCGGTGACTTGCGGTTGGATGTCCGTGGATGCCTCAGCCCAAAAGTGCAAGTACTTAACCGACGAAACGGACCCCATGACGGAAGAGCGCGTGCGTCGCACGAAAATGACGTTGGAGGGCCGAGACTTTGTTGTGAACTACTACCGCAAGGCAGACGAATTCCGCGTGGAGATGGCCGTGGCGTTGATCGGAGAGCGCAATTTCGTGGTCGAAGAGGGCACCGAGTTGAGCCTCAAGCTGGGCAATGGCAGCATCGAGACCTTTTTTGCCGTCGGGCGCGCCACGCCAGTGAGCTACGTGGCGGGAACCCAGGTCGCGACGAACTACACTGCCACGTTTTCCTGCAGCGAAGCTCAAATGTCCCTCTTGGCCGAGCACGGATTTTCGGTCGCGAGCATCAAGCTTGGCGACGAGACGCTCACACGTGTCGTCAAGTCCAAGAAAGCGTCCGACACCAAGGACAACGCCCGTTGCATCCTGAGCCACTAAGGCTCGAGGACCCAGCAGGACAGAAGCCGAACACCTTGAACCCTGATTTGGTGAAATAGCTTTGAGAGTCCCTTCGCGAAGCACCTTGGTCACGATAGCATCTCGCAATCATCCCGTGTGAAGCCTCCAGACAAACCCTATTTCTGCACGACAACCCGAATCGTCTCCCCATCACACCGGAGGAGGTAGGTGCCAGAAGGGCACTGGCCCGCCTCGATCCGTCCGCCTCGTCCATCCAGAATGTGTTGACCATGGATGGACCACAAGCTCCATGTAATGTGAGGTTCAACGTTGAGGGTTAAGCTTCCTGATGTGGGGTTGGGCAGCGCTTGAAGGCGGGTTGTGGATTCAGCCATGCCCTCGATGCCTGAGCCGCCGTCGCGTTGGAAGGCCTCGATGCGGTTGGCGTACCCTGAACCGATGACGATGCGTCCCGCATTGTCACTCAAGGACAGCGCCAGCCCAAAGCCTTGCAACGACGCGCCATCGGGCTCAGGCTCCAAGACGTTTTCCACGAGTTCCCAATCAATTCCATTCCAAGCCAGCACGCGAACCCGGCCGTCGTTCCAATTGAAGCTAGGGTCGCCAATGCCGACGACTTCGCCATCTGCACTCAGGCTCACGCTCGAGACATCCAACAACCCCAACCCTTGGTCAAGGTTGCCTCGGACCACCCAATCGGAACCGTTCCAGTCTCGCACCTCTGTGAGTCCAAATTTGGCCGTGATCGCCAAAGTCGACCCTTCACCATCCAAGCTAATGGATTCGCCGTACATGCCGTCGTTGACCGTCCCCATGAGCGGCTGCCCCATCTCCTGCCAAAGCCCCGCATCGCCGTCCCATTCATAAGCGGTCACAGCTCCTACTTGTGCCGTTTCGTCCGCGTTCCAGCGAGACCTTGACGCCACAGCGACACGCTGCCCATCGGCGCTGATACGGACCACCCGCCCAAATTGCTCCAGCCCGGTTAAACCCAAGAGATCTTGCCCGCGTTGCAGCCACGCTGCGCCGTCCCAATCGTACACCTTGGCATGACCCTGGTAGTGCAGAACACCAGGCTCGAGGGTGTTTCCCTCGGCACCGACGATGACCGTGTTGCCGTCTGCACTTAGTCCAACAGACTGTCCAAACGTATCTGTCTGATGGATCGGCGAAGGGTCGCCCTCCCCCTCGATCATGGCACCACGCTGCACCCACGTCGAGCCATTCCAATCGTAGATGCGAACGCCTCCAGTACGCCATTCCATCGAATTGTAGGCGTATGCAATGCCAAGCGCGAGGGTGCTGCCATCCTCATCGAGGCTCACCGAGGAACCCGTGCCTTCGTCCTGAAGGGGGTCGACGCCATGAAACCCTTCGCCAAGCTGCACCCATCCCCCTTGGTTCCATTCGAACACCTTGGCGTAACCTGAGAAAGGAAAGCTGTCGCTGTTGTAAGGCGTGCCGTAGGCCATGCGAAGGCCATTGCCACTGATGTCAAGTTGCTCCCAACGACCGAGCTGGTCTCCTTCCCCTCCTGAGAAAGGATCCCCCATCACATTCCATTGGGCACTTGACCACGCACTCCACATGGGGATGAAAGCAACGGCAAGAAGGAAGTGTTTCATGTGGTTGGTCTATGCTGAAAAGTTACCAACTTCATTCGACCATTCCCACCTTGTACATGATTGTTTTCGTGGAGCAGAGGGGAGTATCTGACCTGCGGTCATTGTTCCCCCCTTTCACTCAGAGGGAACCAGGCTCGAGCGCTGACGCGCTTGCCCCTCCTCGATCGCTTGTTCCCAAGCGAGCTTGAAACCAGCGCTCGTCAGAGCGGCTGAACTGCTTCGCAATTCTCGAGCTAACTGGTCACTTCGTGGAGCGGGGGGGAGTTTCTGACCTGCGGTCATTGTTCCCCCCTTTCCCATGAAGGGAATCGGCTCTTCAGGCCGCCATGCTGTCGCATGGCTTGTACACGCGCGCTTCGCATGCACCTTCAAGCAAGCTTGACGTGCTTGCTCGCGCCGTGAATCCGCGCTTCGCGCTGCCTGAAGAGGCGATCACCAAGTTGAGTCGGGTGGAGTCGAACTCCTGAATCCAGAGTTGATTTAGGAGGTCACTCGGCGCTGGAGGCCTTCAGGCCACGGGCGCGGGTGAGGAGCCGGGACATCATGGCCTCTGCGGTGTCGTCGGGCGGGCCGCCTTGGGCGCGTTCGAAGCCGTAGGGTTGGCCGGCGCCGTTGTCAGTCAAGTTGAAGCGGAAGATGTAGTCGTCGGGGTGGGTGGCTTCACCGGAGAAGGTGCCGAAGCGGAGGTCGTTGATCTGCAAGGCGCCGTTGTCTCGGAGGACGGCGTTGAAATAGCCGGCGCTGAACCAACGAAGGACGGCAAGGGTGCGGTCGGTGTCGAGGTCGTGCAGCAACTCGTAGCCCTTGGGGATGGCGTGGAAGGAGAGGGGCACCTCGTCAAACAGGGAGTACTGGGCGAGGAGGTAGGAGTCGCCTGCGTCGACCACCCCGTTCCAAAGAACGTTGTTGAAGATGGTCGGCGTGATGAAGAACCGCTCGTGGGCAAGGCCCTGAGAAGTGAGGGCTTCTTCGAACGTGGCGGTGACGCGGTGGTGGTTGACGGCCGTCACGGCGAGGTAAAGAGAGCTCAGACCGATTCCGCACCAATTCCAAATGGCTCGGCGTCGGTCCGTGCGGGCGAATCGGGTGGCGACGAGGAGGCAGGTCAGGAACGGAACCGTGTAGAGGGGGTCAGCGACGGCGACGGTGCCCCAGGCGACGCGCATGTTGGAGAAAGGCGCGAAGATTTGGGTTCCGTAGGTGGTGAAGCAATCGAGCAGGATGTGGGTGAGGAAGCCCCAAAAAAACAGCGCCACCCAGCCCCGCGGGTCCGCGTCCGGCGCCTCCCACGTGCCGTTGAAGTAGCGACGCTGGCCGTGCCGCCACCACCACGCCCCCACGAGCGGGACGTACAGGGCGACCGGGAGCCATGCGCCGGGCGCGAAGATTTGGGTCAGGAAATTCACCACGAAGCCGATGACGACCGCGGCGGCGGCCTTGGTGCCCATCGCGATCCAGGCGTGGTGGCGGCTTCGGTACAGGCGGTCGGTCGCCCACCCAAAGGCCAGCGCCCCGAGCACCGTGAAGAGCAGCGAGTGGCTGATGCCGCGGTGGAAGGCCAGGTTGTCCAACTCGCTCAGGAAATACTGTCCCAGCACGTCCATGTCCGGGATCGTTCCCGCGACCGCCCCCCAAACCATGGCGCGGTTCCCGATTCGGCGACCCAACACCACCTCGCCGACAGCGGCGCCCAGCACGATTTGCGACAACGAATCCATGGCGCAAAGGTCGCACACCCCCTTGCGTCAAACCCCGCTGTCGGGCACAAATCGTACCTTGGCCACGAATCTCCCGATGATGAACCTCTCCCATTCCCGATTTGCCGCAAGTGCTGGACTCTTGTTGGCGGCTTTTGTGGCTGTTCCTGAATTGACCTTGGCGCAAGGCGGACCGGGCACTGCGGTCACGGCCGAAGTCAACTCCTTTGTGCAGGTCACGATGAACGACGGCACCTTGAAGTTTGGCACCTTGCTCGAGGTGAGCGACACCGACGTTGTCCTCCAAATCGCGGGCCTTGGCGCCACGCGCATCCCCAAATACCTCGTGCATACCATCAGCTCCCTTGACGTGGAGATGGAAAGCATGGAGGAGGGGTATTCGTACATCAGCAACCAGCCGAGCCGCTACTTCTTCGCGCCTTCGGGCCTTCAGTTGGCGGAAGGGGAAGGCTACTTCCAATCCAACATCGCCCTCAATTCCGTGAGTTACGGCTTCAGTGACCGGTTCACGGGAGGAGCCATGGTTTCCGTGTTGGGAGGAGGCGTCACCGCGAAGTACGGCGGAAAAGTGGGCGAGAAGACGGCCGTGTCCATTGGGGGAATTGCATTCATGGACTTCTACCAGGAGCTTGACCGGCCGCTGGCGATTGGCTTTGTCAACGTCACGCGAGGCGATGAAAACAAACACTTTACGCTCAATGTGGGTCTGAGCAACCAAACAAGCGATCGAATCGTGTCCTACGATTGGTCGACCCACACAACCACCACTGATGATTGGGGGAACATCGATTACTACCCCGCTGCCCAAACCCGAGAGTACCTCAACCTCATGCTCCTCAATTTCAGCGGCATGACACCGTTGAAGACCAACATATGGCTCATCACGGAGAACTACTTGCTTATCCCTGCATTCAGGAGGACGGAGGATGAATCGTATTCCAATTACTATGGTTTTGGGACCCTGGGTTATCAGCCCTACGTCTACAACAACCCTTCAAGCGACAACGTCGGCATCCTCGCCTTGGGCATTCGCAGCTACAGCCAACGCAGCGGATGGCTTTGGGATTACGGCATGGCCGGGGTGATCGGAGATGGGTTTGGGTTCCCGGTGCCGTGGTTCTCGTTCACGCTTGAATTTTAACACCGGGTGCACGCAACATCTGCGCCGCGCTCTGCGTTTTCCCGCCGCTTGACATTCCCTTTCATGCGACTTCCCTTCCTGTTTTTTCTCGCCTTGAGCATGGCGCTTGGCTCGTTCGCCACCCACGCCCAAACCTCCAACCGTCACACCCTCAGCGGCTACATCACGGATGCCGCCACAGGCGAGACGTTGATTGGCGCGACGGTTTGGTCCGAGTCCTTGTCCCAAGGCGTGGCGTCCAACGTCTACGGCTTTTACACCTTGACGCTGCCCGCCGGCACCTACGACGTCCGCGTGAGCTACCTCGGGTACACCCCGCAGCGCTTCGAGGCGGACCTGACGGCCACGGACGTCAAACTCAACCTCGAACTTCAACCCGGACTGGCATTGGGCGAGGCGGTCGTGACGGGCGAAAAGGAAAACCGCATCGAAGAGCAGGTGCAGATGTCCAAAATGGAGATCCCCATTGACCAGATCAAAGCCCTCCCAGCCATCGGCGGCGAAGTCGACCTGCTCAAGTCGCTCCAGTTGTTGCCGGGCGTCCAGAGCGGGGGCGAAGGCACGAGCGGCCTCTACGTTCGAGGAGGCTCTCCCGACCAAAACCTCATGCTCCTCGACGGCGTGCCGTTGTACAGCGTGAACCACTTGTTTGGGTTTTTCAGCGTGTTCAACGCGGATGCGGTCAAGAACATGAGCATCACCAAAGGCGGTTTCCCCGCGCGCTTTGGCGGCCGCTTGTCCTCGATCCTCGAGATCAACATGAAGGACGGGAACATGCGCGAGTATCACGGGGACGGGAACATCAGCATCATCGCAAGCAAACTCACGCTGGAGGGGCCCATCGTCAAGGACAAGGCAAGCTTCATGCTGAGCGCCCGCCGCACCTACCTCGACGTGCTGCTCAATCCAATCATCGCCGCGGCCACGTCCGACGACCCGACGTTTGACACGGACCCGGCGTACTACTTCTACGACCTGAACGGCAAGCTGAACTGGCGGGTGACGCCCCGCGACCGGATCTACCTGAGCGCGTTCTCGGGGTTTGACGACTTTGGCGTTCGGACGTCGAACCAGTCCACGTTTGAAGGGGTGACGAACCGCTCGGAGGTGTCGTTTGGGCTCGATTGGAAAAACCAAATCCAAGCCCTTCGCTGGAATCACGAACTGGGCCCGCGCATGTTCTCCAACGTATCGCTCACGCACAGCGTCTACAACTTCAACACCGGGGTGGATTTTCTGGACGAGGTGACGGAAAACGGGGAGACGACGTCCTCCCGCTTCGCGTCGCTGTACCGTTCCGGAATCGAGGACTACGCGGCGAAAATCGACGTGGACTTCGCGCCCAACGCCCGTCACTTCATTCGGTTTGGCGGGAACGTGACCCGCCACAAGTTCTCGCCAGGGGCGTTGCAGTTGGAGCTCGACTTCGGGCAGGAGAACCCGCTCGACACGCTCATCGGCAACGGCGACTTGTTTTCGCTCGAGAACTACCTCTACGTCGAGGACGAAATCGACGTCGCGGAAAACGTGACCGTCAACGTCGGCACCCACGCTTCGATGCTCGCCGTCCAAGACACCAACTACTACAGCCTGCAGCCACGGCTGGCGCTGAACTGGAAGCTTGCACCAGGCTTGGCGTTCAAAGCGAGCTACGCCAACATGGTGCAGTACGTCAACCTCCTCACCAACGAGGGGCTGAGCTTGCCCACCGACCTGTGGTTGCCTTCCACGCGCAACATTCGCCCGCAGCGGAGCTGGCAAGTGGCGGCCGGCCTTGCGACCTCGGTGGCGGACGGCGCCGTGGAATTGAGCCTGGAGGGCTACTACAAGGGCATGGACGGCTTGCTGAGCTACAAGGAAGGCGGCGGATTCCTTGCTGACCTCGAGGGCAATTGGGAAAGCCAGGTCACGCAAGGCATCGGAAACAGCTACGGGTTGGAGGCTTTGGTCCAAAAAAAGGTCGGCCGCACCTCCGGCTGGATCGGGTACACGCTCAGCTGGAGCAACCGCCAATTTGACGACCTCAACAGCGGCGAGTGGTTCCCCTTCACCTACGACCGCCGCCACGATTTGAGCGTGGTCCTGACTCAGGAATTCAACGACACGTGGTCGGGCGCGGTGACGTGGGTGTACGGGACGGGCCGGGCCGTGACCTTGACCGAGTCGGTGTTCAACGGCTTGGAGTTTGGGTACCCCAACGCGCCGGCGTGGGAAGTGCCAAGCGACCGCAACGCCTACCGCCTCAGCCCTTACCACCGAATGGACGTGAGTCTGACCCGCGTGAAACCCGACACGGACGGCAACCGCGCGTTGATTTTCAGTGCGTACAACGTCTACAACAACCTCAACCCGTTTTTCGCCCTGGCTGAAACCGAGGCAGACGGCACCCGAGTCATCCGTGAATACGGATTGTTCCCCATCATTCCTTCCATCGCATGGCGTTTCCATTTCTGACCTCCCTTCGCGCAACGCTTGGTCGTCGCGTGGCATCGATTGCTGTTGTGGCCGCAACCGTGGCGCTGACCTTGTCGTCCTGCGAGAAACTCCAGGAGGGCGTGGTCAACGTCATCGAATTCCCGGAGCACGAACCGCGCCTCGCGGTGACGATGTTCGTGTCGCCCGGAGACACGGCGATCTACGCCACGGTTTACCAATCGGCAGGCGTGACGGACACCGCCGGCAGCGTGCCCCTGAAGCACGCCACGGTCGCTCTGATGCAAGGCAGCACCGTATTGGCGCAAGGCGACTCGACGAATTGGGCTGAACCCGATCCATGGAGCTCCTTTTATTCCGGACCGCTCATGAAAATGAATCTCGACCAGCCGCTTGAATTGCAGCCTGGCGCCATTGCACTGGTGGTGGACGCGTCGCCGACGTTTGAGCCCCTCGTCGTCACGGAGGAAGTCCCCGAGGAGCCGGTCTTTGAGTACGTGTTTGAGCCGTACGCCGATTCGGTGGATGAAGGCTGGGGCTACGTGTATTATCAGCATCGCGTGACGCTGGACCTGGTTAACCGTCCTGGCGTTCGCGACGACTACATGATCTCCGTGGAAGTGAAAGAGGTGTTTGAAGGAGCGCAGTGGTACAACATGGCGAACCCTGCCTACCCCGACCCGCGCATGGAGTACAATTCCGGATGTGGATGCCTTTTGGCCACGGACAGCGGGGAGGACAACGTGTCGTTGGTCAACCTTGTGCTTGAATCGTACGCGGGCTCACCTGATTTCCCCATCGAGGGAGAGATGCGCATTCGGGTGCGCCGTCCGACGGCGTCGCTTGCCAACCACTTCCGAAGCGTCGACGCGTACTACGGCGCGAGCGGCAATCCCTTTGCGGAGCCTACGAGCATCCAGGGGAACATCCCGGAGGGCTTCGGGCTTTTTGGGGTGACGACCGAGGTCGTGGTGCCTTTGTGAGGCACGGTCGAGTGCAAGAGCGAGTGGAAAAGTTTATTTAGACCGATTCCAAATTACCCTGTTTGGGGGAGGCTTCACGCGGAAGCTCCGTCGCACCTTTGCGGCACGTTTTCGCAGCATGATTTCTCTCTCTCCTTTCCGTGGTCTCTCGTGTTCCTTGGCGGTCGTTTGGGCTTGTTGCTCGACCGCTGTGGCGCAAGACGCATTTCGCGCAGAGGAAGGGGCGTTCATGTCCGAGGACAGCTTGGACGTGATGACCCAAATGTGGCACGCCTTGCCTGAAGCCGAAGTCGGCAGCGTGGGGCTGGCGGCGGGTTCCCTCGACGCGAGTGAAGTGCCGGGGTCCATGCAGCGTTTGTCATCCAAGGCCCTTCGCACCATGGCATACGCCGACCCGATCCGGACGCTTCATGCGTTGGCGGGGTTGAATTTGGTCGAAGAGGACGGGTTTGGGTTGCGCCCCAACATCGGCATGCGCGGTTCCGGCACGGATCGTTCGGCGCGCGTCACGCTCATGGAAGATGGCGTTTTGATGGCCCCGGCTCCCTACGCTGCACCTTCCGCCTACTACTTCCCGACGATGGCTCGGATGGAGAGCGTCGAAGTGCGCAAGGGGGGGAGCCAAATCGCCTTCGGTCCTCAAACCGCAGGTGGCGCCATCAACCTCGTCTCCACCAAGATTCCCGAGGCGGAGGTGGCGGGGCGCGTGCGCCTCGAGTCCGGCAGCTTTCGCAACCAGCAAATGCACGCCTTCGTGGGCGGCACCCACGGCCAATGGGGCTACAGCGCGGAATGGATGCACCTTGGCAGCGCGGGCTTCAAGCAGCTGGACGGGGGCGGTGACACCGGCTTTGAAAAAGCCGACCTCGTCACCAAACTCCAATGGACCTCCACCTCAGGTCGGCACGTGGTGCGGGCCAAAGGCGCGACGTCGGACGAGTCGTCCCGCGAGACCTACCTCGGCCTCGCCCAACCCGACTACGAAGCCACGCCTTTCCGCCGGTACGCGGCTTCGGCCAACGACCTCATGACCACGGGCCACGCCCATGCCGTGGTCGGCCACGAATTCAACCCGACGCTGCGCTGGTCCATGACCACCGAGGCCTACCGGACGTCGTTTGACCGGAACTGGTACAAGCTCGACCGCGTGGTGGACACGACGGGAACGACATTGAAGTTGGCGGACGTGCTGGAAGACCCCGCCTTGTCACACGCGCTGGGATGGTTGCGCGGAGGGACGACGCCCGACGGCGCTGGCCTGGACGTCAAGGCGAACAACCGCATTTACGGCGCGCGCGGAATTCAGCACCGCGGCCGATGGTCGTTCGGGGGCATGACCCAGCACCGATTGACGTACGGGGTTCGGGCGCACGAAGATTTCATGGACCGTTTCGAGTGGCGCGACCGCTACGCGATGAACGACGGCACGATGGCGTTGATCGCGGCCGGGGACTCCGGTTCCGCGTCGAACCGCGTGGAGTCGGCGCGCGCGCTGGCCGGACACGTCCGGGCGGCCCTGCACTTTGGGTCGTGGACCTTCACGCCCGGGGTGCGCCACGAACGCATCGACCTTTTGCGTGTGGACTTCGGAGACGACCTGGGCCGAACCACGGACGGGTCGGAGCGCACCAACGACGTCGTCGTCTGGCTGCCCGGCTTGGGCACGCATGTGGACGTCGTGCCCGGCCTGTGGACGGCGTTTGCCGGAGTGCACCGTGGGTTTGTGCCGCCGGGATCCGCGCCGGAAACCGAAGCGGAATTCAGCACCAACGTCGAAGTGGGTTCGCGGTTGAGCACGCGCGCCCTGAGCGGCCAAATTACCGTGTTCCACAGCGACCACATCAACTTGTTGGGCGCCGACTTGACCGCCAACGGCGGCACAGGTTCGGGGGACCAATTCAACGGCGGGTCGTCACGGGCACGCGGCGTGGAATGTGAGGCGGTGGGCGACGTGCTGGAGTTGACGGGCGCTTCCGCGTTCTTCCCCGACGGCAAATACCACCTTCCCATTCGGACGAGCTACACTTACACGGAGGCGGTGTTCACACAGGCTTTTGACAGCGATTTTGGGCCGTGGGGCGAAGTCGAGGTGGGGGATGCCCTTCCGTACCTCGCACCGCACCAATGGAGCGTGGCCGCGAGCTGGGAGGCGCCCAAGTGGAGCTTCGACGCAAACCTCCGAGGCATGTCCGCCATGCGCACGGTCGCCGGTCAAGGCGAGGTCGACCCGCAGCACAGCACGGACGCGATGGCCATCTTGGACGCGGGCATCCGGTGGCGCGCCGAAGACCAGCTCGAGTGGTTTGTGGGTGCGACCAACCTCTTGAACGACACCTACGTCGTGGCACGCCGTCCCTACGGGGTGCGGCCGGGGATGCCCCGGGCGTTCCGGATGGGTGTGACGGTGAATTTCTGACAGCGCGCGAAGCGGCGAGGGGTGGGGTTTGGGCTCAGATCCAGCCCTTTCGCCGAAACAGCACAAACATGCCACCAGCAACGGCCAACATGGCCAACCAAACCCCTGCGTACCCGTACTTCCAGTGCAACTCGGGGATGTGGTCGAAATTCATGCCGTACACGCCCGCGATGAACGTCAGCGGAATGAAAATCGTGGCCACCATCGTCATCAGTTGCATGACTTGGTTGGTGCGTTGGTTGACCCCGTTGGCATGCAGGTCCATCAGTCCCCCAAGCGTGTCGCGCAGGGAGTCGATGTGGTCGTGGATCTGGATGAGGTGGTCGTGGACGTCGTGCCAGTGGCGCAGCGTTTCTTGCTCCACGATGGCGGGAGGATCCTTCATCAGCTGGGACACGGCTTCACGCAAGGGCGTGGCGGCTCGGCGCAGTTGGGCAAGCATCTTCTTTTGTTGTTGCAGCTCGAGAAGGCTGTCGGCGTCGGCGTTCTTGAGGATGCGTTCCTCGAGCTTTTCAGCGGTGTCCATGAGGTGGTCCGTCACAAAGTAGTAGTGGTCAACGACGGTGTCCACCAAGCGGTAGGCCAAATACTCGGCCCCTCGACCCCGCGTGTTGCCGCCCCCGGCCGCCAGGCGTTCGCGCAGGCTGTCAAAGACGTCTCCGCGTTGTTCCTGAAACGACAGAACGGCGTCGTGCTGCGCCACGACGGCGACCTGTTCGACGACGAGCCGCTTCAGCTTCTTGTTCATGCCCACCATCTTGAGGATGACCAAGAAACCGCCGTCGTCGAGGGGCGCAAAAGTGGGACGGTGCCGCGTGTTCATGACGTCCTCGAGCTGAAGGGAGTGCAGCCCGAGTCGCAGTCCGGCTCGCTTCACCAGGTCTGGGACGTGCACGCCGTCGACGTTGATCCAACGCACGGCTTCGTCACCCCACGCACCGTCCACTTCAGACCAGTCGTCCAATTCTGTGGCCCGATGTGCATCGGAGCCGTAGGCGGTCAGGGTGATGCGAGGCTGGTCGGGTCGGGCTTCCCCCACATGCACGAGCGTGCCTGGAGGCAGTCCCGATTTGGCGGATTGAGGAGCGTGACTCATGCCCCCAATTTCAGGCATTTATGCCGTGGTTCGACGGCCTTGTTCCCGACGAAGCAATTCGAGCTCGCGCGACGTTTGGCCCGCCACCGAGGTGTTCTCCTGGGCGCGACGAATCAGGTAGGGGATGGCTTCGCGGATGGGGCCGTAGGGCACGTATTTGGCGACGTTGTAGCCGTGCGCCGCGAGGTTGAAGGTGATGGGGTCGCTCATGCCGAGGAGCTGGGCAAACGCCACCCGCGCATCCCCAGGTTCTAGCCCGCGCTCCGCCATCAGCTCGCACAACCGCAAATTGCTTTCCTCGTTGTGGCTTCCCGCCACCAAATGCACGTTTTCCAGGCGCTCCAACACCCACGCCACGGCCGCATCAAAATCCCGGTCCGTGCTCGCTTTGTCGGGCTGAATCGGGGAGAGGTAGCCTCGCTTCTCGGCGCGCTCGCGCTCCTTTTCCATGTACGCTCCGCGCACCAACTTCACGCCGCACGCGTACCCGCCTTCTTCCGCGCGCTCGGCCATGCCTCGGAGGTAGGTCAACCGGTCGTGGCGGTACATCTGCGCTGTCGTGTACACCACGACCTGCTCGCGGTTGTAGTCCGACATCATGTCTTCAGCCAGGGCGTCGATGGCGTCCTGAATCCACGATTCTTCCGCGTCGATGAGGATGCGTCCACCGGCCGCGGCCGTGGCTTCGCACAGCGTACGGACGCGCCGTTGGACGCGCTCCCAGGCCTTTTCGTCATCACGGCTCAGGGCCACGCCGCCCGCCATCGCCTTCCCCACCTTCTCCAGGAGGACATTCGACGACAAGCCGCTCACCTTGAACACGGCAAAGGCATGGCGGGCGTCGCCGTCCGCCGCATGAATGGTGGCCAGGACCTCGCTGCACGTGGCGTCGAGGTCGGCCTCGGCGGATTGGCCCTCGGCGCTGTAGTCCAGGATGGTGCGGACGTTGTGGGCCGCCAACTTCGCCACGGTATCGTCGGAATCCACGATGGATTCGCCGCCGCAGAAGTGCGCGTAGACGGTCGGACGTACGGCCCACCCAAGAGGGATGCGAAGCGCGAGCGCCAGGTTGGCGAGGGCGCTCCCCACATTCACGATCCAAGGCTTGCCGATCAACGAAAACAGGGCGACCGCACGGCGCAATTCAGCGTCGGTGAGGTGTTGGAACGCCTGAGCGGTGTCATTGAACCGCGGGAGGTTGGAGGTGCTCATCGGTGCAGGAGAACGTAGACGGCCACGAAGATAGGTGGGCGCAGACCGAGGTTGTACCTTCGAAGCATGGATGTGAACGATTACATGAATCAGCATCGCGAGCGGATGCTCGACGAGCTTTTGGAGCTGTTGCGAATCCCCAGCATTTCAGCTGACCCGTCCTACGCAGGCGACACCTTGAAGTGCGCTGAAGTGGTGGCTGAGCACTTGCGCAAGGCGGGTGCGGACAACGTCGAAGTGGTGGCAACCGAAGGATATCCCGTGGTGTACGGTGAGAAGTTGGTGGATCCTTCCAAGCCAACGGTGTTGGTTTATGGCCACTACGACGTGCAGCCGGCGGATCCCATCGATTTGTGGGACAGCCCCGCGTTTGAACCCGTGATCAAAAAGACAGAACTGCACCCCGAGGGCGCGATTTTCGCCCGCGGTGCCTGCGACGACAAGGGACAATTCTTCATGCACGTCAAGGCCTTTGAAGCCATGGTGGCGACGAACCAGGTGCCCTGCAACATCAAGTTCATGATCGAAGGTGAGGAAGAGGTGGGGTCGGTTCACCTCGAGGATTTCCTCGAAGCGAACCGCGAGCGTCTTGCGGCGGACGTGGTGCTCGTCAGCGACACGGGCATCATCGCGAACGACGTCCCGTCGATCACGACGGGACTCAGGGGATTGAGCTACGTGGAGGTGGAAGTGACCGGACCCAACCGCGACCTGCACAGCGGGCTGTACGGCGGGGCCGCACCCAACCCCATCAACATCCTCTGCGAGATGATCGCGTCGCTCAAAGACGAGCACCAGCACATCACGGTGGAGGGCTTTTACGACGATGTGGCGGAACTCAGCGCGGAGGAGCGCGCGGCCATGGCCGAGGCGCCGTTCAGCGAAGACGCCTACAAGAAGAGCATCGACATCGGAGCCGTGGAAGGCGAAGCGGGGTACAGTGCCCCGGAGCGCATGAGCATCCGTCCGACGTTGGACGTGAACGGGATTTGGGGTGGCTACACCGGCGAGGGGGCCAAGACGGTCATCGCCTCCAAGGCCTACGCCAAGATTTCCATGCGGCTCGTGCCTCACCAGGACCCGGATGACATCACGGCCAAATTCGAGGCCCACTTCAAGCAAATCGCGCCCGAGAGCGTCAAGCTCAAGGTGACGGCCATGCACGGCGGCCAGCCTGCGGTGACGCCGACGGACAGCGCGGCCTACCAAGCGGCTTCCGCGGCGATGGAAAAGACGTACGGCAAGGTGCCGGTGCCTGTCCGCAGCGGCGGAAGCATCCCGATTGTGGCCAGCTTCGAACAGATCTTGGGGTTGAAGACGGTGTTGATGGGGTTTGGGTTGGACTCGGACGCCATCCACAGCCCCAACGAACACTACGGCCTCTTCAACTACTTCAAGGGCATCGAGACCATTCCACATTTCCACTCGGAATTTGCGGCGCGGCATGCCTAAGATGCTCGCGATGTGGGGCGCCTTGGCCCTGATGGCGCTCGGCCT
>Ga0209037_1000234_pt1 | contig 16680 bp, 29 predicted proteins | sample SaaInl25SG_5_DNA_FD_188225 | JGI IMG/M metagenome (GOLD analysis project Ga0209037, IMG submission 188225) | Marine microbial communities from expanding oxygen minimum zones in the Saanich Inlet - ESP_125SG_5_DNA (SPAdes) (version 2) | ecosystem: Environmental > Aquatic > Marine > Intertidal...
CATTTATTTTCATTGTGACATCCTTTATCCGTGTTCAAATCTTGATACTGACTTTGGTGTATATTGTTGCCTATCTGTATACTGTTTCCAAAATGCATTACGTTCATTAGTACTTAGTCTTTGTTCTTCGTGTTCTTTATACTTTTCTACGTAATACTCAATATACATTATTTCTTCTTTCTACCTGATTTCATATTGGCGCACCAGTGATACATTTTAGCCTTTTCACCGCTGGCATTTTTAGCACGTTTGCGTAGTGCTGTAACACTACCGTTACAACTAGCACCTGACTTTTTTACACGCCCTGGTCTGCTTTTGCCTTTTACTTTACCGTCGGCAAAGTTTTCACTATACGCTTTGTCTGTTGCTACTTTTGCACGATCAGCGTCAGGATGTTTAGGATTGATAGTTACAACTTCGCCATTCATTAGTTCACTGATGTTAGCACTCTTGCCTACTTTGTCTAACAGTATGTGCAAACTATCGTTAGGATCATAGTTGGTTTCATAACCTGGCTTGCCACGTACTTCTGTACGCTTGCCTGTAGCAGTATCTTTAATATGTAATACTAATAGTTCTTTGTCACGTTCTAATTGTAGTTTGTAACCTTCTGCAAGTCCTAGGTTAAACAACACGTTAGTTGACTTACCTTTTACACGTTTGCTTAGTGTAGGAGGACGTCCGTCTCGATCTACTTTATTGCCAAACTTAGCAGCCTGTTTTGTAACTTCATCAGGTCCTACATCAACAGTTTGATTCTGTTTAGTGATCCGCCCAACGCCTTCTGTAATATCTCGTATTTTCATTACTTACGTCCACGAAACCCTTTGGGCATATTCTCACCAGTCATTTTTGGAAGTCCAAACCATAGTTCAAACCATTCTTTGTCACCTGGCTTTATATTCTGTTCACGTTCTTTTTTACGATTAGCAGTAGCAGCATCGCTAATGTTCTCAAGCGTATACTCTGTGTAACCTTTAAATTCGTTTACACCAGCAAGTTTCTTTATACGCTCGAGTTCGTCCATTACTTTTTATTCTTCTTGTTATGCTGTGCCCATGCTATTGCATATGGAGCACCTGGATCATCAAACTTCTTTTTAAGTGCTTTAACTTGCTTTTCTCTACCTGGGGGTGCCTTCTCCGCTACCCTTGGCTCTTCGACCTCAGTGGTAATCCAGTCGTTGCCTGCAAGCAATCCTTCTACCCATTCTATGTATTCTGGGTCACTTTCAATTTCCCATTCTTGCGGTTGAATAAATGAAACACTGCTGTCTTTGTTGATTTCTACAGTTACATTTTCTTCACTGTGTTTGTATTTGCCAGGTTGCAAATTGTGTTTTAGTTCTATAGACTCTGCCATTTCTGGTTCTTTTGCACCTAGTGCTTGGTCTAACAATTTTACAGCAACTTCTGCACCATTGCCGTACATTAGTTTAGCAGCTTTTAGTTTATCTTCGTCTGACATTTCAGGCCAAGTAGCACGAAGTTCACTAGCACTCTTAATCTGCATACCACTAAAGTCAAAGTTAATAGTAGGACCATACGCCATGTAGCCCATTTCGTCGTGTGTGTTTACATTTTTACCTGTGTAGCTTCTTAGATATCTTGGCTCGTTTGTAGGCTTTTTAGTTTTCCTATCAATCTTCATTCTATCAGGTAACGGTTCTTCGTTTTTGTCTTTTTCACTGCGAACAAATACCAATGCAGTATCATCGTCTAACAAATGCGAGTATTCTCTATTGTTAAAAGGTGATCGAACTTGCATAAAGTTACTTTCAGGAACGCCCGCCATTGCAGCAAGTTTCTTTTTAACTTCAAAAGGAAAGGGTCGTGTTTCTTGGTCATTAGTTGCAGCAACATAAACGTTTGCTTTTCCGAATGTTTTTACTGCCCAGTCGTATAAACTTTTATGACCAGGGTGAAAAGGATGAAACCCACCCGGCATTACAGCTACTACTTTACGGGCTTGTGCCTCAAATAATTCTCTCAATAACATCAGTATGCTCCATTACGTATCTGTGTCATTTCTTCGCCAAAGACCTTATTAATTAAAAGACCTTTGTCTTCATCTTTGAATACGTTTTTCATACTGCCGAGATCAAACTTTTTGCAATATGATTCCATTGCACGGCCGCATACTTCGCCTAAGCATTCTTCAGCAACACAACTTTTACCTGCATCATGTCGATCTTTCATACGCATAATAGCAGGAAACAATTGTTTGCGATAAAACATAGGATCGTTACGCATAAAGATAGCAATATCGTCTACTACATCAAACGGTAGTCTGTCGTCCATTGGTTGTGCAAATTCATCTATTCTCATTTTAATTCCTTACCACTTACGGCACGACCAGTAACGGGCCTTAGTACGCGGTCCTGGATTATCACAGTTATGTCTTGCACGGAAACTTCTTCTACGTGCTGGATTAGACTTTTTAATTTTCATGTCAGGATCACCAAAGTTAACTTTCTTAACATTCTTGGTCTTAGGATCCTTAACGTATACTTTAAACTTCTTAACATCGCCACGCATAGGTTTGCCTAGTTTAACCTTACGTCCTTGGTACTCTGCTTCGTCCATTTCGTCATCTTCGTTGAACCACATAGTGCCATAGTTTTCAAAGAACTCGTCGCCTTCGTATGTTTCTTCTTCTACTTCTGCATCGCCGGCACTAATTTCAATATCAAAATCTTCGTAACCTTGCTCAAACATATAGTCTGCTAGTTTTTCAGCATACTCATTTGCTTCGTCTTCTGATAATTCTCTTTGTAGAGGTATTTGGAATACTGTTCCGCCTTGTTCAGTTTCAAAAATTTCTTGTTCTGCAAAAACACTCTCGTCTAACAACTGAGCGCCTTCTTGTTTTTCCATTACGATTCTTACAAAATGATCCATATTACGTACCTTAATATCTATATACAACTATTTATCAATATTTCCTTTGTATATTATTTTGTCAACCTTGCTAATACTGTTGCCTATTAGTAGTAATAAAAGATTTAATATTTTTTCATCTCGAACATACATATAATTGCCATACAAATAACCTTCATTTTCAATGTCATATAATGTTACTGGACCTATTTGGCATTTGTCACTATTAGATTTAACCCATGCTGCAAAATCTTTATTAACATTACCTCGTTTAAAGGTAACTTTTAGACCCATATTAGTAGGATTATCAACAATAATTATATTTTGATTGGAAGTTAACAATTTTACATAGTGTTCGCTAGGCTCCCATAGTTCTACGTTGCTAATTCGCATAACGTCACTGATACTTCGCAACATACCGATATCATTAGAATAGATAGTTAGTGTTCTATAGTAAGTAGTTCTAACTTTATAGTCACTTGAGTTTTTAAGTATATTATAAATGCTTAATGCATCAAGATATTCGTCATTTGATATTTCGTTATGTGTTCGATAGCGTACTATTGTAAGAGGAATATTAGAGTCATATTGCTTGGTTAACTCATCAAGTTTTTCCTTAGCATAACTTAGCGTAGTGCCTTTTTGTAATTCTGTCCTAAACGCACTGCAAAGACTATTGGAAAGTACCAATTTGTAAAGGTACTTTCCAAAGTGCAGTTTGCGTGTTTCAAACAGTTTCAGCGACTGTTTCATAACTGTTCAAAATTATGTTGTTGTCTTTTACATCTACAGTAATAGTGCCGCCGTTTTTCAACGATCCAAACAATATTTCTTTTGATAATGGACGCTTGATATCTTTGTCAATCACACGTTGCAGTGGGCGGGCACCCATCTTAGGATCAAATCCTTTGTCTACCAAGTAGTCAAGTGCTTCATCTGTAACTGTAATTGTAATGCCTTTATCTTTGACCATATTTTTAAGCTCAACAAGGAACTTGCCAACAATCTTCATCATTACAGGCTTGCCAAGACTTGCAAATGTAATTACACCATCAAGTCTGTTACGGAACTCTGGACTAAAGAACTTCTTAAGTGCTTTATCTTCATATACATGTTCTGCATCATCGCCGCCGAATCCGATAGTGTTCTTCTCAGCATCCTTAGCACCTAAGTTAGTAGTAAGAATCAACGTACAGTTACGTGCATCTGCTTCTTTACCATTAGATCCTGTTAGTTTACCGTTATCCATAACTTGCAACAAGATTTGCGAAACATCAGGGTGCGCTTTTTCAATTTCGTCAAGTAGCAATACACAGTTAGGCGACTCTTGTAGTTTGGTAATCAAGATACCTGCGTTTTCTTCGTGTCCTACATAACCTGGAGGTGAGCCAATTAGCTTGCTAACGCTGTGCTTCTCCATATATTCACTCATATCGATGCGCACAAGTTTTACACCTAGCTGATCAGCAAGTGCTTTCGCTGTTTCTGTTTTACCAGTACCAGTTGGGCCCATAAACACAAACGCACCTACTGGCTTATCATCAGGTTTAAGACCTGCTTGGCTTACTAGGATTTTATCTACAATTGATTCAATTGCAGTGTCTTGACCGTATACAACTTTTTTGATGTTTTCTTCTAAGTGTGCAAGATTACTTGTTTCACGTTCTGCTACTTGCTCTGTAGGAAGATCTAACATTTTAGCAAGTTCGAATTGAATCTCTTCTTCGCCTACAACTTTCTCCCCGTCTACAACATTGTTTACTTTAAAGCGCGAACACGCTACATCAATTAAGTCAATAGCTTTATCAGGAAGTTTCTTGTCGCTTTGATACTTAACACTAAGTTTTACAGCAGCAGCAATCGCTTCTTGTGTAATAGTTGTACCATGGTATTCTTCGTAGTACTTTTTAATACCTTGCAAGATTTCTGTAGTTGTTTCTTTTGAAGGTTCACCAATTGTTACACGCTGGAATCGACGCATTAGCGCACGATCCTTTTCAAAGTACTTGCGATACTCTTCCCATGTAGTCGAAGCAACAACTTTCAAGTCGCCTTTAGTAAGTGCAGGCTTCAACATATTGGCAAGATCGTTTGAATTACCACTGCCTCCGGCCCCGGCTCCACTCATCATGTGTGCTTCATCAACAAACATAATAGTTTTGCCTTGCTTTGTAAGGGCTTGTAAGACTAGTTTAAAGCGTTCTTCAAAGTCTCCGCGATACTTAGAGCCTGCAAGCATTGCACCAATATCTAGATTGTATACTTTATACTCTTTTAAGAATTCAGGAACAGTTCCTTGTTCAATATTATACGCAAGTCCTTCTGCAATAGCAGTTTTACCAACACCAGGATCACCTACCATTAGTACATTGTTTTTAGCACGACGACCTAATGCTAGTGCTAATCTTTCAAGTTCTTCTCCGCGGCCGATAATAGGATCTACTTTGCCACGCTTAACTTGATCATTCAAGTTAGTTGTAAACGCTCGCAATGCTTTACGAGCTTCGCCTGACATTTCTTCTTGTTCTTCTTCAGGCTCATCGAGATCATTATTAATAAAATCAGCAAATTTCTGTTTTTCAACATCGCCCTTTTCAAGATAATAAGACGAAATAGATTTCTTTTCAGAAAGAATAGATAGCAAGACATCTGTTAGTTCAATAAAATTACGACCTGCAAAAAGAACTTGTGTAAATGAACGATTAAGCACACGTTCTACAGTTGCAGTTTTCTTTGGCTTATGTTTAGTCGTATCAATTTTAATATCATCGCATTGTGTTTTAAGGTGATGCTCTAAATTAGTTTTAATGTAATCGACATTTGCACCATACATTGTCATAACATTAACAAATTTTTCCTCGCAGAACATCCCATATAGCAAGTGCTCCAGTGTTACATACTCGTGCTGTAGTTTTTGTGCATCTTTGATGCTTTTATCAAATACTAATTGTAGTTCTTTGCTTGGTTCTACCATAACCTTATAGTTCCTTTTTAATATCTTCGATTTTGCTCAGCAAATCTTCGTCAGTTATCTTGGGTATCACAGTATCTACTGTAACATACAGATTACCGCGTTGCCCGCTTCTCATATTAGGTACACCGTACTTTGGTATACTAAATGTTGTGCCTGTTTGTGTGCCTTGCGGAATCTTAATTTCTAGTTTTTTATTGTCCAACGTTGTAATTATTATAACACAACCTAGCAATAAGTCAAATACATTTACAGTCTTTTTGACAATTAAATTATCATTATCACGTTCCCAATTCTTTAGTTTATTGACTACTATTCGAACTTGTAGATGTCCTCGTGGAAGTCGAGGACGTCCTTCATCGCCTAATCCTTCGTATTGTATCGTATCGCCGTGCTTTGCTCCCGGCGGCACTTCGACTGTTACTGTTTCTAATCTGCCTGTACTTAGTTGGTATTGAATAATAAGATTTTTTCCTGTTAGAACATCATTTAAATCTATTCTTGCCTGTACAGTAATGTCTTTGTTGCGAGGAGTTTGTCGTTGTTGTGCAAACCCCCGCCCGAACATATGTTCAAATATTTGATCGCCAAACGGATTTTGTCGTTGCTGCTGATTGTTAAACGGATTAGCTTTGTGCGGATGGTCGTATGTATCGCGCTTTTCACTATCACTTAATGTAGCATATGCTTCGTTTATTTGTTTAAATTTAGCGTCATCACCGCCTGTACGATCGGGGTGATTGGCCATCGCAAGTTTGCGATATGCTTTTTTTATCTCTTCTGGAGTGGCTGTTCTTGGAACACCTAAGATAGAATAATAGTCCATACATTTACTTATCGTATGGACTATTGTGTTTAGTTAGTAGTGGTTAACTATTTTTGTTTTCGATAGCACTTTTACCATAAAATGCTGCAACAATAGCTGCTACTGATACAAAGTATGTAGGAGCCATTCCGCCTAGTGTGGTTGCTGCTTCATTGAGTCCTGCAAATACAGCTAGTACAACAGCAAATGGATATAGTAGCATACCGAATAGTGCAAACCAGGCCATGTTACGCTGTGCATCACGCATTGCATCATTGTCTTCTAAACGCTTACGCTTGAATTCAAGGTCCATTGCTGCTTCTTCTGCAGAGATGTGCCCGTCTCCGTTTGTGTCCATTTTTGCTGCTGTATCAGCATCCATAGTTACTTGTTTATTTGCCATTTTTCTTTCCCTCTAGTTTAGCGAGACGTGCTTCAAGCTCGTCAATTTTTGATGTGATTTTAGGATACTTTACACGCCACGCATTAGGATCGTTTTGAAGCCAAGTCCAACCCCAGCGTATTGCAAGGTATTCTAGAGTAGCATCAAATTTAGTTACGCCCCACGTTGCTATTCTTGTGTCTTTAAACCAGAATAGAAATGCTGCACCAAATAGTGAACCAGCAATACTAGTATAAATCCACAGACGGTCGCCCGCCATCTGTTGTATCATTTCCCACATAGTAAACCCTCTCTTTTACTATGTGTATTTATTAATTTTCTTGGGGAGTTTCTTCTTGAGGTTTAACAGCTTCTTCGTAGTAAACTATGATTTGCTTTTGCTGTTCAATATAACGCTTTAGTTCTGCAAAGTTTAAACTAAGGTTCTCGTAATCTTTTACGCTAATAGCAATGTATACAAGCTCGCCGTTCTTTGCTGTAAACTTTTCAACAAACTCGTCGTAGTTGTCTGCGTTAACAACATAGATCTTAACGTCATTGAGTTGCGCACCCTTGGGACGGGCAACGATAGGTACAGTAGTTTTTACTGTATTAGTTACTGTTACTATTTGCGGTTCCGGTCTCAGGCTGCTGCACCCCATTAGGGTCAGTAACGCCGCGGAGATCATTCCATAAGCTATCAGTCGCATCTTGCATCCTATTTTCAATTAAGCCTGGCTTGCGTTGTGCCAATGCTGTGAGATTGTGTTTTTGTAGTGTAGCACGAAGTTCATCTCCGTAACGCTCTGCTGTTTGTAATTCTCTTTGCAAGTTAGCATTAAGTTCTGCACTACGAACTGCATCTGCTTGTAAAGTAGCAATACTAGCCTCACTGATTTGTACTGCTACTTCCATTTTTGCAACATTATCTCGTGCTGTTTGTAAATCGCTTTGTAGTTTTTGTACGTACAGGTAACCCATACCGGCAGTAGCGATTACAGTCATTACCATAGCAATTTTAATAGCACCGAACATAATTTATCCTAGTAGTTTTTCCAACGTCATTGGACCAGCAATACCGTCAGCAGTTAAGCCGTTAGCAGTTTGCCACGCTTTAAGCGCACGTTCTGTACCTGGACCAAATGCTCCGTCAGCACCAACGCCTAATGCTTCTTGCATCATCTTGACGCCTTCGCCACGCGAACCTTTGCGTAGTACACCAATGTCTTCGATTTCAAAATCGTCATCGCCTGCATCTTCTGTAATACTAACTGGATTACCGAACACTTCCATTGCTTTCTTGTAACGTGCCTGACGATCTGCAAGACCAATGTTACCACCGTTAATCTTTTTAGTCATGCGTGTTACATCATCTGTGTCGGCAATAGTGTTAAGTTTGTTTGTGTCCCAAAACCAGCAAGCACTTTCTACAGCACCTTTTGGAGTTGCAACATACTCTGCTGCTTGTTCTGCTGTCATGTCTACTGTAGCAGCAAACCGTGTATAGTTTTCACGTCCTGTTAATTGCTTTAGTCCACGACCGCGGAATAACCAACCGTCACCCGCATTTACATTGCCCATTTTGTATTTACGGAACTCGTCCATATAAACATAGTTTGCAATTTTTTCCGGATTGCGAGCATATTCTGCTGCATTACGTTTTGTTCCGCCTGTACCAAAGTAGCGTCCAAACACTGCGTTGAGTGCTTTCTCACTGTAGTTTAGGTTTTCTTCTAAACTACGGAAGTTGTTTGATTCGTGTGCACACTGACTAATAAAGTGTGCTGCTCGTCTTGCAGTATTAATGCCATATTTAGGCATTACTGCTACTAGTGCTTCGTACCAAGCATCAACATCTTTGTTACCTGGAATAAGTGCAGCTAGATGTTCTTTTTGTAATTCAAAACTCATTGTCTATCCTTTTATAATATAATACGTTCGAGTACAAGTGTTTGACCACTGTTTTCAAATGTTAGCTTACTGCCATATTTAGTAATATTGTAGTCGCCAATGTATTTAGAAAGAAATATTATTTCACTAAAGTCATTTGCATTAAATGATTCCTTAATACTGTCTAGTGTTTTTTGTGTCGGTCCAAAATCTACAAACTTAAATGCAATTGGGTCTGCCCATGCTTTTTTAATAGTAAGCATGTCACCCCACATAGTTATATTTTCAACCATACTTTTGTTAAAGAAGTTAGAATAGTTGTTTACTGATTCCGACAAGTCATTAAGAATGTCACTGTCTACTCCATATAGTTTTGGATCAGTAGTTACTACTCTGCTTAATTCTTCTAACGTTAATGGTTTACTACGGAATTCTTTATAGTAACGAAATTTGATATCGCCCATTCCAGTTAGATTTTCTAAACCATTAGCAAGTTCCATGATCTGCTCACCAACGCCTTCGTCTCTTTGTATCTCAACAAACACTTTGTATGTGCCGTCTGCTTGTTCACCTGATGTAGCATCTGCATCTAGCACAAAATTATAACCACGTTCAATAAAACTTGCTAGATCGTCAGCACTTTCTTTAGTCTTAGTAGCAAATGCAACGGTAACAATATCCTTGTCAGCGCCCATTTTACTTTTATAACCGTCTATTTCTAAAATGTTATCTACAAGATCTTTTAAATCATATTGTTGTAAACTCATACTGCTGTTTCCTCTGCTGCTACATCTTCCGCAGGTTGTGCATTAGCATCTGGGCTAGGACCAGGTGCTTGAGTAGGATCAATAAATGCTGCTTCGATGTACCCAGTATAGATATCTGCAATTAGTTTTTTAGGCATCTGAATTTCAACAATCCATATTGGACGTCTGTCAAGTTTACCTTTTTTAGTACCAGGACGAATATCATCAGGATTTTCAATTTTGCGTGGCTCAACAATATGACTTTTTATATATTTTACCTTGCAATCGTAATCTAATAGTCTCTTGCCACCCATAGGATCTGGCATTTTGTCTTTGTCCCAAAAGAAACTGCAAGTAACCCAATGTCTTTCAATCTTTGGGCCTTCAGAAATTTCGCCATCTTTCCAGTTAGCATACACATAGATATCCAACTCATCTAAAACTCTTTCAAAGTCTTTTAACACTTGAAAAGAAGTGTTAGAATCGTATATTGATTCTACATTTTTTATAATATCGAGTACATCTTGCATAGTTTTTGATCCATTCTTTACTATACTTATTTATCGTAGATTATTAGTTAACATATATTTTTATTCTGTTATCTCGATGATAAGTAATTGTGTAGGGAAGATATTTTCCGTACTGGAAAATAGTTCCTTGCTAAATTATCCCAACAAGGAGGACACTTAATGGGTGCTAAAAGAAAAGCTGTTGCAAGACAGAATTCAAAGTCAAGCTATAATAATGTAGTTGACATTAAACCATTCCAAAAGCCTAAAAAACAGGTTGAAATACTTCCAAGAAATAGAAATCAAGAGTCATACGTGCTATCACTGCTAGACGAATCGAAAGACATAGTCTTTGGCATCGGCCCAGCAGGAACGGGCAAAACTCTATTGGCTGTGCAAGTAGCTGTCAAAATGTTTAAAGAAGGTGCTGTTGACAAAATTATTGTTACACGCCCGGCTGTTTCAGTAGATGAAGATTTAGGGTTTTTACCAGGTACGCTAGAAGAAAAAATGGCGCCTTGGACAAGACCTATTTTTGATGTATTAAAAGAGTACTTTAGTGCTGCTGAAATCACTGGAATGATTCAAGAGGGTATTATTGAAATTTCTCCGCTAGCTTATATGCGCGGCAGAACATTTAAAAATTCATTCATTTTAGCAGATGAAATGCAAAACGCAACACCAAATCAAATGAAAATGTTGCTCACACGTCTAGGCGAAGGTTCGATGATGGCTGTAACAGGCGATCTTAATCAAGCAGACCGTTTAAAAGATAACGGACTAATTGACTTTACTAAACGTTTAGAATCAGGCAATCAATCATGTTTGGATATAGTCCACTTCGATCAAGGAGATATTGAAAGACACGCGGCAGTTAAGGCTGTTCTTCAAGTGTATGGTGATGAATAACTTCAACACCTGACTTATTTAAAAAGTCAAGTCCCTGTGTACTACGATATTCATTTTTGTAGTACACAGTGGCTATCCCACTTTGATAAATCAACTTAGCACAATCTATACAAGGTTGATGCGTAACAAACATTGTTGCACCTTCCCCACTTTCATTGCCACGAGCAAGTTTACTAATAGCATTGCTTTCTGCGTGAATTACTTCGGGCTTAGTTTTTAGTTTTACGTATTGGTTATTTTTATAATCCCATCCGTTTTCCTTTAGCATTGTATAATCATGCCAGGGATTATCTTCCATAGTTTCAACTACATTTTCGCAACAATTATCCCAGCCACTAGGCATACCGTTGTAGCCAATAGAGATAATACGATCATCCTTGACAACAATAGCACCTACTTGTAATCGGACTGCTGAACTTAGTTGTGCAAACCGTTCTGCAACGTCCATATATGCTTCGATAAACTTTTGTTTCATTCTGCTTCTCTTTTCAACAACATTACCAAGTACTCGTTCTTAGTATAAATCAAAGGCCAACTCCATCCTTTAATAGGCGGACGTCCGTTTTGATCGTACAGTATATGCACAATATAATATTTTGTTAACCATATACGTTTTTTATTAAAAGTACTACGTACAGGAAGCCAAGCAAACCGTTCTTCATGTCGCTCTTGATCGTTTAACTTACTACCGTAGTATCCATGACCAAACATACTATACTGCCATGGGTGCCTTAATACTGTCCATCGGAGTGTAGTTAAGTAACTTGTATTGGTCTGGTGTAGTTTTAACAAGTTCATCTAAGTCACTAAATGCCGGCATTATTAATGAAGGACCTGCTTGAGGAGTTCTAATAATTTGTTGCTGAACTTGTTCGAAGTGATTTTTATAGATATGGCAATCACCGCCTGTCCACACAAAGTCGCCTACTTTAAGACCAAGTAGTTGTGCAAACATATGTGTAAGCAAACTGTAGCTCGCAATGTTAAACGGTACACCTAAGAACATATCAGCACTGCGTTGATACAATTGACAGCTTAATTCACCGTCTTGTATATGAAATTGGAATAATGTATGACATGGCGGCAGGGCCATTACGTTTACACGATCGGCGTTCCATGCACTTACAATATGTCGTCTACTGTTAGGATCATAATGCATATTTTCTAATACTTCTGCAATTTGATCTACAAAGCCAAGAGCTGCATCCCAAGTACGCCATTGATGACCGTACACAGGCCCTAGGTCTTTTATAGTATCAGTATTAACATAACCTAAGTCTTTTGCTTGTTTATCCGCGTTAGCAGTCCAAATGGTGTTTTTACCTACTAATTCTTCTCTAGGCTTACCATAATGAATTTCTGCAAGTCTGCGTTCGTCACTTGAGCCTTCAAGAAACCAAAGCAGTTCGCTTACAACACTACGCCATGCTAGTTTCTTTGTAGTAACAGCAGGGAATGTTTCACGCAGATCAAAACGCATTTGATAACCAAATACACCGCGTGTGCCTACACCTGTTCTGTCGTCACGGTCTTTACCGTTTTCTAAAATATATTCAAGTGCATCAAGATACTGTTTCATGCTTTTTCCTTTTCTCCCAAATTTCAAATGTTACACCTGTTTCGTGTATTACTGTAGTTAGTTCGAATAATGATTCGATCTTTTTCAATGGAAGAAATGTATCACACGCATACTCACCCGGGATACGACTGATATAAAACTCGTCAATAACGCCCAATGTCTGTTCGATAATGTTAGGACCGCCGATAACCCAAGTAATCAAACTAGGATATTCTTCTGCAAGACGTTGCACACTTAGATTAAGATCTCCACTAATATATTTGTCAGCACCTGGGTATTCTGCAGGACGAGTGGTTGCTAGTACGTTTGTACGTTTGGGCAACGGTCGCGGCATATGGGGATCATCCCAAGTAGTAGAACCCATAACAACAACATGTCCTGCTGTATTATCTTTGAACCATTTAAGATCTGTACTGTTATGAGGCCAAGGCAGTGTGCCGTCTTTACTTACACCACCTGCTTCGTCGCATGCTAGTATTGCTTTAATCATCCTATTACCTTTACTGGAATAATGCCGAACTCTTCGTACTTATTTGGATATCCATCCCATTCATCTGCATCTGGTAATGGATCTTTTTCTTCTGTGATGTTTATGTTCCAGCTGGATACTCGCCGATTAATTTCGTCCCACTTTTCGCTTTCTTCTGGACTAATAGCATTATCTGCGACAATAGCACTTACTGGACACTCTGGTTCACACACTCCGCAATCAATACATTCGTCTGGATTAATTGCTAAAAAATTATCTGCTTCGTAAAAACAATCAACTGGACAAACTGATATACATGTTGTATGCTTGCATTTTACACAATTATCGGTTACTAGGTAAGTCATTGGCAAAGATCCTCATACATAGAAGTATATTTTCTATGTTCGCTCTTATCATTATTAAAAATTGGAATATACCCAAATAACTTTTTTAAAATCATTTAAATTCTCGCAAGTCGTATTAGCGTTGCTGCTAAGTTAATTTCTGGGTCTGCAACTAATGCATGATCTACCAGCCCTTGTTTAATAATTAGCACTGCACTGTCTTGTTGTTCTTCGTTTCCGAATAACTCAATGTTGTCATACAGCCAGCGATAAATTTCATCCATCTCTTCTGGCAACACTTGACTACAAATAAGTTTACGTGCTTCAGTAATCTTTCCTGCCTTGAACAAGTCTACCATTTTAAGTTTATAATCAATTGTACTTGCGTCATCTGTGTTTTTACTTACAAGTGCTCCAGTCTGCGACTCTAGCTGCACTGTGTTAATACATTTGCGCAAGTCTGGATAGTAAGCCTTGACATACGTATCTAAGGTGTCTAAATCAAATTGTACGCTCTCTGTAAGCAAGATCTCTGCCATACGTGCCGTAAACTCTACCTGATCAATCTTTGCAATGTGCATGTGCTGACAGCGACTGTGTATAGCCGGCATAATTTTGTTAGGATAATTACATGTTAGAATAAAGCGTACACTGTGACTGTAGTCTTCCATCAAATTGCGTAGCGCAGGCTGTACTGATTGAATGTTCATGTAATCTGCTTCGTCAATCAACACAACTTTAAAGTCACCAAACGGCATAGTTTGACAGAATGTAATAAGTTTGTCAACCCATTCAATCTTACGTGCTTCCTTAGATCCGTTAGCAACCATAACGTCAGTGTCTTGTACGTCAAGTTGATTAATAAGGATCTTAGCAATAGTAGTCTTACCTAGTCCTGCGCTACCACTCAGCAAGATGTGTGGAATACTTCCACTGTCAATCCAACCTTTAATCTGTTCACGCTGATTTTCATCGCGGAACACATAACCGTCAACTGTTTTAGGACGGTATTTTTCTACCCATAGTTCTTTCATTTTACTAAGTTACTCCAAGTTTTTAATTTTTCACGTTTAACTAATGCTCTGTCATGTATATCTTTCCATTGTAACACATTATGTTCACAAAGTAAATCAATCATTGCATAAACATCGCCTGCTTCCTCAATAAGATGACTCATTCTTTTGTCGTCTATCTTATCGTGCTCGTCAAACATACGAATAATTTTCATACACACTTGGACAAGTTCGCCGCACTCTTCAGCAGTAATTGCCATTAGTTGTTGATATTCATTTATTGGACTATTCACAATTGATTCCTAATTTTTTTAAAAGTTTTTTAGCATCTATGTTTTTGCTTTTTTCAACTTCCGGTTCGATTATTTCTTGAAGCATTATATCAAATAATGTTAGTGCCATGTGATACTTTTCGGTAGGAAGTGTTTGAAACCAATCTGTAAGTTCTTCGTGTGTATCCTTCGCCCACATAGTATCTAGCATATTACATTGTTCAGTAGTCAACCCGTCGATTCTCACCGTAGCACTCCTAATTCTTTGTATGCAAACTGCACACCTTTTGCTTGGAAGTATGCATCTGCTAGTGCGTTGTGCAAATCAGTTTGTTGTAGCACTTTGCGTGGATCTACTTTACAGCAACCGAACAGTGTACGTGCATCTTTGATCTGCCAAAACTGCCATGGAATAGGTACACCTAACATGCGATACATGTCTTCCATAATAGTCAAGTCAAAGCCGTAGCCTTGTCCCCAAATAGTGTCAACGCCAACGCTCCATTTGCTTACCTGTCGCAATGCTTCTTCAACCGTAACTGCGCCAGTTTGATCAAATGCTTCTTCCATTGCTTTAGGATCTTGTTTCGCCCACCAAGCAATAGTATCGTCGCTAGTAGTACGTCCTAAACGATCTTGATCGTCAACACTAATTTTAAGATAAAGTTCACTGTGCGGTTCACTGTCATCCAGCGGATTAAATTTAATAGCACCTAAACTTAGTACAGTACAACTAGGCTTTGTGTCTAGTGTTTCTAAGTCGATCATTCCGTGAGTAGCCATAGTTAGCCCTTCCTATTTTCTTGTCCGATGCCCGAGATGATAAGGAATATGTAAAGAATAGGCCATGCCCATCCTGTTAAGAATCCTGTGATGTGTAGTGCCATTAGTGCAATGCCTGTAAGTCCTGTTGTACCTACGCCTGCTGTTTGTGGTGTAATTTTCATGAAAACTCCTTAGCTTTATACATATTATAACGCATAAATGCTAAGGAGTCAAGTAGTTTTTTAGATTATTTTACGAACTGTGCAAGTTGTGGAGCAGACCATCCCTCGGGTTTGAGGACTTTTCCGTCCTCACGTTTGATTACTTTGCCTGTAGTTGGATCTACTTTAGCAAAGTTAGTTCGCATAACTTCGTTCCACGCTGCTTCACCGTCCCAACCAGCTGCTCTGATAGCACCCATAGTAACCACAAGAATGTCAACTAGTGCGTCAAGTTGTTCTACTTGATCACCGGCAATAATAGCGTCTTTTAGTTCGCCCGTTTCTTCTGTAATTAAATCAAGATACATAGCATAGTTGTCGATGCTAGGTGTTTGATCACACGCTGTTTGAAACGTGTCAATGTCTTTGAATGGATTTGTCATTTATTCCTCTTAATATTGTGGTTTTACAAAGGCACTTGGATCTACAGTAGCATGTTCACCGTCTGCATATTCGCCACCTATTGAAATACCGTCTGGTTTCTCATCTGATACTGCTAAAATACTCTCATTCTCAACCATACGAACTTCAATAGTACCTGAAACATCTTCGACTGATATTCCACGAGTCCAGCGACCATGTTCGATTAAAATCCAATCTCCAACGTTATACTCTTCATTATTGTCAGGACCTTTAGAAAATACCTGTCCCCAACGAGGATAGATTCCTCTAGTAGTACCGTCATCGTTTCGTAAAATTAATCCACTTTTGGTCTTTTGTTCGCCAAAATACATATTACTAACAAGCACCTTGTCACCAATTGCTCTTAAGTTACCTTTAATTGAATTTAAGTTAATTGCCATTATTCACCTTTTGGTACAAAATTTCCGTTATCATCTTCAACCCACGCATCAGCATCATCGAGCATTTCTTGCTCTGCTGCTGTTAATGGTGCGTCGATAACTGGTTCTTCTTTTTTAGTTCTA
>Ga0209037_1000238_pt1 | contig 16490 bp, 7 predicted proteins | sample SaaInl25SG_5_DNA_FD_188225 | JGI IMG/M metagenome (GOLD analysis project Ga0209037, IMG submission 188225) | Marine microbial communities from expanding oxygen minimum zones in the Saanich Inlet - ESP_125SG_5_DNA (SPAdes) (version 2) | ecosystem: Environmental > Aquatic > Marine > Intertidal zone...
AACCCGGATTCGCCCATTAACCAAGTCATGAACAACGACGATGTGCTGCACAAGGAATTCGGCGCGCTCGTGTTTTCCCAGCTGACGAATGGCCGCGTGGCGGCGTGGGTTCAATTCCCGCAGTGCGATCAATTTGCCAGCGAATCGGACGAAGCCACACGGGTGCTGGGCATCGGTGGCGCGGAGGAATGGGACGAAGCGCGCATCCATCGAGTGGTCGGGGCGTTCTTTGAAGCCCTTGCCCATTGGGAGCAAGACACCCAGGCCACGGATTCTCCCTCGCCAGTGGGCTTCCAGATCAACCGCAACGAGGCGTCGCCCGTGAACAGCAGCGAGGCGACGGAATGAATTGACAGGTGTTTTCGTCGTGATAATATACGATTCTGTCGTATATTTATATCATGACACGGGCGAAATGCATGCTTTTGGCAGGGGCGTTGCTGACGTTGGGGTGCGGATTCGCCCAAGAGGGTCCGGTGGCCATCGCGGAGGTGGAAGAGGAGCTGGTGTTTGGCCCTTTGGTGGCTCCGCTCGAGGTGATGGAGCGGGATGGTTTGGCTTACCAAACCACGCCCTTCGATTGGGGCGTTGCACCCCTAGGACCGATGGATGCCGAGGCCTGCACCTATGCGTGCACCCAATTGAACGGGAAGCTGATTTGGCCCTTTGAGATGCAGGTTGCGGCGCGGCCGGTTCAACGCCACTTGATTCGGATGGGGTACCGGCCGGATGCGGTTTGGGTCGACACGGGCAAGGGCCCCGAAGCCCGACCCCTCCCGTACGACGAGCAGGCCAAGGCCATCCGCATCAAGCGCACCGCCTATCAGCCGATGTGCCTCTGCACGGGCGCCGTCATCGACTGACCCGCTCAGGCCGCAGCCCTCCAGCCAGCCGCTGCACTTCAATCGACGCAGCATTCCAGGCCGCGAGGACTTGCAACCGCCCGACCTCCGCTTGGAGCAGCGCCAACTGCAGTTCCCGCACATCCAACGACGTCAGCGCACCGAAGGTGTAGCGGTCGGATGCAATGGACACCAGAGCTTCTGCGTTCTCGACCGAGCGGTCCGACAGCGCAAAGAGCTGAGCTTGGGATTCGAACCGATCCACGGCATTGCGCAGTACCACCAAGGTGGACTGGACTTGGTTTTCCGTCGCCGTGGAGGCGAGGTCCAGCTGGATGCGCGCTTGGTCGATGGCCCGGCGGGTGGCGCCCCCATTGAACAGGTTGAAATTGAGGGTGAGCGCCGCAGAACTGTTCTTCACGCGGCTCTGACCGTTGAGGGCACCGGCGGAGATTTGATTCGACTGGTCGGCGTAGCTGGCGGTCAGGCTGAGCACCGGATAGAGCCGAGCATGCGCTTGGTCGAGCTGGGTTTCCGCCAGGGCTTCACCGAGGAGGGCGTTGCGGATGCTCGTTTCGGATTGCGCGATTTGGCTTTCGAGTTGGGCCAAATCCGGAAGCGCCCCCGGAATGCCCAACTCCGAATCGAACGTCCAATCCACCTGCTCCTCCTCGCCCATCAGCAGATTCAAGTTCCGAACGGCCGCCCGGCGCGCCAGCTCTTGCTGGATCCAAGCAGTGCTGTCCGCAAGCAACGCGTTCTCGAACTGCAGCCGATCGAAGGAACCCGCCGCACCCACCGCCTCGCGGTTTTCGAGCCAACCGATGCGGTCCTGAGTGAAGCGCATGGAACGGGAAAGGGCTTCGAGCAAGGCGTCTTGCACCAAGACGGCGTCGTAGGCCAGGAGCACGGCCTGAGCCGTTTGTTCGACCAGCAACTCGACCTCTCCGCCCGCCTGGGCTTCCAACAAATCCAGGGCGCGCTTATTCGCGAACATGCCCATCCCGTCGAACAGCGTCCAACTGGCCTGTCCCCCGATGTTGAATCCCGAGGATTCCAGCCGTTCCTGCAGGAAGGCCGCAGGGTTTTCGCGCTGATCGGAAACGGAACTCGATGGCGTGGCCGTGAGGGTCACACGGGGCAACGCCCCGGCCGCGCCCCAGTCGTTTCCGGCCGCGGCGAGGTCCGCCCGCAACTGCACGAGCTTCAAGCCGTAATTGTGCTCGAGGGCCCGGGTCAACGCAGCTTCCCGCGTCAAAGACTCCTGCGCCAGCGCAGCATGCGTGCCCAACGCCAAGGCGACGACGAGCAGCGTCGAGGGGATCAAGGATCGCTTCATCGGTTTCATCAGTGGTGGGTCATGTCGTCCAAATCGACCAGCTCCCTGCGAGCCGGTTCCGCATCCAACGGCGTCAGCCAGTCCCCCCGTTTGACCCACACCCAAGAACGGTGCAACGGGTTGATCCACTGCAAGAAAACCGGCAACAGAATCAAGATGATGACCGTCACAAACAGCAAACCGAACGCAACCGAAATGGCCATCGGGATGAGGAATTGCGCCTGGAAACTCTTGTTCAGCATCAGCGGAGCAAGGCCCGCAACCGTCGTCACCGAGGTCAGCAAAATTGGCCGGAAACGCGACATCCCCGCTTCCCAAATGGCCTCCCGCACCTCCATGCCTTGCTTCAAATAACCGTTGAACGCCGCCACGAACACGAGCGCGTCGTTCACCAAAATCCCCACCAACGCCAGCATCCCAAGGATGGAAAACAGGCTGATTTGCGCCCCCATGAACCAGTGGCCGAGGCTCACGCCGATCAAGCCGAAGGGAATGAGCCCGAACACCGCGAGCCCTTGCAGCGGCGAGCGGAACGTCAGGATGATGATGAACAGCATGATCGCGAACACCAGCGGCATCACGGCTTGGATGGAACGCTGGGATTTCGCTTGCTCGCGGTTTTGGCCTTCAAAACTGGCCGTAACGGAAGGATAGTGGGCCAAAATCTCCGGCACCACACGCGACCGAATGTCGGCGTTCGCATCGGTCGCCGACACCCACGGGCCGGCCAAATCCGCCCCCACCTGCACCTCGCGCTGCCCGTACAACCGATTGATGGCACTGACCCCGCGGCCCATGCGCAACTCCGCCACCTCCGTCAGCGGCACGAGCGCGCCCGTCACCGTGCGCACCCGGAAGTTTTCAAGCGCACCCACCGAAGCCCGATCCCGCTCGTCAATGCGCACCCACACGCGCACTTCATCGCGTCCGCGCTGCAACCGCTGCACTTCCGAACCGAAATAACCCTGACGGATTTGGGACATCACTTCCAACTCCGTGAGCCCCAACTGATAAGCTCGCGGCTTCAGCTCCACCTCCACTTCTTGCGCCCCCTCCTGGTTGTTGTCGGTGACGTCCTTCAAATCGTCCCGATTCAACATCGCCTCCTTCAGTTCCTTCGTGGCCGCCTCCAGCGCCTTCAAATCGTTGCCCAACAACGACACCGAAATCGGCCGCCCAAACGGACTGAACGCCGCAAAGCTCAAGTTCTCCGCCCCGTACACCGGCCCCACCCGCTCCCGAATCATCGCGCTGATGTCGGTCGACTGCATGCCACGCCGCTCCCCATCGAGCAGCTGCACGTTGATGAGTCCGTTGTACGTGGTCGGCCCGAGTCGCTTGTCCACGGCCTGGATCATTTGCAGGCCATCCTCCCGCTGAGCACTCAGCTCCTCGTTCACTTCCCACACCACCGCTTCAATGCGATCGAGTTGGGCCTTCGTCACGCCTTCTCGCGTGCCCGATTGCATGGCCAAATTGATGGTCAAGTTGTCCCCCTCGATGAACGGGAAAAAGGTCGTCTTCACGAACCCACCCCCGATGAGCCCCGGCACCGACACCAAAAACACAAACCCAATGATGGCGAACATGATCCACGGCATCCGCAGCGCAAACCGCAACACCGGCGCGTAAACCCGATCCCGCAGCCCCTCCATGAGGGCCCGCATCCCCCGCTCCAACGCATTGGGCTTGAAGTCCTTGCGCAGCGCCCGAGAATGGCCGATGTGGGCGGGCAAAATCAACGCCCCTTCCACCAACGAAAACACCAGCGTCAAGATGATGACCTTCGCCATGTCCGTGAAGAAATCCCCTAACCGGCCTTCGATGAAGAAGAATGCCGAAAAAGCCACCACCGTCGTCAAGATGGCCGAGAACACCGCCGGCAGCACCTCGAGGGTTCCATCGATGGTCGCCCGCACCCGCGAAGCCCCCCGTTCATAATGTTGGTAGATGTTCTCCGCGATCACGATGCCATCGTCCACGAGGATGCCGATGACCAAAATCATTCCGAACAACGAGATCACGTTGATCGTGATGCCCACATAATCCGCCACTAAGAACATGCCCATGAACGACACGGGAATGGCCAAGGCCACCCAAAACGCAATCCGCACATTCAAAAACAAGGCAAGGAACAGCACCACCAGCAGGAAGCCCACCACCCCGTTGTTCACGAGCAGGTCGATCCGCTGGTTGAGCACTACGGACGAGTCGCGGATGACCTCGATGCGCGTGTCGCCTCCGCGGGCGTTGTACGCCTCGATGAAATCGCGGATGTATTCCGTGATGACCAAAATCGATTCCGAGTTCAAGTTGTTCACCGTAACCACCGCCGCCGGCGCCCCGTTGAACCAGTTCCGCGACGGGTCGTTGTCGGCCCACCGATCCACCACCTCCGCCACGTCGGCCAGCCGCACCACCCGGCCCTCTCGGTCCGCCCGCACCACGATGTCCTTGAGCTCCTGCGCGGTGTACTCCCGGTACCGGCCCCGAATGATGAGCTCCTCGCTCGCCGTCTTCAACCGCCCGCCCGTGGCCTCAATGTTCGCCGCGCGCACCGCCGCCGTCACTTGCGGAATCGTCAACCCCAGTTCCATCAAGGCGTCCTCCCGCAACCGGATTTCGATCTCCTCCTCCGGAAAACCGCTCAACGCAATCTGCGAAATGCCATCCACCGAACGGAGCTCCTGCTCAATCAACCGCGCCTCGCGCTTCAACACACGCAAATCGTCCACGCCCGTGATGGCGAAGGTGAAGGCCACGCCGACCGCATCCTGCTTGTACACAATCGGCGGTTCCATGCCCACGGGGAAGCTCGCAATGCGGTCCACCGCGTTCTTCACGTCTTGGAGGATTTCGTCCGTCTCGCGGGCGTCGAGCACTTCGATGGTGATGCTGCCGGCGTTTTCGTTGCAAACGGATTTGACCTGGTCCAACCCCGCAATCCCTTGGAGGTTCTCCTCAATCTTCGCGACGATGCCTTCCTCGATCTCCTCCGGCGAGGCGCCCGGGTACACCACTTGCACCTGGATGGTCTTTGAAGCGACCTCCGGGAAGAAATTCGAACGCAGGTTCATCAAGCCGATGTAGCCCCCGATGAGGATGGCGATCATCAGCATGTCGCCGGTCAAGTTGTATTTGACGAAGTAGCGGATCAATCCTTGCATCACTCGGCGGTTTTCACGGCCATGCCGGGGTAGGCGCCGTTGACCGGCTCGGCGAGCAGCACCGTGCCCTCGTCGAGTCCCGTGATGATGGCCGCATCGATGGACCGGAAGGCCACTTGCACCGGGCGTTTCACCAATTCCCCGCCTTCAATGGCGAAGACCGTGTTGTCGGGTTGGACCAAATCCAATCGCACCGCCATCGCCTCCGGCACCGCCCCACTGCGGATGGTCCCGCTCAGGTACCGACCATCGCGCAACGTGGCCGAACTTCCGTTCACCGGAGTGACGGCACAAAACACGCTGGCGCTTTGGGTCGAGGCATCCACGTTGTTCGCGATGCGCATCACCTCCCCAGTGGCCACCACTTCCCCTGTTTCTTCCACGAACTCCACCTCGTCCGCGGAGCGAATCCGGTCGAGGTAGCGCGCGTGAAGCGCCGACTTCACTTCGAACGCATCCTCCCCCACGAACGTTCCGACCGGCTGCCCTGCGCGAACGAGCGCCCCGGGCTGGACGGCAGCGGTCGTGACCGTACCGTTGAACGGCGCCCGCACCGTGTACTTTTCCAGCCGCTCTTCCGCCGCTCGGATGCTGTGGTACGCGCTCAAGATGCCCCGGTTCGCGAGGAACAGCCGTTCGCGATCGCTCATGAACTCCGGCAACGGCGCCAACGCCTCATCGACCTGGAAATTCGTGACGTACGCCTGCCAATTTGGCCAGGCGTCGCCGTAATCGAGGCGCAGGTCCGCGAGGCTCGTGCTGAGCAGTTGCAGGAGTTGGCTGCGCTGCGACACCAGGGCCGCCCGGGGCTCGCTGTCGTCGAGGCGAAGCATGACATCGCCCTGGCGGTAGCGCGTTCCTTCGCGAAACTCCTTGCCGCCCAGGGCCAAAACGCCATTCACCTCAGCGAACACGTCCATGCGATGCAGGGCATCCACCCGGCCCTCAATGGGCGTCACGGGCACCACCTCCCCGGGAGCGAACGCCATCGCCTTCACCGGACGCGGCTGCACGGGGCGCGTAGAAATCGGAGCCTCGGGTTTCATGCCGATCAACGTGCGGGCCACCAACAAGCCGGAAGCGAGGATGGCCGCTCCCGCGACGAAGCGCAGGATGCTTTTTAGGACTGGGGACATGCGGACAAAGTTCGTGACATTTTCGTGACAACCAAGGTGAGCGGGCTCACTCTGGCAGAATGGCTTGGGACGTGGCCAATCGGCCGACGAAGAAGTGACCGAGCGCCTCGTTGGACCAGTGATTGGGCGGGTTGCCCGGAACGCCCGACGGACCGAAGGCCCCCAAGATGCTGCTCAGCGCCAGCCAGTAGTCGTAGGTGTCGTCGGAAAGGGTCCATGCCCAAACCTGAACGACCTCCTCCGGATTGAACAAGCGCTGGCTCCAACCGAGCGGAATCTCCGTGATTTCCCCTGGCGTGGTCTTCAACCCTTGCAGGACATCGGTTTGGAGCTCGCCGTTCACGAGGAACTCAACGAAGAGGTTGCGCGATTCCTCGGTCGCTGGGAAGTACACGTAAATCTCGTACTGTGGGCCTTCGAGGCTATCGGGGGGTGGGCCAAACGGAAAGCCCTCAAACTCCCGAACCTGCACCGAGTCGATGGGAAGCAGCTCGGGAATCGCATTGAACGCGGTGTATTCCTGCCCCACGCGGACCACCCGCAACCCGACGGTATCCCCCGTGTTGAACGTGCCTTCGACCGTGCCGAGATACAGCGAGTCCGGCAGCGGGCTGATGGCGGTGATGGCGCCGTCGGGCGCGATGAACTCGACGGCAGCCGAAGTTTCCAGCATCGGCGCCGTGGGGCTGTAGAAGTCCACCGACTCCGAAATGGTGCCGATGACCTGACCAGCGGAGGCGTTGAAGCGGAAGGAGAAGACGGGCAGGGTTTGGTTTTCATCCAACTCCAACTCGATGACTTGCTCGCAACCCGTGAGCGCGAACGCCACGAGCACGGCCCCTGCGAAGTGCTTAAAACTTGAAATCATAGCTGATCGATGGAATGACTTTGAACAAGGCCAAGGACACGGCTTGGGTTTGGGCCGGATCTTCTTCGCTGGGCTCGAAGTTGATGAGGTACGTGTTTTCGCGGCCGTAGGCGTTGTAGCACGAGAACGTCCATTCGCCTCCGCGGAAGGCCTGCCAACCGGTCTTGCCTCCTCCTGAGCGCGCTACGCCGTCCTTGCTCTTCAAGGTGATGCCGAGGTCGAGGCGGTGGTAATGCGGGAATCGGCCTTGGTTGCGGCGCGAATACTGCGGGACCAACTGGGTTTCGTAGAGGTACCAGCCGGTGGGGAAGGTCGCGGGGTCGCCCGTGTGGTATACCCAGTTGGCAGAAGCCGAGACCCGCGGCGAAACCTGCCACATCGCCACCAAGCTGATGTCGTGAATGCGGTCGCTCGCTGCAGGAAACACCAACCCGTCATCGATGGCATCGAACGTTCGGAACGAGCGGCTCAGCGTGTAGCTCACCCAACCGGTGAAGTCCCCGCGTTCCTTGCGTACGAGCCATTCGATGCCGTACGCCTCGCCGTCCCCCGAAACCAGCTCCGTCTCCAAGGTGGTCGGGGCGAACACGTCCGCGCCCACCTTGAATTCCAGCAAGTCCAGCATTCGTTTGTAGTACACCTCCGCGGAGAGCGACCACATGCCGTCCTCCGTGTTCGTGGACCAGCCGCCCGCGAACTGATCGGCCACAAGGGGCGCCACGTTGTTCGACACCGGCAGCCACAGGTCCGTCGGGTTGCCCGCGGCACTGCTCGAAACCAGGTGCAGGAATTGGCGGTTGCGCTCGGCCGAGAACTTCAGGGCGTGCCGCTTGCCGACCGCGCCTTGCACGGACAACCGCGGTTCGAGGCCGCCGGTCCCGAAGCCCGCGTCGGCAGCCTCGCCCGGGTCGCCCATGAGCTCGCCCTCCGCATTGAGTGCGTACACCGGACCGCGCACGAGATCAAACCGCGCCGCCCGCAACCCCGCCACCGCCTTCCACCGCGGGGCAAACGACCACTCGTCCTCGAGGTACAGCGCCGTTTCCCAACCCGCGCGGTCGGGCGCCGGTTCGGAGTCGATGCTCACCACGTCGCTGAACGTGTGCTGGATCCACTGGCCGCCGAACCGCACCGTGTGCGAGGGGTGGGCATACCAGGTGAAGTCCTCCTTGATTTGGACATCCTGAATGCCTGCATCGCGGAAGAAGCCCGTGTCCTCTGGGCCAAACCCCACGCGGTACGCATAATCCGACCACACCACCGACGTGTTCAGGAAGATCTCATCCGACAGCAGGAAATTCCAGCGCAGCGTCGCGGTGCGGTTGCCCCAGCGCAGCAGGAAGGCCTCGGCGAAATCGAAGTCATCGCGGCCGTTGTAGAGCGAGAGGTAGAGGCGGTTGCGGTCGTTGATGCGGTAGTTGACCTTCGCGTTGAGGTCGTAGAAATAGAGGGCGGTGTTCTGGAGGTTCGTGTCGGCGCTGAAGTTGAGGAACAGGTCGCCATACGTGCGGCGGCCGGAGATGAGCGCGGACCCGCGGCCATCCGCCAGCGGGGTTTCGATGGTGAGGCGGCTCGAAATCAAACCGATGCCGCCGCTGACCGTCGTCTTGCCCGCGTTGCCATCTTTCATTCGGATGTCCAGGACGCTGGAGGCGCGGCCGCCGAACCGAGCGGGGATGCCCGATTTGTACAGTTCCGCGGTGTTGAGGGCGTCGCCGTTGAAGACGCTGAAGAAGCCGAGCAGGTGGCTCGGGTTGTAGACCGGGGCTTCGTCGAGGAGAATGAGGTTTTGGTCGGCGCCGCCGCCGCGGACGAAGAAGCCGCTGCCGCCATCGCTGGTGGCCTGCACGCCGGGCATGAGCTGGATGGCCTTGATGACGTCGCGCTCCCCGAACAGTTGCGGGATGGAGCGCGCCTCTTCGGGCCGCAATTCGAGGGTGCCCAGCTTTTCAGCGCGTTCTTCGGGGGCGCTGCCTTCGGCTTCGATCACCGCTGCCTCCGTCATGATGGTGTAGGGCTGGAGCGACACGGAAAGTCCCGTTCGCGAGGTGCCACTGACCTCGATGGTGTCGGTTTGGTAACCGATGTATTGGACGCTCACGCCCGGGCAATCGCTTGGCACCTGCAGGTTGAAAAACCCGTAGCCGTTCGTGAGCATGCCGCTTTGTGTCCCCAAACCGTAGACCTGCGCACCGATAAGCGTCTCACCGGTGGTGGCGTCTGTGACGGTTCCGCTGACCGTTATGCGGGTTTGGCCTGACGCATGCGCCACCCACAACAACCCGAAGCAACCTGAAAGCAACCACCTGAGCATGGGCATAAAATTTGGGCACAAAAGTCCGTCCCAAATCGACCCCTTTCCCGCCGAAGGCCCATCAAATCCACACGCAAGTCCGATGATTTAACAAACCTTCGCGTCCGCCATCAAAACGAATCCAAATCGATGGGGCGCATCACGCCGAACCACTTGAGGATTTTCTCGCCGACGCCGGGCACGTCCACGTGGATGATGTAGACGCCGCCTGCAATCGGGACGTTGACCTCGTTCTTCAAATCCCAGTCGAGGGAGGTCAGCGGGTCGGCTTTTTGGAATTGCCGGACGAGGGTGCCGTGCAGGTTGTAGATGCTGACGGTGCAGACCTCGGGCAGGTTCGTGATTTTCACCCGGTTATCGAGCTTGCTGGTCTCGTACCCGCTGAAGGCGTAGTAGGGGTTGGGCACCACGTTGATGCGGTCCAATCCATCGGTGAGTTCCGCCGTCACGCCCGTCTCTGCCGCAACACTGCGCGTCGAGAAGGTGTAGTACGGGTTCCAGTGGTTCTCTGCTCCCGACGTGTTCTCCACGTCGAAGTTCGTGGGCGAGTACTTCTCGTAGGCCTTGGCCACGCGGAGCTTAACGCGCACGTCGTTGGGGATGAGTCCGTCCTCGACGGGCAGCAACTCAAAGTCGGGATTCAAGATCGCTGAACCGACCCAGGTGCACGAGCGGAACACCCGGCGGATGTTCGTGGTGGAGGGCTCGACTTCCAGGGCGTTGTAGAGGTATTGGCCTCCGTCGTACACCGGCATCCGGTTGTCGGTGCCTTCTTCCGAACGCGAGTTCTTGAACACGTAAATCCAGTGCTGTCCGCCTGCATAGTTGAGGCTCGACGACGGGTTCCAAATCATGTCGTCGCCGTTGTCCGCCGAGAACCACGAGTCCTCACCGAACGCCATGTTGAGGCGCTCACCGGTGTTCAGGTCGATGGCATAACCGGGGAACCAACCCATTCCGATGGGCTGCCCATCGGGGTTGCCCTCGCTGGCGTTGTAGCCGGCGTCGCCCGGCACGCGGCCGTTCTTGTCGACGGAATAGTGACGGCGCAACCGCAATTTCTCGGGGTCCACGTTGTCTTCGTCGTCGGTTTGCTTCGCAGCGAGCAGTTCGTTCGCCTGCATCTCGAGCACGGGGCAACGCGTCCACTTGCTCTTGTCGCTCGTCAGGACCACGTCCACGTTGTTGAGTCCGCGGAGTTGGTTGAAGGGCGAAATGTAGCCGTCGAACCCGTCGAGTGTCGGGGCCACGTTGGGCAAGGCCACCGTCTCTCCCGTTGCGAGCGTGACCGCGGGGTCCGTGTACGACACCAAACGGTAAGGTGCCCACGTACCGCCAAGGATGCTTTCGTACGCCTCGTCCTCGTCGATGGGGTTGCCGGTGTCGTAGTCGTTGTAGACGACTTCTTCTTCCACGTCCGCATCGCCCTCCTGGTTGCCTGAGCGGATCCAGTTCAAGGGGTTGAAGCCCTCACCGTCGGGCAGGCCTTGCAGCCACGGGCGCGTCGGGTCGTCAAAGACGATGTCGCTTTCGAGCGGCTCGGTGAAGTTGTCCACGTAGTCGTACTGCTGCACCGTGATCGACAAGCCCCAATCGAGCAGGAGCTCCTCGTTGAGCACCGCGATGCTCTTCGTGGACTCGTGCACCGCCTTGATGTCATTCGTCGGGTCGCTGTCGTTGAGCATCGTCAGGTTCGTCAGCGTCCAGAAGGCCTCGCCGTCTTCGAGGTCGGCATCGTCCGGTGCCATGCGGAATTCGTAGTCCGCCGCCGTCACCCGCAACGGGTCGACCACGCGCACGTCAATCGGACCTGCGCCCGCCGCGTACGTCAGCTCCTCAGCGATGTTGTTCTCGAGGATGTACGCCTCGCTTTCCGGCGTCAAGTCCAACAGGTTGCGGCCGTTGCCCTTGCCTTCGTGGCGCGTGATTTCAACGCCGCTGCCGTACTCCGCGTACTGCGTCGTGCCGCCCGCTTCCGGAGCCGGGTCGTGCGGAACGCCGCTGTAGGCGCGAAGGGAGCCCACCGCTGCTTTCCGAGAGGCCTTGAATTGGACGTCTTGGCCAGATCCTTGAGTCGGATCGTACTCTTCGTAGTTGTTGTAGCCGTAGGCCAACGCCATGAAGTAGTAGGTCTTGTGGTTGACCAGCGCGTTGTCCCCCTGGGCGAAGGCATCCGTCGTCACGCGGAAGCTGTGTTGCACTCCTTCATTTGCACCATTCGCCATCATCATGGGCACGGGCAATTGCATGATGGGGTCTTGCTCGTAGTTGACCACCATGCTGACGTCGTTTTGGACGTCGCATTGGAAAATCAGGCGCGCCTTATCGACGTCTCCCAAGTCCGCAGCAGACACCTCAGCATCTGCGAGTTGGTAAATCAAGTACCCCTCAAACGTGTAGGAACGCGTCAACGAATCGTATGCGTTGCCCTCCAAATCCACCTTCGGAATGCCCGGATCGAGCTGGATGTAGCCCTCTTCGAAGTTGTTTGAGAGGGGGTTGTTGTTTGTCAAGTAGAGGATGAGCTCGTTCTCGAGTTCCTGAACAGCGACATCGGGCGCGTCCGGACCGCTCACGATTTCGAAGCAGTTGTCGAACAACGCTTGTGCCTTGTCATCGGCGATGCGGAGAACGTCCACGGAGGCTTCGGGGTTGCCTGAAGTGGCGCGGGCCCAAACGACACCAACCGTGATGTTGTTGTAGTCGCCCGGCTCCAAGGTAAACGGACCCGCAGCTTGGATGAAACGGCGGTCGTTGGGTGGGTTGCCCGACGTGACTTCCGACCAAGGTTCCACTGAGGCGCCGCCTGTTCCCCATTGGAAGGGATCGGTTTCACCAGGGAACATGTAGTCCGCTTCGATTTCGAGGTTGGCCCCGGTCGCGATGCTGACGCCGTCGCCGCCGTACGCCATCTTCTGACCGTTCTTCCAAATCCCGTTCATGTAGTTGTAGTAGTGAAGCGGCGTTTGCGGCTCACCGTTGATCGGGTTCAGGTTGTTGTTGTAGTAGACGTAACGGCGCATTCCGAAGCGCTCGTTGTCCGCCACGCCATCGCCGTATCCGATGCCGATTCCTTCGTAGGGAATGCCGAGCGAGTCGATGGCGTTCGTGAAGTTGGTCGTCAGCGGGTTGTCGATGGAGTCCGCGTCTTGGTAGGGGCCTTCGAAGAAGTCGACTCCGACTGCGGGTGGGTTTTGGCCATAACCGGTCGAAGAAGAAGAGCTCTCGTCGTCCGCGTCTCCGTTGTAGGCATAGCCCAAACCACGCTGGACGTCGCAGCCCACGTAATCATCTGTAGCCGTTCCCACGTCCGCGTCAACCCACACGCCGAAGTATGTTTCCGTCAGCGTCTGCGTGCCTTGGTTGATCAACACGTAGTTGTAGAACGTCATGTTGTTCACCTCGTCGTTCGTGGAAAAAGCAAAGGCCTGTGCGCGGATCTCCATGCCGATGGGCTCGCCTTGGGATTCCGAGTGAACGTTTCCTTTGTCGTTGAAAATCCAGTAGAAGTTTCGGTCGCCATAGAGGGGAACGATGTCCTCCCGGCGACGCTCCTTGCAGTCGATTTCTTGCAAGAAGTCGTACCACGGGTAGTCGCCTGCAGAAGGGTCATAGAATCCGTTTCCATCGTAATCCTGGAACGGGGACAAATAGTAGTCCTGGTTCAGCGCCGTGTTGCCGTGCGCTGGGTAATCGAAGAAATACGAGGGAATGCTGTATCCGTTCGGGAACTCGCTTTCCAAATCGCAATCCGGATCGTTGACGCAGTCGAAGTACTGGCGATGCCGTTCGGCATCTGCACGCGTCGAGATGAAGAACTGGTCGTATGCGGAGCACGTGGTGGCGTCCACTTCAGCCGAACCGTCGTTCGTGAGCGGCCCCGTCCAAAAGTCATTCCCTTGACGGAAACGCAATGCCGCGAGCTTGAGCTGTTGGTCCGGGCTGATGCCGCCCATCCACAGTGCTCCCGCGTAAAGCGAGCTCACGCCGCCGTCTTTCGGCACTTCGTAAGCCGCTCGGCTCGTGGCGCGGTCTTGCCACATGGAGCCGCCGGTTTCGATGAGTGCCCGAACGTTGTTCCATTCGAGGTCGCGGAGCGCCGTCGCCGGGGCACAAGCAGCAGCGCGAAGCGCAGGCTGCGTATTCCCATTGTTCGTGTCCGTTCCGTTAACATTGGGCCCGACGTATTTGTAGGCCAAAGCTTGCGTGCTGAGCAGCGCAGCGGAGAGGAAGAGGAGGATGCGCATGGTCAAGATCAGAAGTCGAATTTGACACCGAGGCGAATGGTGCGGGGAAGCCCGAGGTTGAACGGATTGTCGACGTACATCGAATAGTAGTTCCGGAAGGACTCCGGATTGTTCTGGCTGTTGATGAGCGGCTGGTACTGCGCAGCAGCGAGGTAGCCGTCGTCATCGGAAATGCCGGTGAAGCGGTACACCGAATTGATGTTGCGCGTATTGAGCAGGTTGCTCACCCACAAGTAAATGTTGAGGTTCGCGTACTTCGGTTCGCCGCCTTCTTCGTTGGAGAGTGTCAACGTGAAGTTCTTGTCGACGTTCATGTCCAGGTTGAACTGCCAAGGCAGACGGCTGCCGTTGATGGAGCCTTCCGTCGACGGGCTGATTTCTCCCGTGATCGGCGTTGGGATGACCGAGGCCGTGTACGGCGTTCCTGAACCGAGGTTTGCAATGAAGTTGACGCCCGTGTTTTCAAAGATGGCGTGCTCCTTCACGCTGCCGTCTTCGTTTTTACCGAAACGCAGCACCGGACCGTTGTATGCCTCGCCTGCGCCGTAGCGGTAGTCGACGTTGGCCACGATGCGGTGGCGTTGGTCGTAGTTGAACGGGTTGATGGTCCGCAAGTTGGGAAGGCCTGCGTTGATGAGGGCCAAAGCCGTCGTCGTCGTGGAACCCGTACCGTCAGCGAACTGCAGCGTGTACGATGCGTTCATGCGGATGTTACCGGTCCGCCGCAAGTCGTAGGCGATGGTCAAACCCTTGACCGTACCGAAGTCGAGGTTGCCGAAGGCCCGGTACGGACGGGGGTAAGCACCCGTGAAGTTCCGGACCTGGATCATGTCGCGCATCTCCTTGTAGAAGGCAGCGATTTTCAGGGACGACGTTTTCGACAGGACCTGTTGGAAGCCCACTTCGTAGTCGATGGTCTTTTCCGGCAACAAATCCGGGTTCGCGATCAGGTTGTTCCGGCTTTGGATGAACAGGTAGTCGATGGGCGAGAAGCGGTTGTTCGACGTCGGACGCTGCGTCAAGATGTCGTAGTGCGCGAAGAAGACCGCCTCGTCCGAAATGTTAAACGAGAACGCAATCCGCGGCATGAAGTTGATCTGCGGCGTGTAGTCGCGGAACGACTTCGACGTCAACGGCGCATCCGGCGCGTTGATGAGCCAAGGAGCCGGGTAGCTTTCGTTCACGGCCAGGATGTCCGGGTCGTTGATTTCCGTTCCCGTCGCATTGAACCACGTGTCGCCGTCGCGGTATCCCACGACCGTCGTCGGGTTTTTCAATGCGTCGACGTACACCACGTAGTCGTCGCCGATGTTCGATGGGATTTCCACCGTCGGGTCCAAACTCGGCAGCAGTTCGCTCCGAACATCGCCCACCGTGTAGCGCTCGCCGATGACGTACGGATCCTTCAACACGCTTTGGTTCGCGTCGAAGCGGTCCACCCGCAAACCGATGTTGAAGATGATGTCGTCGTACGTGAATTTGTCCATGATGAAACCGGCGACGTAAATCGGCTCGTACGCTTGCACTGGGCGCGTGTTGAAGCCTTGCTCGTTGGTCTCATTGAAGAAATCTTCGATGGTCGGACGGCCGCGCAGGCGGTTGCCGTAGGGGTCGTAGCCGGAATAGTTCACGTAGTTGTTGCCCTGGTTGAGCAAGTCATCCGCTCCGAACAAATCCAACGTCAAGAAATCCGGGTCGAGGGCGTCCACGGTGATGAAGTCATTTCCGTCCGGATCGAGTCCCAACGCCTCGCGCAGGTTCCGGTCGAATTCGAATTGGTTGTCACCGATGAGGCGGTCGTAGGTCACGTAGTAGTCGGTTCCGATGTTCGTAAGCGTCGAATCCGATGTGTTGATTTCCTTGATGTGGGAGTTCGCAGTCAAACGCGCCAAGGTCCACAATCCCACCGGCGAGGCCGAGAAGAACGCATCGCTGCGCTGCTCGTATTCGAAACCGATTTGAACGGCGTGGTCGCCCAAGTCACCAGAACCCGATGCAGAGATGCGGAACTGGGAGTTGTTTGAGATGCTGTAGTCGTTCCCTTGTGCACCGTAGTAGCTCCAGAGGCCGTAGGTGGCGGCGGGGCTTTGACCGTTGAGCAGGGCGTTGCCGTTTTGGACTTCGAGGAGGCTTTCGTAAGGGCCGTCCACCAAGGGATTGTATGGCTCGTAATCGAAGAGGGAGAAGTACTGTTGGTTGATGGCCGCGAGTTCCGGGTTGTGGATGGAAGGCGCGAACGTCACGAGCGTGTCTTCCCATCCGTTGTGGACGAAACGCTGGGTCGCCGGGTTGTAGTCGTAGGAACGCTGGTTGTACACATTGAACGTACCGACGTGTCCGTAGCGGAAGAAGTTGTCACCGTGCGAGGCGTCTTGGACGCGCTGGAAGGTCTGGGTGTAGTCCGCCATGACCTGGTAGTACACGTTCTTCAAGGTAGAGCCCGCGGCTTCGGAGTCGTCCTCGTTGTTGAAGCGCTGAGAGAACTTCACGTAGCCCCGCCAGTCAAAGCTCAGCACGTCGAGGTTGTTTTCCCAGTTCGACAACATGTTCGCGTAGCTGAAGCTGTTGTTGCGGTTG
>Ga0209037_1000242_pt1 | contig 16373 bp, 10 predicted proteins | sample SaaInl25SG_5_DNA_FD_188225 | JGI IMG/M metagenome (GOLD analysis project Ga0209037, IMG submission 188225) | Marine microbial communities from expanding oxygen minimum zones in the Saanich Inlet - ESP_125SG_5_DNA (SPAdes) (version 2) | ecosystem: Environmental > Aquatic > Marine > Intertidal...
CTTTGCGCACCATGGAAAACCACTCGAACGACTGATGAAACCGAACATGTTCAAGGAGCTATTCCTAGCCGAAGCGCGTACGCTCGCAGGGGGAAGGCGTCCGAAGCGGCTTTTTTCGCTTTTTGCCATCTTCTTCCTCACGCTGTTTGCGCTTGGAACGAACAATGGATTGATGTCCTACCTCACTGCGCGCATGGACAGTCCTTACCTGCGATTGATTGCAATTCCGTCCTATGTGAATGGGAAAACGTTGACCGATGCAAAAATTGACCTCAAGCAATATGGAGTGGAATCGCGGTTTATGTTGGCAGGAGGTTACGTCTATGTTGGCTACCAAGGAAAGGCATTAGAATCTGCCACAAAGGTCATCGCTTCTGAATCTCCTGAATTCATCGTCCAATGCATCCTAGACGCCCAAACGTCCGCATTGATTTCCGCCACTGCCTCTTTTGAAAAAGATGCCCATGACCGGTCGTCTGTGATCATCTCACAAAATCTCGCGGAAGCTTTGAATTATTCTGAAAACTCGAGCTTCCCCTACATCGAGTTTTTTCACGCAGGACTCAAACCCGAAGAAGGCGACCGAGGCATTTTACTCCCCGTTGCCGGAATTGTCAGTTCGTTGCCAGAGGATGCGAGCGTCTACATGACGAAAGACATCCTCGCTTGGTTGAAGGAAGCTAGCGAGTCGCCCGCCCGCCATTTGGCAAATCCCAACTACATCGACTACAATGCGCATCATCATTTCGTTGCTGATAGCGACACCGATCAGCTGAAAGATTTCGAAGCCGCGGGCTTCACGTCATTCCCCGCTCCCACCCATGTACCCGGCAAGGTCTTTCGGGTTGGGACGAAACCGATCGCAGGGATGACCGTGGTTCACGTTTTCCCAAGGAAGGCAGTAACAACCGAAGCCCCCGACGTAGCCAGTTTTGCCGACTACCTCGTTTTTTCCACCGATAACTCGCAAGGACAGAGCTCGCTCGAGGCGTTTGCTGAGGAGGTGCGGAAGTTCAACAGCTCGCTTGACCCCGGGGACACGGGCATTGAGTTGGATTTGAACAGCATCGAAACGAGGAAGAACTTGGACATCATTGAGCGGCTGTCGTACATCTTAACGAGTGCGTTGTCGCTGCTTGCGGTGCTGTTTGTCATGAGCCAAACAATGAGCATGCTGATGATGCACCTCGAACGCAACAAGCGCAACCTCGGAACACTCAAGGCTTTTGGCACGTCCAACGGGACCATCCTGAAAGTGTATGGCGGAATTTCACTGGTCATCATGAGCGGTGCCTTCCTCGTCGCTTGGTTGCTCAACTTGATCGTGGGAACCCCGCTCCTACTCGCCATTGCCCGGCTCACCGGCTTGAAAGCGACGTCCGCTGAACTCAGCTTTGACCAATGGAATGTCATCTTACTCGCCCTGATTTTCGTTGGGCTCCCAATGGTTCGAGTCGTCATCGCCATTCGCAAACGCCTCTCTCACGCCACCCCCGGCGACTTGATTTATGACCGCAGCCATGAATAAACGCATCCTCTTCGCCCTCATCACTGGAATGGCCCCGGGAGTATTCTCGGCTCAAGACGTTTACGAGTCGTGCGAAAACCTGCCCGTTGCACTCGCGGTGGATGTGCCGCTTGAAATCAGCGCCGATTCCGCCCAATGGTTTCTCAATGAAGTCCCCGTTGGGCCGCTGGAAATCGAGCCCCTTGCTTCCGAATGGTACGATCCCTCGCTCGAAGTTGACGAATCCGGGATTTATGACTACGTCGTCTGGTTTACCGATGCGGAAGGTTTGGTCCAGGATTCATTGCTGGGCAGTTGGCAGGTTACGGTTTGGGCAACCTTGGGCTTCAATTCAGTGGCAGACACCTTCGCCTTGTGTGCCATTGGCGATACGCAGTTGGAATTGGGAGCTGCGACTGGGGGCAGTGGAAACTTCGATTGGACGTGGACAGCGTTGGGGCCTAATGACACCTTAGTGGTCGATTTGCCGCCATCGTTAAGCCAAACCTGGGGTCCACAAGCTGACAGCGCCCAATGGGCTCTGAGCATCACGGACCTCGAAGGATGTGGCTCAATTACTCCGATCAACTGGACCTTCGAGGTGCAAGACACCCTCGACATCTCCTTAGGGGGAGTCGATGGAAACGGAATCAATGGTTCGTGGTGTCACGGTCAATCCATCGATTTGAGCGCAACGGCTGAGTACAGCGAATACATTTGGACCTGGGTGGACGACCTGGACTCGGTGGAAGTGGTCTCGACCATTCCGACTTGGACAACTCCCTTGCTGACAACAGAATCTACGGTTTATGTGCGCGCAACCACTGACAATGGGTGTTCAACTGCCACAGATGCGCTGACCCTCAGCGTTCTCGAACCGATTGAAGCTCCAGTCATTGCCCCCTTGACGGCCATTTGCAATGGAGGAAATGCCCTGATTTCCCTTGAACAGGGGGCCTCTCCTTCGGAATTGGACTGGTCATACACCTGGGTAGAAGGCGAAGCGGCAGTTCTCGGCACCGGCTCGAGCATTCAAGTGAACGACTTGACAAGCGATTTGATGGTCTCAGTTGAAGCCACTTCGACTGAAGGCTGCGGTAGCGTTGTTTCCGAGGTTGCTGTTCAACCGGTATTTGAAACGCTTTCCCCACCCGTGATCGCCTTAACTGATCCTGCCTTCCCGGACACCGCATGCTACGGTTCATCGGACTTTGAGCTCTTCATCACGGAGGAAGCGGCTCCAGACATGGCCTTCACTTACCAGTGGTACATCAACGATTCACCCGTGGATGCAGGGATTGGGGGCACATCGGTGCCATTCAACACAACGCTGACCGAAGAAATCGAAATCTACGTCACGGCGACATCAGCGAACGGTTGTGGACAAGCCTCATCGAGCGCTTTCGTTCAGCCTGTTTTCCCTGATTTGGTCGCACCCCAGATTGCCCCTTCCTCCGCCTTCAATGCAGATACGCTCTGCTTCGGGACTAGTGGATTCACGTTGATTGAAAGCAGTCCGGCCGCCTCGAACATGGCATTTTCCTATTCGTGGATGGTTGATGGCACGGAGTTAAGTGGAGAAAATGATCCAAGCCTCGTCTTGCCCGCGCTCGAAGCGACGACCACGATCCAACTCGAAGTCACTTCAGAAAATGGTTGCGGTACCATGGCTTCGAACGCTTGGTACCAACCCGTATTCGCTCCCATCTCGTCGCCGGTCATTGAGTTTCAGTCCTACGACCCTGCAGATACGTTGTGCAACGGCGACGATGGGCCGGTCATCGTGCAACAAGTCTCGCCGCTCGACGAAATGGCATTCACGTACGAATGGTTGAGCTCAACGGGGATCAATTCCCCAGCCGTTTATCCATCCACAAACAACACCCAACTCGATGTTTCCATCTTGACGGAAACGACAGCCTTCGCCATCGAAGCCACATCGGTCAATGGATGCGGAACCTACGTGTCCAATTTCATCGAAGTCCCGGTGTTCCCCATGCCTCAGGCCCCTGTCATCGATTTTTCTGAGGCGAATCCTACCCTTCCGATTTGCTTCGGAACACAGGCCCCTGACCTCGAAATGGTGACCCCACCTGCAGTGGGAATGGCCTTTGAATGGCAATGGCTCAACGGCGCCAACCTGCCCATCAACGGAGCCAACACAACGGTTTTAGTAGGAGCTGAATTGGAATCGGCCGAGACCTACGCCCTGTCTGCAACTTCCATGAATGGATGTGGCACGTGGGCATCGAATGAAGTGTTGATTTCGGTTTGGCCCGCAATCGAAGCCGGCTTGAGTAGTGCAGCCGAAGACGTCATCTGCTTCGAGACCTCAGCAACTATGGAAACAGAAGGCGCTACAGGAGGCAATGGTGAGTTTGAGATTGAGTGGCTCGCAGGTCCCTCCGCAAATGAGTTGAGCCCGGTTTCGGGTTCGAATGAATCGCCTTGGACGACTTCGGATTTAGCGGAAAGCACCTGGTTTGCGCCATTGTTCACGTCCGCATCTGGTTGTGGACAGATAGAGGGCGATGCCGTTTTCATCGAGGTATTGCCTGAGGCCAACGCTGGAACGTTGAGCGCTCCCGATAGCATTTGCTTCGATTCGTCCGCTCAACCCCTCATGGTAAGCGAGGCAAACGGTGCCGATGGTCAGTTTTCCACGTTGTGGTATGCGAACAATGGCAGCGGATGGACTCAAGTCCAACAGGGGAACAACTCCTATGCCCCCGGAAACTTGACGGAAACGACCACGTTCCGTTGCGATTTCGTGAGCGACTTCGGCTGTGGCACTTACCCATCCAACGAAGTAGAAGTGTACGTGTTTGAGGAAGTTCAAGCGGGAACCATTTTGGTCTTTGAATCCCCGATTTGTTTTGGCTTTGATGGTGACCTCATCGCAACGGCTGAAACAAGCGGAGAAAACATCACCTACCAGTGGGAAGCTTCTTCAAATGACGCAGATTGGTCGTTGGTGGCGGGCGAAAACGATTTGGACTTGGTACTGAACGACCAAACCGCAACGGGATTCTATCGACTTCAATACCTGAGCGAAGACGGATGTCCTAGCGATGTCACAGCCAGTGTGGAGTTCGAAGTGTATCCTGAACTCCAAGCGCCCGTCATCAATGGCTTGAACAATGAGGACGCATTTTGTTATGGCTTTGAAGGCCCCAACTTTGAAACCACTCAGCCTGCAAACGGAGCAAATGAGTCCTTCAACAGCTTTTGGCAATTTTCGCCCAGTGGAATGATTTGGAGCAACGTGTCTTCAGCACCGAGCTATACCCCCAACTCAGTCACGCAATCGGGGCATTATCGGTTGACTTCGACATCAACCATCGGATGCGGTACTGTTGCGTCGAATTCCGTATTCGTCACGGTGTTGCCCGCCATCACTCCCAGTGTCATCGAAGGGGCTCAAACGCTGTGTTTCATGGAAGCCGGCACGGACCTCGTCGGCAATGCCACTACCGGTGCGGATGGCAACTTCACCTACCAATGGATTGGCACCACCGACGGGACATCAACGCCCCTAGCGGGCGAAGATAACACGACCTTGGCCATCAGCGGTCTACCTGAGACAACGTTGTTTACGCTCCAGGTCACAAGCACGTATGGCTGCGGTGTGGTGGAGAGCAATCCCGTGGAAGTCTTTGTATGGGATGAATTGATTCCGGGTTCGTTGGTGGAAGTGGCGGACACGGCCTGCTTTGGATGGGCTTTGGTCATTGAGGCCACCCCAGTCGTCAGTGGCCAAAACATCTCCACGCAGTGGAACCTCGGGAGCAACGGTGGATTGCTTGACGAAGCACCCGCTGGAGCCGTGGACCTGACATGGAACATAGAATCGCTGGAATCCTCCACGCATTTTGCCATCAGTTACACGTCGGGAAATGGGTGTGGAACGGTATGGTCAGACACGGCGTTGGTCACGGTGCTTCCTGCCGTTGTGCATCCTGAAATCGAATTGGAAACCGGAGGTGCAGATTCGATCTGCTATAACACATTGCCACCGCAATTTCTGCAGGCTTCCGAGGCATCAGGAGCCAATGATGCGTTCTCTTACCTCTGGCAAATTCAACTCGAGGGCTCATCGAGTTGGACTTCCATCAACAACGCACCAGAGGGATTTCTTGACCTTCCCGCTCAGATTCTGGGATTTATGGTCAGGCAAGTGGCGAGCGATGTCCTCTGTGGCTCCTTCCATTCCAACGAATTGGGAGTCCATGTCTTCGAACCGTTCGTTCCTGCGACGCTCGAGGGCGAGCAACTCATCTGCTATGGGACCGCACCTGACGCCCTATCGGCAGTGGGCCCGACGGGCGGCGGAGACCACTACCAGTACGAATGGTCCACGATGAGTGCGGTAGACACCATCTTGATTGCCGGAGAGAACAATTCCTCTCTTGAAATCCCCGATTTGGTTGAATCCACCACCTATCTGCTGGAAACGACATCGAACTACGGGTGCGGCAGCGGTTGGTCCAATCCCCTGGCGATTGAAGTTGCGGATTCCCTCATTGCCGGATCGTTCGACCTCAATCCGCTCGGTGAATTGTGCTCCGGTGAAGAGGTCAGTGCATTGGGCACGGACGCGACCGGTGGAATTGGGCCACACGAATGGAATTGGTGGATGGGCGAAGGGGACTCGTGGCAAGTCGTTGGCACCGATTTGGACTTGGCACCAATTCAGCTCACGGATACGGTCAAGTTAACCTTGCTCTTCAGCAACCAATGTGGGAATGTTTCCTCCGACACCACCACGGTCATTGTCAATCCCCTTCCTCCTCTTTCATTCATCGAAGGCGACTTGAATCCCTGCACCTCATCGGTCGCGAATTACCTCTGCATCGGAAATTTCGACCCTGCCATCGATTACACATGGACCTCCAATTCCAGCTCCGTAGAAATCACCAGCGGGGAATCGGGACCAGCCATTCTGTTTGACCACGGTGCAAGCAGCGAGCCCTTGCAGTTCCAAGTCACACTCGAGTACATCGCAACGGGCTGCATCAGCGACAGCACCTTTTCAATCACTCCCAGCAGCAATGAGGCCCCTCCGCTCGGTTTTGTGGAGCAGAAGCCCGGTCTTGAGGTGTTGGTTTGTTCTGACAGCACCGATTGCGCTCAATACCAATGGGGCATTTTGAACCCTGAGACGAATGCCATCCATTGGCTTCAAGGAGAAAATGAACAATACTTGTATTACGAAGGCCTAGAAGATGAGCCTGGCATTTTCTGCGTGGAAGTGGTATACGATTGCGGGGACGGGGTGGTGAGCTGCCCGACGTTGATGTATTGGAACTACACGCCTTTCCTGAACGTGGACGATTTAGAAGGCCAAAACTTCGTTGTCTTTCCGAACCCGTTTACCGACGCCCTGCACCTTTCTGGCACAACGGCACAGGCATGGTACTTGTTTGATTCATTCGGTCGACTCGTCTGTGAGAGCCAACATATCGGAACGTCTTGGAATCCCGATGGCAATCTCGAACGTGGTGCGTATATGCTAATCGTTCGAACCGACAAGGGCTCCCGCCGAACAATTGTACTCCATCAATAATGTCCCCAACTATGCGCCTGACTCGTGTAGCATTTATTCTTCCATGCCTGGCATTATTCAGTTGCGGACAAACCGTGGAAGTCATCATCGTGCGGGGGGGTGACCCGAGTGAATGCGATGAGCGAAGCTATTCGAAGGAGGATTTTTACGGAGATTCCGAGGTTTGGAAATCAGCTTTTGAGGATGATGCGGTCATCATCGACAACCAAACCGATGTCAGCCTTCTTCATTACGAAGTGCTCTTCGGGGAAGTTGACTCCGAAATGGAAGGCGAGGTGTTGACCTTGGAACCTGGCATGCATCAGGATTCAAATGCCCCCGATTACGTCATGGTCGTTTCTCCCGATGAAATAAAAATGCCCGCTATGTTGGATGTGGTATCCCGATGGGAACTTCAATGCCTCAGCACCGTACTGGAAATCATCGATTGGAGCGATTTCGGAGACAGCGATTGGGATGAGTTGTTAGAAGACCTTGTTCGAGTAAAAAAAGGAAACATCATGGACCCCAATAACCTTGACGACGTCTACCAGGCAGCGGCGAACTTTTTGATTCAGGACAAGCTCAACCGCTCCGAGTCCATCGACGGATTGATTGCACTAGGAGTGGATTCCGCATCGGCGACCACTGTTGTCGACGAAATGATCGCACACATTCAAGCCCAAAGAAAGGAAAAGGCGCAAAAGGACATGCTGTACGGCGGGCTTTGGGCTGTGGGCGGAACGGTTGCCACCCTGTCCAACATCGGCTACATTTTCTGGGGCGCCATTCTATTTGGTGCCATTCAGTTCATCCGAGGAGCCATCAATTCAGGGGATGGCGAATACTATTGAATGCCTGAAAACGAGCCTCTATTCATCACATCGGGTTGGGAGACTCCGCGGGTTTTGCAGGCCAAGTTTCTGCCGCCTTTGAAATGGCATTCACGGCCCCGAGCGCTGTGAGGCCGGCGATCACGGTAAAAATCATGGAAACGATGGTCCATTGAGACTGATTGATCAGCTCGGAGATGCTCGCATCGTCTTTCATGTAGTCGCTCCAGCTTGGCCCAAATCGATCAACGAAAATGCTGATGACCCAAAAGGCCCACCAAATACCGACCATTCCCTTGCCATCCTCATCATCGGCCGACTCTTCGATCATTTTATTCGCGATTTGTACCGGGCGTAAGTAGTTGATTATGGGAATGAACCAAGACCACGCCCCTGCAGACTTGTTCCACTTGAGTTCAACACGATTGTACAAACTACGATACAAATTTTGGAACCAACGAACAAAGAAAACTGCTGATGCGATGTACGCCAGTAAAAACCCAATTCCCGTAATGGTCTCAAACGCGTCTCCCAACTCCGCAGACCGCATCATCTCTTCTTCACTCACGAAACTCTGATTTCGCATCCGTTTCAGCACCCCGATGATATTCCATGAACTGACGATGGAAGCTCCAGCAATCACCGTGCAGATGACCAAGGCTGTTTTCACTGCACGCTTGCGCCTCATCACCTCATCCCACTCTTGCAATTCCCAGACCTCCGACGTCAACTCATCGTCAACGCTTGACTTCTCCCATTCAGGCGAATCCACAGACGACGCTTCGGTGACTGAGGAATCCTCCTGTTCGAACCGCTGGACTTCGACTGTAACTTCCTCTTGCGCATTGTCGGCGTCCGGTGCGGATTCACTTTCATTCGGCACGCTGACCGCCAGCAATGCAACCAATTCAGGGTAATGGCTGATGGGCAGCCACTCGTTCGCATCGCGGGTGAACACCTGTGTATGGGATGGCAACTTTCGAACCGTGAGGTCCTGCAAAGCAAAGGGCCCCTCCGTCACACCCGGCGATGTGGAGATGTAGTAAACTTGGTCAGACATTCAAAAAATCTTTTGCGCTCAAAAACACGGATTGGAGATGGTGCGGACATCGTGGCATATCCTGAGAAGAAGATTTAGAAGGGATTCAATGCGTGGTTCAACCCATCTGTTCCAACACCAAGAAACACGACTCCGGTGCAAATGACTCAACGCAATGTAACGAGGTCACGCTGAAGAACAGCGACGATCATGCGTTTTTCAATTCGCCCTTCGGCAAGTCCTTGCGAGCATTCACTCGTGGCAGTATTTCTCATAGCGGTCCATGTATGCATACACTGCTTCGAGCGCTTGATCGCTGAAATTGAAATTGTAGTCGCCTCGATGTTCTCGAATTTGAGCAGTTGATTGGTAAACCGAACACCAATTCGAATCGAGCGCGATTTGGCCGCGAATGAGGCCATGAACCATCGCGATGGCAAGAGAATGAGGGGCTCGCTCCAATGCAACAGATGCAATCTGCAACGCCATCGAAACATCCAAATAGTCGTCCATGGCCTTGAGGTAGGCATAGCAAATCAGTTGATCCGCCGTTCCGTACTCAAGCAGGTCTTCCAAGCGGCTGAACCCCATGGACCCCGCATTCACGGAAAGAAATTTCTCTGCGTTTCCCGCATACTCACCAAGAACCCATCCCACGGCGTTGATTGCCGCGATTTTAACGCCAATGGGCACGTCAGGCGAATTGAGCTGGAGACAAATTTCCTGCGTGATCACCCCTTCGGTTGCCTCGGCCTCAACGACCAGCGCATGGGTCGAATAGGCGCTCGCAATGTCCGTGCTCGTCAACGGACTGTCCGCCCAACAAAGAGTCGTCAGGGCAACAAAGACCAGCGCGATGAGCGTTCGAGCTTCGATGCGTTTACGAGCAGACGGACTCGTTCCCCAGGTCGAGGGCTTCATCGAAATTTCCTTCGGTGCTTCGGCTGATGGATTAAGGTGTTTCTCCTGTTGAACGTCAGCTCGCCCTTTCGCGTCAAGGATGCATTCAACGGAAATCAGATCGCCTCGCTCGGTCGAATCTTGCGCTGCCGGGTCAACGATGAAGCACTCCTTGCCGCACGCCATTTGCCATCCTGTCATTTTCTCTTCAATTTGAAAGACAATATAGACAACTCTTCCAACATACAGCAGGCAACCGTAAAAGCATAGACCCATAAAAAATCAACCACTTAACCCCTAATGAGACCTATTATGCCCCTAAAATAATCCTTGCGTTATCTTCAACGAATCCATTCAAAACCACGTATGAATCCCATTCGCATCCTCCTCCTGAGCGCCACCTTGGCGTGGTTTCTGTCGAGCTGTTCCACCTTTCAATCGGATCAAGGCGCTGTGGTGGAATCGCCTTCGAGCGGCTGGGAATTGCAATCGGGGGATTTGGTTTTCCAAATCTCCATGTCGAATCAAAGCCAAGCCATTCAAGACGTTACGAATTGCTCCTACTCGCACGTGGGCATCGTCTACCAAAACGACGGGAAGACTTATGTTTTCGAAGCCGTCGAGCCCGTTCGGATCATCCAATGGGACACCTGGCGCAAGCGCGGACAAGGCGAGCACGTGGTCGTCAAACGCATGAAGGACCGGAGTGCCTTGACCCCGGATGCGTTGCGACAGATGCAGGCGATTGGCGAACCTTGGCTAGGGAAGCACTACGACTTGCAGTTCATGTGGAGCGACGAGCAGTTGTATTGTTCGGAGGTGGTGTGGAAAGTTTTCGAGCGAGGTGCTTCGGTGGAGCTTTGTCCGCTAGGGCGCGTGGGCGATTTGGACCTTTCGGACAAGTCGGTGAGTGATTTGGCCAAAAAACGATTCCGTGGCGGCCTCGACAACGTCCCCTTCGACGAACCCATCGTCACCCCCGCCGACCTCTTCCGCGCCCCATCCCTCCAGACCATCTTCAGCACGCCGGGCGCCCCTAAAAACTAGCCGGTTCCCCCGACAAGAAACGGTCATAGACACCGGATGTTTCTGAAATGACCTGTTAGTAAGCACACTCGTTCCTGTTGCTTGTTCCTCTCGTCGGAACAACTGCCTTGTTAACTGCAGCTCTCACGCCGCTCAGTTGAATACAGGAGCAATTTCCACTCGTGGTTCGCGTTCAAACCTTATTATTTAATGAAAACATGAAGGCATCAACGTATTTGGTCGGTGTGGTGGCGCTCTTCTTCATTGGCTGCGGGCCCCAGACCATCCGCGAGAGCTACCGCGAAGCGAAATCAGAAGGACACGCGCGAGCTATAGCCCATGGCATGAACACTTACGAGCAAGTCGGGATTACCATAGAGAATTTAACGGACGACATCCTCATCTTGGAAGTTGATGCTGGTTTGTTCTTTCAAAACCCCAATGCCAAGCACCAAAGTCTCATCACGCTCTACGACAAGACGAACCTGCGCATCGAACCGAAGGGAACGGCTGAATTCAACCTTCCAAGCGCCTGCACCAATGCGGGATTGCAGGTTCCTGACGACTCAGAACAATGGCCGCAAGCCACCGCGCCGCTGGGGTTGAACCTTGCGCTGTTGTTCTACGGTGAACATCGGCGTGCAATCGATGCGCATTTGGCCAAGAAGAATCCCGCGCGACTCGGAACCAGCGAGCAACGCCAGCATTTCCAACAAGTAATGATTTGGGCCTACATGGGCAATGAATACAGCGAAATCTTGCGCATGCTCACAGAGCACGTCTATTTCAAAGAGACGGCACAAGCAAAAGCGTGGCTCGATCAGGTATATGCGGAAGCGCAACAAGTTGCCGAACTCATCCGCAATCGAGACACCGATGCACTGCTCCAACTCGTGAGCATTGACCGCGAACGCATTGAAGAAGGGGTTGACGAGGCTCGCACTCGAGTCAATCGGCTGCGCGACCGGCTTCAAAATCGATGACTCGCTAGTGACTCGATCGAAGAAGTCCACGACATACTCGTTTTACCTCCCTTGTGATCGCAGATTAACTAACCATCCACATGCCAACCATTGAACTCAACCGCTTCCACGAAGCGCAGCACTTCATCATCGACCAAGCCTGCAACGAACTTGCAATCGGAAAGAAACATGGCCACTGGATGTGGTACGTGTTCCCTCAAGTTTCAGGTCTGGGTCGCAGCGCAACAGCAGAACTATACGCCATCAACGGAAGCGCTGAGGCAGAAGCGTATTTCGCGGACCCCGTTTTAAAGGAAAGGCTTCTCAAATGCACGGAACTCTTCTTCAGCCACAAAGACAAAACGCCTCTGGAAATTTTAGGATTTCCAGACAACCTCAAGATGAAGTCGTGCATGACCTTGTTTGCCCTTTGTCAGAAGGAAACCCCGCTATTTCAACAAGTAATCGATGACTTTTACAATGGCGAACTCTGCGGTCACACCGTAGAATTCCTAAAAGCAACATCGTGAGTTCCGAGGAGAATGTAGGCGAAGCCCTTCAAATCAGCGCGCGCAGCTGCGATTCGATGGCCCGCCAATCGCCCCGCAAGTCCACACTCGCCACGATGATTCGGTGCGGCGGCATCGCGAAGGACGCGAAGGGCGCAACGTCCCCCACCGCCGCGTAAAGGAGCATGCCGTCCGCGCGGTCGTCGCACGGGTGGGGCCGGGAGTTGCCGCCGAGCGCGGCCTGGCGGGCGAGCTGCGTCAGGTAGGCGTTGAGTTGGTAAAGGTTTTCGGACTCGAATTTCGAGTTGGAGGTCAGGCCGCCGGAGCCGTAGAGTTTCGTGTCGATGATGAGTTTGCGATCGGGGTGTTCGAGGGTGATGTCCGTCTGCATTTTTGGGAGGAAGGCCGAGGCGGAGGGGTCGTCGGTGAGGAGGGCCCATTGGATGTCCTAGCGGCCGCGGTGGTGCCGCGGGGCATGGAGGTGGCGTCGTTAGAAGTTGGAGACGAAGGCTTCGAAGAGCCTGGGGAGGCGGGCTTCGATGAGGCCGTAGCAGCGGAGCTGAGCGGATTCGAGGGAGCGATCGGATTCGCGGACGGAGGTGGACTCGAGCAGGAGGCGGCAGATGCTGAGGAGGAAGCCGTAGAACCGGTTGTTGCGGTGGATGGTCACGCGGTTGAGGTCGGCCAAACGCGGTTCGATGAGGGAAACGCCCGGCATGCGTTGGGCGACCTGGCGGGCGGCGAGGGCGAGGTCAGCGGGAAGGCCCGGCAGGCGGGCGGAGCGGATGAGGGTCGCTTTGAGGAGTTGGTTTGCGAGGATGTCGGCCGTGAATTCGTCGTGGGTGCAGACGGCGATGCCGCGGGGAAGGCTCGCGGTGGCGAGCGAGGGCCCGAGTTCGAGCTTGCCGCGGAGGGTGCGGAGGGCAGCGGTTTGGGCGACGTAGTCGTGGTGCAGCCCTTGTTTGGCCAAATGCACACAGCCGCGCGTCAACACGTGCGTCAGCAATTCCACAAACCCCGGATGATCGTCCGAGTCCACCCCGATGAGCGCGTCCATTTCCAGCTGATCCCAAGCGTAGCAAAGCAGGTGGTACAGGTTCGCAATCGGAATCCGCCGCGCATCCAAGTGCTCCTCCGCCGCCATGCCCGTCAACCCTTCAGCGCCGCTATCCGCCGCATCGCCTCCTCCTCGTTGTTAAACCAATACTCGCGCAAAATCGGCCCCACCTCGTGGTCGAAGACGTGGTCGTACCACGCCTCCTCGCCACTCGGATTGCAGAAGTAGCTGTGGCCGATATCGAAGCCCCAACTGAGGTTCTTGTCCACGCGAATGGCCTCGTTGAGGGCGTTCAGCCGGTCCATGATGCGCGAGGCAAAATCCTCGGGCACATCCTGAGCGTCCAAGTGCGCTCGGAATTTGGCGTTGAACTGGGGCGTCAGGTTGAAAAACGCAAAGCGGCGCCGTAAGGCATAGTCCACAAGGGCCAGCGAACGGTATGCCGTGTTCATCGTTCCGATGAGGGTAAGCCACTGCTGTTCGAACCGTTCCACGAAGGACCATCCGAGGCCGACGATTTCATCAATTCGCCGGCAACGGACTCCCCGCCCAGGTGGTCGGTTGAGGCCGTCCATTGAGGGACATCCGGCACTGGCCACCCGGCAGGGCACGATTTCCTCGTGTTGACGGCGTGCCCGCTGTACAATCTTACATCTTTACGATGCGCGTGGAGCGGATGCGTTGGCTGGTGTCCTCGGGCTCAGGGGAGGCTATGTACACCCCGTTCGGCAAGGCGTTCAGGTCAAACCTCCCTCCTCCGAGCACCCCAACGCGCTCCGTCACTTCGACGCCCGTTGCTGTGAACCACCGGCACGTCGCACCGAGGCAAGCATGGAGCAGCACGATGCCGTCGGTGGGATTGGGCGCAGCACCAAGCGAGGGGGATGGATCATCGGTGCTCAGCGGGAGTCCGCCGGTTGCGAGCCATCCTTGGCGGGCTTGGTCGGGGGTGAACTGGTCTCCTGCGAACAGGATTTGGTCTGCAAACAAGATGGCATCGCGCACGATCACCGAGTTCGAAATGGGCTCAATTCCCCCTCCTGTCCACTCCAATTCAGGTGAAAATCGAAAGGCAAAAGGCGACCAGAGGTCCGTGGCCGCGTCATCGGCATACCCCACCAATACGCCCCCGGCCGGCTCTTCGGTCAACAGGACAGCGGCGGTCGCCGACTCTGTGGTCAACGGCGCGTAGGCCACCTCGGCCTCTTGCAAATCGAGGGACCACCTGACCAACCCCGCGCGCCAGTCCGTGCTGTTTTCGTGCCGGTCCTCTCCCGCCACAAAGACACCATCGGGTCCCACTGCGAGTCCGTGGCAGCCCACGCCATTGTTGAGGGCGATGCTGCCGGTTTCAAGTACGGTCATGTCAGCATGGTGGTGGCTGACTTTGAGCTCGTTGCCCGTTCCACCCGCCACGTACCATCCTCCATTCCCATCCGGCTCAATGAACTGCGCCCCAAATTCCTCACCGATGACCCACTTGCCTTGTTCCAGTACTTGCAAATCGCTGCTATTGAAACGCACCCAAATCGCCGAGTCGGGGTTGGTGTTCTGGGCACCTACTGCCAACAATTCTCCACTTGCCGTTTCGGTCACATCAAACAAATACGTTGCGTAAGGCTGGCTCAGGGTATGCGTCGCTTCCAAGGCGGCATCGGAACCGAATACGGCGGCAAGTCCACGGTTCGGCAGCGAGCTGTCTTCGGGGCCTTCCACGCCGACTGCGACCCATTTTCCGGTGCTCGTTGAAATGACGTTGTAAGGAGTTTGGTCGTGGGGCAACGGGTGGACCGTCGAAGCGACAGGCACCGCGGCCGCATCCCATTTCCAGAGCCAAAGGTTGCCTTCGTAATCCCCCACTGTGTCGTACCACCTCCCGCATGCCATCCATCCACCATCAGGTGATTGGGATACAGCCATGATGGCGTCGTTGCCGGAATCTCCAGCGGTTGCGTTGACGGTTTGGGCCAAAGAGGCTGATGCCGCGCACCAAGCCACACTGAGGAGGAGCACCTGTTTCATAACGAGCAATGTACTCACCATGAATGAGTTGTCCAAAAAACACAACGAGGGAAATGCGATACAAAACATGGAAAGGCATCCTGTTGAGGCGCCGGATTGACTCCCACCGTCCATCCGTTTTGGGGACCCTGAAAGGGATGGAGCAACAACATCCGGCGAATGATGCTTCAATCTCGAAACTCAAAGTTCCGCAGAAGACCACTTAAAGGAAGGTCGGGACCAGGGGATTCGTTAGGCGCATGAAATGGGTCGCCTGCGTTGGCCACATCCAGCCCTGCCCTGGAAACCTGCGGCCACTTGACTCTTGAGCATCCGGGGCGAGCTTGCCGAGTACGAGGCCCCTTTGAGGGAAGCACCTCCTCCCCGCCTCTGAAGAAACCGGAAGCCGCGCCTGCCCCGTGGAGTTCGGGTTGCAGGTAGCGCCCTTCCGCATCCCGAACCGCGGGAAGTTGACCCTCCGGAAGGTGGCCATCATTTACGCGCAATTGGCCATGCTGACTGATGGGTTGGATTTTGAGAAAGCCAAACAAAATCGCCGCCCCCCCCCAATTCCGCGGAAAACCCCAGGAACAACGGGCTTTTCAGGCCAACTTCGATGACATGGGAACGGCCGCTGAACAACGGGGGAAAGCAACGCGCGCGGAGCTCGTGCAAGCGTTTTTGACAGCGGCTGACCAAATCACGGTGCAGGCCGTGGAGTCGAAGGGGCATGAGCCAACGTGCTCCAGCGACTTAAGGTCAACGGAATTTGTCGGTACGATCTGAGAAGGAGATGACTGTGCTGTAGGTATGCTGTTTGACTTTCGCCCGAGGATCACGTTCGGCACCGGATCACCTCATGACCCCAGAATTCAATCGTTCCCACCTTCATTTGCCTTTGGCCACCCACGTTGATTTGCCCTGCCGGTTTTCACGGAAACATCCACTGACCCGTTGTTTATTTTAGCGATTTCAACACATTTTACTTCGGCAC
>Ga0209037_1000248_pt1 | contig 16264 bp, 10 predicted proteins | sample SaaInl25SG_5_DNA_FD_188225 | JGI IMG/M metagenome (GOLD analysis project Ga0209037, IMG submission 188225) | Marine microbial communities from expanding oxygen minimum zones in the Saanich Inlet - ESP_125SG_5_DNA (SPAdes) (version 2) | ecosystem: Environmental > Aquatic > Marine > Intertidal...
TGGCCAATGACGCTCCAGACATGATGCTTTGGTTGGGAGACAACATTTACCTGCGCGAGGTCGACTTTCAATCCTACAGCGGTTTCCTGCATCGTTACACGCACACACGCAGCACGCCAGAGATGGCGAAATTGCTCAAGGCGTGCCCCAACTATGCGATTTGGGATGATCACGACTTTGGTCCCAACGACAGCGATGGGAGCTGGATTCATGCTGACTGGTCGAGGGAGTCGTTTAAGACGTTTTGGAGCAATCCCAGTTACGGTCTTCCGGAAGCACCTCGTTGCATCTCAACAGCCTTTCGGTTCGTTGACATGGAGTTTTTCCTCATGGACAACCGGACCTACCGCGTCAACCATGACAACAAAACAAGCGCCCCACAGGTCCTAGGGCAAAATCAAATTGACTGGTTGATTCAAGCCTTGAGAAAGTCCCGTGCACCTTACAAATTTGTGGTCATCGGGGGGCAAGTCTTGAGCGATGCTGCCGTGTATGAAAATGTGGCTCAATTCCCTTCCGAACGCCAGCAGATCTTGGAGAGATTGGAAGCAGAGGACATCCGCGGGGTCGTGTTTTTGTCGGGAGATCGTCACACCACAGAACTCTCCGAATTGACGCTGGCCAACGGTCGAAAGGTGTATGATTTGACGGTCAGCCCATTGACTTCGGGTACAGGGCATGCGCGTGATGAAGCCAACACGTTGCGCGTCGAGGGGACCTATGTGGAGCAGCGGAATTACGCCGTGCTCTCCTTTGACGGACCACGCAAGGGTCGGACGTGCACCGTTGAAGTCAAGGGGACGGATGGAACGTCCTTGTGGAAACGTGACCTTGACTGATGAGCCTGCACAGCCGAACAGATTACACCCAAGGGCAACTCGAAGAGTCCCACGTCATGGGGGACCCATGGTCCCTTTTGGAAAAGTGGGTCAAGGAGGCGGTGGAGGCGGGAATCCAGGACCCGACCGCTTTCACGTTGTCGACCGTGGATGAACGCGGCTTTCCGCACGGAAGGGTAGTGCTTCTGCGCGACACCCGTGAAGGCGAGTTGGTGTTCTTCACGAATTACAACAGCGAAAAAGGCCAAGACCTCGAGCGCAGCAAGCGGGGCGGCGCTACGTTTTTTTGGCCCCATTCGGAGCGCCAAATCCGGGTTCGTGGAACGGTGAAGCGCATCCCGGCCGAGGAGTCGGATGCCTATTTTGCTTCTCGGCCTCGAGGTAGCCAGCTTGGAGCTTGGTCCTCTGCTCAAAGTGAGCATGTGGAGTCGAGGTTGGATTTGGACGAATCCTACCAACAGCAAGAGCAGCGATTCAGTGGACAAGAAGGGGTTCCGCGCCCTCCGCATTGGGGTGGCTATGCTTTGGTTCCGATTGACATTGAATTCTGGCAAGGCAGGGCGTCACGCATGCATGACCGCATTCGATGCACTCGCAACGACCAAGGAGCCTGGAACATTTCGCGTCTGCAGCCTTGAGGTCAGTCGTCCACGCGCAACACCAAGCCTTTCAGATAGGAGCCCTCAGGGTGAAATACGTTGACGGGGTGGTCGGGCGGCTGATGCAACCTGTGCAAGATTCGGACCGTGCGCCCCGCCTGAATCGCCGCAGCGACCAAGGTGTTGGTGAACAAGGCGTCATCGACGGCCTGGCTGCATGAAAATGTGAAAAGCAGAGACCCGGGTTTCATCCCTTGCAAGGCCCTGAGGTTGATTCTTTTGTAACCTTGAACCGCTGCATGTCGTGCAGATGCCCTCTTCGCAAAAGCGGGTGGGTCCAACACGACGATGTCATATTCGCCCAATTCATCTTCCTTCAAAAACTCCAGGGCGTCGGCTGCGATGCTCTTGTGCTGCTCTCTGGGAAATGTGTTCAAGGCGACGTTTTCCTCGCACACGTCCAACGCACGCTGCGAACTGTCGAGGCTGTGCACTTCCAAGGCTCCAGCTTTCATCGCGTAGATGCTGAACCCGCCAGTGTAGCTGAATACGTTCAAGACTTTTTTGCCTTTGGAAAGGCTACCTAAGAGGGCACGGTTTTCTCGTTGGTCGAGAAAGAACCCCGTCTTTTGTCCCTTTTCCCAATCGATGAGGAACCGATGGCCGTATTCGGTGGCGAAATGACCCGCAGGTGCATGACCCCATGCCCATCCGTCCTCGCTCGGATCGCCGCCATTCTTGACCAAGGTTTTCGCGCTTTTGTCGTAGATGCCTGTCAATGCTGAGCCAAGTGATGCTTGAAAAGCCTCCACCAGGAGAGGGAGAGCCCTGTGCATCCCCGGTGTGTGGCATTGAAGAACGAGAACGCCGTTGTAAAAGTCAGCAATCAACCCCGGCATTCCATCGCCTTCGGCATGCACCATGCGGCATGCGTTTTGTTCTTCGCTTTGAAACAGGTTCAAGTCTCGGCGAACCTGCACGGCACGTTCGACTTGATGCATCCACCAGTCTGAATCGGGACAGGATTCTTCAAATGAAAGCATGCGGACGGCGATGCTGGCATGGGGTGCGTAATGCCCCCAGCCGAGGATGGCACCTTTGTTCGCGCAAACGCGAACCCAATCACCTGCTTTCGGATTTCCTTGAATGTGCTTGATGCCACCACTGAACACCCAGGGGTGTTTCCGGCGAATGCTCTCGTCTCGCTTGGGTTTGAGCGTGACGGTGACCAAGGAAGGGGCTGGTGTGGAGTCCATGTGACAAAACTACGCCTTCGGTCGCCGCTCTGACCACGTCACTTCATTTCCATTGGCCAGGATACGCCCTTCGCGATACCATTGAGCAAGAACGTTTCTCGCGTGCATTCGATGCCCTGCTGGCAAAGCAAGCAAGGTGTTTTGGACGTTTACAGGGCCTTGGTCAAGCCCTTTTGACCACCATGTTGCCCATGGGGTCGTGGCTTGCGTGCACAGGTCGCACACCCCGCAAGGACGATCGTTGGAATCGCCAAAGGCATGTTCCAGAAATTGAGCGCGGCATGACGACTTCTCGCCGAATGCGTAGCGCTTGACCATCTCCAACTTGTCGAGCAAGAGCTTGAGCCTGGTTCGGTCCACGGTGACGTTGGCGGTGGCCATGCGAGGCTGCAACCAACGTAGCGTGGGAGAGGCGGGTGTTGGTTTCCAATCCAACTTCCCTTGGGCATCCAAGGATTCCAAGGCCAACACCATTTCGTCCGCATGCCAAGCCTTCCCATGGGTCTTTTCAAGCGTGTGGCAGAGGTCAGGTATGGACACCTGAAGGTCGGCTGAAGAGGCGTGCCTTGAGAGCCAGGTCGCCAAACGATGCGTCTTGGGGTTGGGAAGTGAGGAGAATTCTTGATGCAGCCAACGAAGGTTTCCCGTCTGACCTGAATTCAGCGGTGGGTCTTTGAGTTCAAAATGTCCGGCCAACGCCAGCAGCCGAAGTGCGGGGATCCACTCATGAGCGTGCACGACGAGGGGCGCATCCGGCTTTTCACCGAGTGTGGCATACGACGCATTGGCCGCCCATTGATAGGCTTTCCTGACCACAGAGAGGTCTGGGAAGTTCTTCTCAATTCGATCCCCGAGAAGGGCAAAGTCTTTGTGCTCCGCGTACAAGACACACGTGCTTGGCTGTCCGTCTCTCCCCGCGCGCCCAGCTTCTTGCATGTAAGCTTCCAATTGAGGGGAAGGTCCGGCGTGAAACACCCAGCGAACGTTGGGAGCATCGATGCCCATGCCAAAAGCACTTGTGCAAGCCAGCACTTGCAGTTTGCCTTCCATCCACTGGCGTTGTCGACGTTGTTTTTCGCGGGCGGGGAGGCCGGCGTGGTAGGAGGCTGCGCGCACCCCTGCGTTGCGAAGCCGTTGTCCCCATCGTTCACTTTCGTGCCTCGCCTGCACGTAGATGAGGCCCTGGTCTTTACGTTGCAAGACGTCGTGAAGGAGAGTGGCGTCTCGGTCACCCCACGTCGAGACCGAGAATTCCAAATTGGTGCGACGCATGGGGGAACGGTGTGTCACCACACCAGGCGGGAACTGCTGAGCTACATCTTCGAGAACCTCGGAAGTGGCCGTAGCGGTGTACCCACCCCAAACAGCATGAGGGAAGAGTGATTGAAGCGCCCTCACGTGTTTGAATGCCGGTCTAAAATCGTGGCCCCATTGCGAAATGCAGTGGGCTTCGTCCACCACGACGGTGGTCACGTCCCAACGTTCGTGTCGTGCCAAGAACATAGGGTGTCCAAGCCGTTCAGGCGACAAGTACAAGAACTGAGTCCCTCCAAATCGAACGTTGTCAAGCACACGGTCGCCATTGTTGCCGACCCAGGCCTCCGCGCGAATGCCTTTGCGACGCAGGGCTTCGCACTGGTCTTCCATCAATGCGATGAGGGGCGTCACAACAAGGCAAAGCCCGCCTCGCGCCAACGCGGGCAGTTGAAAACACAAGCTTTTGCCGCCACCCGTCGGCAACAGGGCAATCGTATGTCGCCCCGCGTGCAAGTCGAGAACCGGACCCCTTTGATGGGGGCGGAGCCCGTCGAATCCCCAGTGTTTCTTGAGGAGGGTGCGGAGCTCTTCAGGGACGGCGAGTGAAGTTTCTTGCGGAGTCATGCGGTGGTCACGGAAGGGTTGCCGAATTTTGGCCCCTTAACGACAGAACAAAAGTGATGCGGAACCTTGTAGCAGGAAACTGGAAGAGCAACAAATTGATGGGCGAGGCCCTGGAATGGATGGACGGCATGGCGGATTGGGTGACCCAAAACCAAGGCGTTCGCGTCTTGGCAGCGGTGCCCGCGCCGTTTTTGGCCGTTTGCGCGGAAAAGGCGCCTGATGGGCTGGAAATCCTCGCTCAAAACGTCAGTGCCGATGGGTTTGGGGCGCACACGGGGGAGTTTACAGCAGAGATGTTGAAGTCTTGCGGTGTGGCGGGAGCCCTGGTGGGACACAGTGAGCGACGGGCCCGATTTGGTGACACCGACGCTGTTGTGGCGGCCAAAGTGGATGCGCTGATCGATGCCGGGTTGACCGCGGTGTTTTGTTGCGGCGAGACCCTTCAGGAGCGAGAAGGTGGACGTGCTGAAGATGTGGTCCTCCAGCAATTGCAGTCGGGGGTTCTGAGGTTGAGCGCTGAGCGGATGACCAACGTGGTCGTGGCGTACGAGCCGGTTTGGGCGATTGGGACCGGAAAAACAGCAACGTCGGCGGAGGCTCAGGACATGCATTCATGCATTCGAAAGTGGCTGGAAGAAGCGTTTGGCTCTGAGGTGGCGGGCGGCATCCCCTTGTTGTACGGCGGTTCGTGCAAGGCGAGCAATGCCTCTGAATTGTTTGCGCAACAGGACATCGACGGAGGGCTGATCGGGGGCGCGTCCTTGGAACCTTCAGATTTCCAAGGGGTCTTGGAAGGTCATCCTGGATTGAATCGGTAAGCTTTGGGGAAGGAGTTTCACACTTGGGACATCACCTTGGACCCCGTGTTGCCTGCACGGGAGGTGGCCGTGGCGTATTTGAACGAGTGTGGGTTTTCCATGTTTGAGACCCACGAGCGGGGAGTGATTGCCCACGGTGAGGTGGGCGAGGTCCAAATCGACGAAGCGGAGGCTTGCCTTGAGAGCATTCGGGCGTTTGCCCATGTGACATGCGACATGCGTGTTGTTGAGCAACAAAATTGGAATGCCCAATGGGAATCCGAATACCCGCAAGTTGTGGTGGAGGATGAAAGGGGCCAAGCCATGTGCACCATACGCGCTCCTTTTCATCAGTCGCCCGCGTCAGGACTGGACGTGGTTGTGGCTCCCCAAATGAGTTTTGGAACGGGCCACCACGCCACAACGTACATGATGACCCGCGAATTGATGGCGTTGAATGTCGAGGGGTTCTCTGTGCTTGACATGGGCTGTGGCACTGGCGTTTTGGCGTTGGTTGCCGCATTGCGAGGGGCGAACCCCGTTCTGGGCGTCGACATCGAGGCGGACGCAGTGACCAACTCCATCGACAACGTTGCCTTGAACCCGGCACTTGGGCACGGCGACCCCAATTGGACATTCCGTCAAGGGGACGGGAGTGCATTGGACGAGATGCCTGATGAAGTGTGGGAGGTGATTTGCGCCAACATTCACAAAAACGTATTGGCTTCGGACATGAGCCGATATGCGCGAACGTTGTCAAAGGGTGGATCCTTGTTGCTCAGCGGGTTCTTTGAAGGCGACGTGCGCGACCTTCAAGAGGTGGTGGAGCGCCACGGCTTGCGCGTTTTGGCCGTGGCCATTCGCGAGGGGTGGGCGTGCATGCATTGTGGGAAACCTTCCGCCTGATTCTGCCCCAAACCCTATCCCCGAATTCTACCTTCACCTCATGAAGATTCGCTTGGTGTGGCTTGCCTTGGCCGTGGCATGCTTTTGGCCGTTCGTCGTTTGTGCGCAGTCAGACGATGCCTCTCCGGAGAACACCTCCGCGTTTTTGAAGGACATGGAGCGAAAGGCGTCCGTGAATTCCGACGACGCCAAATGGGTGAGGCGCGACTTTTCGTACGCCTTTGAGGACGAGGCCGTTGGCGAAGACCGCCGACAGCAGTTGATCCAAGTCGTGCGTGCGCTCGAAGAGAACCGGACCAAATTCAGCGTCGCCGTGCTCGGTTACATGCGAGGCGCTCGCATCTTGCTCCACAGAAAAGATTGGGAGTCCTGGGCCGATTGGCACAAGCAAATCGACTATTTCCTGACGCATCCCAAGGAGCGCAAGGAATCCGAGGCTTTTCTCGAACTCTCCGAAGGCTTGTTTTCACAGGGGTTGTTGTACCAATCCACCAGCGCAACCTGGTATTTCAGAGGAGGGCAGATGGGGTTGGGTGCAGACGCTCAAGGGGCGCCAGTGTGGGATTGTTCCGATGGAACACTCGTGTGCCTGTCCAAAGGAGACAGCGCTCGCGTGCGTGAAGTTTCAGGCCAACATCGTCCTCTGGAAGAGCGGTTCTACGGAACCTCCGGAAAGGTGGAGTGGGAGCGCACGACCAACGATGGCGAACTCTCCGCGGAGCTGGGTTTGTTTGAGGTTCGGGTCAAAGGCAGTTCGTTCACCACGGAAGAGGCCAGACTCCGCAGCACCTTGTTTGACCTCCCGCTCGAGGGCATGCTGAGCTTCAAGGTTCAGGGGGAAGACAAGATCCAGCAACGGACGTACCCGCGCTTTGAGTCTCGAACCGGTCGGGTCGTGTTGGAAGACGTTTTTCCTGGGGTGTCTTTCGAGGGCGGACTCCAGGTTCGCGGCTCCAAACTCGCTGGTACAGGATCTGACAACCAATGGGCCAAGTTGTCCATCATGAACCACGACACGTTGTTCATCCAGTGCTGGTCGGATCAAATCTTGTTTTCAGACAATTCGATTGACGCGACGCACGCCAGGTTGTCCCTCTTGTTCGGGTCTGACAGCATCTATCACCCGGACATCAAGGTCAAGTACTTGGACGATCAGAAGCTGTTCCGAGCCACCCGTCAAGCAGAAGGAGTGGGGCAGCAGCCCTTCATCGACACGTACCACGCCATCGAAATGGAGGTGGAGGCATTGGAATGGGAGCTCAACAGTCCCTCGGTGGTGTTTCGGAGGTTGACGAGCGACCGTCCAGAGCCTGCAGCCTTCCGCAGTTTGGATTGTTTTGAGTTGGATGTGTACGACCAAATGATGGGCATCGACCCCATTCACCCGCTCGCCGAGCTCGCCACCTACATATCTCGACGCGGTGTGACGTCTTTCTATTCGGAAGAGTATGCGGATTTCTTGGGGCTGCAGGAAGAGCAAGCCCGCATGCTTCTGATCGGTTTGACGAATTCAGGCTACGTCGATTTGAACGTTGCCACCCACTATTGTGAGGTCAAGCCTCGCGCGGAACGGCACATCAAGGCGAGAAAGGGGGTCATTGATTTCGACGTGTTGGCGTTTTACTCCAACCCCAACCAAAGTTACACCAACGCCGTGCTCAGCCTCAACAACCGAAGGCTCGAGTTGAAGGGGGTTGGACGATTTGGGATCAGTGAGGCCCAGGATGTGAAGATCATTCCCGACGGCGGGGAATTGGCCCTTGGCAAAAACCGCAGTTTCGAATTCAACGGGGTGATCCAGGCGGGCAAATTCGAATTGCGTGGGGCACAGTTCGCCTTTGATTACGACGCCTTTAAACTGGACGTGCGCCAAGCCGAATCGCTTCGCATTTTGGTGGAAATCGACGGGGAATTCGATGCCTATGGCCAGAAAATGCGCTGGATGGCAAGCACAATTGAAGAAATCACGGGGACTCTTGAAATTGACCACCCCAACAACAAGTCGGGGTGGAAGAGCGACCGGTACACGCAATATCCGATCCTGACGAGCCGCGAGGTGTCGCACGTTTATTACGACGCCGACTACATCTGCGATGGGGCGTACCACCGAGACGATTTCAACTACGCGGTGGATCCGTTTGTGATCGACAGCTTGGACAACTTCAAGAAGGAAGATCTTGTTTTTGAGGGGGAGTTGTTGGCCGGGGGCATCGTTCCGGACCTTGTGGAGCCGTTGCGGCTTATGGAGGACTACAGCCTTGGGTTTACGCGCAAAACGCCCTCTCAAGGCTACCCGTTGTACGAAGGGCTCGGCACCGTCACGGGGGATTTGACACTCAATCTTGGGGGGCTTCACGGACCAGGGTCCATCGATTTCTTGACGTCGCATTTGGAGGGTGAAGACAACACGCTTGTTCCGGATTCGGCCTACGGACGCACCTCCTTGTACGACAACGTGGCCCGAACAGGAACCATTCCGCTCGTGAGCGCAAGTGTGGCGGATTTTGGGCTCCAATCTTACGGCAAGCGATTGTACGTTCGTTCGACCCCATTGGATTCGCTTCAGTTCTTTGGCGAAGACGTGTACCTGAAGGGGGAATTGGAGTTGTCGGAACCCCAAATGAAAGGCCGAGGCAAATTCCTTTTTGAGCGCGCTGAATTGGCCTCCCAAGACTTCTTGATGAAGGAGCGGACCATTGACGCAGACGTAGCAGCGTTCGAGCTCCAAGGCTCGGACCTCAACGAAGTGGCATTTGGCACCGACAACGTCTCTGCTCACGTGGATTTCGACTTGAGGCGAGGCGATTTTAAGGCGCACGATGGGGCCACGCTCATCGACTTGCCGGCCATTCGTTACCAATGCCTGATGGATGAGTTCTCCTGGTTCATGGACGAGGAAAGGCTGGACTTGATGAACACGTTGATCGATCCGTCAGCCATGACGTTCCAAGAATTGGCCGACCGCGACCAGAGCAACTTTTTCTCCCTCCACGAGGAACAAGACGACCTCCACTTCTTGAGCCCACGCGCCACATACAAGGTGGATGAAGCCTACGTGAAGTGTGAAGAGGTGAAGTCGATTGCGGTGGCGGACGCCGAAATCAAGCCGGGAGATGGCGTGTTGGTGGTTCGTCGCGACGCCATCATGGACCCCCTTCAAGGGGCGGAGATTTTTGCCAACGACGTGACGCGCTACCACCGGTTGTACGACGCCAACGTCCAAATCAACGGCCGACTCAATTACGAGGGGGCGGCGAGCAAAACGTACGTCGATGCGCAGGGAATCGAGTGGCCGATCCGCCTGAACGAGTTGGCCGTAGACACCGCGTACCGCACGTACGGTCACGGGTTGATTCGCAGCGGCGAAGACTTTTTCTTGAGCCCCCAATTCGCTTACCAAGGGCGGGTTCATCTCGAGGCGGGACGGAAGGATTTGGAGTTTGAGGGCGGAGCCCAAATGCAATTTGAGTGCGAGGACTACCCCAACGAGTGGGTGGAGTTCAAGGGGGTGATCCATCCCCAAGACGTGGCCATCCCCATTGACTCCATGGTCACCGAACTGGGGAAATCCCACCTCGGTGTGGGGTGGACGTACAACGACGGCGGCATCAAGTCCATGTACCCGACGTTCTTTACCAAGAAACCCGTGCGTTCCGACGTGTCCTTCTTTGTTCCGCGTGGCTTTTTGAGGTACGACAAGCGCAAGGACCGGTACGTGGTCTGCACGGACGAGAAAATGAAGAACCCGTTGCTGCCAGGGAACTTGACCCAGCTCTCACGTGGCGGCTGCGATTTGTACCAGCAGGGCAAGGCGTCGTTCCCTTTGTTGGACAAGCACCTGTTCAGCCAAACCTACATCGGCGACATCAGCACATCCTCGGACCAAATGGTCATGCGTGGTGGGATGATCCTGGACATGCCGATGCCTGAGCAGGTGTTGACGTACCTCAAGGAAGTCATTGACGTGTCTGATCGTGCAAGTGGCTCGGGGTATACCATCACCAACTACGAGACCATGCTCAACGAAATGGTCGGGGTCGATGCCGCGGCGGCGTTGATGAATGAACTGTCCATTCTCGAGCAATACAAAAAGGACGTGCCCAAAGAGGTGCGTCACACCCTCGTGTTGCATGGCATGGAGTGGCGCTATGACAGCTATGACGATTTGTGGGTAAGCGAGGGTGAGGTGGGATTGGCGACGATGGGGGAACACAACGTCTGGCGCAGCGTGGCCGGCAAGGTGGCCATCGATCGGGAGAAGAACCGGTTCATCCTTTACCTCCATTTTGGGGCAAAACAGTGGTACTACTTCGAATGGAAGGCTTCGGCCGGACTGATGACCGTGCAAGCGAAAGAATCAAAGGAAGAGGGCCAGCAAACCCTCGAACTCTTGCTCGCGGAAATGAAGGACTCTGAGAAAGAAATCAAAGACGGAGCCAAGCGATTCAAGGTGCAGTGGATTTCGGGTTCGGACTTCCGTTCTGACTTCACCGACACGTACCGCGAATTCGACGAATGACTCGCAATTGACGGAGCCCCTTGGTCGCGGGGCGGCCTCACGTTACCTTGGGAGGCATGGAGCAACACCCTGCCTACCCACGATTGTTTGAGCCGCTGGATTTGGGCTTCATGACGTTGCCCAACCGCGTGCTGATGGGCAGCATGCACACGGGGTTGGAGGAGGAAAAGGGCGGGATGGAGAAAATGGCTCGGTTTTACGCCGAGCGTGCGGCCGGCGAGGCCGGATTGATTGTGACCGGAGGGATTTCTCCCAACTTTGAAGGGGTCGTCGCGTGGGGCGGCTCGCGCATGTCTTCCCGTCGCCACGCCAAGCATCACAAGCCCATCACGGAGGCTGTCCACGCCGAAGGGGGGCGCATCGCCATGCAGATTCTGCACGCTGGACGCTACGCGTACACGCCGTTGTGCGTGGCTCCGAGCGCACTGCAATCGCCCATCTCGAAGTTCAAGCCGCGCGCCTTGACGGGGCTAGGCGTGGAGCGAACCATCCGGGCCTTTGTTCGCTCAGCCTTGCTCGCTCGCGAGGCCGGTTACGACGGGGTGGAGGTCATGGGATCTGAGGGGTATTTGATCAACCAGTTCGTTGTGGCGGACACCAACTTGCGGACCGACAAGTGGGGCGGTGACTTTGAACGCCGTTGCCGTTTTCCTGAAGAGATTCTTTCCCGGATTCGAGAAGCCGTAGGTCCGGATTTCATGATCATGTACCGCCTGAGCATGTTGGATTTGGTGGCCGGAGGCTCAAATTGGGAGGAAGTGCAGCGTTTGGCCCAAATCGCCGAGCACGCCGGCGCCAACTTGATCAACACCGGCATTGGATGGCACGAGGCGCGCATCCCCACCATCGCCACCATGGTGCCTCGCGGCGGGTTCCGATTCGTCACCAAGAAGTTGATGGGGTCGGTCAATGTCCCACTCATCACGACCAACCGATTCAACGATCCCGCCACGTGCGAACAGGCTTTGGCGGAGGGGTGCGCCGACATGGTGAGCATGGCGCGTCCGTTCTTGGCCGATCCGCACTTGGTCAAGAAAGCCCGCCTTTCAAGGCCTGAAGACATCAACACCTGCATCGGGTGCAATCAGGCGTGTTTGGACCACGTGTTCAAGCAAAAGGTCGCCTCGTGCTTGGTCAACCCCCGAGCATGCCACGAACAGAAATTCAGCCCAATTCCCCGGCCTACATCGGAACAAACGGAACCGGAACGCGGAGGACTTGCCGCACGGCAATTGCAAGGCCAACGCATCGCGGTGGTCGGCGGAGGGCCTGCCGGAATGAGTGCGGCGTTGGAACGCGCAAGAAATGGGGCTGACGTTGTGCTCTTCGAGGCTCAGGATCAACTTGGAGGACAGTTTTTGATGGCCAAGCGCATCCCTGGGAAAACGGAATTCAAGGAGACCATTCGGTATTTTCAAACGCAATTGAATCATCTCGGCGTAGACATTCGACTTTCCACACGAGCCAACACTGAGAAGCTTGCACAATTCGATGGGGTGGTCTTGGCGACAGGAGTCAAGCCGCGACCTCTTCATTTGCCTGGTTCGAATCGTCCAGAGGTGGTGAGCTATGTCGATGTCCTTCAAGGACGAGTGGAAATCGGAGAGAATGTGGCGATTGTTGGTGCCGGAGGCATCGGTTTTGACGTGGCCGATTTCCTTACCCACGATTCAGATGAGATGGGGTTCATGCCAGCATGGGGGGTTGATACGAAATTGGCTGGCCGTGGTGGTTTGCAGGAGGCTGCTCGAGGGTTGAGCCGCCGTTCCGTCGTGATGTATCAGCGAAGCCCAGGGAAGATGGGGAAGGGCTTGGGCAAAACGACAGGATGGATTCACCGCACGACGCTCAAACAAAGAGGCGTTCAGCAGCTGACTGGTGTTGATTATGTGCGCGTGGACGACGAGGGCTTTCACGTCACGCTAGAAGACGGCAAGCCACATGTGCAGTGTGTGGATCACGTCGTCGTATGCGCGGGTCAGGAGTCCTATGTGCCGACAGATCTAAAACATCCCAACTTGATTGTGATTGGCGGAGCTCGAGATGCAAGCGGCTTGGATGCTCAGCAGGCCATTCTGGACGGAATGATTCAGTCGAACAAGACGGCTTAGTGGTTTCTCGCGAGGTCCTCTATGGCGCGACGTCCTGATTCCAAGATGTCCTGGACGCTGTGGACGGAATTGGATAGGGGTGCGCCGATGCGAACCGCGATCCTTTTTGAACTCGGGCTAAGAAGCACCTTGCCAGGAGCCAAGCGTTCCCATGTGCCCGAGATGTGCACAGGGACGATGGGTGCTCCCGCGGCATTGGCCAGATGAATGGCGCCTTTTTTGAAGGGCATCAATTTCCCATCCTTGGAGCGCGTTCCCTCCGGAAAGACCAGGACGCTTCTGCCCTGTTGCAGGGTTTGAGTGAGCTGTTGAACGGCTTTCTCGGAGGACGCTCGATTGCCACGTTCGACAAACACCGTTCCAGCCAATTCATTCAGCTTCCCCAACAACGGAACCTTCCGGACCGAGGCTTTGCTTAGGAAAACAATGGGCGTAGGCGAAGCGGCAAAAGCGGCGTTGATGTCCAAGAAACTGGAGTGATTCGCGACGAGCACCATTCCTTGCCTCTCGTTGGCCAAGGCTTGCGTTTGAGGATGCACCTCGATGTCCAAACGCGCGCCGACAATCCACCGAAGCAAGGGACGGCTCCAAAGCACGCGCCCGACGTTCCACATCACCCAATCACCGTTGCGTTTGTCGAGACCCATCGCAACAAGTCCGACCGTGCTGCAGAATGCCGTGTGCATGATGGCAATCAAAGTGCGAACGGGGGACAGCAACCATCCAAATGCGTTCATCATGGGTGAGTGTTGGGGTTGAGTTCAAGCCAATCTCCAGAAGCAAGTTCGCCGAGCGTCCATTGGGACATGGCGACTCGGATGAGCCTCAAGGTGGGCAACCCGACGGCCGCAGTCATCCGTCGCACTTGACGGTTTTTTCCCTCCGTCAGCGAGATTTCAATCCAGGAATCCGGGACCGTTTTTCGTTCGCGTACGGGAGGGATGCGCGGAGCCCATTTGGGTTCGATCCCACGGGCCTGGCACCCACGTGTTGTGAAAGTCTCGCCCTTGATTCGCAGATCCATGGGACTTGAAAGCCGGTCGAGTTGTTCCTGCGAGGGAATGCCCTCCACTTGAATCTGGTAAGTTCGTTGGTGCCCAAACGTCGGGTCGAGCAGCCTCGTCTTGAGTCGGTTGTCGTTGGTGAACAACAAGAGCCCCTCGCTGTCGGCATCGAGCCGGCCGATGGAATACACGTCCTGAGGAAACGGCAGGTTCAAGCTACCCCATCCGCGTCTCGCCCCCTCATCTTGAAATTGGCTGAGGATGCCAAAAGGCTTGTGCAGCATAAAGAGACGCTTGTCCATAGCGCGAATCTACTTCATGACGCATGTCTGACGTACTTTCGTCTCACGGTTGACTCCGCCGCCTCACTTGTGGGGAGGAAAGTCCGGACAACACAGGGAGCCACACTTCTTGAAAGGGAAGGCGCGTTCAACGGAACGTGACAGACAGTGCCACAGAGATTCAAACCGCCGATGGCCTTCGGGCACAGGCAAGGGTGAAAAGGTGAGGTAAGAGCTCACCAGCGTAAGGGTGACCTTGCGGCTTGGGTAAACCTTGTGGGTTGCAAGACCATGTATACTGGCGTTTGAGGGCGTCCCGCCTGAGCCAGAGGGTAGGTCGCGTTAGATCAATGGCGGAGCCCTTCGGGGAACAGAATCCGGCTTACACCGTGAATTTGAAGGGAAATGCGGAGACGCGTTTCCCTTCTCCATTTTGCACGCTTCCCCGTTCATTTTACCGGTGCATGATGTTGGGGTAGTTTTTTTTCGAAGTGTTCAAATTACTTTTGCCGCGTCAAACGAATTTATTCAGGAATAACCTTCGAAAAATGATGCTGAGGTATGGTAAAAATTGACTTTTCTTCGAAAGAAATTGCTTCAATAAAGAAGCGCTATTCCCAGGAGCGTCGCCGTTTGGTCGAGGAGCTATCACACGTCGAATGGATGTTGGCCAAGTTGGGCGAAGAGTCGCCTTCCGGTCCAGCTGGAGTTGAAGCAGCAAAGGGGTTGACCGCCAAGGGTCTACCGCCTAAAAAGCGGGGGCCAAAAAGCGTTTGGGGAACCTTCATTCAGAAGCGACTTCGCGCACGCAACCGCCCCATGAGCTACGACGAACTGATTGCAGACGCCATGTCCATTCACAAGATTCCGGACGCGCGAAAGGAAAAAGCGAAGGCCAGCATTTTGAACAGCGCCTTTCGGCTTCGAACGGTTCACGGAAAAATCACCACCGTAGGCCGGGTTGGGAAAAAGGACAAGATGGTGGTGTTGACCAAATGGTTGGAAGATTCCGGCGCGTTGAAGCCAGAATACGCCAAGTCTTTCAAAGACGTCATGGGGGGAAAAGCGCAACGCGTGGACATGGCTTCCATTCCAGAGAGCCCTTACCCCGATGGGGAATGAGGCGATGGCCTCGAGTTCATAAAAAAGGAGCGCTGTGAGGCGCTCCTTTTTTATTGATCGGGATCCCGATTACCCAAGGAAGGGGTATCGGTAGTCGGTGGGAGAAACCAAGGTTTCCTTGATCGTGCGCGGGCTGACCCACCGGAGCAAATTCAAGTAGGAACCGGCTTTGTCGTTGGTTCCAGAGCCTCGAGCGCCGCCAAAAGGTTGTTGCCCCACCACAGCACCAGTAGGCTTGTCGTTCAGGTAGAAGTTGCCTGCCGCATTCTCAAGCTTTTTGGAAGCGAGGTCCAACGCATAGCGATCTTGAGCGAAGATCGCCCCGGTCAACGCGTATTCCGACGTGGTGTCCACGAGGTCCAAGACCGATTCAAAAGCATCTTCTGTGCTGTCATCGTAGACGTACACGGTCAGCACTGGCCCAAAGATCTCTTCCACCATGCTCTTGAAATGCGGGTTGCGCGTTTCAATGACGGTGGGTTCGATGAAGTAACCCACGCTGTCGTCGCTTCCCCCGCCAGAGACGACTTCGGCGTCCGAGGCATTCTTGGCGAAGTCGATGTACCCCTTGATTTTGTCAAACGCACGGCGGTCGATGACGGCGTTGATGAAGTTTCCAAAATCTTCCGGAGACCCCATTTTGAGAGTCGCCAATTCTGCCACCATTTCCGCTTTGACTGCAGGCCAAAGCGAAGCTGGCACGTAGGCGCGGGAGGCGGCGCTGCATTTTTGGCCTTGGAATTCAAACGCACCACGAATCAGCCCCGTGACTACGGCACTGGCGTTGGCGCTTGGGTGGGCCACCACGAAGTCCTTGCCTCCCGTTTCACCCACGATGCGAGGGTAGCTCCGGTACAATTCAAGGTTTTCGCCGATGGTTTTCCACAAGTGGCGGAACACGCCAGTGGATCCCGTGAAATGCAACCCCGCAAAATCGCGGTGTTTGAAG
>Ga0209037_1000254_pt1 | contig 16194 bp, 14 predicted proteins | sample SaaInl25SG_5_DNA_FD_188225 | JGI IMG/M metagenome (GOLD analysis project Ga0209037, IMG submission 188225) | Marine microbial communities from expanding oxygen minimum zones in the Saanich Inlet - ESP_125SG_5_DNA (SPAdes) (version 2) | ecosystem: Environmental > Aquatic > Marine > Intertidal...
CACCAAACGCATCCGCTTCCGTTGCATGCCCCCAAGATACACCCGGCGCAGGTCGGTCGCATGAACTACTTTTGCGCCACAAACTCGCCCGCATGGACCTCAACGCCCTGACTGCTGTTTCTCCCGTAGATGGCCGATACCGCCGCCACACCGCTGCGCTCGCGCCTTTTTTATCGGAATTTGGTTTGATGGCGCACCGCGTGGAGGTGGAAGTCGAGTACTTCCTCGCCCTGGTGGCGTTGCCCTTGCCGCAGTTAGCGGGCTTTCCAGTAGGCCAAACCGATGCCCTCCGTGCCCTCTACCGCTCCTTCACCGAAGCCGATGCCTCCCGCATCAAGGAGCTCGAGCGCACCACGAACCACGACGTCAAGGCGGTCGAATACTTCATCAAGGAGCGCATGGCCGACCTCGGCCTCGGTGCGTTCAGCGAGTTCGTGCACTTCGGCTTGACTTCGCAAGACGTCAACAACACGGCCATCCCGTTGAGCCTGAAGCGCGCCACCCGGGAAGTCCTCCGCCCGCTGCTCGCATCGGTGCGCGGTGTCCTCGCCGAGCAAGCCGCCGAATGGCGCGACATCCCCATGCTCGCCCGCACGCACGGCCAAACCGCTTCACCGGTCACCCTTGGAAAGGAGTGGGCGGTGTTCGTAGAGCGGCTCGATCGGCAATTGGCCGCGTTCGATGAGGTGCCGTATGCGGCGAAATTCGGGGGGGCCACGGGCGGATTCAATGCGCATCACGTGGCCTACCCCGCAATCGACTGGATCGCCTTCGGGAACGACTTCGTGGAAGGTCGCCTCGGCCTGACGCGCAGCCGCACAACGACCCAAATCGAGCACTACGATTACCTCGCCGCGTGGTGCGATGCCCTGCGCCGGGTGCACACGATATTGTTGGACTTGGACCGGGACGTTTGGACCTACATCTCGCTCGACTACTTCAAGCAGCGCATCAATGCGGGTGAGGTCGGGTCGAGTGCGATGCCGCACAAAGTGAACCCCATCGACTTCGAGAACAGCGAGGGCAACCTCGGCGTTGCGAATGCGCTCCTGATGCACTTTGCCGAGAAGTTGCCCATCAGCCGGTTGCAGCGGGACCTGACGGATTCCACGGTGTTGCGCAACGTGGGCGTGCCGATGGGACACAGCCTCATTGCCCTGCGCTCCCTTGAGAAGGGACTGGGCAAATTGTTGCTCAACCGGGACCGCTTGGCGGCGGACCTCGATGCGAATTGGGCCATCGTCGCAGAAGGCATCCAAACCGTGCTCCGGCGCGAAGGCTACCCCCAACCGTACGAAGCACTCAAGGCGTTGACCCGCACGCACGCGGCCATCGATGCGGAAGCCATTTCCACCTTCATCAGCGGCTTGAACATTGAGGATGAAGTGAAGGAGGAATTGCGCGCCATCACGCCGAGTTCGTACGTGGGGCGTTCCGCAGATCTGGTGGACCAAGCGCTGTGAACCGGTTTCGGGAGCTTTGGCAATGGGTGGGGCGGTATCGCCTGAATTTGCTGGCGAACGCGGGCTTCAACGTGCTCAATGCCGTCCTCTCCTTGTTCACCTTCCTCAGCGTGGTTCCCTTTTTGCGCATCCTGTTCTCGGGGACCCCGGAGTCGCCGGAGCTCGCCCCAAACGCCACCTTGTTGGAGCGCGTGAACGGGGCGTTCGATTCCTTCGTGTTGGAGGTGGGCCCCAAACAAGCGCTGGTTACGCTGTGCGTGGCAATCGTCATCTTAGCGGTGCTGAAGAATGCGGTGAGCTACGCGGCCTTGTACAGCCTCGCCACCATCCGAACCGGCGTGGCCCGTGACCTGCGCAAGGAATTGTATGACCGCCTGCTGGTGTTGCCGGTCGGTTGGTACACCGAAGCCCGAAAGGGAAACGTCATGTCCTTGATGACCAATGATTTGATGGAAGTGGAATTCTCCATCATCGGCACGATCGAAGTCCTTTTTAAAAGCCCCATCATGTTGCTCGTGTCGTTGGGGACGTTGTTTGCCATGAGCTGGGAACTGACGCTGTTTGCCCTGATTTTCCTGCCGTTGAGCGGGTTCCTCATCAGTCGGATCGCCAAGAGCCTGAAGCACGCGGCGAAGCGCGGCAAGGATCGGTTGGGGGAGCTGATGAGCGTCATTGAGGAGACCCTTGGGGGCATGCGGGTGGTCAAGGCCTTCCACGCCGAGGCGGCATTTTCTCGCCGTTTTGATGCCACGAACGAGCGCTACTTCGAGCTGATGCGCAAGCTCTACAAGCGGGAATACCTGAGTTCTCCGATGAGTGAAACCATCAGCTTGACGGTGATGGCGATCTTGTTGTGGTTCGGCGGGGAACTCGTGCTGGAAGGCAGCGGGGGGCTGTCGGGCGATTGGTTCATCGGGTATTTGGTGGTGTTTTCCCAAATCATTCCCCCTGCACGCGCCTTGAGCGACGGGTGGTTTAAAGTTCAAAAAGGCGCCGCCTCCCTCGACCGCCTCGACGCCATCCTCAAGGAACAGGCCCGCATCCCGGAACCAGTCCAGCCCGCCCCGTGGAACGGATTCACCTCCCGCATTGCCTTTGAGGGCGTTCGGTTCGGTTACGCTCCCGACGCCCCGGTGGTCCAGGCCATTGACTTCACGGTGCACAGAGGCCAAACCGTGGCCCTCGTCGGCCCTTCCGGCTCCGGCAAAACGACCTTGGCCTCCCTGCTCGCTCGCTTCCACGACCCGCAATCGGGCCGCATCGCGCTCGACGGTCACGACCTCCGCAACCTCGACATCGCCACGCTCCGCGCCCAACTCGGCGTGGTCACCCAAGAGGCCATCCTCTTCAACGACTCGGTCGCATCGAACATCGCACTGGGCGACGCCTCGCCCGACCCCCAGCGCCTGCGCGAAGTGGCCCGAGCCGCGAACGCCTTGGAGTTCATCGAGGCCTTGCCCGGCGGATTCGATGCCTTCATCGGCGATGGCGGTGGCCGACTGAGCGGCGGGCAACGGCAGCGCCTCTCCATTGCGCGCGCCTTGTACAAGGACCCGCCCATCCTGCTCTTGGACGAGGCCACTTCGGCCTTGGACACGGAGTCGGAGCAACTGGTGCAACAGGCCATCGACCGGCTCATGTCGAACCGAACGGTGCTGGTCATTGCACACCGGTTGAGCACGGTTCGCCACGCCGATGCCATCCACGTCCTAGACGGCGGGCGCATCGTAGAGTCTGGGACGCACGATGAGTTGATGGAGCGGGGAGGGGTGTACCGGAGGTTGGTGGAGATGCAGGATTTGGCCTGACCGGGCAGCGCGTGACCCAAGTTCCCGAATCGCAGGGTGTTTTGCGATACTTTCGCGGCATGGCGAAACAACGTTCCCTCCTCGGGGCCATTTTGGCCTTGAAATGCCCCCAATGTCGCGAGGGCAATCTGTTTCAATTCCCCAATGCGTACCGCTTGTCCACCACCTCGAAGATGAACAAATCGTGTCCGGTGTGTGGCGAGGATTTCGAGCGGGAGCCGGGCTTTTACTTCGGGGCAGCGTATGTCTCGTATGCGCTGACGGTCGCGCTTTGGGTGGCGGTGTTGGTCGCGTTGTACACGTTCGATGCCCTTGGCTGGATTGAGTTCTCCTTCTTCACGCACGTGACCCTGTTCCTGACCTCCGGCATCACCACGCTCATTCTGCTGCTTCCGCCGGTATACCGGGTGAGCCGAGCGATTTGGATCCAGCTGTTGACCAAACGCAAGCCGGTCGAGTGAACCCATAAAACGTCAAAAGGGGACCTCCGTTGAGGTCCCCTTTCTCACCAAATCGCCTGATTTCTGTTATTCTCCTTGGGAGAATGGCAAAACCAAAACCAAGTCCCTTTACGGCACGTGCTGAAAAGAGGTTTCATTTTCGAACGAGAAAAATGAAAATTAGTTCGTAACGAACTGAAAAACAGTGAATTATTCGGCTGATTTTTTTTCGTTCATGACCTCGGTTTGCACGCGGATGCTCTCGTTGTGCACGTGTTCGAGGAGGTTCATCATGAAGGTTTCGCCCAAACGCAGGTCCTTGCCCCACCGGCTGCGGCTCGCGAACACCTGTTTCCAACGCTCCAACTGCAGGATGGTGATGCCGTGTTCCTTTTTAAACTGTCCGATGGACCGCGCCAAATCCATGCGCGCGGCCAACAATTCCACCAACTGCTCATCCACGGAATCCATCTGCATGCGAAGCGCGGCCAAGCCGTCGACCAAGTCCCCTTCGGGCAATTCCGCTCGAATGGTCAGGTGGTCGAGCATTTCGACGAATCGGTCGGGCGTGATCTGTTGTTCCGCGTCACTCCATGCCTCGCTCGGAGAGGGGTGCACTTCAAGCATCAGCCCGGCCATTCCCAAATCCATGGCCTTTTGGGCAACCGGTTCCAGCAAGTCCCTGCGGCCTCCGATGTGGCTCGGGTCGCACAGCACAGGAACTTCGGGTTTTTCAGCACGAAGGGCAATGGGCACTTCCCACATGGGCGCATTCCGGAATTCCTTGTGCTGGTATCCCGTGAAGCCTCGGTGCAACGCCCAAACCGGGCCATCGACCAAGGCCTGAACGCGTTCAATGGCGCCGATCCAAAGCTTCAAGTCAGCGTGCATCGGATTCTTCACCAGCACCGGAATGTTGGTGCCCTTGAGGGCTTCGGCAATTTCTTGAACAGCAAAGGGCGAGACCGTGGTGCGCGCCCCAATCCAAACGGCATCCAACCCGGCCTCCAAGCACGATTCCACGTGCCGCGTGTTCGCCACTTCCGTGCAAATCGGCAACCCGCTCTCAGCGCGCGCTTTCACCAACCAGTTCAACCCATCGTCCCCAACGCCCTCGAAGGTCTGCGGCCGCGTCCTCGGCTTCCAAATGCCAGCACGCAACAAGTGAACCCTGCCTGTCGCCGCCAACGCCTTTGCCGTTTCCACGACCTGCGCTTCGGTTTCGGCACTGCACGGGCCTGCGATCACCAACGGATGAGGAAGGCGTTCGGCAGTCAAGTCCCGGTGGGGTTGTGGGCTGTGAAGGTTCACGATGCGAAGATAACCGATGGAGGCGGGTGGATGTTCCAAGAAGGGGCCAAATACCGGCCACAAAAAAGCCCCGCATGAGCATGCAGGGCTACCGTACCCGGAACTGGACTCGAACCAGCACGCCCGAAGGCACAGCCGCCTGAAGACTGCGCGTCTACCAATTTCGCCACCCGGGTAGGTGAAAAACGAAGTGCCCAGGGCGGGACTCGAACCCGCACGCCCTAAACGGACACATGGCCCTCAACCATGCCTGTCTACCAATTTCAGCACCTGGGCGGTGCCACCTCGTTACAAGGTGAAAAGTGATCCCGCTGGGACTCGAACCCAGGACCCTCTCATTAAAAGTGAGATGCTCTAACCAGCTGAGCTACGAGATCGGATTTCAAAGATTTCCCGGGAGGACCGCGCTTCGCCGTTCCGTTTCGGGGGGGCAAAGATAGACAGAATTCTTGTGAAGCAAATTCCGATGCGTTTTTTTTTCGTCCAGAGGGTGCGAACGGCAGTTTTACGGAACCCCATGCAACCGCAGACGGTTAAATTCGGTCTATCTTTCGCACGATGAAAACGAAGGCAATTCACATCTTGGTGGCGGTTCTGTGCTTCGGATTGGGTTCCGAGGCCATCGCCCAAACAACGCGCCCCAATGCATTTGTGGCGGATTTGGAAACCACGTGGTCCGAATGGCAACAGGACCCAAATCGCATGGCGTTTTGGGAAACCCGCGGCTGGGTCTTTGAACCGACGATCAAGCAGTTGCAAGATCGCAACGCTCCTTGGTGGCCCGTGGAAGCGCATCCGTGGGAGGATGGGGTGCTCAAGCCCTCGGAGTTGCCAACCGGGGTAGAGCCCGATCCCATGAATTACCAAACGTGGAACGTAGAAGGGGGAACCTTTCACCTCGTGAGCCTGATTCGATTGGAAACGTTGTACGCCCGATCAAACGGTTCCCGTTGAAACTTCATTTTCCTCCCTGCATGGCATTGAAATCAATTTTCCGTTCGATCATGACGCGATTTGCGCCGTTGGTTCTGTTGTTCTCTGTTTTGGCCTTGAATGCCTTCGGTCAAGCGCTGGAAACACCCATCAGCAATACGACCCTCACCACCTGTGGTGGATTTCTCGTTGACACGGGAATGAGTTCCGGTGACTCGAGTCCCAACGAAGACATCACGATGACGCTGTGCCCGGAGGCGCCTGACACCATCATCACCCTGTACTTCGCCCTAGCGAACCTCGGCCCGGGCGACGTGTTGGAACTGTATGACGGACCAGATACCGACTCGCCTCTGTTGGGGACGTTCACCGAATACGGTGCGCAGGGACTGGAAATTTATGCGGGCCCATCGAACACAGGAGGCTGCCTGACGCTACACTTCACAAGCGACGCAACCGGGAACAGCAACTTCGTTGCCGAGATGAGTTGTGGATTTCCGTGCGAGCGGCCGATGGCTTACTGCACGACTGGAGAGGAGGTGCCGAATTTGGTGTGCCCAGGGGAAGAAATTACGTTCAATGCGTCGGGTTCGACGGCCGCCGATGGCTTTGAAATTGTGACCTGGGAGTGGGATTTTGACGACGGCAACACTGACAATTCGGGCAGCATCGTCACCCATGCTTTTGAAAACCCCGGCGCCTACAAGGTCCAATTGAACATTGCGGACAACAACTTCGACGAGGACAACCCGGAAGGGTGTACGAACAACAACCTGATCGATCACCTCGTTCTGGTGTCCACGGAGCCGGATTGGACGGGGTCGAGCTTGGATGCGACGATTTGCTCAGGCCAAATCTTTCCCCTCGATGGCGTGGTCAATGGCGTCACCTACGATGCGACACCGGATGCAGATTTCGGCGGCGGCTTGTTCATTCCCGACGACCAATCCCAGTGTTTTTCGGCATCGCTGACGTTCAACGGATTCAACCCCGGTGCGACCATCACCGATGGGAACAGTGACATCGTGGATTACTTCATCAACTTCGAGCACAGCTTCATGGGGGATTTGACGATCAGCTTCATTTGTCCCAATGGCCAATCGATGACGGTCCATGAGCAAGGCGGAAGCGGTACGTTCCTCGGTGAGCCGGTAGACAATGATGCCACGCCGAATGCGGAGGGCTTTGGGTATGATTATTTCTGGTCCCCCACATCCACGAATGGCACCTGGGCGGAGAACGCGGGAGGCACCTTGCCATCGGGAACCTATGAGGCCACGGGGCCGTGGAGTTTGATGGAGGGCTGCCCGTTGAATGGCACGTGGGAAGTGGAAATCTGCGACTCGTGGGGCTCGGACAACGGATTCATTTTCGACTGGACGATCCACTTTGACCCGAGCTTGTACCCGGATCCCATCGTGTTCACGCCGGTCTTTGGCCAACAATGCGACAGCACGTTGTGGAGCGGCCCTTCCATCAGCAGCACGAGCGACGATTGCAACGAAATCGAAATCCAGCCGAACTTCGTGGGCACAGAGACCTATGTTTACGAGGCGACCAACAATTTCGGCTGCACGTATGAGTACCCGGTCGAAGTCACGGTGGTGCAAGGGCCCAACATCGAATTGTCGGCTTCCGCGGATTACTGCGGTTCCCCAATCGACTTGAGCGGGACCGTGACGAACGTGACTCCGGGGTACAGCTACGCGTACAATTGGTCTCCTGCCGGTCCGTTGAATACAACGAGCGGCCCCAATGTGACCGTGATGGACCTGGATGAGCTCACGAATTTCTTGCTGACCGTGACGGTGACGGGCGGGGAATTGGAGAATTGTTCAGGGACCGAATCGGTGTTCGTGGATGTCATGGACCCGCCGGTGCCGTTCGACTTGGTGGAATTGGAAATTTGCCTCGGTGAAACAGCCGCGTTGGTGATTCCCGATCAACCGCAGGGTTGGGACGAATACCTGTACGAGTGGACCTATTCCTACGAATGCGACGACCCGACGACGCCCGAATTGGAGGTTTGTTCTGAGCCCACCGGGAATGACCCGAACATCGCAGTGGGGGAGTCGGGTGTGTATTCGGTCCTCATCAGCATGCCCGATCCGTGCGTTTGGACCGCGGAGGGGGCATATGAAGTAATTGCTGAGCCGTGTGAGTTGACCATTCCCAACGTGTTCTCTCCGAATAACTTGGGCGATGGGAACGATGCGTTCCGGGTGGACGGATTGGACGGTTACCCCCGCAGCACGGTGCGCATTTACGACCGGTGGGGATCGCTCGTCTACTCCCACGATGACTTCGGCAATTCCGCAGGCTGGTCGCCGAAACCGGACGAAGCCAGCGAAGGAACCTATTACTACGTGCTCGGAGTGGCACGCAACGAGTCGGCCTTGACGGTGACGGACGAGGAAGGTGAACTGCTCGAGTACGGAGGTACGGGCATGAAATACTTCCAAGGTACGCTCACCTTGGTCCGCTGAGGATGGAGCCGGTCTGGCGGGGCGCAGAGGTAACGGGGTCACCCGAAGAGGAACTGGGCGCCTTGGCCACTGCGTTGGTGCGTGAGCAACAAGCGGAACAGGAGCGAATGCGCTCAATGTTGCAAAGCGCTTCAATCGCTGTTCGCCGCCAGGAGGGCTTGACGTGGTCGCCGGTGGAGTTCACGGCGATGAAATTCGCCGCGCGGGGTCGCCAGGTGGTGACCCTGACGCCGCTGCCGGGCGGTGGCGAACCGCATGCGTTTCGATTGGGTTCGCCCGTGGAGTTGACGGCCGTTGATTCGGAAGGCCAAACCGAACCCATCCGCGGTGTGGTGCGCCGGGCAAAAGCCCTCGAACTGGAAGTCGTGTTCGATGGCGCCCCGTTCGATGCCCAAGACCAGCACCGGAGGTGGACCGCCGATGCGTGCCTCGATGAGCGCACGTTCGCGGTCATGGCCATGGCCTTGAATCGCTGGATCAATGAGGACGATTCCCAGCGAAAGCGACTGCGCGACGTGGTGTTGGGGCGGCGATTGGGTCGAGCCATCGAGGTGGAACCGGGTCAGTGGCCGCCGTTGAATGGTCCCCAAAGCGAGGTCGTCAATGCCGTGCTTGCTCAGCCCGAACTCGCCGTCATCCAGGGACCGCCGGGCACGGGAAAGACGACCACCTTGGTGGTGGCCATTGCGGAATTGGTTCGGCGCGGAGAGCGGGTCCTTGCGGCAGCGCCGAGCAATGCGGCCACGGACGTTTTGGCCGCCCAGTGCATCGAGGCGGGGCTCAAGGTGGTCCGCATTGGAAATCCCGTTCGGGTGGACGACGATGTGGCCGATCACAGCTTGGAGGCCCTCGTGGAACGCGATCCGGAATACAAGCAGGTCCGCGATTTGCGCCGTCGAGCTGAGGACGCGTGGCGAGAGGCCACGCGCCATCGGAGGCAATTCGATGCGGAGGCCCGGGCAGAGAAACGCGCGGCACGCGCCGAGGCCAAGGATTTGCAGTCCGTCGCGTTTGAGCTGGAGCAGGGATTGGAGGAGCGGGTCATCCGCCACGCCGAAGTGGTGTGTGCCACCTTGACGGGCACGGCCGATGCGGACTTGCGGCCGTTCCATTTTCCCGTGGTGGTGGTGGATGAAGCGGGGCAGGCCCTGGAACCGCTGGTTTGGGCCGCGTTGTTGAAAGCTGACCGACTGGTGTTGGCGGGCGACCCCCAGCAGCTTCCGCCCACTGTTCATTCCACGCAGGCAGCGCTCCTTGAAGTCAGTCTGTTGGAGAAGCGGATGGCGCGTTTGGCCCAAACCCCGGCCCCCGGAGGTTTGCTCACCATTCAATACCGGATGCACGCCGGCATCATGGCACCCATCAGCGATCGGTTCTATGGAGGCCAACTTCAAGCTGATGAATCCGTCGCGGAGCGCGGCTATCCCGACCTGCCGCCTTGGACCTTCCTCGACACCGCCGGCTGTGGGTTCGATGAGCAACGCGAGCCCGAAGGGGAGAGCACCTTCAATCCCGACGAGGCATCCTTTGTGGCCCAGCGCCTCGCCGAACTCCGCGCCAGCCATCCCGAGGCCAGCATCGGCGTCATCGCGCCGTACCGCGCCCAAGTTCAAGCCCTTGAGGCCGCCACGGTTCCGGATGAGCGCACCGACATTTCCACGGTCGACTCCTTTCAAGGCCAAGAACGGGACATCATCGTGCTCTCCTTGACCCGCAGCAACCCCGATGGCATCATCGGCTTCCTCTCAGAACACCGGCGCACGAACGTCGCGATGTCACGCGCTCGCCGTCACCTGCTCATCGTCGGGGACAGCAGCACGGTCGCAAGCGATCCGTTTTTCAGTTGGCTCGTGGAACAAGCCGAAGCCGCGGGAGCCTACCGCAGCGCGTGGGAATTCCTCTGATTCAGTCCTCGTCGGCCTCCGCGTCGAGGTCTTCCGTGTATTCGGAAACCGCGGCGGGTTCCGGTGCACCGAATCCCACCGGACCGGCATTCGAACCGCCCTCTTCGTCGAGCGGGAACACTTCGGTGATCTTCAGGAAGCCGATGGACGGGATGACGTATCCCACGCCCAACGACCGCATGTGCTCTGCCACCTTATCGTACGCGTCGCGCACGTCGCGGGCGGACAACAGGATGTACTCGTTGGTCTCCTTTTCGCGCCCTTTGTCCTCATCGAATGTGGTGAGCGCAATCTTCACCTTGAACCACAAGTCCGCATCTTCGAATCGGATGACTTCCGAGAAATTACTTTTCGTGATTTGGGTGATTTCGAACGGACGAATGCCTTCGTTTTCGCAGATCGCTGTCATGCGCGTTTCCGCCTCCGTGTAGTTGAACGCGTCCAACACAAAGGATTCGGTGGCCTTGACTTCCGCGCCCTCGCTGTCGAGGCGGGTGTATTTGACCTTGCAGGTGAACCAGTGCTTCGTCATGCGGCAAAGGTAGTCATTCGGCGCGCTGGGGGGTCGGGCAACGGGTGGGTTTTGGTCCAAAATTTCCTTCCGTCAAAACCCCGCGCCGCGTATCTTGTCCACGTGGAACTGATCGACGATTACCAGCACCAAGGACAGCGCAAAAAGCTGCTGCAAGAACTTCGTGAAATGGGCATCGCTTCGGAAGCGGTCCTCGAGGCGATGAATCGCGTGCCGAGGCACTACTTCCTTTCGTCCGCTTTCGACCGATTCGCCTACCAAAACCAAGCCTTCCAAATCGGCGCAGGGCAAACCATTTCCAAGCCGTTCACCGTCGCGCGACAGACCGAATTGCTGAACTGCGCTCGCGGCGCGAAGGTGCTTGAAATCGGGACCGGAAGCGGCTACCAATGCGCCGTGCTGTGCGCCATGGGCTTCAAGGTGCACTCGATTGAGCGCCAAAAAGAACTCTTCGATAAAGCGCGCCCACTGCTCAAGGCCATGGGATGGCGCCCCGAACTGTACTACGGGGATGGCTATAAAGGCAAGGAGGTGTTCGCTCCCTTCGACGGCATCATCGTCACGTGCGGCGCACCGGAAGTTCCCGAGTTCCTGTTGGGACAGCTCGCCATTGGTGGAACGCTGGTCATTCCGGTGGGAGATGGGGATGGACAGCGCATGTTCACGTTCACCCGCATCACCGAGAACGAATTCGCTCGGAAGGAGCATGGGGAATTTGCCTTCGTGCCGATGCTCGCGTCCCGGGCGCCGAAGGCGATGCGTTAAAGGATGGCGTCGAGGGGCCCGCGTCCTTCCCGGATCACCTGAATTTCGCCGCCCGTGCAGTCGATGACCGTTGACGCTTCCAATGCCCCGAAGCCGCCGTCCACGACGGCGTCGACGGTTTGGTCAAACCGCTCTTCAATCAGTTCGGGATCCGTGGTGTACTCCACCACCAAGTCTTCGTCGTGGACGGAACTCACGACGAGCGGACTGCCGAGCGCCGACACGATTGCTTGCAACGCGCCGTGATCGGGAACCCGGATGCCGATGGTTTTTTTATTCCCGCGGAACCACTTCGGTACCTGGGTGGTCGCTTCAAGGATGAACGTGTACGGGCCTGGCAACGCCCGCCGCATCATTTTGAACACGTCGTTGCTGACCGGTTTCGAATACACGCTGAGTTGGCTCAGGTCCGCGCAGGCCAAACTGAACGGCGCCTTTTCCGGCTTCACCCCCTTCAACCGCGCAATCCGCTCCATCCCCTTGGTCGACCCCAATCGGCACGCAAAGCTGTACACCGTATCGGTGGGCACCACCACGACCCCGTCGCGCTCCAACAGCTCTACGGCCTGCTGGACGCGACGCGGATCGGGGTTTTCCGAATGGATTCGAATCAGCATCTGCGGTTCAGGCTTGGGCCTCCACCTTCGCGTGGTCGGCCAGGAACTGCTCCAAGCCCGCATCGGTTAGCGGGTGCTTCAACAGCCCCAAGATGGCGCTCAGCGGACCGGTCATCACATCGGCACCGAGTTCCGCGCATTCGAGCACGTGCATCGTGTGGCGCACGCTCGCGGCCAAAATCTCCGTTCCGAAGTCGTAGTTGTCGAAAATGGTCCGGATCTGCTCGATGAGTTGCAACCCGTTGGCGCTGATGTCGTCGAGGCGGCCGATGAACGGGCTGACGTACGTCGCGCCTGCCTTCGCTGCGAGGAGCGCTTGGCCGGCCGAGAAGATGAGGGTGCAGTTCGTGCGGATGCCGTGGTCGGTGAACCACCGAATGGCCTTGATGCCTTCCGCAATGCACGGCACCTTGACCACGATGTTTTCGTGGAGGTCGGCCAGGATTTGGCCTTCAGCGATCATGCCTTCAAAGTCGGTTGCGATGACTTCGGCGCTCACGTCGCCGTCGACAATTTCACAAATCGCTTGATAATGCGCGTGCACCGCTTGCTCGCCTGCGATGCCTTCTTTGGCCATCAGAGACGGGTTCGTGGTCACTCCGTCGAGGATTCCGAGGTCTTGCGCCTGGCGGATTTGGTCCAGGTTCGCCGTGTCGATGAAGAATTTCATGGCGCGAAATTACACCTTTCGTTGAAGCGGCTTGGCGCGATGGGTGCAACTTGTTGAAATGTTGTCATTTGCGGGCAATGAACCCGTGAGCCCGCGCATCCAGCCCGAAGTCAGGTCGTACGTTGCGGGTGTTGACGTCCTGCCGCTTCGGTTTCGCCGGGGCGGAGCGCGTCGGGGACGGCTGTGCGCATCCGCTCGGAAACCGGGCCGTGTTCATAAGTGCGGCGATTTTGTGGGCAATGCGCAATACGAATTCAATGCTGTGCACGTTTGAGGCGTGGTCGCCCATTATTTTTGCCGACTGAAACGCCGATGGTGAACCGCACAACAGCAGGAATTTTTGGTCTGTCCGCACTCGCCCTCACGGCGGGATGCGGCAAGTTGCGGGACGCCGAGGTGCCCCACCGCATCCACGTGCCGCGCATCGACGTGGTCCTCGAAGCGGTAGAGGGTTCCGAGTCCGCCCGCGTCGAGGAGGTTTGGGTGTACACGCCGACGGACGTTTTGGGAGCGTTTCCCTTGCCTGCGGACATCCCGGTGTTGGCTGGTGAGGAGGGCAGTCCCGTGGAGTTGACGTTTTCAGCGGGCATTCGCGCCAATGGCATCGCCGCCACGCGTAAGCCCTATCCACCCTACGAGGTCATTCGTCAGGTGGTCGATTTGACGCCCGGTGGTTCCGACACCCTTGCCTTTGAGGTGGGGTACGCCGATGGCTTTGAAGTGCTGTTCGTGGAGGATTTTGAAACCGCGAACCGGTTTGCGGAATCTTCGACGTCCACATCGGAGGTGATTCGGACCACGGCAGCCGACCAAGTGTTTGAAGGGATGGGGTCAGGAAGGGCTGAGCTGCATGCTTCGGCGGCCGTGGTTTGGGCCCAAACCAACGAACAGCAATACCCGCTCAATCCCACCGGATCCTGCTGGCTCGAATTCGACTACGCGTGCACCCAGAACTTCGCCATCGGCCTCAATCCCCAAAACCTCATCCAAGACAACCCAACGCCCATCCTCGTCTTGAACGATTCCGATGGCGAGTGGAAGAAAATCTACCTTGACCTGGGGCCCGTGGTGCGGAGCGAGACTTCCGCCGCGTGGTTCGAGGTGACGTTGGAAGCCGTTTGGGACGGGTCCGCGGACACCACGTATTTCGCGGTCGATAACCTGAAAATCGTTCAGGCCGAATGACGCACCATCCCCGAAGCGGTGCCTTGCGCGTGGCTTACGTGCTGACGGATTGGTTGGCGGCAGCTGCTTCGTGGTCGGTGTTGTTCGGGTACCGCAAGCTGTGGTTGGAGCCGGAAGTGATCGGGCATGCACCGGTGGAGCCGTTTGGGGGGCGGTACCGGATCGGGTTGATGCTCGTGCCGCTTTTTTGGCTCGGCTTGCATGCGGTGTTGGGCATGTACCAGCGTCCGTTGAAGCGGCATCGGCTGTTGGAAGTAGGCAACACCCTGACGGCATCTTTCATCGGCGGGGTGGTGCTCTTTTTTGCGCTCATTTTGGACGACACGATCGCTCGTTATCAACAGTATTACGCTTCGTTTGCGGTGTTGGTCACTTCGCAGTGGGTGTTCACGCTCGTCGGTCGAATGGTGTGGACGACCCGCACCGTGAAGCGCATTCACCGGGGGCAATGGAGTTTTCCGACCCTCGTCATTGGCGGGAATGCGCGGGCCGTGCGGATGGTGCAGGAGATCCAGCAGGCGCGGAAGAACTTGGGGTACCGGTTCGTCGGGTTCTTACAGGTGAACGGGAAGGACACGGATTTGGCCCAAATCATGCCCCGCCTCGGCACCGTCGAAATCCTGCGTGAAACGGTCCTCGAGCACGGGGTGGAAGAGGTCATCATCGCCATCGGTTCCAGCGACCACGAAGTGCTGGAGCGGCTGCTCAATGAACTGGGCGGGTTGCCCGTCGCCGTGCGCATCATCCCCGACATTTATGACATCTTGAGCGGTTCGGTTCGGATGTCGAGCATCTACGGCACGCCGCTCATTGAAGTCGACCGCATCATCATGCCGCAATGGCAGGTGGTGTTGAAGCGGGTCATGGATTGGGTGGTGTCGACGGTGGCATTGGTGCTGTTGGCTCCGGTCTTTTTGCTCATCGCCCTGGCGGTGCGGTTGAATTCGAAGGGGCCCATCTTTTATGTTCAGGAGCGCATCGGTTTGTACGGCAAACCGTTCCAAATCATCAAGTTTCGCACCATGGTCCAAGACGCCGAGCGGCTCGGGCCGCAGCTGAGCAGCGACGAGGATCCGCGCATCACGCGGGTGGGGCGGTTTTTGCGCAAGTCGCGGTTGGACGAGCTGCCGCAATTCTTCAACGTGTTGCGAGGGGACATGGCCTTGGTCGGACCCCGCCCTGAGCGCGCGCACTTCATTGCCCAAATCATGGCCCGCGCCCCTCACTACCGTCACCTGCAAAAGGTGCGCCCGGGCATTACTTCGTGGGGACAGGTCAAGTACGGCTACGCGACCAACGTGGACGAGATGATCCAGCGGTTGCGGTTCGATTTGATTTACATCGAAAACATGAGCATTGCGCTCGATTTGAAGATCCTTGCGTACACCGTCATCACGGTGCTCAAAGGCCGCGGCAAGTGAATCTTCGTTGGATGTTCGTCGACGAATAATTAACTTCGGGTTCTCGCATTGGTGAATTTGCCGATTCGGAAACCAAATTCGTCCTGATATTCAGTCGATTCACACGTTGGTGGCTGGGATGGTCCCTGCTGTGCGCGGCGCCGTTGAGCGCGATGGGGCAAGCTGTGCCCGATTGGAGCGGCATGCCGCCGGATCGGGCGGCACTGGCGCAACAGACCATGGTCATGAGCATGCGGCTCTTGTTGCAGTCGCAAATCGAGGTGGAGGGAATGGACGTCTACTGGGGACAAACCCCACGCACCCTTCGCCGAAGGTTGGACGACGTGGTCGAAGGGGTTCTGGAATTGCAGGACGAGCGCTCCCTTCCTGGATTTTATGGGTTTTCGGAGACCGTGGAGTGGTTGTTGGAGGACGTTGCGGAACTCGACGAACGCGACGTCTTGCGCGGAGGCGGGAGGCTGGATCGTTCTGCGGAGGAGCGGTTTTATGTGCTCGTGCAGGGGCGGCTGTATGAGATTGAGTTGCAGCTGGCTTTGGAATTGGGGGCGATTGAGCGAACGGGGCTCTGGGAGCGCATCGTTGCTGCCGCGGGTTGGCAGTTGCCGGATGACCCGGGGATGGGGCAGGTCATGAATGCAGTGAACATCCCGCTGTCGAGC
>Ga0209037_1000259_pt1 | contig 16047 bp, 37 predicted proteins | sample SaaInl25SG_5_DNA_FD_188225 | JGI IMG/M metagenome (GOLD analysis project Ga0209037, IMG submission 188225) | Marine microbial communities from expanding oxygen minimum zones in the Saanich Inlet - ESP_125SG_5_DNA (SPAdes) (version 2) | ecosystem: Environmental > Aquatic > Marine > Intertidal...
ATAATCCAGAATGGACGCCAGAGCTAATGGATGCATGGCTTACAGATTCTAAGAAGTTAGTCAAAGGTACAAAGATGAACTTCAAAGAAAAGAAAGAAGCTAAACGTGCAGACCTTATTGCTTACTTGCAGTCTATAGGCGAAGCTCAGTGAAACCTAATACTCAGTTTAAATTGAGTGTGAAAGATGTAGAGCATATTGAACGTGCTCTACAACTTTATCAAGCATCATTAGAAAGTGATGCTGATAAGAAAGAAATAGTCGATCTATTGGCTAACCTATATCATCAAAAGGTTTGGTATAGACCAAAAGAAAACTATGTTAGTGGTTGACAGTGATAAATAATGGAGTTACTATAAGTAACACCACAGACAATCACACACATGGAGAATAATATGAACCGCTTACTCAGTAAGTTCAAAGACTGTGACGGACGCTTCTGCGAAGAAGTATCTACATATGCATTAGCATTGACAGTTTTTGTAATAATGTATTTGTCAATTGCACAAATTTAGTAGTTGACAAACACTAAATACTCTGTTACATTATTAATGTAGCAACTACACACATAGACACACAAGGAGAATACAATGTCAAAAGTAGAAACAACATACGGCGAAACTATCTTGAAGCAGACGCAAGAGATTGCAGACATGTTCAAGGCAGCAATGCCAAAAGTCACAACAAATAAAAACGGTTACGAGATCCGCACTAAGGTGTTGGAAATGGCACAGAACCAAGCATGGCAAGACTATCATGCTAAGTTTGCTGGTTACGAGACTAGTGTTACCAAAGAAGGTGACGAAGTTGTAACCAAAGTAGAAATGCCAACTGTACCTGGCGCAGATGCAGTATTAGAAGCAGCTGAAAAGTTTTACGCTTTCGTAAACGGTAATAAATAAATTATTAATAGTAAGTTAGTATAATTGGGGCATAGCCCTTTATAATAAAATTATAGTAAAAGCAAGCCCGGTTAGTAGCAATACTTTCCGGGCTTAATCTTGATTACTTCTTGAAGTGGACGTAGATATCGTTTACTGTAGTGCCAAAACTGGTAACACGAATCTGACTTGTGCCGCCGTTTTTGATATTTTCTGTGCCTTTGGCATTAGTAGCGTTTTGATTTGCTACTCCACTATCGACTTCTAAATCACCGCCTGAACTATTAGTAAAGAATACGTAGATTTCTTTGCCGGCTGTGATATTAGTATACGCAACTGTGACTGTCTCACCTGTGATAGTAGCATGAACAAATCTATCAGTGGCAAAGTCAACTGTGAGTGTGCTACCTGAGCCAAAAGACCCTGCTTCTCGTGTCGCAAACTTTGTGTTGGTTGCGGCAATAGTTCCGTTAGTGTCACGAGCAACAACCTTTGATGCTGTATTGTTTGTAGTCGCATCTACGTTAAATGTGCGGACGGTGCTGCCGTTGTAGTCTGTGCCTGTTAGATAGTTGCCTGGACTTAATGCAGCCAATGTTCCACCCAGTGCCGCTCCACTGATAGTTGAGTTGGCTAGCTTGTCGTTGGCTATGCTTCCTGCTAACATGGTGTTAGTCACCGTGCCTGTGTCTGTGGTGTACACACCGTTTGTAACTGTGTCGGCATTACCAGTTAGGTCACCTATGAATCCTACATCACTCACAAGGCCGTTACTTGTAAACTCAGCCACTGTGACTGCATTACCAAATGCTGTAGTGCCGTTAGCAGTGACATCAACAGTAATCTTACCGCCTTGGTTGCTCGGACCTTGGTCTTCTGTGGCGATCCAGTTAATCTTTGCTGGACCAAATGTTTCAAAGTCGCCGCTACTTGTGAGTGCTTGACCCGCAAGTCTGAATATTACTTCGTTCTCTAATACCTGAGTTGGAGTACCAATAGTTCCGTTATATCTACGACCAACTATAAGAGGATAGTTATTAATAGCATCATGATAGTTTCTATTCACTAGATTAGTGTTGCCAGTGGTATGCAAAATAACACCAGTTTGGTTTGGTGGGTGTTTAACACCTGTGTCGTTGCCAATGATTTCTAATGCGCCTGCAGTTGAATCTGCCAAGGGCACCAACATCTGAATCTGCCCATCCTGTAGGACTCGGAAGATGGGTTCTTGCTCTAATGCTCCTGTGACTGTGCCGTCTTGGGCGTGAACATCAAATCCGCCGACTACGCAGACTGTACCTGTACCGTTTGATGCGATAACGATGTCTTCGTCTGCGTTGACACTACTCAATAGAGCGTATTCTGTAGTATCAGTGTAGGTTCCTACCGTAGCTGTAAAGTCTCCAAACGAGAACGCTTCTATGTCATCTAAGTTAATCGTAAGTGTGCCATCGGCAGCAATGTTTACACCTGCCCCTGCTTTGATACCACCTATGCGATCTGCGGTTCCTGCTTTGAGTTGGAATACATCTGACTCATCAAGTTCAAACATAGGGCCAGCGTTGAGACCTAATGTTCCACCTGCTGTAATACTAAATCCTGCTCCTGGGCGAACTGAGCCTACTGTAGTTGTTGTGGCTATGGTAATGGGTATTGGTTGGCCGCCTTGGGTGGCGCCATCACTGATACGGATTTCTCCTGTAGCACTATCGTAGAATAAACGACCTTCGTGTCCTACATAGTTTTCTGGTGTCGATGCAGCACCGTTTCTACTTAAGAAGAAATCATAAATTGCCATTGATTACTCCAGCGGTTCGTCGTCTGATGCAATGTGTACCACTGCTGGACTTACGCCAGCGTTGCGTTTAACTGCGTCTAGCTCTGCATCACCTTCGTCGTCAAACTCTGAGTCAACACCTACACCTTTTTTCAACAGTTCTAGTTTCTGTTGCATAGGTGGCATAAACTTGCCGTCATCTTCTGGTTCTGCACTGCGTGGGTCTAGCATAGCAGGCTTGTCGTTTTCAATACTGTCTAGCCTATCTGCCAACTGTCTTAATAGTTCTGCCATTTTCATAATAATAAGGATCCTTTTGTATATTTAGTCGTCAGCGTAGTCTATTTCGCCATTGTCCGGAAACTCTGGTGGACCCGAACTGTCTTCTGTAATGTAATTTGCTACGCGATAATCTTGTACATATTGTGCCCATGCAATTTTAGCAGCGGCTCTTGCTGCTTTGGTTGCTGCTCCATTGCCTGTGTCTGCACTATCAGTAGCATGAGCAATACCGTTAGGGTCGTGTGGATCGGTGGGGCGTGTTAATGCTAGTTGGTTAGGTCCTAGGGTGTCTAAGCTCATGTTCTATTCTCCGTATAGCGTATTTAGTTAAATATAGTCATGATAGATAAAAAACTGTTCCAAGATAAGATCAAACAACTAAAAGAGGAAGGCAAGTACCGTGTGTTTAACGACATAGTTCGTGAGCGCGGAAAGTTTCCTAATGCGATTTGGTACGGCAAATACAATATAAAAGAGATTGTAAATTGGTGTAGCAATGATTACCTTGGCATGGGACAGAATCCAGTAGTAATTGACGCAATGCACACAGCATTAAATCAAACTGGTGCCGGAAGTGGAGGGACTCGAAATATTGGAGGAACTTCACACTATCATGTTGCGTTGGAAAGAGAATTAGCGTCCCTGCATAGCAAGGGTGATGCGTTACTTTACTCGTCAGCGTATGTTGCAAATGAATGGAGTTTGATTGCTCTCAAACAAATCATTCCCGACATTGTGTTCTTAAGTGATAGTGAAAATCACGCATCTTTGATCCAGGGGATAAGACACAGTGGTGCTGACAAGATCATATGGCAGCACAATGATATGAGCGATCTAGAGGATAAGTTGCGAACATGTCAAGGGACACCTTGTGTGGTCTTTGAGTCCGTGTATAGCATGGATGGCGATGTTTCTCCTATCCTCGACATTTGCAATCTAGCGACCAAGTATGGGGCGATTACGTACATTGATGAAGTTCACGCTGTTGGATTATACGGAGAACAGGGAGCAGGCTATCTCGAGAAACTAAACCTGCAAGATAATGTAGATATCGTAAACGGTACGCTAGGCAAGGCGTTTGGAGTGCAGGGCGGATACATAGCAGCGGATGCTGACATCATAGATGCTATCCGCTCTGTAGCTTCAGGCTTTATTTTTACAACTAGTATGAGTCCTGTGACTTGTGCCGGTGCGTTAGCAAGTATCAAATACTTGCGTGACCACAATGAACTCCGCGAGACACATCAAGAACGTGCTCGCAAACTAAAGCATCGCTTGTCTAAAGCTGGCTTAGAACCAATGGAGTGTTCAACAACACACATTGTGCCACTAATGATAGGCGATGCTAAACGGTGCAAAGCAATCAGCGATGTACTATTAAATGATCATGGGATATATTGTCAACCGATTAACTATCCTACGGTTCCAGTCGGCACAGAGAGATTGCGTTTTGCTCCTACGCCGTATCATACCGATGGTATGATAGAAGACTTAATCAAAGCACTGAAAGAGGTCATACATGATTAAAAAATACTTATGGATGGGACTAGGTTTCCTATCACTTGGAATGGCCTACATTGGGGTAGTTGTCCCAGGCATTCCATTCAGCATCTTCCTAGTGTTCGCAGCATATTGTTTTGCTAAGAGCAGCCCAAGGATGCACGCCTGGATATACAATCACAAATACTTTGGTCCATTCCTAACCAACTGGACTCAAAAGAGTGTGTTTCCTACTAAAGGCAAATATGCAATGGTACTAGTAATGAGTAGTTCACTTGCGTTTTTGTGGTTTAGCACAGGCAACATCAAAGCTGTGGCATACAGTGGAATCTTTATGGCACTGGTTGCTCTATGGGCATGGCGCTTTCCCGGTTCTGTAGATGAACACACTAAGCGAGTTAAACTAGGTAAGAAAATAGGCTGGATACGCTAGAGGTAAGCTGTCCAACTAGGATGTGCAATTGACATATCTAATTGCTTGCGTTTGTTAACAAGATCATAATAGTCTGGCGCATATGGAGCTCTAATTGGCTTCATATGCGTTTTATTGCCTTTACGACTGTTGCAAGGTCCACATGCCGCAACGATGTTCGTCCATGATGTTTTACCACCTTTTGAAATAGGCACAACATGGTCAAGAGTCAATCCACTTTTTGAATAAGGTGTATTGCAATACTGACAAGTGTACACATCGCGAATGTAGAGATTCTGCTTAGAGAAACGAGGCTTGGCTTTGCGGCGCTGCATTTCCTTTAGCATGATAACCGCAGGTACACGAGTCTCCCAACTTGAACTACGCACCATCCAATCGTCATACCATTCCAACACCGTGACTTTGTCCAGCCATAGGTATGTGACTGCATCCTTCCATTGGATAGCACTAAGTGGCAGATATGATACTGGCTGTGCGTCAGCATTTAATAAGAGGGTGTGGGACACCTTTGAATCCTCGTTTAATAAAATTATTTATCGTGCTGTATTAGTATAGCGTACTAAGACTGCTATGTCAAGTGTTTTGTGGGTTGACTATCTATTTGTTAGATCGACTCTGCCCGTATAGGGTTCAAAGCGTGTTCCGCCAGCAACCAAACAGCCTGTGCCGTCCGGGTATAAGCTTACTAGACTCCAGGTGCCTGTTTCTTGATTGACAAAATACATCATATCAGTCTCATACCATTCGCCGGTCTGCGCACTCAGCTGATTGCCACGGGCTGAAAACAAAGGCATTTCATTATATTTGAATAAAATCATGCCAGTCATTTTTTGCACCGGATCGCACGGCTGACTTACTATAAATTGCGTGTTTTCTTCTTGAGCTAATGTTTGACTAGCTGCGAAAACTAAGGCTAGGGTGACTGCTGCTACTCTAAACATAATATTCTCCTTGTTATGTAATTATATATCAAATATAATTGGAGAACACAACCTGGCTGTATTCATCTACTGCTCGTGCCCACATATCATTACTGTTGCACTGCACTAGTTCGTCGCTAGGATTAGGTATAAACAGCCATCTAGGCTTGCGATTGCGCAGTTCGAACTCTAGCTCATTTGCACTCCATGCGGTACAGCCTATGAACAACTTATACCAGTCCGGTGTATTGCCCATTTCCATTTTCTCAAGCATGGTGCTATCACTGCTGATGCTGTAGTTGCGAGTGACCTGCATGGTGTTTGAACTGTACCAATAGCTGTCGTGTAGCATGATCAATGCATGTGGATTGTACACACCGCCAATGTGCACACTGCGATCACCATGCCATTCTAGGCCTTTTTGATCCATAAATTCACGCATGTCATATGAACTGAGTTTGTTGAGTGCAACACCTACAGTGCTGATAGCGTTGCTTTCTGTTATGTACACCACTGCACGTGAATGCTCACGATCGCAGTGTACAGGATGCGCTACTAGGATGCTGCCGTCTCGGATAACCAAAGTTCAACTTCCACTACCGTAGTCTGGAAGCGGACCTCCGTATTTTTTACCCTTGATCTTCTTGCCGCCTACTTTTACACGACTGCCCTTTTCAGGGCCTAGCTTGTGACTCTTGTTGCCTTCACGACGACGATAGCCTTGGCTTTTACAACTTGCAAGAGCACTAGCACCAATAGCACTATTAGGCTTTGAGCTCTTGCAGAGACTGCGGCTTGCTTGCCAGTCATCAAGATCTTGTTCAGTTTCTAGTAATTCATCAACTCTCATACTAATATTTAGCTGTTCATCTGTATTTGTCAGCAGGATTGACACTAGTTGACGAGCCGTGATCCTGCTCACACAAATTGAATGTGAGAGCCTTGCGGGGACCTTTGGTAGTATTGATTGAAATTTCTCCACTTTTCTCGTGAAACTCTATCTTGGTTATCTTAGCGGGCTCGCGATTCTGACCCACTAGGATAGTCTGTCCTAGCTCTAGATTGACGTTTAGGTTACGTAGTGTACTCATGGGAAATCTCCTGTTGTGGACACGGTGATGTTGTGTCAATAATATTTATCTAGTATTCTCTAAGCGATAAGTAAATGTATATCAAACGGAGTAGTACACTAATGAAGATAGAAGACATACCTGCGGGAGAAAGTTGGGCTTGTAGATTTCGCACAACCACTTTCCTTGACGCAAATCAAAAGCCTGTAGAAGCACACAATCTACAGCTGGGCCAAGCACATCCAGGAGTCCCAGGAGAGTATACCTCAATTGGAGTTATACAAGTAAGAGATATAGAAAATCAACGTGTGCAACTACAGTGTGTGGAAACACTCAAACAATTTACTGTGAGCTTTGACGACTGTTGGGACGTTGACACTATTGAATGGCAGGAAGAAACCTAAATGACAGACCACAACATGGACGACCTAAGTGACGACGAAGTATACAGCGTAGTACAAGCTGCCATCGGCGAACTGCTGAACATAGCATCGGGTGTGGCTGAACTACAGGGCACGGATGAGTCAGCTGAAGAGATATACACCATATGCGATCTTGTAGCAGAATACCACGGCATTGATCGTAGTGTAGCAGTTACCACTGAGAATGAAGATGGCAGCTATACCACTCGCTTTGAAGACCCAGATCACTCGCTTGTCCCCGTACAACCCACAAAGCCCACAAGTATCCCAGGTAGTATACGCACCAGCGGCAAACCCAAACTGAGAGTCAAAGACAAAGACACCCCACTGGACTTAGATCCCAACCCCGACGATGATGAATAAAAAACAACTATTAGCAGCTATAAAAAACTCTACCAGTGAATACGAACGTGAACGCTTGCGTCAACTGTTGCACTACATGACAGTTGAAGGTGTTAATACTACTACTACTAACTCAACACGCAAACACTCTACTAGTAAGAAGTTCAAACGCAAGTGACAGATGCAGTCAACTATACTGGAATACAAAAAGAAAATAACCAATGACTTTGGTGCAGTAACACAGCGCACATTCTATTCAGTATACAACAAAGACCAAAAGCTGATCATACACACTAGTGACAAGACTCTAGCTATACGCACAAGAGATCAACTAAATGCAAGTCAAACCTAAAACTCCTATAAGAAGAAGTAAACCTAGCCCACAACTAGTAGTAGCTCTAGAACAACAAGCGCAACGTAGAACTAGAACTATACGCGAACAAGCACAAGCTATACATGCTAGAGTCGAATACTTACGTGCTGCAACCTATCTACTACTACTAAGACAACGCACACTATAAGGCCCCGCTGCTAGCATAGTAGAACTGCACAGCTATTGAACAGCGTGATACTACTAGTAGTAGAGTAGAGCTAGAGGGTGGTTTGCAGAATATGAACAGCATGTGGAAAAGGTTTGCAGAGTTTGCAGAAGCATAAAAAGTATTTGAACTATGCCTCTCACTACCGTTCACAAGAAAAATTTTTTATCCTATATATTCTGCCAGATCTGTGGTCTAAACTGTTATATTATAACATGAATCACTCTAATTTCATGGTGGAAAACCATTAATTCACAATAGGCCCCGCTGCTAGCCACCTTATATTAGCTTGTAGACACCATTAGATTCACAGTCCTAGTATAGTTTCAACTCTGAGTATAGTTCTCTTACTAGTATAAGAGCAGCAACTATACTCTACACTACTACTAGCTGCTCTCGAACCTCTACTACTAGTATACACTCTAGCTCTACTATGTGTGTTGACACTACTAGTATATGATCATACTCTACTACTAGTGTGTTGTATAAGGCCCCGCTGCTATAGGTTAAAAAAAGGTTGACACTGTATAGTAGTGTGTTATACTAGTAGAGTAAGTTAATTACTAGAGGGAATTCATATGCAACAACAACTAGAGGCGATCGATCGTGCTATTGATCAGTTGGATGAGATGATCATGACTCTTCCACTTCAGGACTGTGTCAAGAGCGATCTAGCTGCTCACTTGTATGCTATGTGGGAAGAACTAGAAGAGCATGCGGAACTAAGGTCAGCAGATTTCGGTTGACACTGTGTGTATTGATGCTATACTAGTAGTATAAGTTAACAAACGTAGAGGGATCACTATGTATACTGTAGAAATTTATCGCAAGGATCGTCGTGTTAAGAGTGGGGAACGACTGGTTCTAAAGCGGGACTATGCGACAGACAACCGTTCAACGTTGGAGAAGTCGGTCAAGGACAGCTTGCAGAAGAACGAGCGTTATGAGATCCACGAGACCTATGTGACTCGCACTAGTCTAATGGGAGGCAAGGAGTTCCAAGAACGCTACGACACTCCCTACTACTGTAGCCCTAGCAGCGAAACCTACTGGAGCATGTAACTATGACACATCAACACAGTGCTGCAACACGCCCGCGCAGGTTTAGAGTGTTTGTAACCAATCAGTACTATGCTAATAGGGACGAGTACTTTGCGCACGGGCAGCAGCAGCCCTATACGTTTGACGAGTACGTAACACAGCATCTAAGCTTGCTCAAGCAGCAGTACAAGCAGCACCTGCGGCACAGTGCTGCTAGCCGTCCGTAAGCTGTCAAACGTTGTGTGCGCACAACAATTGTGTTCGTTTGCAATCTTTTTGCAAAAAACGGTTGACAGCTGTGTATAATGTGCTATACTGTATATAACAGTTAACAAAGCACAGAGGGCAAACTATGCAAAACATTAAAGTAAAAAACGGCAAATACACAAATTTGCAACTTATTAACTTAACAGCAGATGGCGCTGCACAAGTTTACAGTGCGTTGTTTATTAAAAATGACGGCTACACGGAAAAGCGTGTGTGTACTGTAAAAAATAACAAAGTACTAGCATGGCAAAGCTAGTACTAAAATAATTTAAAAAACGGTTGACAACTGTGTGTGTACATGCTATTATGTATACATAAACAATTAATTGCAAAGAGGGCAAACTATGCAAAACGTACACATACTACAACTACAGGGCGCAGGCGACGACGAAGCAGCACTTACAAACGCTGCTGTGTTTGCAGACTACGACGAAGCTGTTGCACACATTGCAACAATTAATGCGGAGTACGACACGGACTTTGCTGTGTATACGCTAAACGAAAACGCATACATACAAACGCACACTGTAGTAGACAACATGTGGGGCATGTAAAATAATTTAAAATAACACTTGACAACTGTGCATACTGTGTTATACTGTATGTACAGTTTAAAACTTAATTGCAAAGAGGGCAAACTATGCAAACATGTACAATTAACACACACTGCGCTGTAGTTAACAACGCAAACTACGCACTGCTTACACAAGCACAACAGCAAACGCTTACACAAGCAGAACGCTGTTTTATTGTGCAATTTTTAGCAGACACACTTGCAAGCTTAACAACACTTAATAACGACAGCATAGCAGAGGGCGACGACTACGTTATACGTTTAACAGACGCATTAGAAGTAATGCAAAACTTGCAAATGCTCTATAATACATACGCAGACGACAATGCACGTTTAACGTTTACAGTAGCAGACGCAGGAGCTGCACTGTGTAGCTATGACACAGAGTATAGGGACTGCATTACAGAGCAGTTTGAATGTGAGTGCGACAGTGCTGCTAAAACAGCAAAGCAAACGTTTAACACAAGTGCAGACTATAGCACACTAGCATTACGTGTAATGTACGCTTACTAAAAAAAGTTGCGCTGCTGTTAATTTTTTAGTTGACAGCAGCACAAACTTGTGCTATAGTGTATGTATAAGTTAAACAAGCATAGAGGGCTATAATATGCAAAACACACAACAAACAATTTATGCAGAAGTAGTAGCAAGCGCAATTGCAAGCTACGCAGAAGCAATTACACACGCTGCACAGGACAGCGTAGCAGAAAATAATGACTACTGCATAACAGACAACTGCTATAAAATGCAATTTTTATACGACAACTACATGCAGCACACAACAGTAGACAGTTTAGCAGCAGCCTGCTTAAACAGTGCAGCAGACACTGTTGTTAGGGAGTGCATGTATAACATGCTGCACTACTATGCAGACACTATTGCAAGTATGCAGCCTGCATAAAAAAACTTACGCACAGCAGCATTTTTTACTTGACAAGTGCTGCTGTGTGTGCTATACTGTATGTATAAGTTAAACAAGCATATGAGGAGCACATTATGCAAAACACAAACTACGTATTTTTAAACGCAGCAGACGCAGCTATTGTTGTAAGTGTAAACAAAGTGCAAGTTGCAGCAGTATACACAGCAGCACAACTAGTAGCAGTGTTTAAGCAGCACAATATTAATGTGCTTACAGACACTATTATGTGTAGCAGCAGCATAGATTTTGCAGAAGAAGAGGGCTTTGCAACAGACAACTGTGCGCATAATATTATAGATGCTGCACTAGAGCAATTGTAAAAAAGTTGCGCTGCTGTTAAAAAAACACTTGACAGCAGCGCACACCTGTGCTATACTGTATGTATAAGTTAAACAAACCTAGAGGGTACTAGATATGAATAACGTTCAAACCGCAATCACTGCAATCCGCAACATGACTAACGATGAGATCAACCAAGTAGTTGAAGCAATCAAACTCCAGCGCACGTTCAACGCACGAGCCACAGCACGTTCACTCACAGTGGGAGATGCTGTAGAGTTTACTGGGCGCGGCGGTCGTACTGTAGTAGGTATTGTGGAAAAGATCAATCGCAAGACAGTGATTGTAAACACACCAACACAGGGCAAGTGGAAGGTCACTGCCAGCATGCTAAAACAAATTGCCTAAAAAGTAAATTAGGGGTTGACACTATAGCGCTTCGGTGCTATAGTGTATATAAGTTAACAAAGAAGAGGGCACTTCAAATGAGAGACTTTTACCACGCTAAGACATTCAAAGTTGATCAGTTCGACATCATTGTAGACTGGACCTACGAAGACTGTTCGGTTCGCGATTGCTTTGACGAGACTGAAGAAGAGTTTGCTGAGATGGAGCGCCGATTGGATGCATACCTTGACACTCATTATATTGCTCGAGTGCGGGCCATGTATGACGGCGTGGAGATGGGCTGTGATACACTAGGCTCTTGCTATGCTCGCGAATGCAGCCCAGAAGACGACATCGACGCAGGCATTGGCGGCTACCTAGCAGACATGGTAGAAGAAGCTGTTGATCAAGCTCGCGAGGAAGCTGTTCGTATGCTGGACAGATTAAAGGCAGATTTCTTAAATTAGGGGTTGACAACTAGCACAAGTGGTGCTATACTATATATAACAGTTAGAGATTAGGAGGGCATTCCATGTTAGCATACTGCGATAAGATAGCAGACTCGATCCGCAAGGCAATGATCAAAAGTGACCCAGATGGCATCATCGGGCCCGTTGGTCCAATCAAGATGGACCTACATCCAGTGGGTGGATACTTTGTCAGCACCAAGAAGACTATGATGGTGTGGGACATGAACGGCAAGGCATACTCTGTAACCGTTGAGGAGCAGCCTATGATGGATTTGGAAGAAAAAGATAAAAAAGAGGTTGACAGTATAGCATAGTGGTGCTATACTGTATGTATAAGTTAAACAAACGCATAAGGAGCATATGCAATGGGAACTCGTTCAGCAATTGGTTACAAGACATCAAACGGCATCCGCGCAGTATACTGCCACTGGGATGGCTACGTTTCAAACAACGGCAAGATCTTGCAAGAGAACTATCAAGCGGCATACAAGATTGCACGTTTGATTGAGCAGGGCGACATGAGCTCGCTAGCAGCTGAGCCAATGCCTGATCCAAGCAAGCCGCACACCTTTGGCAATGCGCAGGAAGGTGTTGTCGCATACTACGGTCGCGATCGCGGCGAAACAGGTTGCGAGACTAAAGAGTTTGCCAACTACGACGAGTTTGAGACTGAGATGTCGCATATGGGCTGTGAATACTTTTACGTCTTCAACGGCCGTGAGTGGATTGTAAGCACGGGCACAGGCGTGTTCGATCGTGTAGAGGACTTGCTGGAACTACAAGCAATGGAGGCGTAGGCCCCGCTAAAGAGAGGTTGACAGTATAGCATTTCGGTGCTATACTGTATATAACAGTTAAACAAATGAGAGGGCAAACTCAAATGGACGAATACAGACGCATTGAAGTAACGGTTGCGATTTGGATCAAAGAAGATGCAGATCCCAGCGATGTAGTTTCAGAGATGGACTACAACATGACTCACCCAGACATCGTTGACACTGAAGTCGTCGACATCAACACGGAGGTTTAATCATGCCTAACTGGTGCAACAACTCAATTACAATCAAAGGTTCCACAGAGACTATCAAGCAACTGTGGGAAGACGCCAATCAAGAAGGTGAAGACGGAGGCTTGCTCAACGCAATGGTTCCGATGCCCGTAGAGCTCCGCGACACTACTAAAGGTTCTAACGGTGATGCAGTCAACTGGTATGACTGGCGAGTATCTAGCTGGGGAACCAAGTGGGATGTGAGTCTCGAAGGCTTGGAGTTTACAGACAACGGTGACGGCACTGCTACTATCGAAGGATGGTTCGACTCAGCATGGTCGCCGCCCATTGACGCTTACTCTAAGTTCTGCGATGACATGGACGGTGTGTATCTGGAAGCATACTATCAAGAAAGCGGTATGTGCTTTGTAGGCTACTGGGATTCAGAAGGTGCAGACGACCACTACGAATATGACGGTGCAACCTCAGACACTGTTCGCAACATGATCCCAGAGTATCTTGTAGACCACTATGCACTTGATGAGCAACTTGCAGAGTGGGAAGACGAAGAAATGGAAGAAGAGAACGAAGAAGAAGCGTAAGTCATTGATATCATAGGGGATCTTTTTTACCAAAAGAGGTTGACAGATCCCCTATTCATTGCTATACTGTATATAACAGTTAGGCAAAGGGGCAGCACATGGCATTTTGGACTCACACTAAGGCACCTGTAGGTCGTTTCGTAGAGAAGGAACGCGGCAACTATTTTGAGTATAGCCTCAACGATGATCCGTTCAACTTCTGCGAAGACTTCCCACATAAGATATGGGTAGGCGGTTTGGTTAACGATCAGGGCTACCGTTACGGCATTGTCAAGAAGACTGTGGCATATGTCTGCGTTGACGAGGACGAGTTTGGCTTGCCTGTGCTTGAGCGTTGGGACATCAAAAATAATGTGGAATATGCAAATTAGGGGTTGACAAACTCCGCAAGTGAGCATATACTATATATAACAGTTAGAAAACAAAGAGGGCAAACTATGTTTAATTCACGTGATGCGGCACTAGCACTAGTAGAAGAAGGTCTTGTTTCAGCAGAGGACATGCTGAGCATGGCACTGAGCTATATGTCAACAGACGATGTTGCTGATATGCTAGACTGTAACGAGCTGTCAGAGCGCTTCCAAGAGGAAGAAGAGCCTGACGTTGATGAGGCTCAAGAGTGGTACGATTTCGATCCAGATTGTTAATTAGGGGTTGACATATCCCGCAAAGGTGCTATACTATATAGACACTGGAGCAAAAAGTGTTGATAGGCAAACTTTAAACTAAACTTTGAAAAGGTAAATCATTATGTCATTCACTACTATTAAATCAAACCAAAAAGCTTTCCTTGAATCTTACCTGCGCGGTACTGGCAAGACCATTACGGCTGCTGATGCAAAGGCACGTTTCGGAATTCAGAACTTGACTGCACGAGTAAGCGAGCTGCGTGACGCAGGCTTGAATGTTAAGGCTGAGCCTGCTACAACTGGCAAGCTTCGTTATAGCATGACAGCACGTGACGTCTACGGATCACGAGCAAAAGTATTTGCTGAATAAGGCAAATTAGGGGTTGACAGTATGGCGCTTCGGCGCTATACTGTATATAACAGTTAAGCAAAAGGGCAACGACAATGAAAGCACTATTTACAGCAGCATTTGCAGGCACGATGTTAGTAGGGTTAGGATATGCAGCAAACTCAGCACTGAGTGCGCCAGATGTCCATGTTAGCTATGAAACAAATGAGTGTGTCAAAGTCGTTAACTACACAGATGAGATCTTCAGCTGTGATAACCTTCCTACCAAGTTTAACCATGTATGGGTGCAATAAGATGACAAACGAACTTGAACTGATTCAAAAGCTGGAACACATTGCTCATTTAGTTGAGAACCAGCAGAACGAAACGGCTGTTAGAGTTATTGACAGCATGGTATATGATCTCTGTCAGCAGGTAGAAGAGTTTGAAAGTCAATTCGAACTTGAATATGAAATGGATGATGGGGCATAAGTAAAAAGAATTTGCTCCCTTGGTGGAATTGGTATACACAACAGACTTAAAATCTGTCGCCGCAAGGCTTTCCGGTTCGAGTCCGGAAGGGAGCACCAAAGACAGGGCCTATAGCTCAATTGGTTAGAGCACCGGACTCATAATCCGTAGGTTCCGAGTTCGAGTCTCGGTGGGCCCACCAAGTAACTGCCCTTAGCTCAGCTGGATAGAGCAACAGCCTTCTAAGCTGTGGGTCAGAGGTTCGAATCCTCTAGGGCAGGCCAAGTTAGCCACGGGTTGAAGCGATTGTTAGAATGTGCCCTCGTTTAAAAATAATTGCTCCCCGTGGCAATTTAATGGTTGACAAACCTTAGAAGTGATCGTATACTGTATATAACAGTTAGGCAAACGGAGGGCATCCAATGATTAGAGTACACACAACAGGGCTAGAAGGCGAACGCTTCCTCAAGCTAGACGAAGTCAACATCGTAAGCCAGAAGATTGATTACAACGGCGCTCCATACATCTTGTTCGAGCACAAAGACTATCCGCTGGGTGGCTTATATGCCACATTCGATGGTACCTACTGGGACTGCGATTTAGATTAAAAAGAGGTTGACAAACCTCACAGTAGATGGTATACTGTATATAACAGTTAGACATTAGAGGAGCACACGATGTCCACAGAATTGAAAACACACGCAGAAGGCGTAACAATGACACGCTTCTTTGGAGGCAGCGACCGAGGCACTTGTGTGCAATTGACACAGAGCAAAGTAGGCAGCTGGAGCGAAGGCGGTCCTTTCAGTTGGGTGCAGTTGACTCGCGCACAGGCAGCAGCATTGGCAGCAGACTTGTTGGACTTTGCACAAGGTCGTGAACAGGAGGACGAATAATGTGTGATGATCCATGTGATGATTGGAA
>Ga0209037_1000262_pt1 | contig 15988 bp, 10 predicted proteins | sample SaaInl25SG_5_DNA_FD_188225 | JGI IMG/M metagenome (GOLD analysis project Ga0209037, IMG submission 188225) | Marine microbial communities from expanding oxygen minimum zones in the Saanich Inlet - ESP_125SG_5_DNA (SPAdes) (version 2) | ecosystem: Environmental > Aquatic > Marine > Intertidal...
GACGTAACTGTACCCAAGCCCTCAAGGTAGGAAGTGGGTTGAATACCGTTTTTAACTTTAAAATCTTTATTGTTTGACATGGTTCACCTTTCCCCGAATGTCAGAATGCTTACGCCAAGATTACTGCGTTCACCGTAAAGTTAGTGGAGTTAGTCGATGCAGCAGTCGCCAGCAGACGCACATTGCCGCCACTAATATCAACGTCATAAGACGCCATCGCTGTCGCAGTGTTAACTTCACCGTATTGCGTAGCCACGGCAGTTGTCCCATCATGCGTCACCAGCAACTTGGTGATCGTGCGTTCAGTCGCAACAGTGTCAGTAGCAATGACAGTAATCTCAATGCCCAGTGAAGATGATGCAGTGTAGCTTGCAACAGCAGTCTCAGTTGTGCTGGTTGTCGTAGCGGTCTGAACGTCACCGCCGCCACCACCGCCAATAGCACCCCACTCACCGTCTGCATAACCCTCGAAGGCAGCGTCATCGCTGTTGTAACGAAGCATCCCATTTGTAGGCGTTGGGCGCTGGGCGGTTGTGCCAGACGGTAAGCTAATAGCCTCATCGCTTGTAGAAAGGTCAATCGTAAACCCATTGCCATCCAAGTCGCCGCCAAGCTGCGGGGTGCTATCATCCGCAACAGCGCCAATGCCAGGCGCAATGCTCTGCCAGCTTGTGCCGTTGTAGTATTTTAGCAACGAACTTGTCGTGTTAAACGCAAGATCGCCAGCATCGAGGCTAGTCGATGGGTCTGCACTCTCTACTCGGTAGCGTTCAGCAAAGCTGTTTACGCCAGAAATGTTGCTTGCCACCGTGTTTACGTTGGCAATCGAGCCACCTACGGCAGTCACATTTGCGTTGTTTCCCGCAACCGTTGTGACATTTGCAGAGATACCGGCAACCGTAGTGACGTTAGCAGATATGCCAGCAACCGTTGTTACGTTAGCTGCAATGTTTTCCACCGCAGAAACGTCTCCGCTAATACCGGCAACTGTGGTTACGTCCGACGAAATCCCCGCAACCGTTGTGACGTTAGCAGAGATACCGGCAACGGTGCCAATGTCGGCTTCGTCAGCAGCAACAGCGTCAATGTTGGTCTGCTCAGCACTTGTCGGCTTCACATCATCCCAAGCAGAACCGTCATAGACTTTCATGCCAGACGTTGTGTTGAAATAAAGCGCACCCGTTAGAAGCGCGTCACCGTCATTGTCCAGCGTAGGGTCGCTAGACTTTGCGCCAAGGTAACGATCATCGAAGCTGTCCAACGCTGTTTCCGCAGCAGTCTGCGCAGTTTCGGCATTTGTTTCCGCTGTCTCCGCCGCAGATTGTGCTGTTTCCGCAGCAGTTTGCGCAGTCTCCGCAGCAGTCTGTGCCGTCTCAGCATCCGTGGCGCTCGACGCCGCAGCACTTGCGCTGGACGTTGCAGACGCCGCATCTACGATCAAATCCCATTTGGCGCTGTCTGTGTTGGTTGTAATCGGTTGCGAGCCGCTGGACGTGTGAGCGGTGTTAGCAAGGAAAACATTGTTAGTGCTGGTGTCCTTAACTAGATCGCGCTCGTTATAAGCAACAGAAGCGGACCAGTTGCCGCGATACACGCCAAGTTCAGACGTAATGCTAACGTCACCGGAACTGTCAAAGGCAAACACTTTGTTCGCTCGATCCGCCGCAGAGATAGTAAACTCAGATCCAGCAATCACGTTTGTGCGGGACGCCTTAATCGCACGGCTCAATTCTTCTTCGTGCTTCTGCGTCATAAACACGATCTTATCGAGCGCGCTTTCTAGGCTTTCAGCAGGGAACGGGTCGTTAGGAACAAGGTCCAAGCCTTGCGTCAGCGATTGCTCACGCAGAATAACAACAGTATCGGTCGCACCTGGCGCGGTGACAAACTCAACATTCCCGCCGCCTACATCGCCAACGCCTGTGACAGTGTAGTTTGTGGTAATGGTCTGTACTGTCTCCGTACCGTCAGAAGCGCGAAGAATAACCGTTAGATCATCCTGGTCAAACACCTTGAACGTGTACGCAAACGTAGTGTTAGATCCGTTGCCGGAATAGCTAACTCGGCTTGTGCTACTGCTAACTGTCATGTCTGTCTCCTAATAAAGCGCTTTTACCACATTTAACGCCCGAAGGCAGCACCAATATCGGGTGAACGTGAAGGCTCTGTGTCGCCTGGTGCCCACCAATACTTCTGTCCGAACTCATTTTTATACCGCGTCTCCGCTCTGCGCATCTTAGCTTTCGCTTTTGGATCCGCCATCAGTGTTAGCTGATCGAACACCATCCGCTCCATCGCCAGGCGCGAATACCACAAAGAAGATCCAGGCGCGTAACGCTGTGTGAACTTAATCGCTTCGCTTGCAAAGTTTGTGTCGTCGCCTGTAGCGGCCTGGTAAACATTGCCTACGGTCAGCTTTAGGCTGTCATCGATCAAGCCGACAACAGGACCCGCAACGGTTTCAGCAAGCCCGCCGCCAAATCGGCTTGTTCCAGAATAAAGAAAATCACCGAAGATCCCGATGCCACCGCCCTGCATAAACGCGGCAAACCAGAACTTAGACGTTTGCTCGTCGTCGCCAAACATTTCGCGCGGATCTCGACCCTTCGATATTTCTTTCATCTGCAACGCAAGCGCACCCATCAACGTGCTTGAGATAATCAGGTTTGCAAAGTAGCTGCCCTTGCTGCCTGCGGTCTTTAGCTGCACGCCGCGCATCAAGTGGGTGTTGACCAGGGTAACGCCGAAGTTCTTATACATGGCAAACGATCGCGCCATTTCACCGGTAATTGTGCCAGGTTGTGTTTCGCCGGTCAGGAACGTGCGACCTCGAATAGAGTTAGACGGAACCGCAAAGTTTGTTTCCGTGTTGACCATTTCCAGCACACGCGTTGCCAGATCTTCGCGTACAGATTCCGGTACGTCTGTGCGATCGGCAATGTCTGACGGGCGCAGGAACTTAGCGCCCTTCTCGTCATATAGTTCTGTTGCGCGAATAATGTCCCATTTGCTTTGATCGATCCCGTAACGCTCAAGGGTGCCACGAAAGTTAGGGTCAAGATCCTTAAAGCCTTTGCCCGCGCTGTCGGCCATAGTGCCAAGAAACTCCATGCCAAACGACCAGCGACCCGCATTGGTCATCGGTGACAAGAGTGACGCGCGCATCACAAAATCAGCAATCCGGCGTGTAACCTCTGGCCCGGACACATCCCCGACAAAGCGCGCTTGCCCGGCAGCAAGGCTAGTCCACCCTTCCGCAATCAATCCCAGGCGAACAGCAATCTCGCCTTTTTCCTTTGCGGTCAATGGGTTAATCAGGTCTAGGTATTGCTTGAGAACTGTCGTTTGCGGCAGCCCAGAAAACTGACGTGCCATACGTTGAAAGTTTAGGTCAGTGATTGCAGAGATAGCAGCGGCACCTAGTTGCGCAGACTGCAAGATCTGGCGCGTTCCCGCCATCGTTGCGGCAAAGTTTGAACTGATCGGGGCGTTACTAGACCCTGTTAGTGCGCCATATAACTCATCGATCCGCTTGCCCGTGCGCGCGGCCTTAGTCTCCATCGCAGAATCACCGGCAACCGCCGCCTGCTTTTTCAGATCCGTCTTAATAAAGCTGATTGTCGCGTTTGGGTTTGGCCCCAGGATCTCCATCAGCGCAATATCGCGCGACATATTCTCAATGTGTCCGATCATCACGTCGAACACGTTATCGTCGCCAAACTCTTTCTGATATTCTAGCCAGGCGTCCGCGTTCTTAAATGCCAAGAACCTGTGATCCTGGCGTCTGTTTGCTAATGACTTGCCGCCACCGCCGCCACCAGGCTTAACCTTGTTAAAACCTTCTGTGCGGATCGACTCGTACACCTCGCGCAGCGCAATCTCCAAACGCTCCGGGGAAAACGGCAGACCCGTCACCTCATCGATCATCTTGTTGGTGTCTAGCTTTGGCAGGATCGTATCGCGCCATTGCGTGTAACTAGCCTTGCGCACCTTGAGCGTATCATGGCGCTGCGGCAGACCCCAATCTTCACGCTTGGGAATGTTGCCACCGGCGCGGTTGAACCGCTTGCGCAGAGACTCAGACGTTTTGGACCAGGCTTGCGCCATTTCTTTTGCGCTGGCATTGCCGGTGTTTTCGCCAAAAATCTCGCGCGCCATGTTTTTCAGCGTTGCTTTTTCGCGCACTTCGCCAACCAGGTTGCGCCGGAACGTCGCCAAGAACTGAGACATTTCACCAAACGCGCGGCCTTTGATCGCTTCCTGGCGCTGCGCCACGCTCGAATACCGGGACATGCCATCTTGCTCTAGCAGGGACAACGCGCCGGCAAACTCATTCTGCCTGCCCAGGCGATCGCGGTAGGCACTCATATTGAATTTGACTTCTTGCAGCGCGCGCATCTGCGCTACCTTCACCCGCTTCGATCGCAGCTTTTGATTACGCAAAGAATTGAAAGCATCCTGCGCAGCCTTTTCGTCCGCAAACGGATTGCCCATCTTGCCGCGATACTCTTCCGCAAGCTCCTCGAAAAGATCCCGCGCCTCTTTGGCTTGCTCCCTGGTAAGCTGTTGGGTGTTCTCCAGGTCATCTACACACTTGCGGAAACTCATATCGGGCACCTCGATAGCGCATCAATCATATCATCGTCTTTCTCGATCTCATCCAAAAGTTGCTTAGATGTAACAGATCTAACAACAGGCTCACCGTTAGCGTCGAACTCGTCAAGCACCTCGATGGTAAACTCACGGTCTAAGAAATCGTCATCGATCGTCGGCAGATCTACTCGTTCAAATTCTTGAGCGCCCTCTCCAAGAGTGCCTGGCCGATCCGTCCGTCCGACATCTGCTCCGCTCTCGACTCCATTGCGTCGAAGTCGAAGTTCGACTCCTTCAAAGAGGTTTCGGGCATCTTCGAGGACTTCCTTAAAGGCATCCTTTGGCCCTTCGTTGTCGATTCGCGCATAGCCATCCGCCAATCCTTTCGCTTTTATTGCATCATATGTTTTGCTTGGGTTGCTACCTGTAGCCCGCACATAGTCCGGCGGGATAAGTCTACCCGTAGAAATGAACCGCGCAATCATGCGCTTCATGGCTTCAGCAGGCCCGACCTTCATATCTACAACGTCTACTTCATAGCCTTTAGCCTTGAGCATTGCAATCGTGCGCTCGATGCTGGCCGCTTTGCCGCCCACCTTGGGAATGACAAGGTTGTCGCCTTGCTCCATCAGTGTCTTAAAAACAATGTCAGATAGCAAAGAACTTTCTTCATGCACCGCGTTCGCGCCAATGCCACCTTCGTATTCCGGCATAACCTTCTTGGCTTCGTCCGCATCGACAATCGCAGCGTTCATCTTGCGCGCCAAGGGATTAGCAATAGTGCTTTTACCAGCCGCAGGAGGACCAAGAATAATCGCAGCCTTACGCTGTTTTGCTACACCATCTACAGGAAAATCAAGTTTATCGTCTACCCAGCCTAGTTCACGCGCACCTTTGATAAGGTATTGGATCGTGTCGTCATAGGTAGCTTCGTTGCTTGCGCTAGTAATATATCTACGATTGTCGAACCACTCAATAGCCGCAGTGTCGTCCGGGCTTTTTGGGAAACCCTCTTGGGCGCTAGTGAGCGGGCGCTGTTGCATTTCCTCAACAGCGTTAATCACGGCAGGGTGGTTTACGATTTCATCTTCGTCCGCACCAGACTTAACCAGGCGTTCAAGATCACGCATCTGGATCTGAGGCTCGGATAGATCCTGGATCAAACCTTCTTGCAACGTGTTGGCCTGGCGCTCCATGCCAGAGCCGAACATATCGTCAAACTCGTCTAGGCTTTGCTGGTCCGCATCTGATCGTATTGTAGGTTTTTCTTCTGCAAAATCGAAAGAGCGTCCAGCATCGCTAACTTCTGCGCGGTCAAATTCGCCTGCGTCAACTGCTCGTCGGACATCTTCGACAAAGCCTCTTGCAGCGGCGTTAAAGTTTCCCGTTTCTTTGCCGCGCCTTGCTGCGGCTGAGAGCGCGTCTGAGAGGTTGCCTTTGCGGTTCGCTTGGCTTTGGAGGAGCGCGATTGCTTTGCCATCGTCGTTTGCCCTTCTTTGGTTAGCATCGCGCGCAAGCTGGTTGCCCTCGCCTTCTAGACGCTCTGCATTTGTAATGAGGTTTTTGAAAGCACCGCGATCTTTGCGCAACTGCTTTACCGCTCGATCGAGAACCTTTGCTCGCTCCAGGAACAAGCTGGTGGTCAGCGTCTCTTCACCGAAAAGACTGTCCTGGGTTTCGCGGGTGACGCCGCTTTCCATAACCTGACGAATGACTGACTCTGCCTGGAACTCGTTAGCAGGTTCTACCTTGGATAGCACATCCATAGCGGCAAGCTGCATATCAGCATCTTCTGGGATCAACCGGCCAACAACAGCACCGTAGTTTGCCGGGACCACCTCGTTCTTAATCATGCCCCATGCGTTTGCATCTAGGTTGCCTAGCTGTCGAGCCTGGCGAACAAACGCGGAAGCCTGGGGAAAGTTAGGCCCAGCTAATAGTTCTGGCGAAATGCGTGCGATCTTGGCCGCATCGACAACTGTACCGCTACCTTCCGAAATGTTTTTCAGCGCCGCGATTACCATCGCATCTTCGGGCGTGACGCCATCGACCTCGCGCAAGCGGTAGCCCAGCAACTCTACCTGTTGATCCGGAGACGCCTCCTGGATCCGCTTTGCCAAACCTACACGCTGGTGTCCGTCAGCAATAAACAGGCGACCATCCCGGCCCTCGAAGATAATAACCGTGCCAGCCTTGATCGGATCCCATTCCGTAACGCCTGCCAGGCGATCGGTCACACCGAACTCATCCCCGCCTTCTTTGAACTGGAATGTCTTAGCATCGATCTCAATATCTGCCGGGTTGAACTTCTCTGCGCCAGCACCGCGAACACCAACATCGTTAATGTCACTGGACACAACAATCTCGTTCCTGGGCGCATCTGAGATCTTAGGAACCTGGCCGTTGTGGATTGCGATCTCTGCTTCTTGCAGCCGTGCCGCGTGCTCAACGTCAGACTTTGGCGTTTTGACCATCGGGTTAGAGTCCGCCGCAGCCGTTGTGGTTTCCTCTAGCATTTCCGCGCTTTCGAGCGCAGGCGGTTTCTTGCCATCGCGCTTTACAACAAAGTCAGAAATAACCTGCCCGCCCTTGCGCGCTTGCTCCGCAGTCAATCGAACCGTCTGCCCGCCGACCCGCAACGCGATTGGAAACGCACCGCCGACAAGCGCAGCGCCACCGACATTCTGCGCAAACTCTTCCCAGCCGTAATCAAGGCCAAGGCTGTCGTACCAATCCTTAACATCCGGTTGCTGGATCGCTTCAACACCCGCACCCACGATTGCTTCTTTTAGCACTAGCCCGGAAAATGTTCTACTGGCCCCGACAGGCGTAATCATAAACGCTTGGTTCAGCGGATCTTCTGCCCCGGAAGCTACGGTCCCGACAAACCGGGCAGCGCCACGCGCAAACCCCGGCGATCGATCTGTTAGTTCTGCTAGTTCGTTTTGCTCAGAGAAGAACTTATCACGCGAAGCCTGACGCCAGGAATCATCGCGCTCTGTATCAAGCACTGATGCAACCAACTCTGGTGACAAGGACTCGCGGTTTGCACGCACATACTTTTCAATCTGGCGCGCCTCGTAACTGTACCGGCGCGGGCCATAGCCGCGCATCGCTTCACCAGACAAAATCGCAAACACATTAGGGCGTAGATAGTCGCCAGGGTTTTTGAACTTCTCACCCGTGAGGTTTTGGATCTCCTCAACGATAGGTCCCCATGTATCCTGGATGTAACGCTCTTCGGAACTGCCGCTCTGCATGAGGCCAGCATCAAACGCTGCGCTCAAGTTTTCGAGCGTAGTGCCTACCTTCTTGCTCCGCTTGGGAATCGAAGCTGTTGCCAGATCGTCTAGTTCATCACGAAGGATACCGCTCATCGCTGCTCATCCTCCACTTTGTCTAGATACTCTTGGATCTCTTGTGCGCTTAATGAACCACCAAAAGTCTGATCTATTGTCGGAATGAACGGAGCAGGCGTTGCTGGCCTGTTAGAGATCTCAGTGACAGATTGAATCAGCCGCTCACCGCTAAACCGGATTGGCACACCATCGCTGTCTGCCATCATACCGTAAAGCGAGTCACCGAACTCACCATACACTACGCCATAAACAACGCGCCCGTTGCGCTTGCCAAGAACCTGCAATCGATGGTCGTCATCATCTCGAATATCCAGTGCCAGGTCAGCGTCGATCGTACCTTCTAAACCGGTTGCTTCCTCTAAGGCTTCCAGGGATAGCGCCCCCATAGCATCTTCCAGGTTTTCCGCAGTGTAGTTAGGCGACAACAGCGTAGGCACGCCGCGCACTTCCTGGATCCCGCCCCTGCCAGTTTGCTTGTCGAAGCCACTCGCAGCCTGGACGCTTTCTGCCCACAGGCTCTCATCGAATGTTTTGTCTGGCCTGCGCGCAATGATCTCTGCGTAGTACGCTTGCGCACCGTCATAGATCCCTTTGCGCAAGTTAGCCCCGGTTTCAGCCGGTAGCATTGCAAGCGCGGCACCGGTCAAAGCACTGAACTCCTCTTTGGCTACAGCAACATCCGCACCCTCGAACGGCTTGAAGCCAGCCTCGATCCGCTCCATGCCCTTCAAGATAATCTCAGAGGCAGGGAAACGCCCATCGCTAACAAGACCGGCGACATGAGCGAACATCGGCTCTTTGTCTGCGATCTGCGCAATAACATCGGGCGCATATTTCCCAAATGTCTGATTGATCCCAGCAATCGACCCCATCTTCTGCATCGCGTTACCTTGGGCAAACTGCGCCGAAATCTGGGACGTTTCCTCTGTGGTGAATACCCGCAATGGACCGGTCAACTCATAGTGGCCCCGGATTGCTAGGGCAGTCTGCACGCGGTTTTGGATAGACGCCGCCGCTTCTCCGCTCTGCACCGCTTGTTGGCTTAGATCGATCGGCTCGACAACGTAAGATCCTGCGCGCGAAGCGTAGGCAATGGGGTCAGACGCCAGGCCATCGACCATCTTCTTCTTGAAGCCGCGCATAAAATCAAGCGCCAGTTCAACGCGATCGCGCTCATCTACATCAACAAGACCTTGCGATTTTTGCGCCTCAAGTTCCATGATCTTGTCCTGGACCATGCTTGGCGATGCAAAGCTGCGCACATCCTTAACAATGCCGTTGATGTATTGCAGATCGTCCACGCCGCGCCGCAACTCAGCCTGCACATTCGGGTCCAAGCGATCCGCCACCTGGTTGATCGTGGCCTCGATACCCTCGATCGTGCCATCCGGCAGCGCATAGCCGTTTTGAAGGTCGTCAGTGTACGATGTGATCTGCTTGCCTGCCTCTACCGCATAACCGTCAGCAAGGCGCTCTGCGCGCTTCTCTGCCTCTGTGGGGGCGTCGATGAAGTTTGCGGTGCGTGACGCAGCCGCCAGGATCTTAGCCTGGTCAGCAAGTGGCAACATCTTGAGCATGGCGAACTGCACCTGCGCGTCACCGGCCAAGGTCGCGTCATCTTCGCGCAATGCCAAGCGCAATCTTTCCGCAGCCTCGGACGGAACCTCTTGCTGGTTGAGGTACGCCATCACATTCGAGTTAGCGCCGTTTAGCAGCAACGCATACTCTTGCTTTTTAAGAGCGTTAGGATCGCCCAGGCCCAGCGCGCCAAGACGTGCGGAATCAACGCCTACGTTGCCAAGAGCCGCCGTAATCTCGTCAACATTCTGTGCTTGCGAAAGAACCGACTCTGCATTGCGCATTTGTGCCGCACGCGCCGCAGCCGTTGCAGCCTCTAGCTTGCTATCGACAACGCCGCGCAAACGGAACCGTTGCGTAAGTTCCATCTGGTTGTAGCGGTCAGTAAGGATCCTGCGAGACTCGCGGTCCTTAACATCGCTAAGAAGTGTCGTCAGCGTCTCAGACGTAGACTTAGACCACATGCCCTCGTTAGGGTCACCGCCATCGTTAAAGACAGACCCCAGTTTGCCGGTCGGCGTGTTAGAGAACTCACGCGCTTTTTCGCGCAGCGCCTCTTCTGCGGCCAGCACCTTTTCGCTGATCTGCGTTTCACGCGCAGCCTTGTAACGCATCTGTGAGTAAGCGCCGATCTGTTGCGCCGCCTCACCGAACACATCGCCTCTAGCCTGGGCTTCGGCAACAAACGGTTGCGCACTCATCCGCGAAGAAAAGCTGCGGCCAGGGGCTTCGCTCGTAGGGGCGACACCAGAGGTATATGTAGGTATCTTCATCTATCAGCCCTTAATCAAATAGCCCGCTCTGATAGCCGATCTGCGCCGCAGAACCAAACCCAGAGATCAAACTCGCCGTGCCTTGCGCTCTTAGCGCAGCCGCACCAGCCCCCGACTCCATGCGCGAAAGCTGCGCACTCAAGCGTGTATCTTCTTGCGCATCATTTATCTGCATGTTGGTGACGTAGTTATTGAATTTATCTACCGTCAACTCATACTCCAACTCGCGCGCATTTTCACGCAACACCTGCATCGGCGTACCCTGCGCTATGTCCACACCAGCATATGCAAACCCAGCAACCGCAGATCCTTGCAGCTTGCGGAACTGCATCCGCTTGCGATCGTTAGAGATAAGCAGGTTGTTGTTAATAATTGTGCGCTGGTTTTCGAGAAGGTTTACGTCCCGCTCGATAATCTTAGCGTTAAACTCACCCACAGCTTGCGCGTTAGCGGCAGCTTTATTAGCTGCGCTTTTCTGCGCGACCCCGCCAGCAATACTTGAGCCAGTAGAGACAACAGCCATCATTGTCATTGGGTCGGCCATCTAGCGTACCTCTCGTAATCTAAGCCGTCTGGGCCGAACTTACGCATCAGACCTTCGCTTTCAAAGTTAAGCCACTTAGCTAACTTGTGAGCATCGCGGAAATCACTGCGTACTACAGCCTGCACACGGCGCAGCTTTAGGCGCACTATAGCACTTTCAAGCTCTTTTCTAACTACCCTAATTACAGAAATTTTGCGGCGGTCCATGAACTTGCTTGGGATGAACCACGCTTCTGCAACCCCATCCCACACCGGAGCCAGCCCTGTGACCGCATAAACCTCACCCTTATCCATAATCGCAAGACCGCGACCTGGCATTGTGTAAGCAGGCAAGCCATCGAGAACCACGCCAAGCGCGACACGGTTCCGCTCTTTAGCGTTGTTGGCTAAATGCAGCATGTGGGATCTGGTAAGCGGGGCAACTATCATATGTCAAACGTATTCATTCGCGGATAAAGAGCCAAGACCGTTAGAGGCAATGGTTGCGTTTGACGTATATATATCCGATCATCGTCGTCAAAGCCACCATCGAACTCAATATCTTTATCACCAGTAAACAACGGCACCGCCTCGTTCATGTTCATCGAACTATCGCGGAAGAACACTCGATCGTTTTCGGCGCTATCGTTGCCGACCTCAAAGCCAACAGTCTCTTCTAGCCTTACGGTGATCGCATGGATACGTTTTGGCTTACCCTGGCTTGTTCCATCCTGAGAGCCAGACTCAAGACGCATTGTTTGCACGTTGCTTGTGAAGCCGTACCCAACAGCGGCGCTTGTAACTGAGAAGTCTAAAGCAACACCGCCACCAGAAACAGTTTTGTCCGGGTGGCTCGCACCATTAGCCAGGATCGAAAGTGTGTCGCCCTCTAGGTGATACAAGCCAGACAAGGATGAAGTAGCACCGCCAGAATACAACAGACCGCTATCCACAAAAAATGCCCTGGTAGGCGTGCTGCCAAAATCGAAAACCTTTAGGACTTCGACGTATCTCCGGGTCTGACTATCGATCGTCCGCTTAACAATCATATATAGATCATCGTTTCCCGTATCAGTCGGTAGCGTGGAAATGCTTTCCACAACAGCTTGACCGCCATCGAACTCACCACCAATGACATGCTTGTGCCAGGCAACAACTTCTTCTTCGCGCCGGTACGTCAAGCCAATCAGCGTGCCATCTTCGCGCACAGCCCAAACAATGTTTTCCGGCTCTTGCTGATAAGCAAACTGTGTAAGACCGCCTTTCGTTATATGCTCTGAAAGGACGGTCATATCAGGCGCTTGATAGCCACCAGTGTCCACCTCGCCCACATAACGGAACTCACGCACCTTGCGCCCGCCGCGCTGCAAGAAAAGCGTCACGTCCGCTACCTGAACTGGCTCTGTATTAGCAGTTCCATAGTTAGAATACTTGCGGATCTGCGTTGTTGTCGGCGTGATAGGGCCATTGTTCGTTGTCGTCAGGACGTATTCACCGCCAGACGTACCAATCACCATCACCCGCGTGGCAGAAAGAAACCGAATGTTGTTCACCTGGTTAGACGCAATCGTGTAAATAAGAGCATCGTCGTCCGCTGAACCCGTAGCAAAATTCAAATAGTCTGCGTTTTTAGAAAACCAAATCGTCTGCGGGTTGTTATTCGTAGCCCCAAACACAAGGCGCTGCTCAAAGAACGTAACCACGCTTGGATAATTGTCTGAACCGGAAAGGGCCGGGCTTGGAGTACCGGCTATAGAAGCCGTTGCCAGCGTCCAAGCGTTATGATCCGTGCGCGATAGCGTGCGAATAGCGTGGCTTGGATGCACTATATACATAATGTCCGCAGACTGCGCGAACCGAACTTCAAAGATCTGCGCCGCAGTATAAGGCGTAGAGATCTCATAGATCGTATCTACGTCACCGCCAGACGTGTAGGTGGTGAAGTTTGTAGTATCTATATCGTTGCCGAAGAGATCTTGTAGTGTGAACGTGTTGGTTGTCGCATTGGCTATAAGGTAATTGCGACCGTTCAACTCGGTCATGCCGCCCACGTTATCTAGGTAAATCTCGTCGCCATCGGAGTAACCGTGGCCGTTGATCGTGATAATACCTGGATCCGCCTTGGTCACAGCCGTGATCGATTGCGAAGATCCTGTCAAAACCTGCAAACCATCGCGGAAAAAGCGCGCATACTGGTCGCCAAGTTCAATAATATAAGTGTCCGCTGTCTTAAACTGAAACGGAATAATCCTGGTTTTGGTCGCGCTGTCTTTAACAGCGCCCAGGAACTCCGTGCCAGGGCGGCGCGTAACGCCACCGTGAGGTTGGACAATCATGTTGGTTAGGTCAGAAGCACCACCGCGATACTTCTCAATATCAATACGCCCCTCAAGGCGGGGCGATAGTTCACCAGCAGTGAACGTAGTAAGCGAAGGTGCAGATCGAGCCATTAGAACCTCGCGTCGATAAAGTCACTTGCCTCAATGCGCTGCGGCGCACCCTCAGTTGCATCGATGAAGCGCGCCTCTTTTAGCTTAGCCTCATAGAAAGCAGTCGTCACCTGGATCATCGAAGCGGATCCGGTCACGGCATAGCAGATCTCACTAGCCAAACGCGCCGCCAAGGTCTCCACCAGGGTTGCATCGTATTCTTGCGGGTCAGTGATCCGGGCAACATACTTAATCTTCGCAGTGCCTTCATCCGTCAGGATCTTGCGACCCTCGATAATGTAAGGCTCACGGTTGCCGTTGCTGCGCATATTGTCATACGGATAGGTGCTGGATCCGTTACTAAACTCCAAAACCCGCAGGCAATACGGGTTTGTCGGCAGGGTATATTGGTGAGCATAGCCATATGTCGGTGCATCGCTATCCTGGGCCAGTTCCGTCCTGCGGATCAAACAATTCCAGGGGTGAGCGCGGAACACAGAGTCACGCACCGCGTCGAAACGCTGGTTCACCAAACGGCCAACCTTACTGTTCTCATCAAAGGATGAAATGTTAGACGCGCCCAAAGTATTCAGCGCGTAGTTGGCAATATCGACCGTGCTTGTCATCCGTCACCCTTTCGTCGGAAAGAGAGGGCGCGAACGCCCCCTCATGTGATCTTAGTCTACCACATATTTGATGGTAAGTTCGATCGTGCCGGTGCCAGCAGCACCGCCCATTGTTGCCGTTACAGCCATGCCATCTTCGTTTGCATCTACCTCGGAGCCGGAACCCAGAGCCAGTGTTGCAAGAACGTCGACTTTACCAGCAGAAGCTGTAGACGCAGCGGCCTTGTAGGCAGCGGCAGAAGCCGAAGCAGCCGTACCATCAGCGTTTGTGTGCGCAGCATAACCAACAGAAAGCGTTGTGGACGAACCCAGAGCGTCATACGCCAAGGAACCTTCCAGCAAACGCGCACCGTCTGGCAGCACAAACATTTCGATAACGTCACCAGACGCCAGCGTAGATGCTTCATATGTGCCGTGAGCAACGCGGATACGACCGCCCATCTCATTTGCTTTGTTCATAGCAGCAGGCGTTGCCGTGCTGTTAGTGCGCTGTGCGGAGTAAACAGTAGCCATTACTTAGTTCTCCTTATGATTCCGCACACAGAACTTCTACTACCTTTTTCTCTTCCATGCGGGTCGCCCCGATGGTCTGGCAGTAGTAAATCTGTGTAGCGTAGGATTTGTCAGCGCGCTCATCAATGCGTGCGGCTGGCTCTTTGCCAACTGCCAACTTGATACCGTCCATTGCCCAGGCAAAGACACGGCGATCGCCGGAACCGTCAACACCCAAACGGTTGCTTACGATAAAGTTAAAACCAACGAAGCTGTTGATTTCGCCCATCGCAAGAGCCTTAACAGTGTTGTAGTCAGACGAAGTGACAGTCGTGTTGTTCAACAGATCGGTGATCTGCTTTGGCGAACAAGCAATATAACGTGGGATCGATGGATCCACGTCACCGGCGTCCAGGATCTCTTTGGCTTCGATCAACTTAGCCAACGTCAAACCACCACCGCCAGCGGCGATCTGGTTGTTGGATGTGTCGAAGGAAGTCGAAGTAGAACCATCCTTGCCAGTTTTTGCAGTGCCAAGTGCCGCAGAGATAACAACGTCATCGATTGCGCGACCCATCGCAGCAGCAGCAGCGCGGCTATATGTCGATGTTGGATCAATCAGCAAGCGCACTTTGTCTTGATCGTCGATCAAGTCGGCATACTCATAGTCCGACAGCGTAACCATGCGGCGGCTGTGTGGCGTGTCAATCAAAGGCGTGTCTGAGTGACGCGTTGTGCGGAGGACGGCAGCGGCGCTACCTACCTGGTCGAAGAAGGCTTTTTCACCGTTCACAGACTCGCTATCAACTGCGTTGCGCAGCAGCGAACCCATTTGCTGCGAGAGCATCTGGATGTTCGACGAGAACTGTTGAACGAAAGCCGTAGTAATTTGAGTAGACATCTTAGTCTCTCCTACAGTTTAAGTTTAGGTTGCTGCACCCGGTTGTCCCTAGCGGGGCCGTGCTGGTGGTTAGGCCACCTAGTCCACCTGACGCACAGGTTTATGTCGTGGGCCACGAAGGTTATCCACTAAAGAATGAGCGATAATGCAGGGCGTCCTGCACATATTGCTCATGTTGAGGATGGAACTTATCCCAAAAGGGCGTCCCATTCGCAACTACCTTATCATATTCTTGGCGTGCATCGGAAGCACTCATAACCAACTCTGTTGATTCACCAACAATAGAATCCTCTCCAAGCATTTCACGCATCTTGACTAAGCCCTTGATAATACGGGGATCATCCCCAAGTAGGCGTCCGTCTGCCAGCTTGATTTCGTCGAAAAGAGAAGCGTCACCAAAGATCGTCCGGGCCGCGTCCTGGGCCATACCCATACGATTATCGAAGTGTTGACCGAACTCTTGGCGCAATTCCTGTTCACCGTTAAAGCGCATTTCCTCGGCTTGTTGTTCCATCGCAGCCTGGGCCCTGCTAATTTGCTCCTGGTACAGATCCGCGATCGCACCCGCCTGGCGATTGTTTAGGCCAGCCTCAAACGCACGATTGCGAAACGCCTCGAACGAAGCATCGTCAAACACATCTGTGCGCTCGACTTCATACTGTTGCGGATCTTCTGGCGCACCAAGTTTGCGATACACCTCACGCCACTCATCATC
>Ga0209037_1000270_pt1 | contig 15858 bp, 11 predicted proteins | sample SaaInl25SG_5_DNA_FD_188225 | JGI IMG/M metagenome (GOLD analysis project Ga0209037, IMG submission 188225) | Marine microbial communities from expanding oxygen minimum zones in the Saanich Inlet - ESP_125SG_5_DNA (SPAdes) (version 2) | ecosystem: Environmental > Aquatic > Marine > Intertidal...
TTGCCGAGCACGTGCTTTTCCAGCCACAGCTTGCAGTTGTCTCCCAGCTTCTCGGTGTTGTGATGCCCACGTGCTTGGACGGCAAAATCCCACGGCACACTCGACTTAAAGAGCTCAAAGGTCTGGCCGGCACGCTCATGCCCACCGTGGTGGTCATTGGAGCCATTGAGCCACAAACTAGCCGCAGTAATGTGTGGTGCGTGTGCCTGCGGGGCAACGGCGGACAAAAACAGTTTCTGACCCGATGATTGCTCCGGTGCTTGGTAGGGATTGTTATACATCCATACCGCACGATCGCGGTAATAGGTGATCCAACCAATGCCGAAGTAAGCAACAATAGCTTTGACTCTTGGGTCCATGCCCAGATTCCACATGATCGTGCCACCATAGGAATAGCCTTTGGCTCCGATGCGCTCGGCATCGACTTCCTTCTGGGCGAGCAGGTAGCTGAGTGCTCGGCGCTGAACCGCATTCCAAAGGTAATGCGAGGTCGCTGTCGGATCCGTCAGCTGGCTACCGTCCGGCATGCGATCGTAAATAAGACGATAGCCCATCTTTTTGGCCTCCATGTGCCCGTGCCCCATGGCCTCTGGATACTTGGTGTGGTGAGGGCGCTTAGTGATTCCTGAATAGTCATGCGACATCACCGCCCAGCCATCGTTGACATACTTCATATCGATAGCGGGCCCACTCATCCAGCCATGCACATTCATCAGGCCAGGTGCTTTTTTCGCCCCCGCTTTAACCGCGTATTTACAGAAAACACGCACCTCTTCACCGTTGATGTAGGCAGAGATGTAGGCGTCCTTATAATAGACACCATCCTTGGTCTCCTCACGAATGATCTCCTCCTTGTAGTCCCCAGCATCCGGGTCGTAATTTTTCCAAACCTCTGGTGGCGTAGGCAGATTACTTGCGGCATCAGCGATAGCAAATGGCGCAGCAGCGAGTGAGAGCAAGGCAATCAGTGCGCTAAAAAGGGAAACTTGTGAGATGATGATTGGGGCTTTCTCTATATTCATAGGTGCTAATTGCTTCACTGTATTTGTCAGTTGTCCGGCAGCAAGGCCAGAATTGTGACTATGATACGCAAATTACCTTTTTTTATTTCCGTGTTTATTCGCATGGCGGGCTTGAAGGCAGGGTGTAATCCAAATAGCGGCCAGAGGTCGAGATAGCGGCCAAAGCTCCAGATAGCGGCCAAAGCCGACACGGGAACACCAAACCCTAAAATATCGGAGCTTAGATTGCACAGGTGATTTCAGCCTTAAATGCACATAATGATCAGAGACAATAAGAGCTGCTCAGCCTTTGCATTTGCGCTCTCAAAAAGCCAGCGCCCACATAAAGCTCAAAATTTGATTCGACAAAGAGGCGAGGATTTACCATAGGTAAGTCTATCAAGCACGGGCTTTTACAATCTTTCTTCTTTCAGACTCACCTGATAATCCCCTCAAGTAAAACACAGAAGCAGACAAACGACGCCCGTGGGATCAATGCACATATTGATCTCTTTTTGCACATTCTGATCAAACCGTAAATCCTCAGATTAATGCCCGAAGCCATGCAAGCCGAGCAACCCGAAGGCTTTTTTCAGTATCTGCCGCCTAGTCAGTATGACCAGGTGATTGGCTTCTCTATCACCGACTTTGGCTGGACACATATCGAACCCGGCATGCCCTACCCCCCTTGGCAGCACCCGACAGAATTCTCATTCACCAGCACGAAGGGTAGACTTCTGGACGAATATCAGCTTGTTTATATCACCCGCGGCCGAGGCACTTTTTGGTCGAGCATCACCGGTACTATTAAGATCAGTAAAGGCATGGCTTTCCTGATCTTCCCGGGTGTTCGCCATAAGTACAGCCCGGACCCGGAAACCGGTTGGAATGAACATTGGTTTGGCTTTAACGGGAATATGGCTCGTCGCATCATGGAGCACTACTTCGATCCAGCACATCCCATACTTCAGCTGGGTATTCAATCCGAGCTGTTCGGCCTATTTGAAAAGCTGCGCACGACTTCCCAATCTGGCACGGCTGGATTTCGCCGCATCATGGCCATCACCGCGCAAGAAATCATCACCCGTCTCCATGTTGCCAGCCAAGCCGACTCCGCCATCAATGACGACATCGAGTCAGCCTGCCTGCATATCGCGGAACATTTTAAGGAGCCCATTGATTTCGAGGCCTACGCCGAATCCATCGGCCAAAGCTACTCAAGCTTTCGCAGGCATTTTAAACACTACACCGGCCTGGCACCACACCAATACCAACTGGCGGCCAAGCTACGCAATGCCAAGCAGCTGCTGGATAACTCCAGTCTGAGTGTTAACGACATCGCACAGTCCTCCGGCTTCGAGAGCCCCTTTTATTTTTCCCGTTATTTTAAGACGGCCACCGGGCTCTCTCCTAGCAAGTATCGAAAGCGCGCAGAGCTATCCGCAGACGACTAGCCAAATGCTTGGGGCGACTGCCTTGAAAGACCAGCCGCTAGGGCCCGACTTCTCCAGATTCGGCGAAGGCTTTGGAACCCTTGGGAAACTCCACATTCAAATCGATATCAAAAGCCGCATCGTCCTCTGTCATCTGGGAAGTCATGCTCATATAGAATCCGAACGGTGATTTGTCTGCGCCTTTATGGCCTGGTGGATCCAACCTGACTGTAGCTGCATCCGATGGCTCGTTCATTATTATGGTTGGCCAACTCATTATAGTGATGTTTTTGTTATCTCTCCTAACACCACTAATGAAATCTTCCAGGGCCTGAGCTGACCACACCTCCCCATGCTGCAGCTTGTGGTCTTCTGGCGTGCTCAAAGAATCCAAACCGAGCTTCTGCACGACTTCCGGGGGCAGGGCATATTGCGTGGGGCACATTTTAATAGCCTTGCTACCGTCGGCCGATTGCACCAACTCCGGTCGAAGCATCGTATAGTGAAAGTTGCCATCAGCTGTCTGGTATCCGCCCGTGACCAGCACCTCGCCCTTGCCGACCTCTGCACTCAGCGTCGAGCTGAGAGTACCCTTGCGTGCTTCATTCTCTAAGCGCTCATCTTTTGCAGCCTGGATTGCCTGCTCTCTTAATTTGCTAACCTTGGGACGGGCTCTCGTTGATCGCGTCTGCTCATGGCCCGCAGCATCCACCACAGGATCCACCACAGGATTTGCCCCGGACAGCTTGACGAGTTCTTTCTTTTCTTTTTCCTGAAGGGCAACCTGACCAGATTTGCTATATATGATCGCCAGGGCGATTAAAATACATACAACAAACAGAATTTTTTCAGGGTAACGTTTTTTCATACCCCTCACCTAAACACCTAATAGAAACTCTTTCATGATCATCTTTTATATTGGCCAAGTCTGATGATTTTGTCCACCCCCCCGTTTGGGTAGATCTCTCTCAGCAAACTCTCAGTGGGGATACTGTCGAATATCAACCAGTACGATACTGGCACGATAATGGCGAAAAGAATAGCCCCGAACAAGGCCGCCAGAAGTCTGCTGACAAGGCTGTAAGTTTTTTTGATCATGGCGTTGGTTTCGCCTGGTTTATCTTGCCTGGTTTATCTTGCCTGGTTTTTTAAGGTGCCGACCCCGGAGCTGATGCCCCGTTAGCCTTCTCTCTTTGCTCCCGTCTCTTTGCTGAGACTATCTGACGCTCGAAGATCGCGTTGGTCTCCTCCATGCGGGCATCAAGTTCCTTCAATGCAGGGGCGATGATGCTGCTCACTTCCTCATCGAACATGGCGGCCTGCATGGCATCTCGCATTGTTTCCTCCATGGCCTTGCCGGCACTGAGCAGTTTCTCATAAATGCGTTCCTTCTCCTCCTCGGTGGGGGTCTCGAGTTTGTCCAGACGTGCTGCGATGGCTGCGATTTCGTCGGCGGTCCTGCCTAGCTTTTGCACCGCCTCCTGGGCACTGGCCTTGTCCTTGGCAGAAGCGATGGCCTCGCAGAAATGCTTGCGCTGGACGATGAGTTCATCAGTGAGGCTGTCCACCGTGTCTTGCTTGGCTTGCTTGACGGCGTCTCCAGCGGCAAAGGTGCTGGCACCGCCACCGGCAGTGTTTTTCTCCTGACATCCCACGCCGATAAGTAAAATGGCGCAGGCGGCTGCGAGCTTGATGATTGTTTTCATAAGTGATGGTTTGTTATTTGTTGGCGCTTTTTTTCAGCTCACCGGGATCATTAGCATCTTTTTCATGCTATGTGACAGACATCAGGACGCAATATCATTTTCACCAGCAGGCGGCTGAACCGAGTGCTTCAAGATGGTGCGCAATCTATTGGATCTCCATGGAGTCGCAGGGCAGCTAATTAGGTCATTACTCCTTGAGCTCCAGCACCGGCTCTCCCTTGAGATAGCCCAGCGAGGTGAGAAAGCGGTCCATGCGGATCAGGGCCTCTGCCATGTCATCACGGCTGACCCAGAGGTTGTACCAGCCATGTTTCTTGCCCTCATAGATATGCAGGTCGCAGCGGCGGCCGTTTTCCTTCATCAGCCGCTCATAGCGCTTGGCAGTGGCCACGGAAACGTAGACATCCTCGGTTCCCAGAGCCACGAAGGTGGGTGGTGCCTTGTCATCGATGTGATCAATGGGTGAAATTTCCCTCCAGTAGGGCTGCACCAGTTTGTGCTTGAAGCCATTCGGGCCATTGTCAAAAACGGGATTAAACAGCAGCAGTGCCTTGGGGATACAGCTCACCGAGGCATCCTCACCCTCTTCATCAAAGGCACTCACCAGAGCGGTCGCCGCAGCGATATGCCCTCCGGCTGACCCGCCACCGGCAACGATGCGCTCAGGATCAATGCCGAGCTCCGCGGCATGCGCCTTCACCCAGCGCATCGCGGATTTGCCGTCCTTGACGCATTCCTTCGGCGTGGTGCCGAAGCGGTTGATGGTGCGGTACTCCACCGAGATGGCCACCATGCCACGCAGTGCCACATAGCGGCTCTGAGGGTAATAATGATCCGGCCCGCCGCCGTGCCATCCGCCACCGTGGAAAAAGACGGCCGCGGGGCGCTTGTCGGTGGCCTGCCAAGCCTCAGGCAGAAACACCTGCAGCTTGAGCTGAACAGGTGCCCCGTCTTTGCCAGTGACGGTCTTGTATTCCAGCGTCTTGTCCGGCTTAAGCGGGAAGCTTTGCCAGCCGATCTGCTCCGGCGTCCACTTCTTCTGAATATCGGCAGCGTCACTCATCGTCTGAAAAGCAAGCGCGGCCATTAACAGGGTCAAGGCTCTTGAAATAGCTCCGCTCATCGTCCTTGTGTTTGCTACTTATCGCAGTGTACGGGGATTATTCTGGCTACTTCTGGATGATGTGCTTGGGCCGTGCTCCTTGGAAGGGAAACTGCTTCGAGGGCAGGTGGGCCTCACGGATCATTTCACGCAACTCGGCAACTTTCCCGGGGTGGGTCGCGGCGATGTTGTTCTTCTGGGCAAGGTCGTCTTTGAGGTTGTAGAGCTCGATGGGGTCGGCATCCGGGTTTGAGGTGGTCACCTTCTCCTGAATGGCCACCCAATCACCCGCGCGCACCCCACGTTTGTGCGGGCTGTTGAGCTCAAAATACAGATACTTGTGCTTCGCCTGTCCTGCTTCATTTCCTTTGAGCAAGGGAGCATAACTAATGCCATCAACCTTGGCAGGGGCATCCACACCGGCCAGTTCACAGGCGGCGGGCATCAGGTCCCAGTGGGCACTGAGGTGGGCACTGGTTCTACCCGGAGCAATCACACCCGGCCAGCGCGCTACGAAGGGCACGCGAATACCTCCCTCATACATGTTACGCTTGATACCGCGCAGCGGGCCACTGTCATTGAAGAACTCCGGCTTCGCTCCGCCTTCACGGTGGGCTCCGTTGTCACTGGTGAAAACCACCAGGGTGTTTTCCTCCAGACCGAGCTCCTTGAGCAAATCAAGGATGTCCCCGACATGGCGGTCTAAGAGGGTGATCATGCCCGCGTGACGTTTTTGAATCTCAGGCCATTTGTTGTTGGCATACATCTGGTAGGCGGGGTCGCTGTGCGGGATCTGCATCGCCGCATGCGGGATGACGTAGGCGAGATAGAGGAAGAAGGGATTCTCTTTGTTGCGGGTGATGAAGGACTTCGCCTCATTGGTGAGAAAATACTGGCTATGGCGCTCTACGGTGCCCCCCTCTCCTGGTTTTGCGGGTGGTCCCAGCTGCACCTTCTCATGGTTGCGCCAGACCCAGCCCGGGTAGTGGCTGTGCGCGTGGCGCTGGCAGTTGTAGCCGGCAAAGAAATCAAAACCCTGCTTGAGCGGGTCGCCCTCGCTGTGCGGGTAGCCCAGCCCCCACTTGCCGATTAGGGCGGTCTTATAGCCCGCCTCCTTCATCTTCTCTGCCACCGTGATGGTCTCATCCGGGATGGGGAGTTGTCCGGACTCGTTGTGCTGCCCCTTCATGATCTCGTAATTACCACGAATGAACGTACGGCCCACATGCTGCCCGGTCATCAGCGAGCAACGGGAAGGCGCACAGACGGCTGTGCCCGCGTAATAATCCGTCAAACGCAAGCCCTCCCTGGCCATCTGGTCAATGCGGGGTGTCTTGATCTTCTTCTGGCCGTAACAGCCCAACTGCCCGTAGCCCATGTCATCGCACATGATGAAGATGATGTTGGGTTTTTCCGGGTGTGCTTCCGCGGGTAATGGCGTCGCAGAGGCCCGCGCCCCTGGTGAGGATATCATCAAGACGGCCGCTAAAGTCGCGTATTTGCGGTAGTTTTTCATCATGGTTTTTTTATTTAATTTCGATTGAGTCAATGCACATGCCGCCCCGCCCAATGGTGGTAATGCGGATGCGGTTAGCCCCCGATTTGAGCTGTATTTTGACATCGAGTGTGCTCCAGTCCGTTCCATAACCTTTGGTGTTCTGGAAGAATAGTTCTTGTTTTTCATCATTTACACTGAGTTGCATCGAGCGGCCTTTGGTGTCAGGTCGTTTGCCACTGTAGCGGATGGATAGAGTTGCGGGGCCGGGGCTGCCGTCATTCTCCTGATACCATTCCACGTATGCTCCGGTATGACCACCAAAATTGAGATAGCCTTTGCCCTCAAAACCCTTGCCTTTGGTCGATATGACAGCCCGCTTGAACTTGGCCTCCTCAGCTTGGTCGCCTCCGTAGTTGATCGTATCAGCCGTTTCGTCTCCCCAATAAATCCCTTCCTTGGGGCCAAAGCCTTCCTCCATACTGAAGATCAATTTGCCACCATCAAAAACGTCTGCCTTTACGATGGTGCCGGGCTCTACGGAGAAGGGTTCGGTGTATTTTTTCGAGGGTTTGGAACCATCGGTGGAGTAGAGAATGTCGAACGCTCGTTGAGCAAATTGTCCGCGAATGGCTAGGCGTTTAACGTCGATGGATATCTGATCAGAGGTCATCAACTGTTTCTCTCCACAGATCGCCCCAATGATGACGGAGAGTGGCTCGCCTTTGCCAGCAGTTTGCAGAAAGGCACGTGTAAGCCCAAAGAAAGCGGTCCGCGAGCTTCTTCCATAATTGTTCTCGGTATTGACCGGGTTACCGCTCTCGAGGCTCAGAATGCGCGCCGGGCCTTCTACATGGTAGTGCATGCGGTTCTCGGCATAGGGGTTCATCACACCCTGCTTGTCTTGCTGGGTAACGGTGATAATCGGGCAGGTCTTGCCATGCACGGAGAGTGCCAGGCGGGCCGGAACTCCCGCGGTCCTGTGCGAGGCGCGGACCACCTCTTTGCCGCCCTTGTAGCCGACCGCCTCAATGGTGCCGGGCGTCCACGGCACCATCCAGTCACACTGCATCTCATCCCATTTCGTACCGGGCTTGTCCCAGCCCAGTGACTTGCCGTTGAGAAACAGCTCGACCTCATCGCAGTTGGAATAGACCCAGACGGGAATTTTGGTCCCCTCCTCCATCCTCGGGTGGGTCCAGTGCGGCAGGATATGGACCATCGGCTCGGTGGTCCACTGGCTCTGATAAAAGTAGAACAGGTCCTTGGGGAAAAGCGCGAGGTCGAGAGCCCCGCCCATGAAGGCGCGGAAGGGCCAGCCACCGTGGACATAGGAAGCCTCACCCAGATAGTCGATGCCGGTCCAGCGGTAGTGTCCGCTGTGCCAGGGCAGGTCACGCATCAGCTCCCAGTTCTGGCGGGCGGTGATGCGCACCGTGGCATTGTCATAGGAGGAGTTGAATATCTGCTTGCGATTCTTGCGATTCGCAGGAGCGGTCCAGTCATAGGTGAAGATCTCTTTTGACGTCAGGTCCGGGAGCGGGAAGACACCCCTCTTCATCCCATCACGGAGCCAGGTTTTACTGCGGTAGAATCCGCGCACCTGCCAAGTGTGCGGTGCCTCGGTAGAGACGAAGGGCTTGTTGATTTTTTTTGCGTGATGTTGGAAGAAGTGGCTGTATTCGCTATGGCCATTGACCCCTTCAATATCCATTTCCTCGGGGTTTGCGTGCCCGGAAGTGACCAGCCGGGTCGGGTCCAGTTCATGGCAAACCGCGACGATTTTCGGCGCGATGGGACCTCCGGTTTCATTACCCAGACACCAGCCGATCACGCAGGGATGATTGCGATCGCGCTTGAGCCAGGCCCGCAGGTCGCGCTCCCACCATTGTTTGAAGGCTTGTTTACCGTAATCCTCGGGTGCCTTCTTGTTCCAACCATCGAAGATCTCGTCCAGTACTAGAATGCCCATCTCATCACAGAGGTCATAAAAGATGGGTGTCTGCGGGTTGTGGGCGGTGCGGATCGAGTTGCAGCCCATCGCCTTGATCTGCTCAAGCTTCCAGCGCAGCAGCTCGTCCGGCCAGGCTGCTCCCACGGGACCGGCTTCGGAGTGGTCGGCGACGCCTTTTAATTTTACCACCCGGCCATTGAGCCAGAAGCCGGTGTCTTTTTTCCATTGGATGTCACGTATGCCGAAGCGGGTAGTGACCTCGTCAGCATGCTCATGATTGGTTGCCTTCACCCGCGAGACGACCTGATAGAGGTGGGGGCTAGTTGTATCCCAGCGTTTCGGCCTGGGCACGATGAGGGTCTGCTTCACAGTCGTGCCGGTCTTTGCTTGAGCCGTCACCTCTGCGACCACCTTGCCATCCGGATCGAGGATCTCGGTAACAAGTGTCGCATCTGGCGCGGATGGGAGCGTGCTGCTTAATTCAGTCTCCACGACCACCTTCGCTGCGGCATCGGTGATCTCCGCTGTCCTGACACAGACCCCATCCCTCGGGATATAGACCGCGTCCGTTACAAGCAGCTTCACATGCCCGTAGATTCCGCATCCGTGGTACCAGCGTGCTGATGGCTCCCGGCTGTTGTCCACCCGCACGGCGATCACATTCTCACCCGGCTTGAGATGCTTGCTGATCTCATACTCAAAACTGATATAACCATAGGGCCGCTTGCCAAGATACTGCCCGTTGATCCAGACTTCGCTGTTCATGTAGACGGCATCAAAGGCAATGATTACCCGCTTGCCGGCCCAGCGCTCAGGGAATTTGAAGGACTTCCGGTACCAACCGATGCCACCGGGCTTGTATCCCCCCTGCCCGCCTTGAGCTGCATCCTCGGCGTAGTCCGCCTCAAAGGCCCAGTCATGCGGCACCTTCAACATCCGCCAACTTACATCCCGGTGCCCAACACTTTCAGCCCCCGCCGGGTCACCGAGCGTGAAGCGCCAGCCCGCATCAAAGTCAATCACCTCACGCGCTGATACTGAGCTGGCCGCCAGAAGAACAGCAAGTGTCACCGTTCCAATTTTAATTCGATTCATCTCTCTTGTTGGTTCGTTTATGTTGAACCCTTTGGAAACTGAGACGAGTGGGGTGGATTTCCTTTGGTGGCATTATTGGTGATTTGAAATTCCAGACGCCATTGCTTCGGGTCCGATCTCAAAACTAAGGTTTCACCCACAGTATATGATGTTCCCTCCCCCTGATGGATCAATCCATGAGATCGACCCACTCACCCTATTTACCAAGCAGACAAAACAATAGGGTTTACAGAATTGGTGCCGATAATATTTTATTTTTGACGAGTATTCACCGCCTGGTTATCAGGTTAGAATTTAACGATGCCTGGCAGGAGCAAAAGAGCCATTTCTTACTTGCGACGGCGGAAAGCCAAAGCTAGCCCACCGAGGGCGATTAGCGCGGTTGAGCTTGGCTCTGGGACGGCGTAGGCTTCGAGCACGAGGTCGGTGCCGCTGAGCGCGATCGCCCAGTCCCAGCTTGGAGCGTTGCTAAATCCACTGGCGTCGAGGGTGAAGAGGTTGGCATCAAAAGTACCATTGAGACTATCGAAGCTGGCAATAATGAAGCTGTAATCAACAATTCCGTCTCCTTTGCTCCAGCTCTCAAAGCCAGCCGCGTCACCGATGCTGTTGGCCAGTGAGAGGGAGTCAATATCGATGGTGAAGCCGCCAGCGCTGAGGTTTGCCAGATCGAGGGTGCCGGTGATGTCGAGCCAGTCCCAGCCATTTGTGCCTCCTCCGGTGAGGCCTTTGGAGCCGTCAGAATCATTGATCTCCCAAAGGTAAGATCCTCCGTCACGCCAAGTCTGGCTACCGGTGGTCGCGGTTCCTGGTGAGTTGCCGGGGCTGATCACACCATCAAGACCGATGGTCATGGCGTGGCCGCTGATGTCCACGCCATCGGCGATTTTCAGCGTGCCCCCCACAACCGAGTAGAGCCCACTACTACTGCCGTGGGTATACCCCGTGGCGAGGGAGAGCGTACCCTCGGTGACAGCGGTTTTGCCATTGTAGGTATTTGCCCCGGAGAGTACTAAAGTGCCTGATCCCACTTTTTTAAGGCCGGCACCACTCGCGGTACCCGCCGGAGTGATGTTGCCGCTGTAGGTCAATATATCATCCGCACCCACATTGAACTCAACCCTCCCAAAAGTCGCGTGTCGGTGAAACATTTCACCGCTGAATTCACCGGTTCGTGCTCCATCGAGATCTAGCTTGATCGTGCGTACTCCATCGCTCCAGTTATTCATCGCTATGTCGTTGCTGATGTTTAGCCCATCCACACCCAGCTCGAGGATTCCGCCGCGCTCAAAAACAAATTCGCCCGCTCCAAGAGCATTGTTGTGCCGCACGTTGACCGTATTTGTCGTGGAATCGACCTCGGCAATGGACGTTCCGCCGGAGTGCGTGCTTCCACCAGTAAGGGTCAGCGTGCCAGTACCTGTCTTTTTAAGAGTCAGGGCGCCAAGGGTATTTGTGAGTGACCCATCAAATGTGAAGCTGCCATTGTTGTGGCCTACAGTCAGGGTGCTATTACCAGCACTGGTGTCAATCGTGCCTGAGCCTGTCAGGCGGTTGATGGTTTCCGAGCTGCCATTGAGGTCCAGCGTGCCGTTGGTATCCACAAAGACATCCCGGAAATCTCCGATAGCGCTGCCTCCGGAGAGCTTCAAAACACCAGCGCTGACGGTAGTGGTGCCTCTGTAAGTGTTCGTACCTGAAAGCACCAACGTGCCGGCGCCTTCCTTGGTCAAACCAGAGCCATCGGCAGCGGTGGTGACGACGTTACCGCTGAAGGTCAATGTGTCATCCGTTCCTACGTAGGCGACGAATGAACCGGGCGTGTATTCGTGAAGGGTGATTTTATCGGTAAGTACACCAGTAGCGCTGCCTGCAAGATCGAGCCGTATGGTGCGGTCGGAGGTATCAGAGCGATTCGCGATAAAAATCTTATTTCCAACAGTCAGACCGTCCACCCCGAGATCCAAGGTTCCACCAGCCTCAAAATTGAGCTGACCGGTTCCCAGTGACGTATCGTTCTCAATCGAAATCGTTCCCGCAGCAGATCCGTTGGTGATGCCAAAATTGAAGCCGGAATTGGTATTATCACCTCTCAGGATCAACGTGCCGGTGCCGGTCTTCGTGATTTTATTCAGCCTGATTTGCTCATCAGCGATCAGCGTGCCCCCTGCGATCACGTTCCAGCTCTGATTGACGGCGGCCTCGACGTCAACGTTGAGGGTGATGGTGGAAGCAGTCTGCACATCGATGCCGCCTCCCTTAATGTTGAGGTGGTGGTCGGGCCCATCGTTAGCCAGGCCGTCGTCACCTCGCGGGTTGATCTGAAAGTCGCTTGTGATGTTGCTGCTGAACTCGATCGAGTTCGCGTCTCTCTGGCCATTTCCGGTGACAGCATTGTTCAAGCCAGCGAAGCCCGTGTTGCCACTGAAGGGATTGTCGTAAAAAATCGCATCGTCATTAGCGTCCGGAGATCCGGCAATGTCCCAGTTGGTGCTGTCACCCCAGGCGTTGTTGCCGTCTCCTGTCCAGACATAGGTCGCCGCATAAGAAACGCTGGAACAAAGAAAACCTGCGGACAGGAAGATCGCAGGAAAAATACGCCCAAAGGGCTTGTTGTGTGGGGTTTTCATGATGTTGTTTTGGGTTGAAGGTCTGATTTACTTGGAAAATATCCAACTTCATCAAATATATTCCATCCACCATGAAGAGTATTACGCTTTCCTCAAAAATAATGAAAAAAATGGGATCTCAAGGGCCCTAAGTCTCCGGGGTCGGCAGCAACTCTTCCTGGGCAGGAGGAGTGTTGGTTTGCTTGAGACGTAAAATTTGAGAGGGGGTGAGGGCGGTATCGAAGACGTAGAGTTCATCGATACTGCCATGAAAGGTTTTAAATAACTGGTCCCCCGGGTGCAGATACTTACCGATGACGGCAGGGATAGACTTCTCGGTGTCTGTCTCGGTGTCAATGGCTTGCTGGCGGTAGGCGGAGACCCCCTCAAACCTGCCATCAACATAGTGACGGATGTGGGTGGCGGCGTCTGCATGCTCACCACCCGTGAAGACGGAAACAACATGGTGCCAGCGACCATCGCGGAGATCTGTCGAGCCAATGGTGTGACCGGAGCCAAAGTCGGTGCGGACAGCCCCCTTGACTCCCGTGCCACGAACGGGAAATCTGGCGGTATTCCAGCCGATCTCCCATTTTTGAGGAGAGTGGTGGGGGTCTGAATAACCCCAGCCGATGATCGAGTAGGCCTGGCTGTTCCGTGCGCTCGGAGGGATGCGCACCCAAAACGCAATGGTGCGGGCCTTTGCTCCCGCGATTCCGGGGAAATTCGTTTTGAGCCAAGTTCCATCACCATTGAGGTGTAACGCATCACCAAAGGCTCCCTTGGTTGTATTCCGGCTCTGATTTTCCTGAGGCGTGACCACTTGAGCCAAGCAAGAATCGGCGCCCTTCAGGGTTCCTTGCGCAGCAAAGGAATTTGTCTCATCGACCGCATCAAAACTCCAGTGAACAAAGCCGAAATCCTGGCCAGCTGATTGAGCTGTGGGAGCAAATTCGATCTCACGTGGGTATGATTCCGGACGGAATGGTGCAGGAGAGAGCTTGGAGGAAGAACCCGATGTATTTAACTGAATGGATGATTTATCACCAATCAACTGACTTTGCTGATGGTCATCGCCGTAGTGGACGATGACCTCCCCTTCAAGGACATGGACTTCCTCATGTTGGTCTTTTTCAACGGAAACACCAAAGCGTGTGCTGAGGTCGACAATTCGTCCCGCCGGGGTGTCGAGAGTGAATCCAATGGCAGGTTCGGGAACATCCACGGAGACAGTACCATCAATCAAGCGGGCGTGATTGCTGTTGATGAGCTCCACACAGGCGGGGGCCACCGCAGTGATTTTCGCCCCTGAGTCCAGGGTGATGGTAGCGGCACCATGGGTGATTCTCCATTCGCCCGGCTTAAACCAGAATCCGGATGAAAGCGTCTGCTGAGAGCCCCCGAATAGCCAATTAGCTTCCTTTTCAGATGTGAGTCGAGCCACGGTGCGCACCGGAAGATTGGCGGGAATACTATGAGCTGTTTTGTTGCCAGCTTGAGGTTCGGAAGTGCCAAATTGGGTGCGGATGATGGAGCCGGCAATCAGAACCAGTATCAACAAGGCGGCAACAGCCATCCACTTTTTGATCGCTGGCTGGCGTTGATGCATTTCGACAGTTGGTAGCCCGGACAGAGAGTTTTTCATTTCCCAACGGAGTCGCCCGTCGATCAGGCCCTGAGTGCAGAAAATGTCACGGTTCTCAGAGCTTTCACTGAGCAGTTTTTGCAACTCTTTCTCCCCAGAGGGGGTGAGCTTTCCTGTGAGGTGTTGTTCGATCAGGTGGTGAAGGCGCGTGTTCATGATGATTTTGTGGCCATCGATTTTTCAATACAGTCCCGGAGAAGGTTGCGCAAGCGGTGGAAAAGCTGCTGGAGGCTTCCCTCTGTTCTCTTGTTGATCTTGCTGAGTTCACGGAGAGTGTATCCCTCGCGGTAGCGTTTTTCCATCAGTTGGCGTTGATGGTCCGTAAGTTTATTGAGGCAGCGACGCAGATGATCTTGGGCGGGGGCCTGGCTTGCAGGGGCCTGCATCATATTTTCCATGAGCTCTTCGCAGAGATCCGAGTCGGCGAGGAGCCACTGGTGGCGTTTTTTATCGCGCAGATGAGACAGCACCTTAAAGCGCGCTATGCTGAAAGCAAAGGCTCTGAAATTAGAGCCTTTCTCAAAGTTCGCCTCTTTGGCACATAGGGTGATGTTGGTCTCCTGAAGGATGTCATCGATAGATGAGTCTCCAGGAACGAGTGTCTGGATGAAGGCGTAGAGTGACGACTGGTGGTTGATAACCAGTTGGATATACTCAGGACTTATTGAGGGGCGGGGCTCCTCATTTCCCAACTCGCTCTCATTATGCGTAGTCACAGGTTAGTTCTATTTCACCACAAATAGATTCCTAAGCGAGAGATAAGTATTACACAAAAAATAACAAAAAGATAGCACGGGCGAATACGAACTTCTCAGGGTGGATTAATGGTCTCCTATGTGCCAAAAGCTTACCATTTTGATCATCATTTTCTCTTTAAGGTTGTTTGAGCCCGAGTTTCTTGATCGCTGCGAACCAGCGGTCCGCCATCAGGTCATACTCCTCGTTGAAGGGGTGGTTGTAGTTGTTGGAGTGCTTTCCCGCAGCCACGGGAGAATCGTAGTTGTTGATGTCGGTCAGGAACAGGGAATACATGTCAACCGTGCTCACCTTGTGCCCCTTCTTGGTAAACTCGGGAACGAGGGTGTCGCGGATGAAGATGTTATAGTCATAGAGCAGCTTGTTCTTGTCTACCTGCCCGTTTGAGTAGGGGGTGATCTGGGCCACGATCAGATGCGCCTCCGGTTTGTCGGTGACGATGGCCTCCACCAGCCCGCGGATTCTGGCCGGGCTATCTTTGCTAATGCCGTTAATACCGATCAGCAGCAGAATGAGGTCCGGGTCATTTTTGGATACCCAGCCCTTGAGAGCGCCGATGGGTGCTCCCCCTCCCCCCTGATGATGGTCAGCCTCAAGATCACGCAGATCAAATTTCGGTTTGTAGGTGCCGCCATGCGTAGGGTCTCCGCTTGTCTTGTCCCACGGCTGTTGTGAATCCCCGACAAAGGTGAAGTGATAGCCGGCACCCTTAAGCAGCTTGTAGAGCCGGCTGCGGTAACCAAACTTGAACGGCTCTTTCCAGTGTGGGTTGTCGGTGTAGCCGACGGTGATCGAGTCCCCCAGGCACATGATGCGCAGGGGTTCTTTTTGGGCTGCCCCCGCCGGAACTCCGCTGGCCAACAAAATGGCAAGGAGGAGAGTAAATTTAATGTTCTTCATCATAATGATCATGTTCAAGATCGAGTATACGCGTTGAACAGGCGTATCTTAATACACTAAATGATCATTCTTTTGCACAATATGATTACCTCTACCTGCTCACCGCGAGTTCTGTAAACAGCGTTTCGGCGTTCTGAGTGGCAAAGCCGATATAGCCAACAT
>Ga0209037_1000273_pt1 | contig 15785 bp, 17 predicted proteins | sample SaaInl25SG_5_DNA_FD_188225 | JGI IMG/M metagenome (GOLD analysis project Ga0209037, IMG submission 188225) | Marine microbial communities from expanding oxygen minimum zones in the Saanich Inlet - ESP_125SG_5_DNA (SPAdes) (version 2) | ecosystem: Environmental > Aquatic > Marine > Intertidal...
GAGGCAACCTCTCTCACTTTCGTACCTGGGCGATCAAGGGTTGCGTCAGCCAACAAAGCCAGTTGTTTGGCTTCGACCTGTTTTATTTTTTCATCAGGCCCCGTCCAGCCGGCGCGGTCCCGAAGGTCAATTAGGTCGAGCGATGCTTGCAGTGCGTTTTCTGCGTGCAGTTCTTCGGTGAGTTGTTCGAATGTGCGCGCTTGTTGCTCGCAAGCAAACACGACTTGGTCGCGTTGTGTCAGTGCTGCGACTGCGACGTCCATATCCTGACCGCAGAGTTGGTCAGTCGTAATGACGTCATCAAACCCTCCAGCTTTAAATGCTTCGGAGTTGTATTTGATGCTGTGATCGCAGCTGCAAAGAACCAGCGTTTTATCTGTTTTCATATGAGAGACTATTTTTTTCATCTGATATCACCATAGACTATCCTTAGTGAGGGCGAAATTCCTAATAAAGAAGACCCTAAGGTGAAAAATCTGTGAGCGAATCAGACCAGCCGATTGATCAATCTGACTTATTTGCGGCCCGCATGATTTCCATGCCGATGGGAATCGTCGTGAGTCGGTCCCCCGGTGTCACTCGCTGGGCAACGGAGATCTGGAGGCCATCGGGCTTGATCCCCGGTGCTGAGATAGCGCATTGGGCTGAGCTGCGAACTGAGGGTGACACCACCTTATTCCACGCGCGGACCTTGTCATTAGACTTGTATCGCTCCGATGTCGAAGCCTATCGAGTCGCCTTGTCGATGGATATTCCGTCAGCCTTTGTCATTATGGATGAGGATGAGTCAGGGGAAAGCCCCGGAGGATGGGGTGTGTCTGACGTGACTCTGTCGCCTTACGAGGCACAAGATTTGTTGGATAGCGGCTTCAGCTTGGTTGAGCCCGTGCCCATTCCTCCAGTAGTAATCAGTTGGGCGCAACAATTCGTCGACCATCATTTTGTGGAGGAGCCGTTTAAGAAGCGAAAACGTGACCGCTTAAATGTGGATCAAGTCGACGAAGGGATTGGTGATCCTCGTGTCAGTCAAGGCAGCGATGTGTATTTATCGCCTGCATCGTTACGGAGGAGGAAAAAGCATTGAGCGAAGACAAAGGGTTCTTATCTCGTTGGTCGGACAGGAAGTTGAGCGCAGAACAGGATGAGCCAGAGTCATCGAGAGCTGGTATGGAGCAAGCCGAAGAGCCGGCTGACGAATTTGAGGGCAAGTCTGATGATGAGATTTTAAGCATTCTTGAACTACCAGACCCAGAGACGTTAACGCTTGGTGACACGGTCGAAAAGTTCATGAGTGGACGTGTGCCAGAGCGGATTCGCGCACGTGCGCTTCGTGCTTTTTGGAAAACAAACCCGGTGCTTGCCAATCTTGACGGATTGGATGAGTACTGGGACGACTACACAGATGCCGCGATGATCATCGAGAATATGGAGACCATCTACCAGGTAGGTAAAGGCTACGCGACACAAGCACTTGATGCGCTCGAATCCCTGGCCGAAGATGAGAGTCAGGCCCAGGAAGCAGAATCGATAACGGCAGTTGATCAAAGTATCTCTAACCGGAAACAGCTTGAGGCACCCCTCGCTGAAAATTCAATGTTCATTACTGAGCCTGCTGCAGATTCTGAGGATTTAAAGACACCGCTTGATCAGGACGAAGAACCGGTCGACACGGTTTTACCCAAGCCTCAGCGCATGGCGTTTCGTTAACAATGTTGTCAAACCAAAAAAAAGGGGTATATTCACCTAATACGGATAAGAATCGCCTAGGACAGGCCGCTCGACAAGAAGGCTGAGTGAAAATAACAATGACCGTTGATGCAACAGTTGAAATGAGTACACCTCCCGTTGCGCCTGAGGATCAGGTGAGAGCGTCTTTATATTCCCTCATTGGGAATTTGTTACTTCAAGTCCCTGACGAAACAACTCTCTCGCAGTTAGCCGCCCTGAAAGGTGGCGAAGGAGACGTTGGATCAGCCGTTGATACAATTTCCCAGATCGCGAAATCAATGAACCCTGCGTCGGCCGAACGTGAGTTTAATGTTCTCTTTATCGGTGTGGGTCGCGGTGAAGTTTTGCCTTATGCCAGCTACTACCTCACTGGATTTTTGCATGAAAAGCCGTTGGCGGATTTGCGCGCCAAGATGCGTGGGCTTGGGATGCAACGCAAGCAAGGGGTTTCCGAGCCAGAAGATCATTTAGGTGCGTTGTGCGAAATGATGGCGGGAATGATTACGGGTGCTTTCGGGCACCCAATGCCTCTGCAGGTCCAAAAAGAATTCTTCAATGCGCACATTGCCCCTTGGGCATCGCATTGTTTCAGCGATCTCGAAAAAGCGGAAAATGCACTGCTTTATGCTCCTGTCGGCTCCCTAGGCCGACTATTTGTGGAGATTGAGCAGGAATCTTTCCGTATCGAGTAGGCCGCAAGGCAAAAAGTGTGAAAGCACAACAAGGAGATGTTCATGAGTGAACAGAAAACAACACAGGCAGGGCGCCGTGGCTTTTTGAAACTTGTAACAACTGGTGTACCGGTTGCAGCGGTTGCTGCAACAGTGGGAACGCCGGTGTTCGCAAGTTCAGAAGTTGAGATTCGTCAGACTAGTGGTCTTCGAAAGAATGACCATTACAAGAAGTATCTCGGAACAACACGGTTCTAATAATAACGAATAACCTCAGGTTGCAATTGGCCCTGATGAGTTATTCACCAAAATCCTGAGGAGGATTTTCATGTTAAGGAAAAAGGCGAGTGGGGTAGCAGTAGGCTCCCAAGTGTCGTCCTTACTGAAAAACGTAGCCTCTCACAAGATGGATCGACGGACATTTTTGCGTTCGACTGGTTTGGCTGTGGGTGGTTTGGCTGCGTTTTCAATGACGCCACGTTCGGTTGAAGCGGCAGCTTCAGCCTCGAGTGATGCGAAAACTGAAATTAAGAAAAGCGTTTGTACGCATTGTTCTGTGGGCTGTACGGTCCAAGCAGAGGTGCGAGATGGCGTTTGGGTTGGACAGGAGCCCGGTTGGGATTCTCCATTTAACCTCGGCTCACATTGTGCGAAAGGTTCAGCGGTCCGCGAATTAGGTCATGGTGAGCGCCGTCTGAAGTATCCAATGAAGTTGGTTAATGGTACCTACACTCGGGTTTCCTGGGAGCAGGCGATCAACGAGATTGGTGACCAGATGCTCAAGATTCGTGACGAGAGCGGTCCAGACAGTGTGTATTGGTTGGGTTCTGCGAAGACAAATAATGAGCAGTCTTATTTGTATCGTAAGTTCGCTGCTTATTGGGGAACGAACAACGTTGACCACCAAGCGCGTATCTGTCACTCAACCACTGTAGCTGGTGTTGCGAATACCTGGGGCTACGGTGCGATGACTAACTCGTACAACGATATCCATAATTCAAAAGCGATTTTCTTAATTGGTGGTAACCCAGCAGAGGCGCATCCTGTGTCTTTGATGCACATCATGAAGGCGAAAGAGCAGAACAATGCTCCTGTCATCGTTTGCGATCCACGGTTTACTCGGACCGCTGCTCATGCGGATGAGTATGTGCGTTTCCGCCCAGGCACTGATGTTGCTCTGATTTGGGGCATTCTGTGGCACATTTTTGAAAATGGCTGGGAAGACAAAGAGTTCATTCGTACTCGCGTTTGGGGCATGGATGACATCAAAACTGAAGTTGCCAAGTGGACTCCGGACGAAGTGGAGCGTGTGACTGGAACTCCAGGGTCACAACTTGAGCGAGTCGCCAGAACGATGGCGAATAACCGTCCAGGTACTGTGATTTGGTGTATGGGTGGGACGCAGCACACGAACGGGAACAACAATACGCGTGCGTATTGTATCCTGCAGTTGGCGCTCGGTAACATGGGTACGTCTGGCGGTGGTACCAATATCTTCCGCGGACACTGTAATGTCCAGGGTGCAACTGACTTGGGCGTTCTTGCGAACACCCTGCCAGGTTACTATGGCTTGAAACCCGGTTCTTGGGCTCATTGGGCTCGTGTCTGGGATGAGGACCTCGATTGGTTGAAAGGTCGGTTTGCGACAATGACAACCAAAGATGGCAAGCCCAAGGCGATGATGAACGAGACAGGTATCCCTGTATCTCGTTGGATTGACGGGATTTTGGAAGCGAAAGAAAACCTCGGGCAGCCAAATAACACTCGGGCTATGGTTCTTTGGGGGCATGCTCCAAACTCGCAAACACGTCAGCTCGATATGAAGACAGCGATGGAGAAATTGGATCTCTTAGTTGTGGTTGATCCACATCCAACAGTGTCTGCAGTTCTTCATGATCGTCAAGACGGAGTGTATCTCCTTCCAACGACGACGCAGTTTGAGACTTATGGATCAGTGACCGCTTCGAACCGTTCAATTCAGTGGCGTGAAAAAGTGATTGATCCACTGTTTGAGTCAAAGCCTGATCACGTGATTATGAAGTTATTCGCAGATAAGTTTGGGTTCTCAGACCGTCTGTTCCGTAACATCAAGGTCAATGGCGATGAGCCTTTGATTGAAGATATCACGCGTGAGTTCAATAGCGGTATGTGGACTATTGGCTACACAGGCCAATCGCCAGAGCGTATCCGAGCACACATGGCTAACCAACACACCTTCGACAAAACCACATTGCAAGCAATTGGTGGTCCATGTGATGGTGACTACTATGGTATGCCGTGGCCGGCTTGGGGCACCGCAGAGATGAAGCATCCAGGAACGCCAAACCTCTATGATATGTCGAAGCCCGTTTCGAAAGGTGGTTTGACATTCCGTGCACGTTTCGGTGTTGAAAGAGATGGTGAAAACCTGCTTGCCGAAGGCGTTTACTCTCAAGGCTCTGAGATCAAAGATGGCTATCCGGAATTCACCATGCAAATGCTGATGGATTTGGGCTGGGATAAAGATTTGACCGCCGACGAGCGTGCAGCAATTGAAAAAGTCGCTGGTGCGAAGACAAACTGGAAGACTGACCTTTCAGGTGGTATCCAACGGGTTGCAATCAAGCACGAGTGCGCACCATTTGGTAATGCGAAAGCACGTACAGTGGTTTGGAACTTCCCAGATCCAGTTCCGTTGCATCGTGAGCCGCTTTATACCAACCGTCGCGATCTCGTGAAGGATTATCCAACCTACAAAGACCGTTTTGCTTTCCGACTACCTACATTGTATGAGTCGATTCAGAAAAACGACTTCTCGAAGGATTTTCCGATCATCCTGACGTCAGGTCGACTTGTTGAATACGAAGGTGGTGGTGACGAAACTCGGTCGAATCCATGGCTTGCTGAACTTCAGCAGGAAATGTTCGTCGAAGTGAATCCCCGTGATGCCAATAACCTTGGTATTCGTGACGGCGATATGGTCTGGGTCGAAGGACCGGAGGGCGGTAAAGTCAAAGTTCAAACCATGGTGACAGAGCGTGTGGGTGTGGGTGTGGCATTTATGCCGTTCCACTTCGGCGGAATGTTGCAAGGTGAAGACTTGCGGGCCAAGTACCCAGACGGAGCTGATCCGTATGTGCTTGGGGAATCTGCTAACACAGTAGGGACATATGGTTATGACTCGGTGACCCAAATGCAGGAAACCAAGTGTACGTTATGTCGGATCATGCCAGCGTAAGGAGGATAGAAAATGTCATTAGGTGGAAAGGCGAGAGCCAAGTTCCTATGTGACGCCGAGCGCTGCATTGAATGCAACGCTTGTGTAACAGCATGTAAGAACGAAAACGAAGTGCCTTGGGGTATTAACCGTCGTCGTGTGGTTACCATTAATGATGGTAAGCCCGGTGAGCGGTCGATCTCTGTGGCTTGTATGCACTGCTCAGATGCGCCTTGTATGGCGGTCTGTCCGGTCGACTGTTTTTACCAAACAGATGACGGGATCGTGTTGCACTCAAAAGACCTGTGTATCGGTTGTGGATATTGTTTCTATGCATGTCCATTCGGTGCGCCGCAGTTCCCACAAGCGGGTAACTTTGGGTCACGAGGCAAGATGGATAAGTGCACTTTCTGTGCCGGTGGTCCTGAAGAGGACAACTCGCAGGCAGAATTCCAGAAGTACGGAAGTAACCGGATTGCTGAAGGAAAACTGCCAGCGTGTGCTGAACAGTGCGCGACCAAGGCTCTCTTGGCCGGTGACGGTGATGACGTGGCAGCGATTTATCGCGAACGCGTTGTCACTCGTGGCTTCGGTTCAGGAGCCTGGGGCTGGGGAACTGCCTACGAGAAAAAAGGCGGCTAACAGCCTAACGGACAGGCGGGGTTCGCCCCGCCTTTCTGTTTTATCAACCTAACAACGATTCCTGAGGTCGTCATGAATTTGAAAATAATAGGTGCAGGCTTGATCGCACTTTTGACGTTTGCAGTGACTCCTGCCTACTCTGAAGACGAGAAGCAACGTGCATCGACAGGCGGAGCGCAAACACTTGATGATATTCTTGCGCGCCAAAAAGGATTAGAAGTCGACGAGTCATTTCGTCGTGACAATTTAGGAAGCTCTGACAATGCGCAGCCTGCTAGTAACAGCTTGGGCACGCTCGGAGGATTCTCAAGCTCTGATATCTACCGTGGCATTCGCTACGCTGAGTCCGATATCAAAGTCTCGAACAACAGCCATGCGTCAGAAATTTTAGTACAAGATGGCGGCATGTCTTGGCTTCTCACTCGAGAGGGTAATGTGCGCGCGTTCGCTGGTTATGGAATCGGCGGGATTATCATCGCTTTAGCAGCGTTTTATTTTACCCGTGGGCGGATGACCATTGAGGGTGGTCCTTCTGGTCAGACCATTGAGCGGTTTAAATCTTTTGAGCGATTTGGTCATTGGTGCCTGGCTGGCTCATTCATCATGCTGGCATGCACGGGGCTTCTGTTGCTCTTTGGGCGGTCGGTCATCATTCCAATCTTTGGACATGAGGCGAATGCTGCAATTGCAAATTTTTCGATCTGGGTCCACAACAATATCGCTTGGGTGTTTATGGCCTCGTTGGTTGCCATCTTTGTCATGTGGGTCGCACACAATATCCCGAGCAAGCTTGATCTCGTTTGGTTTGCGAAAGGGGGCGGAATCATCGGCAATGGCCATCCGTCTGCAAGGAAATTCAACGGTGGCCAGAAACTCATTTTTTGGATGACAATCGTGCTCGGTACGTCTGTCTCAATGTCGGGATTGTCGTTGCTATTCCCATTCGAGATGCCGATGTTCGCCAAGACGTTCGCTATGATCAATACAGTACTGCCAGCGATGGGACTACCTACGGAGCTTCTGCCTCATGAGGAGATGCAACTAGCCCATCTTTGGCATGCGATTGTTGCGACAACAATGATCATTGCGATTGTTGCCCATATTTATATTGGTAGTGTTGGGATGGAAGGTGCATTCGACGCGATGGGTGATGGCCAAGTTGATCTTGAGTGGGCACGACAGCACCACGATCTGTGGGTTGAAGAGGAGCAAGCGAAAGGCGCGCCAATTGGTCAAGCAGGGGATGTGCGATGAAAACAATGCTGGCAGCATTCGCGTTCACAATAGCAGCCTCTTTCGGTGCATATTTCGTTTTGAGCGAAATGGGATTCTCATCCGAAGAAGTCCAATCAGCACCGTCAGTTCGGCTTGACTGACCGAGACCATGTGGAATTGGAGATCGACGTGGTCGGTCTCCGGTGTCCGCTACCAGTACTGAAGTTAAAAAAACGGATTGAGCCTTTGCCGCCAGGCTCTCTAGTCCGATTGATCACGAGCGACCCGACGACCCTCAAAGATGTGCCCTCCTACTGCACCTTGGTCGGTCATGAGCTTGTCTCGCTGCAATCAGACAACCCGCCTTTCGAATTTTTTATCAGGATGGCTGGCAGAACCTAGGGATGACAGAGGCTGAGCCTGGAGATCAGTATGCGTTTTGTTATTCTGCTTATTACAGTTGTGTCAGCATCGTTGAATGTGTCCTTTGCGTTCGATCGCTACACGGCACATGGCGGTCCAATCAAAGGCCTCGCGTACTCCTCAAAACTGGACCTGTTAGTCAGCACCAGCTTTGACTATACCGCGGTCGTCTGGGACTCGACGACTATGCAGGAGTTGAAGCAACTCATTGGTCATAACGCGGCGGTGAATACCGCTGCGTTCTCTCCTGACGGTCAGTGGCTCGCAACTGCGGGCGACGATAACCAAGTACTCCTCTGGTCAGTCAGTGAGATCAAAGATTCCACTGCCTCGCCGAAACCGGTCCCTTTGATCGGTCATACAGCGAAAGTGATCCATCTCACATTCAATGCCGACAGTACTCGGTTGGCATCTTCCAGTTGGGATCGGCGTGTTGGGCTTTGGGACGTTCCGAATCGGCAGTCAATTCGTTTTTTTCAAGGTCATCAAGGGCCTGTAAATGCCGCTGAATTCCATCCGACCCAACCACGCCTCTATTCCGCTGGTGGAGATGGGCATATACGGCTGTGGAATTTAGACACCGGAGAGTACGTTCGCAGCATTATTAGAAATGGATTCGGGGTCAACGTTATGGCTTTGAGCCCCGAATTAAATGTACTTGCATATGGTGGTTCCAACGGTGTGATGAAGAGCGTCAGCCTCGACGAGTCGGGTCCTGCAATCGATCTTTGGGTAGGTGGACCACCGGTTCTCGCCATAGCGATCGAGCCGCAATCAGAAAAAATGGCGTTTGGTACAGCCGAAGGTCGAGTCGTCATCGCTGATGCGTTGGTTGGTGAAATCCAGCATGACTTTTACGCGGTTAAAGGACCGATTTGGGCGATGCAATTAGGAGAGAATGCAGAATCCCTTTACTTCGCTGGCTTGGACGATTGGATCACGAAAATCAACTTGGGTGACTTCATCGTGCCCCATCCGCTCGCTGATAGAGATCGCCGGTTCCATCCGGATGAACCGATTGATAATGGACAAAAGCAGTTCGCGCGAAAATGTAGTGTCTGTCATACCTTAACGCCCTCCAGCAAGCGGCGCGCGGGTCCGACGTTATACGGCGTCTTTGGACGAAAAGTTGGTGCTGTTGAAGACTACCCATACTCTCAAGAGTTGCTAGATATGGAACTCGTTTGGGATGAAGACACCATCGACTTACTCTTTAAAGACGGTCCGGATGTTGTGACTCCAGGCTCAAAAATGCCTGTCCAACGGATTAAAGGAGAACAGGATCGAGCCGACCTCATTAGTTATCTCAAGCGAGCGACCGAGCCTCAGTGAAACCACTGGTCGCTGCATTATTGTTCCTGGTCGCCATTGCTGCTCACTCAGATCACGGGCCTCGGACCTGGGAGAAGGCTCATGCATCGGTCGTTTCGGTCTCGCCGACGTGGCCCGGTTATGAAAACCCAGGCTTTGGAGCGCCGTTAGGAGTTGCACCAGAGGGCAGTGGAGTTGTCATCGGGCTCGATGCGCGTAGAGAATCACGTTGGATCTTGACCGCAGCACATGTGGTCAACCGTGCAACAGATATCGTGATCAAACGATCCGACCGTCTATCCCAACCGGCAAAAGTTGTCTGGCTTGATGAAGACACTGACATTGCATTGTTGGAAGTCCGAGATGCTCTGCCCGCGCTGACTCTCGCTAGCCAATCGACCTTACCGGGGGAGCATGTATGCGCACTCGGAAATCCATTTGGCTTAGGAGTCAGCATGAGTTGTGGTGTCATCGCAGGTCCGAACCGACAGGGGATTGGACTGAATAGGATCGAGGATTTCATTCAGACCGATGCAGCCATCAACCCGGGTTCATCGGGGGGTGCCTTGGTGAATGCCAAAGGGCAGTTGATCGGAATGATTGCCGCAATATTCACGAAAGACGCGGATATCGATGCTGGTGTGAACTTTGCTGTGAGTGTGGACCTTCTCATCGACCGGGTCCAACGATTCCAAACTCGTTAATGTCTTTTGATCCTCTGGTGTATGCTTCAATCTCAACGGATGAACAAGAGTCCCACTCAGTGTCTGAATTTTTGACCACCAAAGAAGTTGCGCATTTACTGAGGCTTAAAGAACGCAAGGTTTACGATCTGGCCTCCCGCGGAGAAATCCCGTGTGTAAAAGCGACTGGGAAGCTGTTATTCCCACAGACCGACATTCATCAGTGGATTCAACATAAAGGCGCATCCTTGACTGCGAACTCGGAGCGTCCATCGGTCATTCTGGGATCTCATGATCCGGTCTTTGAGTGGGCAATTAGCGCTTCCGGTTGTGGTTTGCCAACTTCACTGAATGGATCGATGGATGGATTCGAGCGATTTCGAAACCGAGAAGGAATCGTGTGTGGTATGCATCTCGATAACGCTGACTTAAAAGATTGGAATACCGAAGTGACAAGCCCATATTTACAGCAATCTCCTTCGGTGCTCGTGCATTGGGCCAAGAGGGATCGAGGTCTGATTATTCGCCCAGGCGCGGGCATCCGTCAGATATCCGATCTTCCAGGTAAGCGTTTGATTGCTCGGCAGCCAGCAGCAGCGGCGCAATTATTGTTTGAGAGGCATCTGACCGAACATGGGGTGACTTTTTCAGCACTCAATTGTGTCCGTGTGGCTCGTAGTGAAACAGATGCTGCGCTGTCAGTCGTTGAAGGCGAAGCAGATGCTGCCTTTGGTCTTCGTTGTTTTGCAGACCGTTACCGCCTGGAATTTGCCCCCGTTTGCATTGAGTATTTTGATTTATTAATCGATCGCTTTGCGTATTTTGAGTCCGGCATACAAACTCTTCTACAATTCACACACACCGTCGACTTTAGCGAAGAGGTTCAACGGTATGCAGGCTACGATACGTCGGATTTGGGTCAGGTACGTCTTAACGGCTGTGTGTAGCGCTTCTAAACCCATACCCAGATAGGCATGATTGTCCCTCGGAGCCGAGTAACCACTCATAAAATCCTGTTAGCAACGGACTTGCAAGGCTTGAAAGTGCAATTCCATAGTAGCCATCCACTCGCACCACTTCCGGCAGATGAGTAAATGATAGGTTTGGATTATCAGCCACAGCCTCAATCGCATGAGTGTGATATGTGAGTAAAAGATCTACTGACTGCGTTTCCATGATCCATCCATATTGATTTCGTCCAGTCGGTGCATTGGGTGCTTCACGGCCTCCTGTAATCAACCTTGTTCGTTTTTCGAGTTCGCCAGATTTTAAACCGCAGATTTTTGTGATCCTCTCCAGGATTTTGAGTTCATTGGCGGCCGGATTTAAACCGGTGGTCGACATGGCCAGTTGATATTGAGGATTCTTTAAAAAATAAAATACCGACTCCTCTGTTATCCGAAGTCGGAGCGGGTGGACTAAAACAACTCGATTGAGTCCCAGCACTGCGCAAGATTTGAGGTAGCCATTCTCGACAAGAGATTGGGTGTGTATTGACGAGGCGCTGATGAATAGATGGCATGGATAGCCTGATTCAATCTTTGATCTTAATGCTCCTGATGAACCAAACTTGAGCTCATAACCTGAGCCATCTGAACCCCAATAGTGATCCAAGAGTTGAGGTAGCAGATGAAGCATGCTGCCAGCGGCCATGATCGTTTGGCGAGACATGCTCCTCCTTGAATTTCACTCTGCGTTACTTGGCGTTAGGAAAGAACAATTGGTTTCCGTTCACCTGATAGGAGCCGATCGCTATTTGCCCACGATCGGAAAGTAACCAATCGATGAACCGTTGGCCAGCTGCAGTCTTTACATTTGGGCATTTTGTCGGATTGACCAAAATTACGCCATATTGATTAAACAGCCGGCTGTCACCTTCAACGTGAATTTTAAAATCTCCTTTATTCCCGAATTTCATCCAGGTTGATCGATCAGTCATGGCATAGGCGCCCATACCCACCGCAATATTCAAAGTCGCACCCATTCCAGACCCCGTTTCGAGGTACCACGAGCCTGAAGCACCTGCAGGGTCGGCCCCAGACGCTTGCCAAAGCCGGAGCTCTGCTTTATGAGTGCCCGAATCATCACCACGTGAAACAAACAGTGCTCTTTGAGTTGCGATGACGCTCAGTGATTTTGAAACATTCTTGGATCCGTGAATTCCAGCTGGATCGTTATTTGGACCGACAATGATAAAATCGTTGTACATCAGATCGCTTCTTTTGACCCCATAGCCTTGGGCTACAAATTTTTCTTCAGAAGATTTTGCGTGTACCAACAGAACATCACCATCGCATCGTTGTGCGTTTTTGATGGCCTGTCCTGTGCCGACGGCAACAACGTTCACCGTGATCCCCGTCTCTTCTTTGACGATCGGAAGAATATGGTCGTAGAGTCCTGAGTTTTTCGTGGAAGTCGACGATTGCACAATAATGGAGTCAGCACCCGCAAGTGTTGATTCGAGTGGGACGAATAGAGCAATACTGATTATTTGAAGCGTTTTTTTTAGAGTCATCATCATTCCTTTCGAACGTCGAGTGTTACAACACGATTTCCCCATTGAGATAGGCCTGCGCTTCTCGTGACTGAGGATTGGTGAAGAAGGTGGCGGCATCTGTATGTTCGGTCACTTGGCCGCGATTCAGAAAGATTACATCAGAGGCGAGTCTTTTCGCTTGACCAATATCGTGTGAGATGAACACGCTTTTGACCCCTTGTTGTGATGCCTGGTTGATCAATTGTTCAATGATCAACACCGATGCTGGATCCAGACTTGCAGTGGGTTCATCGAGGAACAACAGCTTCGGTTGAGTGATCAATGCACGGGCGAGTGAAAGCCGTTGCTGTTCGCCACCGGAAAGTTGTGTTGCTGGCTGATCTTTTTTCTCAAGAAGCCTCACCGCGTCTAAGGCCTGTTCTAGATCTGTTCTTTGACAGCTATGTTGATCTGCAAATTGAAGATTCTCCATCACTGATCGTTTTAGTAGGACGGGTTTTTGGAAGACCATCGCTTGTGGGATCGGATCACTGCATCGATGAAGAGCAATCTCGAATCGTCCCTTGGTTGGCTCAATGAGTCCATGGAGGCATTTGATCAGTAAACTTTTTCCAGCCCCATTTGGGCCAAGAATCATGGTGACGCCCGAAGTCGTGACTTGAATGGAAATATCATTCAGCAGTGTTGAGCCGCGGATGTTCAGACCGAGGCTCATTGTCTCAATGCTAAGGATTTTCGATTGTTTGGACGCCGGCGTTTCAGGTGTAACCATATCTGCTTGCTCGTGTTCGAACGGCAGTAACTAATCCGTTAACGATGAGGGCTAAGGCTAACAGAACAACACCAAGCGCTAGGGCGATTGCCAGTTCACCCTTGGATGTTTCCAATGCGATTGCCGTGGTCATGACGCGTGTTAAGTGGTCGATGTTGCCGCCGACAATCATTACGGCGCCGACTTCGGATATTGCACGCCCAAAGCCAGCAAGCAAGGTGGTGATTAACGAGTATCTGGCATCCCATAGATACGCGGAAACCGCTTTGGGTAATTGAATATTGAGACTGAAAAAAAGCTCACGATATTCTCGATGAAGGTCATCCATGACTTGATAGGTGAGTGCGGCGATGATGGGTGTAATAAGGACAACCTGTGCAATGACCATCGCTGTTGGCGTGTATAGAAGGCCTAAAACTCCGAATGGCCCAGTTCGTGATAAAGCGAGATAGACCAGGAGCCCGACGACCACAGGGGGTAGCCCCATTAGGGCGTTGAGCACGGTGGTACACACATGCTTTCCGCGGAAATCCGAAATGGCAAGCGTGGTTCCAAGCGGAAATCCCAGTATGACGGATACGAGCAACGCTGTAATACTGACCTGAACCGATAGCCACAAGATTTCATAAAGATCTGCATTGGCTGTGGCGATTAATCCGAGCGCGTCTAGAAAAGATGAATCAAGCATAATTATGCAAAAATTTCTTACTCTGTAAATTAAGCATAGTATGCGAAGGTTGTGAGTTGAATTGCAACCACCCATTAATCCTTTATCATGAAAAAAACCGTTGGATCCATGGTATTGAAACACTGGCTTACTGAAATTTCTGCCGCCCCTGCAGATCTCGGCACGTTTCTTCCCTTAAGTTTAGGATTGGTTGCGATCGCTGGCATGGATCCGGTTGGGCTTTTGTTCGGTTTTGGGATATTCGCCATCGCCACAGCGCTCATCTATCGCCGTCCGATTCCAGTGCAACCCATGAAGGCAGTCGCTGCGATGGGTATCGCAGGTTTGGCTGGTCCCGAGGTTTTGATTGCAACGGGCTGTCTGCTCGGTCTGACCTTAATTATTTTAAGTAAGACAGATGCAATTGGCTGGATGAAGCGCCTAGTACCCAATACGGTCCTTTTCGGGCTTCGGGTCGCGTTAGCGATTAGCCTGGTCGCTATGATTGGCGACTTGCCGATCTCTTCTTATGCAGGGCTAGTAGCATTGCTCTTGATGCTGGTTTTTTTGCTAGGGAGTCGACTGAAGGTATTGGCAAGCGTGACGACAGTCATTGTAGGGTGGCTCATATTTGGCGATTTGAGTGGTATTGAGATTTTGAGATTTGGGTTTCATTTGCCTGAGATCGTCCTCCCAACCCCTGCAGCAATGGGTTCGGCCCTAGAAACGACATTTTTGCCTCAACTCGCGTTAACCCTAACTAATGCGTTGATTTTAACGGCTATCATCGCACAAGATTATTTTCCTGAAGATCGGAGGCAGCTCACAGAAACCAACTTTGCGCTGAGTTCTGGAATTGCCAATCTCGTATTGGCGCCAATCGGCGCTATGCCAATGTGTCATGGAGCCGGTGGACTCGCGGCCTATCACGGTCTGGGATCAAGAACTGGCTGGTCCGTTGCGGTTTTTGGCCTTGTTTGTCTCGGCGGGGCTTTATTACTTGGTGATCAAATGGTCGCGATTATGCGGACCGTGCCGAGCGAAGTCTTGGGGGTGCTTGTGGTTTATGCAGCTTGGGTTCTCGCCGATCCATTTAAAATCGTCAGTGTTCGCCCTGTTTGCCAAGTGGTTATCGCTTTGATTGTGGGCGTTACTTTAACTGCTGGTCCTCTCATCGCTTTGGTTGCGGGTATCGTTCTCGAATTGGCCCGCGCTCGTTGGTTTCCTTACTCGGATATTTCTGCTTCTGATTGATCATCCGGATCAACCGATGGTCAGCGATCTCCATTTAAATCAATCTTCTTATCGGTGGAGGCTACCCGGAGCAGCTTTTCTTGAAAGTCGTTTTATTGCCCGGTATCGTAACGACATAGTCTTTCGGTATGCCGTGAGACAGATAATGATAATAAGGAATCGTCATGCAAAAGTCGTTGTATATCGACCCCGAGAAATGTACCGGGTGTCTTCAATGTGAAATGGCCTGCTCGTTCGAGCAGACAGGCGTGTTCAATCCAGCACAATCGCGGATCAAAGTCTTTACCTTCGAAGAAGAAGGTCGAAAGGTTCCATATACCTGCACTCAATGCGATGAAGCTTGGTGTATGCAGGCCTGTCCTGTCGATTCAATCAAGCTCGACGCGACCACCGGCGCAAAAGTTGTCCAAGATGACACTTGCGTTGGCTGTAAAGTGTGCACGATTGCTTGTCCATTTGGGACCATCAATTACGTGGTCGACACAGGTAAAGTCGCCAAGTGTGATTTGTGTGGTGGTGATCCGGCGTGCGCCAAGGCGTGCCCAACCGACGCAATTACTTTCGTGGATTCGGGTTGGACTGGTTTAGATAAAATGCGCAAGTGGGCTGCGAAAGCGAACGAAGCGAGCTTGTAAGGAGAATTTACGATGGCGTGGACTAGAAAAATTCTGCGGGTCAACCTTACAAAAGGAACCTGTACATCTGAAGCATTGAATATGGAATGGG
>Ga0209037_1000274_pt1 | contig 15738 bp, 5 predicted proteins | sample SaaInl25SG_5_DNA_FD_188225 | JGI IMG/M metagenome (GOLD analysis project Ga0209037, IMG submission 188225) | Marine microbial communities from expanding oxygen minimum zones in the Saanich Inlet - ESP_125SG_5_DNA (SPAdes) (version 2) | ecosystem: Environmental > Aquatic > Marine > Intertidal zone...
TGGCTCGGCATGTCGGAAAGCACCGCCCGCGAAATCGGCAAGCACCTCTCCCACTTGCAAGCCGCGCCGCGAGATGGCGACGAATTGGCCCGGCGATTTGACCTGCTCATCCTGCAGTTGCAGCTCGCCTTCATCAGCAAGAGCGCGAAACAGTCGAAGTACGTTGGAAAGGTGGCCGAAACCGCCCATTCGCTCCAACGCAAGGACAACATCCCTCAAGTCGCACGCCAAATGCCGCTCCTGCGCAGCGTCCAAACCGAGGTTTACTGGAAGGAAGTGAACTTGCAGCGAATGGAAGAAGTGCGCGTCGGCATGCGCGACCTGATCCAATACCTCGAGTCGCAGAACCAGGAAATCTTCTACACGTCGTTCGAAGACCAGCTCGACCGCGAAGCCATCGTCGCACGCGAGCCCGTCGCAACGACCTTCGTCAACCTCGAATCGTACAAAGCCCGGGTCGAACGGTACTTGCGCGAGCACCGCCATCACCTGACCATCGATAAGCTGACCCGCAACCTGCCCATCACGGCCGCCGAGCTGTCCGAGTTGGAGACCATCCTCTTCACCGAGGACGCCGCAGGTTCGAAGGACAAGTTGCAGGAGGAGTATGGCGAGATGCCGCTGGGCAAGTTCATTCGCAGCATCTTGGGCCTCGATGTGCAGGCCGCTCAGGCGGCGTTCGCGGATTTCTTGAATGCTGGCCAGTTTGGCGCAGACCAAATCCGCTTCATCGACACCATCATCACCTACCTCACGAAAAACGGCACCATCGACAAAGCGATGCTCTTCGAGCCTCCCTTCACCGACCAGCACGACCAAGGCATCATGGGCATCTTCACGTCCGACGCCGAAGTGCGCCGCATCATCCAAATCATCGACCGCATCAACGCCAACGCAGAAGTGGCGTAACAACCGACCATGGCACGAGGAAAAACCATCCAAATCTACCTGACCGACGGCGAGCCAACTGGCATCCGCACGGCAGAACTGACGACCAGCATTTCAAAAGCTGTCCTCATCCCCCGCAAACGCCTCAGCGAGGCATCGTCCCGCTCAGAACTCACCCAGGCAGGGCTGTACTTCTTGTTCGAAAACCAAGGCATCGGAGACGATTCACGCGTCTACATCGGCCAGTCCCTGAACTGCCTGAGTCGGTTGAAGAGCCACAACAACGATGGGAACAAAGACTACTGGAACTTAGCCGTTGCTTTCATCACCAAGGACAACAGCTTCACTCCCACTCACCTGAGCTACTTGGAACAATTAGCCATTCGGGTGGCAAAGGAAGCTCGGCGGTACACGATCGAAAACGCGGTGCAGCCGGGCAACTTCGCTATTTCCGAGGCCATGGAAGCCGAATGCGAAGACCACTTCGAAGCCATCAAGTTGCTCCTCGGAACGCTGGGCTTACCTGTTTTCAAAATGCTCAGCACATCAGGACCAACTGAGGAGAGTTTCGATCAAGTCTTCAGCATCGATGCTCGTGGATCAAAAGGGCGCGGCATGATGACCGATGAGGGATTTGTCATTCTCGCAGGCTCCTACGGTCCCGTATCCACTTTGACCTCGTTCAAAGAGGACAAGGTGCTCATCCGTCAGCACTTGATTGAAAAAGGATCCCTCGAACAACGGGGAGAATTTTTGCATTTCACCGAAGATGTCTTGATGGGGACGCCATCAGGAGCCGCCGTGTTGATTTGTGGAAGGTCAGCGAACGGTTGGACGACCTGGAAGAATGACAAAGGGGCGACGTTGAAGGAAATCTACGGATCGGAAGGCGGAATCTGAGCTATTCCGACGCTCCATTTCATTCAATTTTCGTAGCACGTAGTCCTTTCAAGAATTTCACGGAAATTGAAAAAAATTAGCCTGTTGGACCCTCGCTGCACCCATTGAATCGCCTGACAGCCGAAAGTGATCAAATTTTCCACATTGCGACGCGTTCAATCCCGAACGCAACGAACAGAAAGCCCCATACTTTGGAGGCTATAGTCGAATCGTTCGACACCAGACATGCCTGAATCGAGCAAACGGTAATATGGGGTTGACATATCAGATAGCGACGCACTCCACCACATGGCGTTGCTTCCTCCACTGATGTTGTAAAAACCAATATGGTCTCGCCAGCCGCCAGGCAACGCCGAAAAACCCACGACATTTGTGCCGTTCCAATTTGGTGTATCGGAAGCCGACGACTTAAGCTGAGTACCTTGGTCCGTTCCACGCTCGCTCTCAGAATACGCCTGGGCAATAGTCATGCCCAGTTCCATCTCGAGCATCATCCATTCTCCATCCGTGGGAACATGCCAGCCGCTAGGACAAAGCCCCCTCAAATCGTCGACTGCATGCCAATTGTAAAGACGGCCATACAACGACAAATTCAATTCGTCGTTGTTATTAACTGCCTGTGCGCCGGACGTAGTTGATGCCCACTCCATATCATTCAGATTTCCTGGAATCACATCGCCGTTGGCGTAGTGATCGGATCGGAGGTTTTCGGCAAACCAGCATTGGTCTCCGATAGCCACCAATGCGTATTCGTGACCATCGAAGGCAATCGCGTCCCCGGGCGAACAACCTGCGAGAACAGAGCAACTGCCGTCATCGAGATTCGCTGTCGGGTCGTATTCCTCGTAAGCGTCATTAATGCAGCCTAGAATTTGGCAGCTGCCGTCGTCATCCGTTGCATCGGGTAGATAATTGGAGGCAGTCGGATTCGTGCAGCCGGCAACCTCATTCTCGTTGCAAATGCCGTCACCATCTGAGTCAATACACCCTCCCCGAACACACCGAATAGAAAATCCGCTTTGTTTGGGGTAGGCGCCCCGGTCGACAAGGTCGCTGCTCAAATAGAGGGAGCGGAACCATGCACTTGATGTACTGTATATCGTTGAACTCCACCAATAGCCCCCTCCGCCCATCCCGCTGAAATTTCCATATTCAGAACGGCGGCCGCCCATCAACCCTGAAAAACCTGAGGTATTGGTGCCATAAAGTGGCGGTAAATCAGTGGACTTCATTGAATTACCTGCAACGGATGTCCCTCCCAAAAATTCTATCAATTCCGTCCATTCTCCATCCGTGGGAACATGCCAACCGATTGGGCAAAGCCCCCTTGAATCTTTAACTGCGAACCAATTGTAAAGGCGGCCATATGTTGCCAAACTCAATCCGCCATTTCCATAAATCGTCTGAGCACCAGACAACGTATTAAACCATTCTGAATTGCTCAAGACGGTAGGAATGAAATCACCGTTCGCGTATTGCTCGGTGCGAAGGTTTTCAGCAAACCAGCACTGATTTCCGATGGCTATCAAGTCGTAGGAGTAGCCACCGAATTCCACTGCCGATTCATCGCCGCACTCCTCGGCACCATAAACGCAGCTCCCATCATCAATAACCACCTCAGGATTGAAATTGACTGCTACCGGATCCATGCAACCCTGGGTTGCACACAGATAACTGAATGTCGTGTCCGCGCCTACCTCGTATATCAGCCAAAAATCGATGAAATCATAGTAGGTCGAGTCGTACTGAATAACAATGTCCTCTATTACCGGAAAATCAGGTCCAGGACCGTTACAAACACCGCACTCATCGTAAGAACCCACACAATCATCCACGTCATCGCAAATACCATCCACATCGTCGTCCGCCCCAGTGCCATTCCAGACGCCACAGGGGTCCTCGAAGCCTATAAAATCGTCCTGGCTGTCCCAAATACCATCGTTATCACTGTCTTGTTCCTCGAAGACACCGAGCAGGCCAAGGAGATCGGTCACCCCGATGTGGCTGTCGCTATCATAGTCAGGGTTCCAGCCGCAAAAGGATTGGGCAGAAGAAAGAACTGGAATGAGTAGAAAGACGACATTGGAAAGGCGTAAGAGGCGCATGGCACAAGACATTCAAATATTCATTGAATTTAACTGAAATCCCCACAATTGAAGACGGCGTGTTTCATCGAAGGACAAAAACATCCGCATCTCATAAAACAAAAACAATTGTCTACTTACAGCGCTTCCGCGTCCAGATTGAGCCCTCTGCAGCCTCACTTTGTGGCATAAAATGCAGAATCAGGATGCGCTCACTTACTGAAAACTGCCTTCAATCCGCTGTATTTCATTCTGAATCGATCCAAACTCGCTCCGGACTTGGTCCGACAATTTCAAGCCTGGTCTGCCCAACGAATGAAGAAAACCAAGCAAGAGCGAGACTCAGGTAACATCCGGACCCCATCCGGATGGCTACGGATGATCGCTTGGCGAAAAACACCCTGTATCACTGCGGAGATTTGGCACAAATCATTACCAATGCAAAAAGATTTACTTACCCACTACCTCGATGGCCTCGCAGAAGGACGGGCCAACTCCCAAAGAGGCGGCTATGTGCCGCCTCCTTTATTTCGATTGCTTACTGTCCAAATCCGTAGAACCCCTCGCAGGAATATCCCATGCCGGAAAGCAACAGCAGCAAGTCCATGGCATTGATGTTTCCGTCGCCACTCAGATCAAGCGGGCAGTCGTCGAGGAAATCCTCCGGATACCAGCACATGGTGCTCTCCGTTGCGTATTCGACGTAATTGATCGCCTCGGGGTCCAAACAGCCTTCCAGCTCGAACTGATCGCAAACCCCGTCTTCATCTTCGTCGCTGACGCAGACGCCTGCACAATCGTATCCCTCTTCGGCATAAGTGCAATCGCCTGAATTCGTGGCTGAAACGTCGTAATTGCACGCGAGCTCGTCGAGGCAGCCCACGATCTCAAACGCATCGCAAACACCATCGAAATCGGAATCAATGATGCAATTGCCTTCACAATCGTATCCTGGAGTTGGATAGCTGCAACTCGAATCCTCATCCGTTGCTGAGGCGAGGAAATTGCACGCCCAACGGTCGGTACAACCAAGGACCTCAAATTCATCGCACACCCCATCCCCATCTACATCTGAAATGCAATTGCCCTCACAATCGTAACCTGTTGTAGCGTAGGTGCAAAGTGCTGGATCTGTAGCGCTCGGGTCGTAGTTGCAAGCTGACGAATCCTGGCAACCGTTGACTTCCCATTGGTCGCAAATGCCATCCTGATCCACATCAAAAATGCAGTTCCCATTGCAGTCGAAACCCGCCTCCGCAAATTGGCATGAACCATCATCATCAGTCGCTGATGGCGAGAAATTGCATGCGCCCCCCGAGGTACAGCCGCTGATCTCGAATTCATCACAAACCCCATCCGAGTCGGCGTCATTCAAGCAAACTCCATCGCAGTCGTACCCCACTTCCGAGAAGTGGCAATAACCATCATCTGTGGAGGCAGGATTGAAATTGCAGGCAGTGGGATCGGAACACCCGACCACCTCAAACCCATTGCAAACTCCATCCCCATCGTCATCCAGGAGGCAGTTACCCTGACAATCGTAGCCCAATTCAGCAAACGCACACGATCCATCGTTGTCGGTCGCGCTCGGATCAAAGTTGCAAGCATTGCCGATTGTGCAGCCCAAAACTTCAAACTCATCGCAAACGCCATCGCCATCTACATCCGACAGGCATTGCCCATCGCACGAGTATCCGTCGAGGGCATAGCTGCAGTATCCACTGTCCGTAGCATCAGGATCGAAGTTGCACGCTTGTGCATCTTGGCACCCGTGAATTTCAAACGCATCGCAAATCCCATCGCCGTCCTCATCCGTCAGGCAGTCTCCATTGCAGTCGTATTCGATTGCTGCAAATAGACATGAACCGTCTTCGTCTGTGGCCGCCGCATTGAAATTACAGGCGTTGCCGCTCGTGCAGCCCGCCACTTCGAACTCGTCGCAAATGCCGTCGCTGTCGGCATCGTTCAGGCAATCGCCATCGCAATCGTAACCGGCCTCGGCGTAATCGCAGTAGCCTGCGTCCGTGGCGTCACTGTCGTAGTTGCAGGCGGCCTCGTCTTGGCAGCCGGAAACCTCCCACTGGTCGCACACGCCGTCGCCGTCCGCGTCGAAGAGGCAGTCGCCGTTGCAGTCGTAGCCGGTCTCGGCGAACGTGCAGGAACCGTCGTCATCGGTGGCGTCCGCGCTGTAATTGCATGCGCCGCCGTCGGTGCAGCCCGCCACTTCGAGGGCGTCGCAGATGCCGTCGCCGTCTGCGTCATTCAGGCAGTTGCCATCGCAGTCGTAGAGGTCGGCCGGGTAATCGCAGTAGCCCGCCTCGGTGGCAGTCACGTCGTAGTTGCACGCCGCATCGTCCTGGCAACCCACGACCTCGTCGAGGTCACACACGCCGTCACCGTCGTCGTCGATGAGGCACTCACCTTCGCAGGAGTAACCGGGCTCAGGGAAGTTGCCGTCGCAGTCGCATGCGCCGTTCGGGATGCCGTCGCCGCCGCACTCCCCGCACGTGTCGAAGTACAGGCAGTTGCCTGAATCGACCGTCGCGAGCGGGTTGAAGTTGCAGGCGTTGGGCGTCATGCAGCCCGCCACGCAATCGTCCTCGAAGTCGCAGATGCCATTTTCGTTCGCGTCGATGCAATCGCCGTTGCAGTCGTAGCCCTCAACGGGCAGTTCGCACGTTTCGTTCGCGGGGTTGTTCGCGTCAGGGTTGTAGTTGCAAGCGCCTGCGATCATGCAGCCCGTTGTGTAGCACGAGCCGTTGTCCACCGTCGCGGTGGGATCGTAGTTGTCGGCCTCCGCGTCGGTGCAGCCCACGCACGAACTGTAGTCGCAGGTTCCCGCGATGGTCGCGTCTGCGTCGTAGTTGCAAGCCAAATCATTCAAGCAGCCCACACACGACGTGAACTCGCACGACCCGTCGTTGTAAATCGCTCCCTCCTCGTAGTTGCAGGCCGAGGTCAACGTGCAGCCGAGGCACGACTCGAAGTCGCACGGCTCCGGCGCGCCGTAGTTGCATGCGCCCAGGATGGTGCAGTCCGTCATGCCCGCCGTCGGCGCCGGGGAGCCCGCCGCGAACGTGCAGTAGCTCAAGACCGGCACGCCTTGGACCGTGGCGTCGGGGTTGTAGTTCGCTGCTCCTTCGATCATGCAGCCCACGAGCACGTAGAAGCACGAGCCGTCGTCGGTTGTGGCCACCGCGTTGTAGTTGATCGCGCCGTCGTCCGTGCAGCCGGGGTAGTCGAGCGGATCGCACACGCCGTTGCCGTCCACGTCATAGCCCGCCAAGCATTCGCCCGCGCAGTTCGTGAAAACGGTTTCGGAGTAGGTGCAGGTACCCAAGTCCGCCACCTCCGCAAGCGGATCGAAGTTGCAAGCCGTTTCGTCGGTGCAACCCGCGCACGAAGTCCATTCGCACAACGAGAGGTCCGAACAGCCCGCGTTGGGATCGAAGTTGCAGGCACTCGGGTCGAAGCAACCCGGCACGCTGGAACCTCCGCACACGCCGCACGCGTCGAATTCGAGGCAGGAGTCGTCTTCGTCCGTGGCTTCCGGATTGAAGTTGCAGGCTGCGTCGTCCATGCAACCCGGAGTTTCCAATTCGTCGCAAACCCCGTCGCTATCCGCATCATTCAAGCAGTTGCCGTCGCAATCGCGAGCGAATTCGGGATAAAAACACTCCGCTGGCGAAGTAGCATTTGGATTGTAATTGCAGGCCGTGTCATCCATGCATCCCTCAACAACGTAAATGCAGCTTCCATCATCGTAATCAGCACCAGCGTTGTAATTGAACGCAGATTCATCAATGCAACCGCACGCATTGACTTCGACTGAATTGTCCAAGTATGTGCCCGGACCATCGAAGTCGAAGCTCAGCAAAGCTGTGTTTGATCCAAGCCCCCCTTGGAACACTTGGGCATTGATGCTACCCGAAGGCTCTCCGTAACAAGTCAACTGCATGAAAAGCGTGCGCTGATTCGCAGCGTCTGGCAGGCCATTCGGAGAACCATTCACGACGTACCAAACCCCTCCTGTAACATCGTTGATGGTCACGTCATCTCCCGCATTCGGCGCATTGTAATCGAACGCGCCCGTCCAAGGTTGCAGCTGTGACTCCAGCGTACTGATGGAGGTTTGCGGCAACACGGGTGAAGACTCGATTCCGATCGTTACCCAACTATCATATTGCAATGAGGGAAAGAAGCTGAAGAATGACGAATTGACGCCTGCAGCCGTTGCTCCTGAAGCCGCGGGATCGTTGTAAAAGCCATTGGGAGTACTGAGGGTGAACGGATTGGAATTATCACCAAAAATCGAGCTCAAGTAATCCGTCGGATTGAGCATGTCGATGTAGAAGCGGTAAGTCGTTTGGCCAGGAATACCACCGAGCGCAAAGGGCTCAACCGTCAACGTATAGTTCTCATTGAATACATCTTCAATGCACGAGCAATGATCGCAGCCCCCTTCGTCCGTTGCTGTCGGTTCAAAGTTGCATGCCAAAGGATCCATGCACCCAACGATTTCAAAGGGGTCGCAAATCCCATCGCCATCCGAATCTTCGAGGCAGACCCCAATGCAATCGTAGCCGAATTCCGCATAATCGCAGGAATCATTATCCGTATTGGCTTCAACATCAAAGTTACAGGCTTGCTCGTCTGTACATCCGTAGATCAGGAATTCACACGTTCCGTCGTCGTAGTCGGCAGAAGAGTCGTAATTGGAAGCCGCGGAATCGGTACAACCACATGCGTTTTCGTCGCTTGGCTCGTCGGTGAGTGGCCAATAAACACCGATCCCATCGAATTCGAAGGACAACTGGATTTGGTCCGCTCCAACCCCGAACGGAAAGACTTGCGCGTTCATCAAACCGTACGGAGGGCTCGACGCTGTGATCTGCATGAATAGCGTCCGCATGGTATTGGGGTCAGGCAGGCCATTCGGCGTTCCGTTCAAGACGTACCATGCTCCACCCGTAACGTCATTGACCATGATATTCTGTCCCGAAAGTGGTGAGGTCGCATTGAATGAACCCAACCACGGTTGTGCACTGCTCTCCATCGAGGTGATGGCCGTCTGAGGCGGAAGCGGAGAACCTTCGATGCCGATGGTCACCCAGCTATCGTAAGCCAACGAAGGGACGACCCCGATAAAGGCGGGGTAGACACCATCGGCTGTTGCGCCCGAAGCGAAACCATCATTGTAGAATCCGTTGGTCGTATTCAACGACATTGGCAACTCATCATTTCCGAAAATCGAACTCAAAAAATCCGTCTCATTCAACATGTCGATGTAAAACCGATAAGTGATCATGCCCGGAATTCCATCCACCGCATGTTCCTCAACGGTCATCGTATAGCTCGGCTCGCTATCAACTACCTCGCAGTTGCAGAAATAGCAAGAACCGTCATCATCGGTCGCTTGATCGTCATAATTGCACGCGTTCGAGGCAGTACAACCCGGAATTTCCAATTCATCGCAGATGAAGTCGCCGTCGGAGTCATTCAGGCAGTTCCAATTGCAGTCCAAGAACGGTTCAGGATAAACACATGAACCATCATTGTCCGTCGCCAAGCTGGAGTAGTTGCAAGCAAGCGGGTCCGTGCAGCCTGGAATTTCAAGAGGATCACAGACAAAGTCACTGTCTGAATCGATGATGCAGTTTCCATCGCAGTCATAGAATTCACCAGCGTAAACACATGAGCCGTTGTCTTCTGTAGCGGTGCTCGCGTAGTTGCAAGCGACGGAATCGGTGCATCCCGCAATTTCGAACTCATCGCACACGCCATCGCTGTCCGCATCGTTGATGCAAATGCCCTCGCAATCGTAACCGGCTTCAGCGTAGGCGCAAGAGCCGTCGTCATCCGTTGCATCCATATTGTAGTTACATGCCGTGGCATCTTGGCATCCCGCGATTTCGAACTCATCGCAAACCCAGTCCAGATCCGCGTCATTCAAGCAAACGCCGTCACAGTCGTAGCCCGTCTCAGCATATGTGCACGTGCCGTCATCGGTGTCTGCGCCGCTATCGTAGTTGCAGGCGGTATCATCGGCGCAACCGAAGATCGCGTATTCGCAAGAACCATCGTTGTATTCTGCGGAGGCGTCGTAGTTGTTTGCAGCTTCATCGCTGCAACCACATGCGTTGTTGTCCCACGGATAATCAGGATCTGGACTGTCCGAGCTGTAAGTACCAGGCCCATTGAAATAGAAGGATAGCTGCAGTTGGTTTGCACCAATCCCTTGGGGGAAGACTTGCGCGTTGATGGTGCCATCGATGGTTCCTGCCGTGGTGACCTGCATGAATAGAGTACGCATGGTGGTCGCGTTCGGGAGGCCATTAGGAGTACCATTTAAAACATACCAAGCACCACCAGTATCGTCTTCCATAACCACGTTAGTTCCGTTCAGTGGAGAAGTGGCATTGAAGCACCCGATCCATGGTTGAGCAGAAGATTCCACCGAGCTGATGGCGGTTTGCGGGGGTACCGGCGAGCCTTCGATACCGATGGTAGCCCAACTATCGTATGCGAGAGTAGGAAAGAACCCGAAGAAAGCAGGGTTCACACCGTCAGCGGTTGACCCGGAAGCAAACCCGTCGTTGTAGAACCCGGTCGAGGTGTTCAGGTAGAACGGTGAGGTGTCGTTTCCGTAGATCGAGCTGAGAAAGTCCGTGTTGTTGACCATGTCGATATAGAACCGGTAGGTCGTCATGCCTGCGATTCCACCGACCGCGTGTTCTTCGACAGTCATGGTGTAATCCGGTGGGAGGATGGAGGCTTGATCCAAGCACGAGCAGAAGTCGCACGACCCATTGTCATCGGTTGCAGCTGAATCGTAGTTGCAGGCATTGTCGGCCGTGCAGCCAACGATTTCAAACTCGTCGCAGATGCCGTCGCCGTCTAAATCGTTTAGGCAAACGCCGTCGCAATCGTACCCCGTTTCTGGGTAGGTGCAGGAGACGTTGTCATCGGTTGCAGAAGCGCTGTAGTTGCAGGCTGCAGAGTCGGTGCAACCGGGAATTTCATACTCATCGCACACACCGTCCATGTCAGCGTCGTTGATGCAGTTGCCATCGCAGTCGAAGCCGGTCTCAGGGTAGGTGCAGGAATCGTCGTCGTCGGTTGCTTCGGTTTCGTAGTTGCAAGCGGTGCTGTCGGTGCAGCCTGCAATTTCGAACTCGTCGCACACCCCGTCGCCATCCCCGTCGTTGATGCAAACCACGCTACAATCGTAACCGGTCTCAGCGTAGATGCAAGATCCGTCGTCGTCAGTTGCATGCATGTTGTAGTTGCATGCCGCGTCGTCTTGACAACCCGCGATTTCGAACTCGTCGCAGACACCATCCAGGTCGGAGTCGTCCAAGCAAACCCCGGCGCAGTCGTAACCGTCATCAGCGAATGTGCATGAACCATCGTCCAAAGTGGCAGCCTCGTCAAAGTTGCAAGCCGTGCTTTCCGTACAACCCTGAAGGTTGATGCCCCCACTTCCTTGGGTGTAGGTACCGGGACCGTTGAAGGAGAAGGTCATTTGGACTTGGTTCGCACCAACGCCGAGCGGGAACACTTGTGCATTGATCGTACCACTGGGCTCACCTGCACACGTAACCTGCATGATGAGGGTGCGCATGGTGGTCGGGTTGGGAAATCCATTCGGCGCGCTGTTCAACACGTACCAAGCGCCACCGGTGACATCGTTGATCAAGATATCCTGACCAGCAATCGGTGACGTTGCGTTAAAACTACCCAACCAAGGTTGGGCACTGCTTTCAACGGAACTGATGGCCGTCTGAGGAGGCACCGGCGAGCCCGCGATGCCAATCGTCACCCAGCTGTCGTACTGCAACGAAGGGAAGAACCCGAAGAATGCCGGATTCACGCCGTCTGCTGTCGATCCCGATGCGAACCCATCGTTGTAGAAACCACTCGGCGTGGTCAGCTCCAACGGGGCCTCATCGTTCCCGAAGATTGAACTCAAAAAATCGGTCTCATTGATCATATCGATATAGAATCGATACGTCGTGGTTCCAGGAATGACATTGGTGGCATGCACCTCGACGGTCAAGGTATAAGTACACGACAAAAATTCACAGCTGCCATCATCGTTTGTTGCAGCTATCGCAAAATTGCAAGCTATCGGATCGGTGCACCCTGCCAATTCGATTTGGTCGCACACGCCATCGCCGTCTGTATCGGACACCTCAATGTCGGCACCATTGCAGAACTCACACATGGCTTCATCAGGAACCAAGCAAGAACCATCGTCGATGGACGCCGCCGAATTGAAGTTACAAGCCGTTGAGTCTAGGCAACCAGCGCACGATGTGTATTCGCACTGGGTATTATCCGTGATGGACCAAGAAGCATGATAATTGCACGCCACTGGGTCAAGGCAACCTGCACAAGTAGTGTATTCGCATTGCGTATTGTCCGCGATCGTGTTCGCTGCGTCATAGTTGCAAGCGACGGCGTCAGCGCAGCCTTCGCACGACGTGAATTCGCACTGAATGTTGTCCGCTATGAGCCAAGATTCATCGTAGTTGCAAGCGCCTTCGTCCAAGCAACCTGCGCATGAAGTATACTCACATTGCGTGTTGTCCGCGATCGTGTTAGCAGCGTCGTAATTGCAAGCCGCAGCGTCAGCACAGCCTTCGCAAGACGTGAATTCGCACGAGCCGTCGTCCTCGGTGGCGGCATCGGCGTAGTTGCAAGCGGTCGGATCCGCACAGCCCGATGTACTCACTATGAAGTCTGAAGAACTCATGCCCTCGCCCAAGAAATCGCTGGTTGCCCCTGTTTCTGTGCGCCATTGGACGTTCAGTTGGAATGAGAAATGACCGGTGTTGCCGCCGGCATCGTCCGTCATGGTGATTTGGGCCAACAAGACCTTCAAGTCATCTCCAGCCTGCCACTCGGGCGCAGGACCTGACAGAGAGGCCACAAACCACGCTCCACCACAATCAGCGAAACCCGTTCCCTGATTGAATGTGGTCAGCGCCTCATCCATGCCCACACCTTGGGGACCTGCGCCGCCTGTGTTGTCTTCGACCCCGATGGTTAACCAGCTGTCAAAAATCAAATCAGGTAGAATCCCTAAGAACATCGGGATCAATTCATTACCATAGTCGGCGTTGAAGCCGAAGGCGTTCGCCGTGTGGTAAATGGAAGCAGTTCCCTCCGCAAGCAGGCTCATCGGGTTGTTCCATTCCGCTTCCGTCACACCATACACCGCTTGGACCCAATCCCCGGGATCGTCGAAGGTCGCGTACAAGCGGTAGGTCGTGCCATATTCCGAGGTGGCGTGTTGCTCCACTGTCAGTCCAGTGAAAATGGCTAGTGCTGAGTAATTGATGGTCAACATCAAAGCAAAAAGCAAAATGCGCTGCATAATGGTCTTTCGGTTAAGGCGTGGCGAGGCAAGACAACTCGGAGCATAGGTCAACAACTGAATTTAAACTAATTCATTTGTTGGCATTGAAGATACGACAAAGGCAATCAGATTGACGTGATGTTGATTTTGATCTCGGTAATCAATGCTTACACTTAAATCATCCTTCCATTTCATACTTGTAATCGGGTGACACCTGCCGCTGTGTCAGTCGTCACGGGGCCGATGGAAATACGCGGTTGCCCCGAGGACTATAAGCGAATTGCATCAAAGGCGTGAACCAATGGATAATCTTCAATAGGCCCAACCTGAAGGCTAACCACCATTTAAAGATGCTGTGAAGTTGCTTCGTTATTGTCCCCATTGAAAGCCATTTACTAAACCGCCAAGAATGCAACAGGCTGCTTCCGATTGCCCGCAACTTCCTTCCAAACAAGCTCAATCCATTTCCATTAGATCCGAACTTGGTCCGGAAACAGCCCACAACCAAACACGCAAAAGCTTATAATTCAATAAAATAAAACCATCCGGACCACATTCGGATGCGTCCGGATGATCCTTTACCCGAAAACGGCTTGTTACTCGGCGGAGATTTGCCAAAAACCCAATACAATGGCAAAACCCACAATTACTCTCAACCTCGATGGCCTGGCAGAAGGACTGGCCACCACCCTCGAAAAAACCTTCGAGGAGCGACGTGAGCCCGTTCGACCCAAGTGGATTGATACTGCGCAATTGTGCAGGATGTTGAACATTTCAAAACGAACTGCGCAGAACTATCGCGACAAGGGATTGATTCCGTTCACCAAGTTCTGCGGAAAGGTTTGGTACGATGAACAAGAAGTCCATCGTGCGCTTGCTCAACACGGAGTCGAACCCCGTAATCGAATCAAATCATGAACGAGTTGTCGCAAAACTCCGGAGGGGAACACCTCCCCATCCAACTGGATACTAACGTGGTCACCTATCGGATTTGGAAGTTTTACGATGAGCGAAACCAATGGAGACTGAGGGACTTTTATTGGAATGAAATGGTGATTTATGCCTCGCAATTGGGGATTTATTCGCTGGACGAGACCGGGGACCGCTTGGTTTTGGCTGATGGCAGGGTAATTGAAGCCATTGACGATCGGCGGGCCAAAAACCTAATTCTCCAAGCCATCGCCGCAGACTTCCAACATGGCATTGACTCGCAGTGGCAAGGCAGCACGATTCAAGTCAATGCCCAAGCATTGGTTGAAATGGCTCGACGAAGGCTTTCAAAATTCTGGGACCAAAACAAAGGCAACGTCAGCGTGCTGCCCCAACCGCTCATTCGCGATACCGCCGATGCGTGCTACCTATTCTTCAAAAACGGCATCGCAAAGATCACAAGGGAAGGCATCCACTTCTCCGACTGGCAGGACGCACCCGATGGCTTCGTGTGGGATTCGTGGGTCATTCCGCATTCATTCGACCCATCGGCAACAAGCGAAAACGCTCAGTTCCGCGAATTCATCGAAAACGTGTCCGGCAAGAACCCTAAGCGAATCATGTCCCTTACCTCGGCAATCGGCTTCCTTTCGCATAAATACACCAGCACCGATTCGAGCAAAATCTTGCTCCTGCTGGATGAGGAGGCTACCCTGTCCAACGTGCCGCAAGGAGGAACGGGAAAAGGACTGATCTGCCAAGCGTTGCGTCAAGTCCTGCGAGTAACTGTGATCGATGGTAAACAATTCAATCCACGCGAACGGTTCGCCTTCCAAGCCGTAGAACCCTCCACCCACGTCATTCAAGTGGATGATGTGCAGGAGAACTTCAAATACGACCTGCTCTTTTCGGCCAGCTCGGAAGGTGTGAGCATTGAAAAGAAGCAACAAGCGCCTTTCCGCTTCCCGAAGGAGAACAGCCCCAAGTTCGTCATCACGAGCAACCAAGCTTTCACGAAAACCGGCAAGAGCTACCTGCGGCGATTCCATGTGGTGCATTTGGCCCCGTTCTATTCACAGCTCGTCGGCGTGGTGGACTCCCCCATCCTGCACGTTCACGGTTCGAGGTTCTTCAGCGAGGACTGGTCGGATTCTGAATGGAGCCGCTTTTTCCGGTACATGCTCGAATGCATACAGTTGTACCTGCAACTGGGGCTTGTTACAAAGTATCAAACGGCCATTCACACGCTGAATGTTGAGCGGTTCATCTCCCCTGAATTTGCCCAATGGCTTACTCAAACCAAATTCAAACCGCGCTTGGACGAGCCGATCAATGAGCTCCTTCCTCTTGCTGAGGCATTTGAAGAATTTCAGGCCATGCATCCTGATTTGGCCCAAGTCATCAAGCAGCAGACGTTCACCAAATGGCTCATCAAATATTTCAAAGAGCTGGGTTACAAATGCAAACGACTGCGGAAAAATGGCGGCATGTTACATATCCAAAAAGTCGCGTTGTCATGACAAATCAAACTCATTCTTCAAAAATCTCCAGCGATCGATTCAACCGCGAGGT
>Ga0209037_1000275_pt1 | contig 15724 bp, 36 predicted proteins | sample SaaInl25SG_5_DNA_FD_188225 | JGI IMG/M metagenome (GOLD analysis project Ga0209037, IMG submission 188225) | Marine microbial communities from expanding oxygen minimum zones in the Saanich Inlet - ESP_125SG_5_DNA (SPAdes) (version 2) | ecosystem: Environmental > Aquatic > Marine > Intertidal...
GCATGGGAAGTGGCCTTGCAGTTGCCCCGGCTTTCCTGTGCAGCCACACCAAGGGCAAACCGTACTGGAACCCCATAGCGTTTAGCTGCGGCTTCCACGTGCTTGTAGCCGGGTTTGCGCATGTCCACCTTGGACCAGTTAGTAGGCTTTGCGTCTGCCCTACCCACAGAAAATAGTTTTGAAAAGAAGCCCCGGCCACCACGTTCTTGTCCAGTAGCAGGTGGGACGTATGCAGAAGCGTAGACCGTTTCCCGGCCATTGCGGATAACCCGCGTACGCTGTGCCTTTATCTTTGGCTGCTCCGCAGGTGCAGAAGCTACTTTCACAGGTGGCGTTTCCTGTTCCGGTTGCTTCTGCTTTTTGGAGTTTAGTACAGGGGGGTCTTCTTTAGGCGGAAGTCTTGCTTGCGCCATAGGGGTTTCTTGGACTTCAACAAACTGCATCACCGGTATGTCAACCGGGTGCCAGTCCAAGGTATAGATTTGTAGTGCTGGTTCGTTTGGTGCCATGCGGTCCATGATAGAAGGGGGCTGGTTTTCCATAACCAGACCACAGACAAGGACACCTATGGCGTGCAGTGTGCAACCAATCATCTGCAATACTCCCGGCCCCGCAGCCCCTAGTATTCCAATTCGCGCCTGTCTACGCGTGCTTTGTGCGCCCGGTGGCGTTCTTCCGCTACTTTAAGCGGTTCGTCTACGCCACCAACGTGCCGGGTATCTGTACTGATTTCTGCCCACGCTGGCAAGTCCTTGTAGGTGCACCCATAGAACAGGTAGAACCGGTCACCCTGTTTGTGGGCTTCTGCATAGGTCATGTTGTACATGCCCATGGCTACGCTTGGGTGGTGTGCCCCGGCTGGATATTCCGGGTGTTGGGTGTCCACTTTCAAAATCGTCACGTCCGCGTCTCCGTCAATGTCTGGTGGGGAACTCCACCATGTGAAACTTCTTTATACTGGTGCCCTTGTCTTTCGGCTCCACCAGTACACCGCCCTTCATGTAGCGTGCCATGACTTCCCGCACTTCCTTCCGGGTACATTCCCGGTTGCCCTGTGCGGACAGGTGCATGGTGCCATACGCGGTGTCTGCGGATACCTGCACAGACACTTCTGCGCGTGTCAGGACCCGGTAACAGAACACGGTATCTTCCAGTTCTTGCTTTGGCCCCGGCAAATTCTGGTCTGCTGCTGCGGCCAGTGCCCGGAAGCTGTGCGTAACGTCTGCATACGCAGCTTTCCTGATACGCTCCAATGCAGCGTTGAAGTTTTCCGTGTTGTATTCATCCATTCGAAGACCCTTAGCAGGCAACAGTTATTGTGTCAATTTAATTCTGTTGCACCCCGGTTCATTCAAGTACCGGGATACCAAGGTCTGTAAGCTTCTGGTGGAAGTCATACTTGGTTGAACCTTCAAGGAAGGTAAGGCCAGACTGCATAGCTTCCCACAGTGCGTCCTGTTCGGGCTGCTGCTCCGGGTCAAACGCATGGGTTGCCACTTCGTCCTTGATACCGCACAGGACCTTTGCCCATTGGCCGTCCGGGTTCTTGTTCTGGCGTTCAAAGATTGTGACGATTGGTTCCCCGTCTTCCGGGGTTGCATCACTGCTGTGGAACAGGTCTTTGCGGAAGGTGTAGCTGGACCCCTTCGTAAACCAGTATTCGTGGCGCACTTCCAGCTTGCCGGTCAGTCCGGTTTCAATCTCCGGGGTTTTGTGTGCGTCACTTGCTCCGTCCAACTGGATGACCCGCACGTCATGTTCTTCTTCCGGTGCATCTGTCAGAATGTTGTAGGTGCGGTGCCACAGCTTGCCCGCGTAGATTGTGCTAAATACATCGTAGCGGTGCGTGTGGATACTGGCATTGTGGTCCCTGATAGGTTGCAGGTTCGGGTGCCAGACATGTAGCCGGGTTTCCGGGTCCAGATACAATTGCGTGAACCCGTTACCGTGGAACCGGGGCTGCACGTTGCGTTGGCTGGCGTGCATACGTAGACGTTCATAAAGTGCGTTCATAGCTTCATTTCCATTTTTTGTTGGCGGGCTACCGGTAAGGATATTTCCCGCTTGTCATCAAATCAAATTAGCACCATCGCGTCATTCTGCGCAGACGGCCACGTGATACGGAAAATATCAACTATGCCGTCTTCGCCTTTGACGTAGGTTTGTGTGGGTGTGCCGTCCCCCGCAGTCACACTGACCGCTTGAAGGGGGACGGTATCAGGTTTAACTGCCACCGGTTCTTGCTTCCATTAGTTGAAGGATAGAAGTGCGCTGCGGGACCGTCCTAGCGGCGGGGGTTGCGGGGGTTTGGACGGTCTCCGCAGCAAGGTTCACTGTGGCTGGTTCGGAGTTAGCGGGCCGGGTAGGAACCGCCACCTGTGAACTATCGCCTATCTGACTGATTTGCAATTCTGCGTCAAGCATTTCAGCCATGGCATGTTCCATGTCTTCCACAAGTGTGGCTTCTTCGTCACGCTCCGCTGCACTTGCCCTGCGCAACAAATCGCTTACCCATCCGTCTTTTGGTTTGCCGGGTTCTGGTAGTAGGTCAACAGTTCCATGGGGGACATATCCACTACCAACTTCAACCCGTTCATGTACTCCACTGACAACCCGCCTGCCAGCACCGTCATGCGCTTTATTTCCATGTCCAACGGTATGCTTACCATATGCACGCTGGTCAGGGGCACCACCGGTTTGTCTTCCGTTATCACGGGTGACAAGTCCGGTTTGGTCCCGTCCCCTTGGTCCGTATGCCGGGGCACTAACCGCTGTACGCGTTCGCTTGGCGGTAGTGGGCTGGTTGACTTTTCCATGTTGCTGTTCTCCGTGTTTGCCGGTTTTGGTATGTAAGCTTCGCAAATGCCCGGTATCTTGGGCACCGCGTCCAGACTGTCCAAGCTGTCTGTCTTGTGTTCGTTGTACGGGTTGCCGCAGTTCTGGCAACTCGGCTTCGTGCTGTCTCCACCATGGTGGTTCATTGTCTGGTTCTCCCATTGCTTCTGGCACATACCAACTGTCCCCCCAATAGAACAATTCAGTGTACCAACCCAATACTACGCCTACGCTAATAAAGCACAGGAAAGCGAAGTGCAGGGACCAGTGAAGGTCTATGCCTGCGCTGTTTGCCCCGGCCATAACAATGAACCAAAGGACTGTTGCGACTACTGCGAGTACCCACCCGGTCATCTGCAACAAAATGAATGTGAATTTGCGTTCCATGTTTTCTACTCCGTGTCTTCGTCTGCCAATGCCAGCACAGCCCGGTTCACCTTGCGTGCCTGTTCTTCCAATCCCGGCACCATCATTAGCATAGGCAACGGTAGCGTTCAAGGTTCTGCACTACGTCTGCAAACCCGTCTTCCTTGTAAAGCCCTGCCAGATATGACCGGTAGCCATCGCTTGGGTCTTCCTGTGTAGTGTAGGTATCGCCGTCCAGCGTAAAGAATATTGTGTCCGCTTCTTCCCCATTAACGATAGTCTGCGCCATCACTGCGGGGGTGTTCAATACTGCTGGCCCTAATAGGTCATCTAGTTCCATGGTTCTTAATGCGGGTGGTTTCCCGCGTCTCCGGGTTCTACTGTGTTCTGGTCGTCTCCGGGTTCTACTTCGTTCTGGCCGTCTCTGCTGCGTCCGCGCAGTTCGTCCAATCTTTCTGTGTCCCGCGCAATGCGATCTTCCAGTTCTTCAATCTCCGTGGGCACCGTAGTGGGTTCCAAGTCCACTTCAAACTGCGTGATAGCGGCCAGCCCCATAGCGTATTCTTGCGCCTTGTTAAGGTACCGTTGCCGGGGTCCGTCTATATAGCTGTGGAATTTGTCGTACTGGTCAAACTGCGCAACCTGAAAAGTCCGTATAAGGTCCCCGCGCACTTCCCGCACAATCATTACCTTGAAACAACTGGACGGGTGCCGGTTTATGCCCCGGTCTCCGTTGAACTGCTGCGTGACTTTTTCGTGGATTTCTATTCTAGGCATTTGTCTACCTTCCGTTTGATTTCCAGCCCTACTTCGTTCTGCGTGCCTTCCAGAAGGAATTGCAGGTATTCCAGTTGTTCCCATGTCAACCACGCTGCTGCGCCTGTGGACACGTTCGGGTAAATCTTCTTCATTGCCTGTTGGCGTGCCCGCAGGTTCGGCATGGACTGCTGGTATTCTTCCATGTCCTGCGCAGCCCCAAAGTACACTTCCTGTTCATCCTGCCCCCGCTGTCTTCGGGCTTGCTGGAACTGGTCCATTTTCCGGTGCCAGTATTCTTCTGTCCATAGAACACCGGGGAATACGTCCCGCACGCCAAGCTGTCTGTTGTGCGCCGTGGTTACCATGTCAGCACTGCCCACAGTAGCCTTCGGGGTGTCCGCATGTGCCGCAGATTTTGGGTTCACGTTCTGGCGGTGCTGGTAGCTTGGACAGTGCGTCCATGGTCAGCCGGTCCCGTTCAAGGGTGGCTTGCTCTACCTGCGACTGTGCCAGCTTGTGTACTTCCTTCGCGTACGCTGCTACCGTGTCCGCTTCTTCCCGGTTCTGAAATGTGCGTACGACTGCTTTCGGGTCCGCCAGTAGGTACCATTCGCTGTTTTCGTCCTTGCGCAACTTGATACGCTTACCCTTCGCCACTACCAACATGCCATGCCCGATAGGTGGCCGGGATTTGAGCTTGTCGTTTATCAGGACTGCGAAGTGCCCTACCTGTATCTGGTTCTTAGTCATGTCAAAGGGTCTCCGTGTTGTAGTGCTGGTCCAGCAGGTTCTTGCAGGCCACCAAGGACGGCTGCGGGTGGCACCAGTCGGGTACCCCAATAACGTCCTTGCCTGTTACCCGCCACTGGCCGGTATAGTAGTCCTTCCAGATACGGAAGGTGACGTTGCCGTTGGTGCCTTCGTACTGGCCCGCCTTCACTTTGTTGTAGCGCATGTTGTGCATTAGTCTGCTGCTTTCATTACCGGGAAAGACCATCCCCGGCTTGGGTTTTCGTTCCACGCCACCGCGTACCCGTTATCCAGTCTCCACCACACATGGACATTCTTGTGCGGCCCCGGCCACCGGGTGCTGCGCATGACCATGGACACTTCCGCGTCCAGATACTTGGCTGCGCGGGTGTCCATGTATTCTTGGAAAAATTCGTAAGGAACGTGCTGTCTTAGCGTTGCCATGGTGGCCCCCTTATGCTTGGGGGCTGCTGGCACGGATAACCGGGCACATGCTGTACCGGCCTTCCGGGTAGGCAACTTCGCCTTCTTCCGGGCGATACTTGCAAGGCTTGCAGCCCACGCGGCTTTCTTCGCCCCACTTGTCCTTGATTGTGATAAAGGACTTGGTGCGGGCAATGACCGTATATTCAAAAATACAGTTGTGGTCACATGCGCTGCGGGTTGCGTAGGTTTTGCCGATTTCAAAAGTCTGTGTCATGTCAAATGCTCCGTGGTTGATAAGCTATACATAGCGTATAACAGATATTGTGTCAAGCCTGCCTGCTAACTTTTTTGAACCACCCCATTACAGGGTGGTGTAAAGTCCGGTTTCGTTTTCGAAGTTCTCTACCAGCATGTCATTGTAGGCGTTGTCTATGCGGGCTACTTCGTTCATTTCCAGCTTGCGTGCGTTCCATTTGCTGTACTGCACGTCATACAGGTCCATAGCGTTCAACTTGATTGAAACGTGGTTGATACCGTTTTTTGCGCTGCGTGCTGGAAGGTGGAAAGAAAGGCCATCCTTGTGTGCAACAAGGTTCTTCGCTCCGGTCATCATAATGAACCTGCGGCCACCCAACTGTGAAAGGATATTCTGTGCAACTTGATTAGTCATTTTGTGTACTCCGTGGTTGATATGAACAACATAGAGGCACACAGATATTTTGTCAATAACTTTTTTGCACCCCGGTGCAATTTTTTTATTAGGCAAAAAAATGCCCGGTACGGAGACCGGGCCAGTTGGGACCTGTGTATCTTGATTAGAATTTTTCCCATTCGCGCTTCACGTCTGTGAAGTCATGCGCCTTGATATGCTGCGCCAGCATGTTAGCCCCCATGTGGTTGCCTGCGCTGCTATCCAGTTCCATTACAGACGCGTACTGGTGTTTACCGGCCACCATGGTACTGTACAGTGCCATGGCTGCATCGTGTTCTTGGAACACAAGGCTGGTGCTGTGCACACCAGCTACGCCTGTGACAAGGTAACTTACTGTTGGGTCATGTTCACTCATTTGATTTGCTCCGTGTTAAATTAGGGTGTGTCCGATTGCCCACACCATGAAGGTGAAGGCAACCAATGTAAGCAGTCCTGCGGTCCAGCGGTCCATTCTTAAAACTCCGGGTTCCAGCGGCGGTGGTGGCCTTGTACCAGTGACCATGTACCACCCGGCTTCATCCAGCTTGCGGACTGCTTCCTGCGGCGGAAGACTGCGCCCGTGTCAGTGGTAACCTTCTGCAAGGTCTTGGACACAGCAGTGATGACACCGCAAGGGTAGTAGTCACCATTAAAGCCGTAGGATACTTCGTCACCCACAGCAGGTGCCCGGATAACGTCATGGCGGGGCCAGCAACCGTTACCTTTGTCTACGGCCACGTGCACTTCGCCAGTCTTGGCTGTCATGTGTTCCGCGATCTTTTCAGAAGTTTCCATGTCCCAATCGTGACGGCTTTTGTATTCCGCCATGGTGTCATGGTCATACTTGGTGTTTTCGTCTGTGACGATTGCGTCCGTTACAGTTCCGTTTTCAATAAGTGCGTAAATCATTTTCTATACTCCGTGGTTGATAACGTGAATATAGCGATACACAGATATTGTGTCAAGGGCCAAAGTGAAAAATGTTACGCGTAAATTTGGCCCCTGATTTTACAGGCTTTTTTAGTTGACTTTATAAGCGTTAGCCATGGGTGTGGTGGTGTTCCGCCAAAACGCCATACCTAAGCGAACCAAAGAAAATGGTTTTCCCTGTGTCTTCGTCATAGATAGACAACAGCACCGGCTGTGACACCGGGTCACCAATTGACTTGGGTACGTAGTGTATGGTTGCCGTGGTTGTTCCACTGATATGGAAGGACCGGAAGGACATTTCGTTATGTCCCATATCATCAATGGATTGGTCCTGTGTGGTGTAATGGTGGATTAGCTGCGCGAACCGTTCCGGGGGTACTGGTTTCCAGTCTGCCACGGAAGTTGCAGCGTGTGCGTCAAAAGGAATTTCCCTTGTTTCGCCTGTGTCCACATTTTTAGCGGTAAGCGGTTTAAGCTTTCTCATAGTCTCTACCTTTCTGGTTAGTGGGGCTTCCTGCCCGCACCCCAAAGGTAGCCTATTCTTCCGGCTGGTGTAAAGCGTTGTTCACGCTGTGCAGTGTATCAAGGCTGGTGTGTAGCGCGTCCACTTTACCGTGCAGTATTTCGTTCTGTAGCATGACTGCTTCCAGCCGTTCCTGCATGTCACCCACCCGCAGCCACGTCCAGAAGGTGAAAGCCGAACACAGGGCCAGCAACAAGGTCATGTACGCCAGTGCCTTCCACGTGTGGGTCATTGCGCTACCAATGATATCCAAAAACTTTTCATACCGTTCCCGGATTGTGTTTCCCTGTGCCATGTCACTGTGTCCTTCTATCGTCATCCATGAACCGCTGGAAGCGGGCCACAGTTGTTTCTTCGTTGGGGTACATATTCCGCAGCCATGTGACCAGCCGCAGGAATTCTTGGTATTCTTCTTCCGTGGAAAACCGCAGGATGACCTTACGCACCCTGTCAGGGCTTCCCGTGCCCATGGCTTGGGTGATTGGGTCCGCGCTCCCCGGACTGCTTCCAGACAGGGCTACTTCTTCCCCTGCGCTGTCTGCCAGCCGCATGGTCCATTCTTCGTTGGATATACCGGCCAGTACCGCGTCTTCCTGTGACAGCCCCGCTTCCGCAAGCTGGTCTATGGCCCGGTCCATGTTCATGCCGGTGGAAAGGGTGGTGGAATTGTGTACCAGTGCGTATGCGTCCGCTTCTGGTCCGCTTAGGTCATGGTAGATGACAGGGACTTCTTCCAGCCGCAGGTGGATTGCCGCCTGCTTCCTGCCATGCCCCGCCAGTATCACGCCATCCCGGTCCAGTTCTATGGGGTCATTGAACCCCAATTCCCGGATTGTCTCCGCAAGACTGTTTATCTGGTCAACCGTGTGCACCTTGGGATTGCGCGGCCTGTCCTGTAGCGTCCGGGGGTCTCTGTAGACTATCTGTCCAAAATCATGCTGGTGCGTCATCTTCGTCCACCAGTTCTTCCGCGACTACCTGCCCTTCCAGTATCACGCCTGCGTTCATAGCTTGCACATGCAGGGCTGCGTGCGCGTCATTAAGGGCAAAGAATTCTAGCACGTACTTCTGCGTGTGCTGTTCTCCGGGGGGAAGGTGCGCCACTTCGGTATCCGGTACCGTGTAGCAGCAAGCGTACTTGTACCACGTGCGCCCGTGTTCGTCTTCCCATTGGCAATCGTCATCAATTTCCATGGTAGACCCGTCACCCAACGCTGTGCGCCTTGGTGCCACCGGGAACGCTACCACATTGTCTTCTTCATCCGCCAAACCAGCTTCCTTCCAACTCTATAGGTTCGTCTTCCGCTGCTTCGGGTTCGTGTCTCCGGTAACCCGCTATGGTCCACAGGGTGTCCCGCATAGCCCGCGCATCTTCGTAACTGGTACCTTGGTGCATCTTCACCATGCCCGCAATGGTCAGTTCTGACTTGCGCGGGTCCAGCCGTTCCATTTCATTCTGGACGTGTTCTTCGATTTGAACCGGGGTGCAATCGTCCCGGAAGTAGTTGACCCGGAACTTGTCATCCCCTTTGCCGCCTGTATCAAAAATCAGAACCATCCAGCAGTAGTGCGCGTGCCCTATCACCCCGGTGGTTGCCAGTTCCCGTGCCATGGCCCGTTCCATGTCCGGTACTTGTGGTCTGTTGTCCTGTGGTTCTCCGTCCACGCTTTCTTCGTGTTGTCTGGTCATGTTTTCCTACCTTGCCAGTGAAACACCTTGACCAAGCCCCGTTCAAAGTTTGGGTTCTTGGGTTTCTCCATAAGCCCGGTTTCCCGCAGGTATCCGTCCCGTATCAATCGCTTGACCAGCTTTTCAAATCGGTCCTTGGCACGCTCCGGGGTATCCACCCACCTGCGCACGTGGTTGATAAGGTCTTCCATGGTAACGCGTTGCGGCCAGTCATTATGCGCCATGACAATGTGCGCCTTATCTTCCCATTTGACTGTGGGGTCTTTTAGCCGGTTCGCTGCTACTTCGGGTATTCTCATAAGTCAGTGCCTTTGTTTACGGCTTGCGAAGTCAAAGCCCTGTTGTGCCTGTTACAGTAGCGGCGTAAATGAACCTGTTGCCAAGTTCTCCGCTACCTGTGAACTTACCATGGTCTGTGACCATTCGTTCACGTCATGGCCGGGGTGGTGAACCAGCGTACCAAACGGTTGCCAGTTCCCGGTTGCTATGGCTGCGTCTACCCGGCTTGCCAAGTTCATAAGCTTGGTGTCACTCAATACCCGGTAGTTTGAACCGCCATACTCTGTCTGTGCCATGTACCTTCCTTTCCTTCGCTGTTAGCACAGCCCAAAGGTACACGGCCCTTCCCCGGATTTGAACCCTTACCTACGGCCCGGTGTAGTACCCTTGTAGCGTTTGGCGTGGCTTTCATCGTCAATGGCTTTGCCAAGTGCCTGCACGAAGATAAGCCCTTCATGGTCTGCACCAACCGCGATACCGCCAATGGGCTTGTACATGCCGTCTGCGGTCAATTTGTTTACTGCGTCTGCAAGTTCTTCTGCTGTCCCTGCTTCGGCTACAATGTATGCTGGTTTTCTGTTTCCCATTGGTCTGGTTCCTTAAATGGATACGTACACTTGCCCGGTCCCTTTGCAGTCTACGCACTTTCTGTCTTCTGGTTTCAACGTATGCGGCTCCGGGTGAAATTTGGACCAATCCCCGTCACCACCACATTCCATACACGGAACCAAGCCTGCACCGGCTCCGCAGTCTATAGGACGCACAGACACTTCTGTGTTACGGGTAAACCCCACATAGGCTGTCATTGCGCCCCGGTTCATTAGTTCGCGCCTTTGGGTGTACCCATTTCCTGCACGTGCACCTTGACCACTTCGCAATCTGGCAGGAACACGTTGAACACTCCGTCCATTTGTTCGTCCGTCCATTCACTGCACGGGTTCACGTGCGCTTCACACAGGGTCACTAGTGCCTGCCCCATGGCGTGCTTGCGTTCTTCGTTAAGGGTGAAGGGCTGCACCTTGCCGTTCTGCTTCACACCCCACAGCACTTGGTCATGCGCTCCGATAATGGAACTGGTCAGTATTTGTTCGCCTGCCATGGTCAACCTCTCTGTACGTCCCGCACCTTTGCACGTACAGCACAGTCCTTGGCTTCCAGAAGCTTGCGCAACCCGGCTGCAATCTCCGGGTCTGATTTGTCCGTTATGTCAATCATGGCAAGTGCCTGCTGCGCGAACGGCCTGCTAACTTCCTGCAAGTATTCGGGCAGATGTTCGTAATGGAAGAAGTCCAGCACAGGGTAGCCCCTGTGGTTGTGCTTCAACCGTTCGGTAACTTGGTGGTCTTCAAGCTTGTCTGCCATGGGGCTATTCTCCGGTTCTTGCGTTGGACCCGCGCAGTATATCGTCAATGCCGCCCGGTGGGTTGTCATTCTCCACGGTCTGGCCTGCGGCTGCTGCGCGTTCGTTGTACGCGTTGGGTGCAAGGATAAGGTCAGACTTTTCTGTGACTGCTACACCCTGCATGTCAAACCAGCACCCTTCCTTGGGCTGTCCCTTATCGTCCAGTTCGTTTGGCCCTATGTGGACCCGTGGGCACCCGTACAGGTGTTGGGCTACCCCGTCACAGGTTCCCGCGAACCCGGTACGCAGGTCAATCACTTGGTCCCCCAATTCGATTTCTGCGCCTTCAATGACGGTTACTTTTGATTTCTTGCCGGGTATGTCCAGCTTCCGTGTTTTTGCCATGGTCAGGTTTCCTTCTGTTTACGGCTTCGATTGTTTTACACGATTATAGGCGAAGTTCAAACGCTTTGCGCTCCACCCCCCACGCGTCTGTCATGCGGTACGGGTTGATAAGCCAATTATCCACTACGCCAAGTTCTTCAACGGGGTCTTCTGCGTCCCACGGTGCCACTACCACACGGCACCCGCGTTCCTGTGACAGGAAGCGTGCCAACATAGCGTTTTCCATACGTTTGCTTTCGTAGAACACCCTGCCCATGGTCACATAGTGTGGGTCAAATTCGTCTACCGCGTCTTGGTCATACATAACTGATATGCGTAGGGGCAATTCTGCGATTGCCGCAGCCACAGACAAGGCTGTCCTGCAAGTGATACTGTGTTCCACCACCCACACGTCCGCACCCTGTGCCGCAGCCCACATGGCGAACAGACCATGGCCCCCGCCTATGTCCAGCACACGCTGTCCTTCCAGTCCCCGCGTCCGGTAGTTCTTGAACCAGCCCACCAGTTCCGGCACGTGGTTTATGTTGTCTTTGTAGTTGGTCACATGTCTGCCCACGAACCCGCAGCGGTATGCCCCGCGCATCACCGCTTCCAGTGTGCCGTTCGGATACACTGTTAGTTGCTCCACCACGTCCTTGATACGCTCCGGGTCTCCGTTCTCCACGTAGCGTTCAAATGCCCGCAGCACGTTGGGGTGCTTTGACAATGCGTCTTTTAGTTCTTTCATTCTGCAATCCCCGCTGCGCGTTCGTGTGTGCCTCTACGGTCCCGCCAATGCGCCAATAGTCTGGCCGTGGCCGTCATGGTCTTGTTAGCGTCTGTCAGTATGTCCCTGTCAATGAACGTGCGGAAGTCCCTGTGTTCGTCTGGTGACCCAAAGACCAGTTCATGCTGGCGTACGCTGTTCCCCCGGCTCCGTGCCCCTGCTGTGCCCCCCGCGACTACACGCGGTCTGGAAGTCTCTACAGGTGCGTCTGCACCCCGGTTCACTTCGGACCAGTCTATGTCCAGATTTGAGAACCCAAGGCTTTGGTAGTCCAGTTCTTCGTCCGTCCCAATGAATATGGCTGTAAGGGCTGCACGCACGCGTTCTGCATCGTGTGGGGTTTGCAGGGTGAATTTGTTGTGCGCCACCGCGTACAGCTTGTATTCCCGTTCTGTGAAGCCATGCAGGACAATGACCGGCACTTCTTCCATACCAAGGTACTGCGCGGCCAGCATACGGCCTTCCCCTTCCACTATGGTGCCGTCCGGCTTGATACCGATATGGTCCCGGAACCCCAACTGCGTGATACTGGACGCAATCTGTTCTACCTGCCCCGGTGGGTGTGCCTTGACGTTCTCCGGGTCCGGTATCAGTTCGTCTACCCGCCACGTGGTAGCTTCCAGCCTGCGGCCTTCCGGTGGTAGTGGTCTGGTTCTTTGCCGTGCTGGCCTTCTGCGTTCGCGTGTCATATCAGCAATGTCCTAGCGTTGTATCTGTCCCGGATTTCCGCAACGTCCTTGTCTTCTGTGAATTCTTCCCCGGTCTCCGCAAAGAACTGTAGCACCCAACTGTATAACACGTCCGGGTAGCATCTTCCGCTTTCCTTTACCCGCGCAATGACGAATTCATGCGCATAGGACCACGTGCCCGGTGGGGCTAAGGGCTGCAAGGTCCACCAGTCCGCTTCCAGTTGTTCCACGGTCACGCCTTTGGGTGCGGCCTTCCACGGTCCCTTGTTGATTGTCTCCGGTGTAACGTATGGCTTGTCTGTCACTTGTCCGCGTCTCCGTTATGCTTTGCCAGCACTTTGCGTTGTAGTGCGTAATCGGACCCCGCAGCCTGTAGCCCTTTCTGGATATCCACGGACCCGGATATGCAGATTAGCTTGTCCCCGTCATCACATTCTTCCGTGCGCACCAAAACATCATTGCCGTTGAAGTGTTCCGCGAACCAAACCAGTGCAGCCTTGTACACGTCTTCCTTGCTAACAAACCGATTGGTAGGCATACCCACTTCGTACATGAAGAAGTCCGGGTCATTGCCGTCCTTTTCGTTTAGCGCGTCCGCTTCTTCCTGCGTTTGTATCGCGCCTTGCAACTCCGTGTTGTCCATAGGGTGTGCCGGTGCCCCGTAACCGCCCTTGTTGCTTTTGTTGTCCACGTACATTTGACCGTAGTAGTGTTCCGCGCCAATGGATATGCCCCGGAAGGACCGCACGTCTAAGGTCACCAAGTACGGTGGTTCTGGTATTGGGTTTGTTTCTTTTGTCATGGCTTCGTGATTTCGTATATGGCCTTTAGTGTTTCTTCCCGGCTGTAGCCTGCACGCTCCATTCCGCGCATTACAGTGTCCCGCGTGGGCTTGTCTCTCCGCAGCAACCGGCACAGGTCCATGATTGCGTCCAGTTCCTTGCGCGTCATGTCTTCTTTGGTCACCGGTCCTGCCCCCTGTCCATAAAGTATAGGAAGGGTACCCTTTTACCCCGAAGGAACCGCCACAAGCAATACCAGCCCCATACCTGTTCCCAATACCAAGCCACCACCCGCCAGTTGGTGTCCTTCTGTTTTACAATTGCACCCCGGTGCAAAATGATAACGGAATACTTCGTTGTCATATCTTCCCCGTCATCCAGAAGTTCGCCAAACAGTTTGCCGTAGCGATAACCAGAAGCTTGCCCACGCGCTGTTCGTCTGTGCTAGTGAACGCAGTACCGTCCTTGTAGGTTCCCCGCCAATGGATAACCAGAACGGACACCATAGCGACATAGGGCAGGTTCCACACAAAGGTCAGGGTTAGGGCCAGAAAGGTTATCACTGTTCCGGTCCCCCGTACGCTTCCTGATACTGTTGGCGTTTGTAGAGTTCCCGCGCTGCTTCCAATTGCTTCATGCGTGCCAGTCTCCCAACCTGCACCACTGTCTGTTCCCACGTCTGCACCACACGCAGTCCATGGTTGCTAACCTTTACGGTGGCACTGGACTTGCGGAACTGGCGGTGGAACCCGGCCACTACACTGTGAAGTGAACGGTTGCGCACAGGTACGCTTTGATAACCGATTGTTTTTCTTTGTCTTGGGGCTGTCACTGTCTCACATGCCTTCTTCGTGTATTTCAGGGTGTAGGTCTACCTTGCTACGGGGCAACCAAGCATAGGTATTGGCATTGGGTTCCTTACACATAGGTACATAGTTGTTTATGTTCCCCGCGACCTGTACGCCTATGGGTGGTTCGGTTCTCCCAAGGTATCTGTATATTATGGTTCCCGCACTTAGCACTTCTGACTGGAAGGCTTCTGGTATCCCGTATGCCTCGTTTGGCATTATGGTTTCTGTTACCAGACATTCTGCTGTTGCCTGTAGTTGTTCTGCTGTTTTTGTTTTCTGTTTTCCCGCGATTTTTTCCGGGCTTACATACGGGTTCTTCTTCACGTTCGGGTTCTTGGGTTCTGGCAATGCGTCTTCCTTGTCCAGTTGGACAAACAGGTGCACACGTTGCAGACTGTCCCGGAAGGCTGTTAGGTGTCCCGCAACCTGTGACTTCTGCATTGGTGTCAGTTCATGCCACGGAATTACTTCTGATACCCCGGCCAGTTCCAGCATGTAGTAGTACGCTGCACGTATCTGGTTGTCTGTGTTCTGTGTCATAGTTCCAGCTTCCTTGTTACTGATAGTCTTGGTTGTGGTCCCCGCGATTTTTCCGGCTCCGGGTCTTTGGCCTTCTTCTGGATTTCCGCTAACCGGAAAAGGTAGTCACTGGCGGGTTCCCACAGTTCTTCCGCACTAAACGCATTAGTACATATATGGGTTATGGGGGTGCCCTTATAAAGTACACCGCGTTGGATTTCTGTTTCCGTGACGTACATTTCCTTGCCACAACCAAAGCGCACGTAGGTAGGGCTGGACCGGAAGAAGTCTGCCCCCATTTCCGGGTCCAATCGTTCTATGGCGTTCATACGTTCAAAATATTCCAGCATACCTTTGTGCATGGCTTCCCCACGTTCTTGGTTCTGCGCAAGCGTCCGTAGGGACAGTTGCCCGCCCCGGTAGCGTTGCACGTGGTCGTACATCATTCCCACGCTGGATATGGCCCGCGCATTTAAGTCCCTGCGCCTCTGTGCAAAGTATCCATGCTGCCAGCGGTCTATGGTGCGCTTCACAGCGTAGGCAAAACCCACAAACAGAACGGTAAACACAATCTGCATTGCGGTATCTGTCACAATGAAGTCCAGTAACCCCGTCATAGGTCCAGCTTCCTTTTGATTGGCCGTGCAGTGGCCGGTGCAGTTGCCTTCTTCGGCTCCGGTGCTTTGGGTGGCAACCCACGTGCAGGGTCATCCGGTGTACGTCCTAAAGGTATGCGGGCCTGTGCAGAACCCCGTGACCTTAGTTCGCCTGTTATCTGTTCTAGGGTTATTCTTTCTTGCCGTGGTTCTGGCCTATCAGTCATCACACTGTGTAGTATTTCAGCACGTGCTGCTTCAAAGGCGTTTTGGACCATGGCAGGGTTAACCCTACCGTCCAGCAGTTCAAACCGGTAATGCACCACCCACGCGTTTCGGTCCATACGGTGGTGTATCTCCATATCACGCACAAACACAGCACGTGGCCCAAGAACCCTTTGCACTAGTTGGTTTATCCGTTCGGGGTCTCTTAGAGCCTGTAAGTACCGGTCTGTGTCCCTTGAATTCCGCAACAGTGACATTTCTGTCATGTCAATTTGCACGCTTAATTCCATTTGACGGGTA
>Ga0209037_1000280_pt1 | contig 15565 bp, 18 predicted proteins | sample SaaInl25SG_5_DNA_FD_188225 | JGI IMG/M metagenome (GOLD analysis project Ga0209037, IMG submission 188225) | Marine microbial communities from expanding oxygen minimum zones in the Saanich Inlet - ESP_125SG_5_DNA (SPAdes) (version 2) | ecosystem: Environmental > Aquatic > Marine > Intertidal...
TGCTTTTCTGACAAACACTGGACGACCCTCGGAGATACCTGTTATCGGCTCACCTGCAAGGTAATTATAAGAAATCAACCCGCCGGCATTTGGTTGACCAGTGAGCGCTTCTTTGAAGAGCAATTCATAAACTTCATCGGGGCTAAGAGAAGCGCCTGAAATCTCGCAGAACCGAGAGAACATTCTGACCCAAGCGGCCAGTTCGCTGGCACCGTTATTGCAGTGCACCATTGCAACTGGGTCGCCGACCGGGGTGGTGACTACGTCTAACTCATGGTGAACTTCAGAGAGCTCCTTGTCGAGCACCACCATCGCGAAAATGCTTGTGCCGGCACTCACATTTCCAGTGGTTGGCGCAACCGCGTTGGTGGCGACCATGCCAGAACCGGCATCTCCCTCAGGTGGACACATGGCGATTCCAGGTTTCAAAGAACCAGACGGGTCCAGCAGCAATGCACCTTGATCGGTGAGCGATCCGGCCTGAGAGCCTGCGAGCAATACTCTAGGCATCAGTTCCGCAAGGGGTTTTGCAAGAGCTGACGAAGTTTTCAAACCGTCAAATGCCCTCAGCATTTCTTGGTTGTATGACTTCGTCGCTGTTTGAATTGGAAACATCCCCGAACCATCGCCAATGCCGATCACCTTTTCACCGCTTAGCTTCCAGTGAACATAGCCTGCCAAAGTGGTAACAAAGTCGATCTTTGAGACGTGCCCAGCACCATCGAGGATCGCCTGTTGGAGGTGAGCGATGGACCAACGCAATGGAATATTCACTTCAAAAAGATTCGTTAGCTCGGCAGCGGCTTGAGAGGTAGTGGTATTTCGCCACGTTCTGAAGGGCGCCAACAACTCACCATTTTTGTCAAAAGCGAGATAGCCGTGCATCATTGCCGAAACCCCAATTGCGTTGAGGTTTTGGATTCTTGTTCCGTAAAGCTTTTCGACGCTTTCCTGGAGATCTTGGATTGTAGCTTGAACGCCACTCCAAACCGCGTCCAATGAATAGGTCCAGTAACCATCCACAAGCTGATTTTCCCATTCATGAGAGCCAGTGGCCAATATCTGATTGGGGTTCTCGCCGATTAGGCAGGCCTTTATTCTGGTCGACCCAAGTTCAATTCCGAGAGTTGCGCCGCCCATGTCGATTAGCTGAGTTATTGCTTGAGTCATCGCCTTGCATCTCCACTCTGGCCGTAGACATTTTGATATCTGAGGTAGAGAGAGTCAATCGCTGTCTGTTCCAGCGGGACCAACTCGCCTCCCTGTCTTGCGATCTCAACGGCCATGGCAGAATCCTCACACATCACCGCAGCCTTGACTGCATCCCTGGGGTTGATACCGATAGTGAATGGACCATGGTTTCTCATCAGAACTGCACGAGATCTGTGATTACGCAGGGTCTCAACAATTCCCCTGCCTATTGAGTCATCGCCGATAATCGCAAACGGCCCAATTGGGATTGGACCACCAAATTCATCTGCCATTCCAGTAATCACGCATGGAATCTCTTCACCCCTCGCCGCCCAGGCGACAGCGTATGTGGAGTGAGTATGGACCACACCTCCAACCTCGGGCATGTTTCTATAGACATAAGCATGGGCATCGGTATCGCTTGAAGGGGACCTGTCGCTGCCCAAAGTCCCCGCAACAACTTTGCCGTCTAGAGTGCAAACAACCATGTTCTGTGGAGTTAGATCATCGTAAGAGACACCGGATGGCTTAATTACAAACAGGTCTTCGCCAGCAACTCGACCCGAGACATTTCCCCCGGTCCACTTCACGAGTCCATATCTTGTGAGTTCTGAGTGAAGGCTTGATACTTCCTCACGCATCGCCTGAACCTCAGGCTTCAAATCGATTTCATGCATAAGACCTTCTTTCTTTGCTCAGGATTTGTCGAATCGACAAGTTCCATTTCAAGTAGCTGCCAGCTAGCGGTTTCCTGCCGAGTGCTCCTGGGCTAATCAAACCGCGGCTCCAAGAACAGGCGAGTCGAGTCTCGAATAATCAAGTCCGGTAGCAATCGATCTACCTTGCGCACCGGCTTGCCTGATATCTCGTCAAGCAAAAGGGACATTGCTCGATTGCCGAGTTCCTTGAAATCTTGTCGGAGAGTAGTTAGCGGTGGCCAGCAATAGCCACTCTCTTCTAGGTCATCGAAACCGACAACACTGACCTTGTCCGGCACCGAAATACCTCGTTCTCGCATTGCATGGAGAAAGCCAATGGCCATTCGATCGTTCGCGATGAAAAATGCGGACAGGTCTTTTGACTCTAGATCCACTTCCGTTCCAATCCGGTGGCCGGTGCTGAGTTCCCAATCGCCTTCAATCACCCTTGGGGTCAGACCCGCTGTCAGCATGGTCGACGTGTAGCCGGCAGACCGAGCCGTTGATTCAAACCAATTCTTAGGCCCAGACACGTGCACAATGTTTCGATGCCCAAGATCGATTAGGTGCTGAGTGGCGACAGAGCCCCCAGCAAAGTTGTCTACCGAAACCGCCAGTTCGTCCATTCGATACATCGAATCCAAAGTCACCACCGGCACTCCACCAACCAATTTTCGGATGACTTCGACTGCCTCGAGTTGAGGTGTGATTACAGCTAGGCCCTCTATACCAAGCTTCATGAGGTGCTCAATCCCGTCTTTTACAGACTTTTCATCACTTGGATCAATTCCACATGTGACGACGAAAAAACCTTGGTCCCTGGCTGCTCTTTCCATGTGATGCGCCATGGATGCCGGGCCGGTGAAGTCAGTATCGGAAGTCAAAATCCCCAGCATGTGAGTCTTGGATGATGCGAGCGCTCGGGCCGCAAGGTTCGGGCGATAGCCCAACGCGTCCATCGCCGACAAGACGCGCGATTTGGTTTCGGGCTTAATGGACGGGCTATGGTTTATTACCCTCGATACTGTCTGGTGAGACACCCTCGCGGCGACCGCTACATCGTAGATGTTTGGCTGCTTGGGCACGCTAACCGCCCAAGCTGTCGTGGAGGGTTTGTTCAACTCGATCTATTTCTGCGTTGAAGGACTTAACCTCATTGGGCAATAGAGCCAAGCGAAAGCCGATCTTGATCTCAGAACCCTTTTTAGATTCTCTGATCTTTATGTCAACCTCGCCCAGTGATTCCGTAACAAGAACAAGTCTTTTTGGCAAGGTGATCATTGAGTAGCTTGCGCCGAAGTCCTTCCCACCAGACTTGTACTTCAGTTTGGCTCCAGTCTGAAAATCAAACTTGGAAACGTCTCCAAGCCAGGATCCAAGTCCTGACTGCGTGATGAATGGAGCCAACATCGCAGCCAAATCTTTAGTCGTCGCAATCTGAATATCTCTCTTTGTGAGAGTCTTGTTTGGGTCTGGTTTCGGAGAGCGTGCGAACCCAACAAATGAATCACTCATTTGCTTCGCCGCTGTCTAGAGGCAAACGTGTAGGCCGCAACAGCAAAGAGAATCGCGAGCGCCGAGTGAGACAGGAACATAAGCGCCGTAAAGCTGGTGAATGGGTCTCCACCCATCAGTGGGTTCAGCCACAGAAGCGCCACCGGTATAAACAGGCCACCGACTAATGCTTTGGCTTTGAATGCTAACCAAGCCATCCAAAGCGAGCCTCCAATAGCGAAGCCGGTCATGTAGAGCGGGTAAGTTTCGCCCACCTGGATAAAAGTTTGGCTGGCTAGGAAAAACGCAAGGACAATCGCAACCCAACTTGGCGCTGGGTTCTTAGGTCTTTGACCGAACAGGCTCCAATTGGCTTTTTCCACCTATAAATCCTATCTAAACGCTTCTATTGACCAAGCGGTGGTAGGCGCTTGACCACTGAAGTTCCTTACGCAATCCCTTTGAAGTAGTGGTTCCATCTATTTCCACCAACTCAACGCCAGCAATCCGTGCGAAGTCTTCCAAGGTTTCTTGGCTAACAGAGTTTGTCAGGACAGTATGGTGTGAACCACCTGCGAGCATCCACGCTTCGGCCGAAATTGCAAGCGATGGCTCTGGCTCCCATACAGCCCTCGCTACCGGAAGATTCGGCAGATCTTCAGTTGGCTCCACAATCTTTATTTCGTTGCTGATGATCCGAAACCTCGCACCCATGTCGGCCAGGCAGAGAACTCTTCCCAGTGAAGGCTTGGCCGTGAAAACCATCCTCACCGGATCTTCTTTGCCGCCGATGCCCAATGGGTGGATTTCGATCTTGGGTTTCTCGCCAGAGATGCTTGGGCAAACCTCAAGCATGTGCGCTCCCAGGACCTTTGGTGTGCCTGGGCCAAAGTGGTAGGTGTAATCCTCCATAAAGGATGTTCCTCCGCCGCTCGGGGTCATAGCTTTGACGATGGCAAGCATCGCAGCAGTTTTCCAGTCGCCCTCGCCAGCAAAACCATAGCCATCGGCCATAAGTCGCTGGACCGCCAATCCAGGCAACTGGCGCAGGGTACCTAGATCCTCAAAATTGGAGGTAAAAGCGGAGTATCCGCCAGCTTCAAGTATCGAACGCAGTGCGATCTCGATTTTCGCGCCATACTGCAGAGATTCGTAACGATCCGCACCGAAACACAGTTCGGGAGCAACGTCATACTCATCCTGATATACCTTGCAGAGTGCATCTGCGTCAGCATCACTCACCGCTAGAACCGCATCCGCTAGCGTGTTGACGCTCAGTTGCTCGATAGACATACCGAATGTAATTTGAGCGGCCACCTTGTCTCCGTCAGTTACTGCGACAAAACGCATGTTGTCGCCAAAGCGAGCAACCCTAAGGTGCTGTGCCTTATCCCAGCCGATCGTTGCCCAGGCAAACGCATCAACTTCTTGCCGAACCCGAGGGTCGGCTGGAAAACCAACAACAACCTTGCGTGCAACATCCATCCGGCTCAGAATGTGAGCATATTCGCGGTCTCCGTGAGCAGCTTGATTGAGGTTCATGAAGTCCATGTCAATGGTCGCCCATGGCAAAGACTGCCCAGCCTGAGTGTGGAGATGCAGCATGGGCTTCTTCAGCGCATCCAGGCCATTGATCCACATTTTGGCTGGTGAAAAAGTGTGCATCCAGGTAATTACCCCAACGCAGTCATCCGAAGCCGTGGCCGCAACGAGCATCGCCTTGATTTCATCGGTAGTTTTCACAACCGGCTTCCAGACGATTTCTAGCGGTGCCTTGAGTCCAGAGGAAAGTTGCTCGACTACTTTTTGAGACTGCTCGGCAACCTGCCTGAGAGTCTCTTCGCCATATAGGTTCTGGCTTCCGGTGAGAAACCAAATTTCTTTTGCTGGCATGGCCATGTGCTGTCCCATCCTCAATGATGTGTAAACGAAGTTCTAGTTCATGTTAGCGGTCACATTTAGCTGAAACAAGGCTTCGACCAGCACACCCAGCAAAGGTTTCGGCTTGTGGCTCTAGCGATACCTTGGCTTCGGACTCAGCTCCTCGGACACTGGCACCTCTGAAGGCAGGTTGTGCTGGAGGAATTGAAAGTCTTCATCCGTCAGTGGTATCTCAGTCGCTGCCACGCAATCCAGCACCGACTCTGCCCTGGTTGCACCCGGAATTGGCAGAACTGACGGTGAGGTCTTCATCTCCCATGCCAGAGCCACCGAGAATGGGGATGCCGAGTACTTGGCAGCAATCTCTTCAAATGCATTCGAGCCAGATATTTCGACCTTTGTCATGACGCCACCGAGTGGTGACCATGGCAAGAAGGCAATGCCATATTCCTCACAGATTTCAAGAACGTCGAGGTCGTGGCGGTAGCGGGGGCTGAACTCATTCTGAACCGACACCAAACCGCCCTGCTCGGGGGTGCCGCCAATTTCGATTGCTTTCAAAAGTTGCTTTGCATCGTAATTTGAGACACCTACCTGCTTTGCTAGGCCTCGTTCTTTTAGAACCATGACATTTTCAAACTGGGTTTCGAAGTCAATAGTGGGATCCTGGCGGTGATGCTGCCAAAGATCAATCTGCTCAACCCCTAGCCTGAATGCCGAAGCTTCGGCCGCAGTCAAAAGATAGTCAAGCGAGGAGTTCCGTCCCCAAATCTCACCATCACTTCTTGTGATGCCACCCTTAGTGGCAATCACAACTTTCTTTTTCTGTTCCTCTGTTCCAGACCAAGTCTGAAGGGCCTCTGCAACAAAGACTTCGTTGTGACCAATGTCATCCCAGGTTGGCGCATAGATGTCTGCGGTGTCCAAAAATGTGATGCCGGCATCGAGTCCCGCGTGAATGGCTGGAATGGCAGAATTCAGTCTGCGTTCAGGATCCAAGGCTGCGCCATCAGACCAGATCCAAGAAACATTCATGCAGCCAATTCCTATGGCCGAAACCTCACGGTTTCCAAGTTTGTGTTGCTTCATAGTTTTCCTCGTTTAAATTGTGCTTGCGTCAATCACAAAGCGGTATCGAACATCGCTGTTGACCACCCTCGCGTAGGCGGCGTCAACTGTTGATGCATCACTAGCATCCACCATTTCGATGTCCGAGACGATGTTGTGTTCCCCACAGAAATCAAGCATCTCCTGGGTTCCGGCAATGCTGCCAGTATTTGCCCCGCCAATTGACTTGAGTCCAGTGATAATGCTGAAGGGATGGAAGTTCTGTTTATTTCCAGATACTCCAACAAACACCAATGATCCTCCTACTTTCAGCATCCCAAGAAGACCATCCACGTCTGCGTCAACACTTGTGGTGTTCAGAATGAAATCAAAAAAGTCACTGTGGCTTTCTTTCACATCATCGGTGATCAAGTAATCGGTTGCGCCCATTTTCTTGGCATCTTCAACCTTGGCTGCAGTGTGGCCGAGAACGTAAGTCTCTGCACCCATGGCCACCGCGAATTTCACGGCCATGTGACCCAAACCACCTAGGCCCATAATGCCAACCTTTTGCCCTGGGCCAACTTTCCAGTGATTCAAAGGTGAGTAAACAGTTACTCCGGCGCACAGAAGTGGTGCGGCTGCCGCGAAGTCAATGCTCTCTGGAACCTTGAGTACGAAATCTTGATTTGCGACAATCTGCTTGGCATAACCGCCATAGCTTTCCTCGCCATCGTAGTGACGGCCGTTATAGGTCTGAACGTTTCCGGTTCGACAGTAATTTTCCATGCCTCGCTGGCAAGGGTCACACTTCCCACACGAGTCGACGAATGTTCCAATGCCAACTCGGTCGCCAACCTTGTGCTTGGTAACCGCCGACCCGACCTCGGTCACTATGCCAACAATTTCATGCCCTGGAACCATTGGGAAGATACCCTCAGACCACTCGTCCCTCACCTGGTGGATGTCAGAGTGACAAATGCCAGAGAACTTGATGTCGATGGCAACTGATGTTTCGGTGAGCTTTCTTAGCGGCATTTCCCCTTTTTCGAAGGCGGCGCTAGCTGATGATGCAAACAGGGCGTTTGTTTTCGACATGGATCTCCTTTGATGGCCTAAATGATAGCCAACCAAAGATAGCCCCAAATGACACCCGATTGCAGAACTTAAATCTCCTGCCTGTGGTTCGCTATAAACATGAAGACAAGAACAAAGGTCATCCTTGGGTCTCTTGCGGCTGTTTTGCTGCTTGGTCCATTCGCTGTTCCAGTGAACACCTCAGGGGCTATGGACTACAAAGAAGCAGCAGAAATTAGCTGGCAGGGTCGAAGTGAGTTCGTAAACCTAGTCGACCACGATGTTCACATTGTCACGGCAGGTGATGAATCAAGCGAACGCTTGATTGTCCTGCTTCACGGTTTCGGTGCAAGCTCGCTGACCTGGAGCAAAACAATTGATGATCTGGCTGCCGGCAGCTTTGTGGTTGCCTACGACCGAGCTGCCTTTGGCTTCACCGAAAGACCAGCCAACATCGGAGAAGTGAATCCCTACTCGTCGCAGGGTCAACTGCGGGTGGTTGATGGTCTTGTGGAGGTCTTTGGAGAAAACAAAGAGGTTGTAATTCTTGGTCACAGTGCCGGAGGAGCAATCGCTCTCGGCTATGCCCTTGATCACCCGGACAAAGTTGACCAGCTGATCTTGGAGGCCCCTGCCGTTTATGGCACCGGCGGCTCTCCAAGCTGGCTGAACTGGGTCTTTAGCATTCCGCAACTTGATCACCTGGGGCCCCTGGCTGTTGCATCCATCGCATCGAGCGGGCTAGATCTTCTTGAGACCAGCTACACCGACCCGAAACTAATCACCCAAGAGGTTGAAGACGGCTACACCGCTCCGCTCAAGATTGCAGGCTGGGAAAGGGCGTTCTGGGAGTTCAATAAGGCCCCGAGAGACCTTAACCTTGTCGAAAGACTTGGTGACTTGCGAGCGCGGACCTTGATAATCACCGGAGACGATGACCGAGTGGTGGCAACTGCGGATTCCATCAAGCTACATGGCGACCTAACCGGTTCTGAACTTGTGATCATCGAGGGTGCTGGTCACTTGCCAAACGAAGAAAAACCTCAAGAATTTGTTGACGCGGTCCTTAGCTTCTTGAACTGATAGCGATAGGTTTTTAGTCATGCTTTATAAAGGTGTTTTTGGAACCGTTAGAACCCTGATCGGCTTGGCGCTTCTTGGAAGCGTCATCTGGCAGGTTGCAGACCGACTAAGGGTGGACCTATTTAGGCCCACTGAGTACTTTGCCTTCTTCTCGATTTCGACTGCCATTTTCGCGGGCTTCGTGGTGCTGATGAGTGGGCTCACCCTGCTTCAGGGTAAGAGTGAGTCTGAGCGGATGAACATCATCCGGTTAGTCGCTGCAGTTTCGATGATCATTGTGGGTGTTGTCTACCACGCTCTGTTGGGTGACTCAGCTGTTGACCCAAGAGATGTCGGCTATGACTGGCCACAGATACCGAACCTTGTTATCCACACCTATGCCCCGATAGCTATTGCAATCGACTATTTGGTTTCAGTCAAAGGCCCCAAGCCGCTTTGGCGCAAGGCTCTCTGGGTTGTTGTCTACCCGCTGGTTTGGTTGAGCTTTTCGTTGATTCGTGGCCTTGCGGATGGCTGGTGGCCTTACTGGTTCATAAACCCCGGCAGCGAAGGTGGCGTAATTGGAATGGTTACCTTTATTTTGATAATCGCCTTTGCGTTCATCGCCCTTGGTTTTGTGGTGCTGGGCCTCAGGCTCTCAGCTGCCAAGGTGATTGGTGCCGCTAGCGATTAGTCTGCGCCTCGGGCATATGTTGCTCTCAATGTTGCTTTAGTGAAATTAGTTTGGCACTTGTCCTGTTGGCTATTCACATGCTTATCAATCACGAACTAACAATGCTCGATGGCTCAACCAAACACCTTGAAGATTTTCAAGGCAAGCTGCTTATGGTTGTCAACGTGGCATCCCGCTGTGGGCTATCCCCCCAGTATGAAGCGTTAGAAGCGCTGCAGAAGAAATACCAAGACCGTGGCTTCACAGTCCTTGGCGTCCCATCTGGATCGTTCAAACAAGAACTAAAGGAATCTGATCAGATTTCCGAATACTGCTCAATGACATGGGGGGTCACCTTCCCGATGCTTGAAAAAGCAGAGGTCAACGGCCGCAAGCGTCACTCTCTCTACAAAGAGCTTGTGAAAACTAAAGACTCCAGGGGCCTAGCCGGTCCGGTTATGTGGAACTTCGAGAAGTTCTTGATTACACCTTCAGGTGAAATCCTGCGCTTTCGCCCGAAAACAAAGCCTGATGCCGAGGAGATTATCGAGGCTATCGAGGCAAACCTTCCCAGGTAGTTCATCCCACTAGCCTTGCCTCATGGCAATCACTGTGGTCGCAGCAATCATCGAAGATGATGCTGGCCTAATTCTCTGTGCCAAGAGGGGCAGCTGGAAAGATGCCCCCGGTAAGTGGGAGTTTCCAGGCGGTAAGCCAAACCCAGCTGAAAGCCTTGAAGAAGCAATTAAACGCGAGATTTTTGAAGAGCTTGGTGTGGAAATAAGGCCGCTTAGCGTTTTTGACAGGTCAACCACGAAGGTGGGTGGCAACGAAATTGACTTGGTTTGCTTTGCTGCTGAGCTTGTGGATCAAAAACCAAGCTCTTCAACAGATCACTCTGAGCTTGCTTGGCTAAAGCAAACTGAGCTATCAGCACTTGACTGGGCAAAGCCTGACCTACCTGCGGTAAAGAAAATAACCATGCCGGCTTGCTAGCCGGGCTTATGCCAGGCGGTTACCCTCTTTGTCGTCAAGCTTCTTGATAGCAATCAGGATGATGTCCACGATGGTCCAGACTCCCAAGCCACCGAAGGTGATTAGCTTCAGGATGCCGGTTCCAATTTTGCCGAGGTAGAAGCGGTCAACGCCAAGAGTCCCAACCACAATTGAAAGAATCAATGCGACCAGCCACTCTCTTGATGAAAACACGCCGGGGATCTGCTTTGCATTCCAGTGCTCACCGTTGGCGTCTACGACGATCGCGTCGCCGCTCAACTTGCCAGCCTTAGCCCACATTGTCAGCTCTTCGGTGGTGAGATTGTGCTCTTGGCCAGGAAGTTTTAGTGTCCAATTACTCATGTTCTGCCTTTTCTTTCTCCTCTTCCGCCACACGACCGTCCAAGACCCAAGCGGCGAGTAGGGCGGTCAGTGCAGAGAATAGCCCGATACCAACAACCATTAACAAGCCTGCAGCCAGCCGGCCATCGGATGTTACTGGAAACCTGTCACCATAACCTACGGTCGTAACAGAGGCCACAGACCACCAAATTGCATCCCCAAAGCTGTTGATGTTGGAGCCTGCAACACCGCGCTCGGCTTCAAGAATGGCAATTGACGCTGTGAAGAGAGTCAATGGAAGACTCACCCCTACAACCAGACCTACTCGCGATGCCCGTGTCTTCAAGAACGGAGCAAACCCTCTCAGCACGAGCAGTGCCCCAAATACCCTGAAGGCCCTGAAGGCGGGCAACATTGCGGCAGCAATTGCAAGCCAGTTTGTTTTCAAGAATGTTAGAACGCCCCGCAAAGTGGTCAGCTCGCGCCCAGCCACGATCACCCGAAGAACCAGGTCAGCCAAAAAGACGACGTAAATCGCAGCCTGCGCCACACTAGTTGCTTCATAAAGCGTCTGCTCAGGTTCTGCCAAAACTTGAAATGCATAGATTCCCAAAAACCCAAATCCGAGAGCCAGTAATGCTGGCTCCATTTTCCCTAGGAAACTGTCCAGTTTTTGCTTCATGGATTACAGGCCTTTGACTGTTTGTGGTACTTGCATTTTAGCTCAGCAGGCTCAATGGGAAGCGAAGGTAAGCGGCTTTCCACTTCAATGCTTCGGACCGCCAAGCCAAGTCATCTGCGAGCTCAGCCATTGCTGCCCAGAAGAAGATGGTGATTAGGTCAACGCTCAGGTAACTTATTGTGTCGCCAGGAAAGGCTTTTCCTAGAAAGCGCCTCAACAAAGTTGGCATATCCCCAAATCCGTGCTCGTGCAACTGGGATCGAACCTCTAGTTCTATTTCCCGGGCCCTGCGCGGGTTCCAAGGCGTCATTGGATCGGGGAAGTGCAACAGGTCACTGAGCTGCAGCGCTTCGCGATAGCGAACATCTTCTAGCCGATCAAACAGCGGAGCGAAGCGCTCCATTTCGTAGCCGTGTTTGCGGAGATCGAGGATGTCTGGGTAGGCAACAAAACGATAGAAGGGAACATGTGGCCGGACAGCTTGGTACGGCCTCGATGTGAAGCTTGAGACCAAAGGATCGACCCCGACCGCAGCTGAACCCCAGGTGTTGAAGGCTTCATCCGGATACGGAATCTTCTCCAGCTCTTCGGGTGTCGGGTCACTCATAGTGAATATTGTCTGCCAGTTCGCTTAGTTTTATCTTGGAAAGGGGAAAATTGTGGAATTTCTAATTTTTATTGCCTTCTTTATTTTCTTTTGGTGGCGCTCTCAGAAAAAGAAAGAAAGAAAAGCCCAATTAAATTTCACCAAGGAGTTGAAAAAAGAGCAGTCCCAATACGACAAGCACTTACTCTCGCTCCCAAGCCTGCAGGGCGATAAGACCTTTTCTCAGGAAGTAGTTGGTGAGCAGGCCTATGCCGAGGATCTCTATAACTTTGGCAGCTGGTTAGAGCTCAATCACCCCGGCGAAGACGTTGTTTGGGTAATTGTCGAAAATGAGCCGGAAAACATCCATGACCCCAATGCGGTGAGGGTTGAGGCTGGCAAAACAACCGTTGGTTACATCCCAAGACAACAAGCAAAGCAATTCAGCGCTGAACTAGCTGGTCTTGGTGGCAAAGCCCGCTGCGCAGCCAGGTTTTACTTCGATAAATATGGCGATCGGAGTTCCATAACACTCGATGTTATTAGGCCCCTTGTGCAATATCCCGACGGTGAAGAGGCGGACTACTAGCTAGCCAAGCATGTCGTGACGAACCAGGGTCGCATTGCGATCCGGTCCAACGCCGATTGCGCTGATTCTTGCGCCGCTCATTTTCTCAAGGGCAAGGATGTAATCCTTGGCGTTTTGAGGAAGTGCATCAAAGCTTGTGATCTTGGAAATGTCTTCTTCCCAGCCTGGGAACATCTCATAGATCGGCTTGGCATGGTGGAAGTCGGTTTGTGAAACCGGAACCTCTTCAACCCTCTGTCCATCAACATCGTAGGCAACACAGACAGGAATCTCTTTTAGCCCGGTCAAGACATCTAGCTTGGTCAAGAAGATGTCTGTCAGGCCGTTGATTCTTGTCGCATAGCGTGCAATCGGAGCATCGAACCAACCGCAGCGCCTATCGCGACCGGTGGTAACACCGACCTCGCCGCCCGTGGTTCTGAGGTATTCACCCATGTCATCAAACAGCTCGGTTGGGAAAGGTCCTGCGCCAACTCTGGTTGTGTAGGCCTTCAGGATTCCAATAACACCGCTGATCTTTGTCGGTCCAATTCCGCTGCCAGTTGTAGCGCCACCCGACGTCGGGTTCGAAGAAGTCACAAAAGGGTAGGTTCCGTGGTCAACGTCCAGCAGCGTTCCCTGGCCACCCTCTAGCAAAACAGTCTTGCCCTCATCGATTGCTTGGTTCAGGATCAATGAAGTGTCGGCAACCATGGGCCTGAGCCTGTCTGCAAATGAGAGTAGGTGTTCAACGATCTCTTCTGCGTTTACAGCAGCTCGGTTGTAGATCTTGACCAGCAGGTCATTCTTTTGTGCAAGGGCCGCCTCAACCTTCTGCAACAGAATGCTTGGGTCAAACAGGTCTTGAATTCTGATTCCTAAACGACCCATTTTGTCGCCGTAGGTTGGCCCGATGCCGCGGCCCGTAGTTCCAATCGCGCGCTTTCCCAAAAAGCGCTCGGAGACCTTGTCAACGGTGACGTGATAGGGGGTGATGATGTGAGCATTGGCAGAAATCAAAAGCTTCGATGTATCGACGCCCTTGGCAATCAGCCCGTCGATTTCCTTGAATAGGACCTCGAGGTCAACAACAACACCGTTGCCGATTACCGGAGTGCAGGCGGGGGTCAAGATTCCAGAGGGAAGCAGGTGAAGGGCGAACTTCTTGTCGCCGATTACTACGGTGTGACCGGCGTTGTTGCCACCCTGGTAGCGAACCACGTAATCAACGCGGTCACCTAGAAGATCAGTCGCTTTACCTTTTCCTTCGTCGCCCCACTGGGCTCCAACGAGTACTACTGCAGGCATGGTTGTCCCTTTCCTAAAACTTTCGGGATCTTGTGGGCTCTGGCCCGAATTCCAAGTCTACCCAAAAACGTGCTGCGCGACCCAAGTGTGCATTGTTATTGCAGCGGCAGCAGATGCGTTTATCGACCTGGTGGACCCAAACTGAGTTATCTCCAAGACCATGTCCGACGCATCCAGCGCGGCCTGGCTGAGGCCTGGGCCTTCTTGTCCAAATAGAAACAGGCATTCTTTTGGAAGCTTTACTGTTTCAAGCTGCTTGCAGCCTGGAACATTATCGATTGCAATAATCGGTAACTTGCCGCCGTCCTCGGCGGCTGTCTTTGCCCACTCGACCAAAAGATCGACAGATTCAAGATGCCTAACGTGTTGGTAGCGATCGGTGACCATTGCGCCCCTGCGGTTCCAGCGCTTATTGCCGACGATGTGGACCTCTTTGGCCAGGAATGCGTTTGCGGTTCTGACAATGGAGCCGATGTTCAAATCGTGCTGCCAGTTCTCGATTGCCACGTGATATGGGTGTCGCTTGGTGTCCAGGTCTGCGACTATCGCAGCCATTGACCAGTAACGGTATTGATCAACCACGTTTCTGGTGTCACCGTTTTGCAAAAGCTCTAGATCAAACTTTTCATAATCGGGGTGAGAAGAATCAGGCAGTTGTCCGGGCCATGGCCCGACCCCCCAGGTTGGTTGCTCATGGGTACCGGTCGAATTTTCTTCACTCACCCGCTAAAGCCTAGAGCTAGGGTTAGAGATATGAGAGACCGTTCTGAAATTACCAGCTGGCTTACCGACATGGATGGCGTGCTGTGGCACGAGGGCAGGGCTATCCCAGGGGCTCCAGAGCTGATCTCAAAGTGGACCAGTGAGGGCACTAAGTACCTAGTGCTAACTAACAACTCGATCTACACGCCTCACGATTTGGCAATCAAGTTGCAACAGGGTGGCCTTGATGTCCCAGAGGACCTCATCTACACCTCAGCGCTTGCTACAGCTGACTTCCTAGACCACCAATCACCGAAAAGCACAGCGTTTGTGATTGGTGAAAACGGTCTAATTTCTGCGATGCACCAGATCGGTTATGTTTTCACCGAATCAAACCCCGAATATGTTGTCTTGGGTGAAACCAGGAACTTGAGCTTTGACAGCCTCACCAAGGCAGCCAGGTTCATAAACGCAGGGGCTAAGTTCATTGCCACAAACCCCGATCCCACCGGGCCAAGCAACGAAGGCGTATTGCTTGCAACCGGTTCGGTTGCCGCGCTAATTACGAAGGCAACGGGCAAAGACCCCTACATTGTTGGAAAGCCAAACCCAATGATGTTCCGCTCAGCCATGAGAAAGATTGGCGCGCACTCAGAGACCACGGCCATGATTGGTGATCGAATGGACACCGACGTTGTCGCAGGGATTGAAGCCGGTCTTCACACAATTCTGGTTCGAACCGGAATATCCGACGATGCAGAAATTGCTAAATACCCCTTCAGGCCAACCGAGGTCATGGACTCGGTAGCGGACCTTATTTAGAAACGAGCCTGCACTCCTGGGAGATCGTGAAATATCGCCCTGCTGTCGAATGAAACAAGCTCTGCTCGGTGTCGAATGGCGGCTGCTGCTACCCACAAATCGTTCATGCCACGCTGTTTACCAGTTGCGAAGCAGTGCGCCTTGAGTTCTGCAAAAACCTCCGTTGTTTCGAGGTCGATTGGCGCAAATTCTGATATCTCCAAAGCCTGTTGGATAAATTCCCTGCTTCGCTCTCTGGCGCCCGAAGGCCGAGTGCTGATCTTTGTTGCGACCCTGAGCTCGGCCAGAGCGGCGGCTGGCATGATTGGCAAGTCATCAGGCCTAATAAACTTTTCTGCGGAGTCGAACCTTTCGATATTTATCCAGACAGAAGTGTCAAGAACTACTCTGCCCATGGGTCGCGATACAGCTCGCCGCCAACCATGTTGTGGGGGGC
>Ga0209037_1000282_pt1 | contig 15520 bp, 14 predicted proteins | sample SaaInl25SG_5_DNA_FD_188225 | JGI IMG/M metagenome (GOLD analysis project Ga0209037, IMG submission 188225) | Marine microbial communities from expanding oxygen minimum zones in the Saanich Inlet - ESP_125SG_5_DNA (SPAdes) (version 2) | ecosystem: Environmental > Aquatic > Marine > Intertidal...
GGATAAATCGGCTCTTTCCAGGGATGATTCGGATGATCCATCATCAGATCAACAAAAACGGGGATCAATGACCCCAGAATTTCAGATCCATCTTTCACTTGCGCGCGATTAATCGCGCCCGACCATGTCGAGCCACCATGGATAATCTGATTACGCAGCACGTACAGTCGATCAAAGAGTTCGTTTAAAACTCGTTCGGTATCTTTATCAGCGAGCGCCAGCTTGGCTTTTTTCACCGATGCCTCAAGACGCTCGGCCCAATCATCATGGCCTTCGATGCCGTTTTGATGATTCCAAAAGGGGCCAAATACATACTGATTCTCGAGCACCAATCGAATCTCATGGGGGAATCGGGTCCAGACCAAATGGTAAATCCGATCGTCACGATCAAAGGATAACAGCGTACTCAAAAAGCTTTTAAAGCGCCCTTTCTCTGAAACGTGATAGGCAATCCCGATGTCTTGTGAATAAGCGGAATTAAATGCGATCCAGAGAAACACAAAGGCAGCATCGCGATCGTCATCCTCACGAGCTGCGCGCTGCAACCAACTAATGGCTCGATGCACTCGAAGTCCCAGACTGTCTCCAAAACCATCTCTTAACGCGCGCTGTCTGTCTTTCAGATTGTCCGCATCGGTTCGCGTGATCACATTCGCCTCCTCTGTTGTCAGAGAGAGTCTACCTTGTTGTCATGCAAACGGAGAGCGTCTGCATCATGGTGAAATGATAAACGCTGGGAATCTGGCACTTCGGCCTCGGCCGCGGTAGCGCAACATGCTGGGGATCACGAAGACGAGTCTGTGATGTGAGACTATCAATTCTCGGAATCCGATACCGAGGAATTGTGCGGACTTCATGGGTCTTTTCACACGCCACTTTGAGACGCTGTGGGGTTTGGTGATTGCCATCATGGTCGTAATGAAATGCCCGACACGCAGCACTTGTCTGAAATGACACAAGCGCGGTAATAGCCAACAAACAAATCCGAATTCCATGACGCATTCTTCAAGAATCGGACGACTCAGCCGTTTATTGAGCATTCAGTTTGACTGCAGCAAACGACGGTGCATCACATAGCCCGACATAAAAATCACGAGAGTCACCAGGACCGACCAGAGAGAGCCGGTTGCAAGCCCTGTAATGGCCTGACCTGTGTTGCATCCAAGCGCGAAAATCCCACCAACGCCCATCATCATCGCCCCTAGAAAATAGCGAGCATGGTCGCTTGCTGATGCGAACGTTTGCCATTGAAATTCTCCACGAACCATCGATGACAAACAGGCTCCAACAAGCACGCCCAAAATCAGCGTGACATTAAATGTTGGCTCAAGGCCGGATGCCAGTTGTAGATAGGTCATGGCTTCACCGATGGGTGCCACAAAACTCAAAGAAACAGGGGCCATCGGATCAAAGTCATCGGCACCGAGGACAGATGTGATCGACCAAGAACCAGCAACCAAAAGACCGACCAAAAGACCGCCCACCAGATGTCGATTCAATCCATGACGAAATGCAAAAACACCAATGACTCCTGTGACACCCGCAATCGCGACCCAAGCCAAGGATGGCACAAGCAGCAGGATGGATTCAGTAGGTAACTGTAAGGCCCCGGTCTGTTGCCATTGGACCCGAGTTTCCGCCATCAACCCTTTAAATGTGGCATAGGCTGACAATCCAATCACAAAAAGTCCGAACCAAGCACGTAAATTCCCAGAGCCGCTGAGAACCACCAATCGGGCTGGACAGCCGCGCGTTAGCATCATTCCGGCCCCAAAGATCCCCGCACCCATCAGTGTCGTCCACCAAGAGAGTGATTCGGGGAAATAGACGGTTTGTGACCCATCGAGATGTCCATCCAGCAACATCCATTGCGTCATCGGTAGTGCGATCAGTAACGCACCAAGCCATGCGGTCAAGGTGGCCGAGCCTTTGCCCTCGGCCAGGTCAGAAATTCCCCGTCGGACGCAAAAAGCCGTCGATTGAGCAATCACTCCATAAAGTAGGCCGACGATCAGCCCCGTTAAGACAAACCATCCTCGTACGTCCAGCTCTTCCATCACCTATCCCCTCTCATCCGGCGCGCATGCTAACACTTTGATTTCCATCAAGACAGCTAGCCAAACGGTGGCGAAATCATGGAAAAGCCAGCACACTAGGGGTTCAACAAGGATGTAAAGAGCACAATGATTGAACTATTCGAGCAATTTTCAAGCGGTCAGGTTGCGCTGACTTTGGGGATTTTGACCGGCCTGTTGTTTGGAATATTCGCTCAGCAAAGCCGTTTCTGCCTTCGGTCCGCTTGCATTGAGTTTTGGCGAACAAGACCGAGTGCCAAGTTTTCGATCTGGCTGTTCACCTTTTCAACCGCCCTGATCCTCACTCAACTACTGATCCAGTTCGGACATCTCGAAACCACTAGTGTGCGCCAGCTAACCACCACCGGCTCGTTGTCCGGGGCGATTGTTGGTGGGTCGCTCTTTGGCATCGGTATGATCATGGCGCGTGGGTGCGCAAGTCGGCTATTAGTGCTGTCTGCGACAGGAAATCTGCGTGCGCTCGTTGCCGGCTTAGTCGTGACGGTTGTATCGCAAGCTGCATTGCGTGGCGGTTTATCACCGGCACGAAATGAGATTTCAACCTGGTGGCTCATTGATGCCAGTCACCGGAATGTGTCGGCCTACTTACCTGAATTCGGAGCTCTCATCTTCGGTTGTGTGTTATTCATCGCGGCCGTTTGGCTCGCCCGAAAAAGTGCAGCCGTCAAATGGTATCAATTCGGAGCGGTCTTGGTGGGCGCGTCGGTCGCTCTCGGATGGGGTCTGACCGCTTGGCATGCCAGTTGGTCTTTTGATGTGATTCCCGTCAAAAGTGTCAGTTTCACAGGGCCATCGGCTGACACCTTAATGGGGTTGATCAATATGCCGATCCTCCCACTATCGTTCGATATCGGCATCGTTATGGGAGTTTTCGCCGGAAGTTTCGTAGCCTCCCAAATCAGTGGTGAATTCAAAGTCCAAGCCTTCACTGAGGAGACCGGTCTCTCGCGCTATTTGATTGGCGCATGCCTCATGGGATTCGGTGGTATGTTAGCCGGTGGCTGCGCTGTCGGTGCTGGAGTCACCGGCGGCGCTGTTATGGCCGTGACCGCTTGGGTGGCATTATTGTTTATGTGGCTCGCTGCAGGAATCGCTGATCGTCTGCTCGATTATCAATTTGAAGAACGGGGCTCGCTCCGTTAACGATCAGGGATCGGCCGTGGTCGGCCATCGTGATCTAAGGCCACAAACGTAAAGAGGGCTTCGGTCACTTTTTCGGTCTCATCGCCATCGCGTGCTCTGCGCCATGCCTCCACTTGAATCCGCATGGATGTTCGACCCACAGATTCAAGTTCGGCAAATAGTGTCACCTCGTCACCCACAGAGACTGGTTTTAAAAACTGAATTCCGTCGACCGCAATGGTGGCGCTTCGGCCTCTTGCAATACGAGCAGCCGTATTACCAGCAGCCAAGTCCATCTGGGCCATTAACCAACCGCCAAAAATATCACCGGCTGGATTTGTATCTGCTGGCATGGCTATGGTCCGAATAGCGGGATCTTGCTTTGGTTTGTTTAACGTCATATCACCGAAATCCTCGTTTAATCGATAGCGCAAGCTCGCGCTGAACTATTAACGACTGATTGGGCGCAGACTAACGCTTCTTCAGCTCGTTGGCGAGGCGATAAGCGGATGGACTCTGCGTCTCTAGGGACCTCAACACTATATACCTTTCCCTTAGGCAAGGCAGCGATCATCCCAGTCAGATCGATATCTCCCAGGCCCGGCAATAATCGTCCAGATCGCGCCGTGTGGAGAAGTTGGTCAGTGGTCGGATTCACAAGCCTCCGCGCATCGCACAGCTGGATATAATTGACCAAAGAATCTGGAATATGTTTGAGTGCATCAATGCTCCCATCACTCCGATCCCAATGGAGTGCATCGACTAACAAACCGGCATTACTTGAATTCACTGCGTTCAATATTTCTAGCCCCTCTGTTGCTGTCTTAACCGCCGTCCAAGGCATAAATTCCAGGTCACCTGAGAGATCAAACTCCGCTGCCTTAGCCAAAAATACGCCGTAATTATCGATCAGTCGCGTCCGATCAGGATCGTCTCCAACCACTAGGACATGTTTGGCTCCTAGGTACGAACATACCTCAAAAAAAGGCAGGAGGATTTCAAGGTTAAAAGACTTTCCGATTCGCACGACTTCAGCATCGGCTACCTGAATACCCGTGTCACTTAATGCGGAAAGGACGTTTCGCTGCTCTGAACGATCGTTCAAGATGGAGTATGGCCCGTCGGGACCGGCAGGCAGAAGACGTAGACCGACGCAATCGTAACCGGTTTCCGCAGCTACCCTTATCATCTCGATGGGACGGATATCCTTGACAGTCAAAAAAGCGAGTGAAAATTTATGTTGCATAGCACGAACGATCGACGATTCACAAAAAATGTTCAATGCTCTATTTATTTAAATTCCGCTTAATCACTAAATCCCGACGTATAATAGAGATCTGTCATGGAGATTTTTTTTGAAACTGAAACTCAAACTGGGTCTTATCGGAAACGCCATTGCGAAATCAAGAGCGCCCGCTTTCCATATATTTTTGGGTAAGCTCCACGGAATCGAGGTTACCTATGAACTATTTGATCCAAAAACTACTACAAACCGTGGTTTCATAGATCAACTTAACTACCTTTGCGACAACGGTTACAACGGGTGCAATGTCACCTACCCGTTTAAACAGATAGCTATGCAATCTGTGCAAAGCTATGAAGCGTCATCTCAACTCGTCGGCGCGACAAATACGATCAAGTTTTCAACGGAGAGGTGCGCTATCAATACTGATTACTCCGGGTTTATTCGCGCAATCAAGTCGAAGCTCGATACCGTCGACCTTGGATCATCCCTCATTTTGGGAGCCGGCGGGGTCGGATGCGCCGTAGCGTTCGGCCTCGCCTCACTCTCTAGGGGGACTTGTCACATATTCGATACATCGGCCATCAAGGCCTCAGAGTTAGTAGATGCATTACGCAAAAATGGCTCTGACGCGTTAGTTGTGCAGCAATCGGAACTCAAAACTGTCAGTCACAAGGTCGAAGGAATCCTGAACTGCAGCCCAATCGGTCACTATCAATCGCCAGGAATGCCAATTTGCTCAGAGTACATCGGAAACCAAAAATGGGCGTTTGACGCGGTGTATACCCCCCTAGATACCGAATTCCTGCAGACTTGTCGTAACGCTAATGTCAGAACCATTTCTGGGTTCGAATTATTTTTTTATCAGGGGCTGGATGCCTTCGAATTCTGGACAGAGCAAAAAGCTAACGAACAAACTGTCAAGGAAGCGTTCATCCACGAGTCTGGTCTCGACGCAACGCTAATTTAAAGCATATCCAGAAAATCTTGCACTTCGACTAGCGCTGGTATAGCGCTAGATGCTCCCCGCTTTGTGACCGACAATGCGGCCGCAGCCATCGCGAACAACACAGATTCGCGGAATCTTGTACCCTCTACGATTGCGGCTGCAAGCGCACCGTTAAAGCAGTCTCCCGCGGCGACTGTGTCTATCGCATCAACGACAAATGCTGGCAGCCACTCTCCCTCGACGCCATCTTCACTATAAGCGACACCCTCTTCACCCATGGTCAGAATCACAGCCCTGAAATTACCTTTTTGTACCAGTGCGATAGCGCACTGGATTGCATCTTCTGAGTTGAGAATTCTCCGATTGCACAAACGCTCGGCCTCCTGCAGGTTGGGGGTCAAGATGTCAACAACAGAAAACATGTTGTCGATGTCTTTTTCAGGAATCGGTGCAGGGTCTAAGATGGTCATGCCACCTTGATCAAATATTCTCTTCAATACCTCAAACGTCACATCGACGGGAGTTTCCAGCTGGCATAACCCAACTACTGTTCCGTCAAACGTGAACTGCGAAATATCCGAAGATGTCCACGATAGATTCGCGCCACCGGACACTGTAATTGAATTGTTTCCGTCTCCATCCACATGAATCAGTGCCAGACCGGTAGGGCTTCTTGAGTCAAAACGGATATCGGAGGTCACCACCCCTAAATCCGCCAACCCTGTCACCACAAGTGAGCCGAAGTGATCAGTGCCAACCGCACCTATAAACTGAACCGGGGATTTACTTAACCGACTTGCCGCTACAGCCTGATTGAGGCCCTTACCTCCGAGACTGATCCGATAATCAGACCCATGTTTGGTTTCACCAGGCCTGGGCAATGTCTCCACACCTACGGATATATCGACGTTGGCGGACCCGAAGACTACGACTGCCACTGTGCGTTTCTCAGCGCCTGAATTTTTCCGCGGTAGTACTCTGTACCCTCTTCAATTTTTTCGAGAATCGACTCTAGAGCCCAGTGCTTCTCGAAAATATCTTCGGGAACGGCTCTCGAGAATGAAGACTGGATCGTGCCCAGCCGTTGGTGATATATCTTGGCCAGCTTTGGGTAGCCCATCCCCTCAGTCGTCGCAGAGAGAACCAAGAACCGAGCCAGTTCGTCCGCCAGATCTGTGTTTATCTCGCCCTCGTCTCGGATCCAGCGATAAAGGTCGGGATGAAAGTTATTAAAGACACCGCAAAAACCACTGGCCCCAGACTTCATCGCCTTAAATGCGATCGCAGCATTCGCGTTACTGATCATGAGACTCGAATTTTTCGTCAGCTCTAATCGACGTCTTACTGTCTGCAAGTCGCAGGACACGTCTTTAAGGATCACGAACCTCGGGTCTTGCGCGAAATAAGTGATCTCATCGTCTGATAGTAACCGTCGATATGGCACGGGACATTCGTAGAGGCCGAGCCGCAACTCGGTTGGCAGCTCTTGTTTTAACGTCTCGACAGTTTTGAATAGGTGCTCCGATCCCAAATTATCCGGATCTAATCGGTTCGTGACAAAAACCAGGCAATCGATACCTGTGTTAGCTATTTGGGTCAGCTCAGTGATTTGCTCTTCTAGAGTTACTCCTACATGGCCCGATGCAATTACAGGTACTCGGCCAGCGACCACATCGACAGTGAAGCGCGCCAATGCCTCACGCTCATGTAGATCCAAGTGCAGCATTTCCGACGACTGGCAGACAGCGAAGAGAGACTCACTGTCCCGCTCCAAATACCACTCAGTCAGGCGTTTTTGACTATCCCAATCGATGCCGCCGTGATCATCGAAAGCCGTTAGCATGACCGGGATAATTCCCTTGATCTTTTCGCCCATAGAGCTTGATTTCCTTATTTCGTCGCTCATAGATTGTCTTACAAAATCTGGTTAGTAGAGTCTGTCAGCACTAATAGCCGAGAGAATGCGGTACCCACAAAACAATGTCGGGGACCAGGATCAACACAAATAACGCTGCGACTAAAATTCCGAGAAATGGCCATATCTCCCGAATCATATCTTTAAGTGGTATCTGACTCACCGCGCTTATGACGAACAGAAGTATGCCATAGGGCGGAGTGATCAAACCGATCATTGAGTTCACAACAATTAGAACTCCGAAGTGGACTAGATCGATCCCGAGCGCGTTACACGTCGGAATGAAAAGTGGGACGATCACCAGAATAATCACAGTCGCGTCTAACACACAACCCAACAGCAAGACCAGCAAATTCACGATGATCAAAAAGATCAAGGGACTAACGTCCGATCCCGCCATCAGATCCGAAATCATCTGAGGCACATTTTCTTGGATTACCACATACATCAGGATCATGGACGCACCAATCACAACCCCAACAGACGCTGCAGACCGAGCACTGTCCACGAAAACATCATAGAGCGTCTTGAATTTTAGAGTACGATATAAAAACGCAGACACACAAAGCGCGTAAAAGGCCGCGATCGCGGCAGCCTCGGTTGGCGTCGTGACCCCAGAGTAGATGCAGGTCAAAAGAATCACCGGCATCAGCAAAGCTGGGGCCGCATTCAAAGTGATACCAGGCAGCTGCATCAGAGGTACTGCCTCTTCTTTTCCAAAATTACGCTTGTGAGCGATCCAAGCGTTCATACTCATCAAAACAATACCCATAATCAGCCCCGGAACAATCCCGCCGAGAAAGAGAGCCGCGATCGAAGTGTCAGAAACGAGCGCATATAGCACTAGTGGTATTGATGGAGGGATGATCGGACCTATCGTTGCGGTAGCCGCCGTAATAGCTGCGGCGTATCCAGGGCTATATCGTCCGCTCTTTATCATCATATCGATGATTAGTTTTCCAATACCCGCCGCGTCGGCGACTGCCGAGCCAGACATTCCGGAAAAAATGAGGCTCGCGACGACATTAACATGACCAAGGCCACCCCTGAAGCGACCCACAAGTGCGACACAGAACTTTAGCAGGCGATCCGAAATCGAGCCCGCGTTCATAATATTTGCTGAAACAATGAAGAGCGGAACCGCTAGCAACAAGAAGCCATCAAACAGCCGCTGGACCATCGTTTCGCCAGCGATCGCGAGGTCTTGCCCTGCTAACCCGAGATACACTAAAACACCAATGATGATCGCGTAAGCTACTGGCATGCCAATAGCAGCTGTGCCGAACAAGGTGACTAATCCGAGAGCTAAGTCAACATTCATCGTGTTTGCTGCTCGTCTAATGAGCCAGCGTACTTAACTTGTCGGACCAAACTAATGGCGCTAAAGGTATACCTCGCGATAAGCGCGAGCATCATTACTATGAACGGTGCAAATAACCACTTATTTGGAATCTTATCACCCGTCAAAGGAACTCGAAGGGTTTGAATCTTTTTCAATTCCATTAAGCGGCTGCCGAACACCGCATCCCACGTGGGTAAGAAGGCGTACACCATGGCAGAGACAACGATGACAGAAACGACAGCACCCAAAATCAATCTGAGTCGCGGTGGCAACGCTTGCACAAATACATCAAATACCACATGGTCTTTGTCAGAAATCGCAAACGCGCATCCTATAAATATCAGCCAAACCCAAAGCAGGGAAATTAGGTTGACAGTCCATCCGATCGGCTCTACCTCACCGAGCCAAACAGCGAAGCGTTCAATCGGAACCAGAAAGGCCAGATTCGGAGCATAACGCGCGAAAATCTGAAGAAGGAACGTAATAAAGATGACCGCCAGCAAGGCGGCCATTGAGAATTCCGCGAGGCGGGATAGCCTAAGTCTAAACTGTTCCAACATAGTCAATCCCACCCCGATTGGTGCTGCCTTAGTTTCCTAGAGCATTAATTTTATTGAGAACGCCTGCTGGCCAGCTTGCAGCGGTTTCACTGCCAACATACTGGGATTGGACATGCTCTCTGAAGGCTTTCAGATCGGGCGTGTAGATTTCAACACCCTGGCTACGAATAAAATCAGCAAGGTTATTCTCCTTGTCTAATTGCTTCAAACGACCGTAAGCGGCCGCTGCATCAGCAGCACGCTGCACTGTCATTTGCTGATCCGCAGTGAGGCTATCCCACGTTTTCTTCGAAAAAGCGATGTAGTTCAGATCAACTAAATGAGACGTTAATGAAATCTGCTTAGTCACTTCATAGAACTTCTTGTCTACCACTGTTGGTAGCGGATTGTCCTGTCCATCGACAGCACCCGATGCAAGCGCTGTGTAAACCTCATTAAACGCCAAAGGTGTTGGAGACGCACCCAGCGCCTTACCCAAGAATTGCCATGCGTCTGTTCCTGGCATACGGAGATTGACACCGGCTAAATCAGCTGGAGTCATCACATTCTTTTCTGAGCGAGGAAAGCGCAAGTTGACGTGGCGACGGCCCAAATACATCACTGATAGCAGCTTGACACCCAATTCGTCTTCGACTGTTTTCTTAAACGGATCCATTAATGGGTCATTAAACACACGCACTTGATGAGCGGCATCCTGATGCACGTATCCAGTCGCAAAAATCGAAAACTCTGGAAAGAACTGCGCCAACTCTTGCGCAGAAGCAATCGACATCGTGACATTACCGCGACTAATCGCTTCAAGCTCAGTACCTTGCGCAAATAACGAACCACTGTAACCTGCTTTAAAATCAGCAAACCCAGAAACCATCGGTGCGAATACTTCACGCATAGCGACCGAACGCATATCAGTCTCAGATGCTGACGTAGCGAGCGAGAACGTTTGACTGGCCGCGGACGCTCCGATCGAGCCAACCGTCAAAACTCCCGCCGTCACCAGCGCCACTCCCAACTTATGGATCTTCATTTTTCTTAACATGTGTATCCTCCTCGGATAGTTTGTGGTGCCTCAACTTGCACCGGTTTCACAGTTCTTCGTCGACTGCTGTTTATTAAGTCACTCAGTGGTCTCAACTGAGATCTCACTCATTTCTTGGCTCGCATCTAAATGAACTAGTCCATGTGTGATCGCCGCTCGCTGAATGGCATCGATCACCTCTAAGCTCCTGGTCCCCTCCATACCTGAGACAAGTGGAGGGTCTAGTCCTAGAATCACTCGACGAAAGTGGATCACCTGGTTTAGCAAAGGATCTGACTGCGTTGTTTTCGAGCACTCAGCTCGCATCGGCCTCCACCAATCTACCTCACCCTCGTGTCTCCAAACCTTCAAATCGGGAACAGAAAGAGAACCTTCGCTGCCCCCAATAAAATAGGTGCTCTGCTCAGTACACGGATACGCCGAGTTTTCCCCGGAAGTAAACTCCCAACTCCATGGGGACGCGATACTATCTGAGACCGTGACTGTTCCTATCGCCCCACTTGCGAAGCGCAAAATCGCTGATCCCAAGTCTTCGTTTTCATAGCCCCGCTTGGCGTCGGCGAATTGCGCCTGAACAGCCTCAACTTCGCCACAAAAGTACCTCATCAGATCTATATCATGGATCAAATTGACGGAGACAGGACCGGCGCCCTTCATTTTACGCCATGGCGCATTGTCAAAGTAGTAATCTGGTTTGTAGAACCAACAAATCGTATTGATCGCGCGCACATCGCCGATTTCACCTGATCTGATGAGGCCATGAGCCCGTTGATTGATCGGATTAAACCGGCGGTGGTGTCCAACCAGTAATTCAACGTTCGCTTGAGCCGCTTCTCTGGTTAACTCCTGCGCTGCGGCCAGATCATCAGATATCGGTTTCTCGATAAGTGTCGGGACACCTGCCTCAACACATTGTCTTGCGTGCAAGATGTGCAGTGTCGTTGGAGAGGCGACAATCACCCCGTCGGGTTTAGAATTCTCGAGCATCTGAGTGATGTCAGCAAAAATAGCGACCGACGGGCCAACCGCCGCGCGGGAAGCACTGCCCTCTGGCTCGACGATCGCAACAAGCTCGACATAAGGGGCGACCTCGATGGCGTCTGCGTGGCGCTGACCAATGAGACCGAACCCTACTATCGCAAGCCTCGTCAGTTGACCCGAATCTTTTTGCTTCATCTCTAATAAATGGCTTCATTTTTCTTATATGGCGAAAAATAACATCATGTAATTTTGAAATCATCATATATTTTTTCGGATTTTGTAAATTTGATATATCCTCTGAGTGATGAGAAAAATGTCGATCTTTGAAGAAGGTTGTTACCCGTGAACAATAATGAGCTCGGATTCCTTGGTGGCCTGCGTGGTACTACAGTCAATCAATCGACTTACGATCGCATTAAACTGGATATTGTTTCTGGGAAGCTATCGCCAAAACAGAAACTCACCCTTCAATCAGTGAAGAATCAATATTCCGCAAGCGTATCAACCCTCCGAGAGACGCTTAATCGGCTCGCCAGCGACGGGTTTGTGACAGCCTCTCCACAGAGAGGATTCTTCGTTACCCCCGTCTCCAAACAAGACTTGATTGAGATCGGAGAGCTCCGAACGCTTCTCGAGTGTCACGCGATCAAAGAATCGATACAGAACGGAGATCCCGACTGGGAAGGCAGGCTGGTGGCTGCCTACCACAAACTAAAGATTGAAGAGACGAAGATGTTGTCAGGTGACGATTCCGACAAGATGTTATGGAAACAACGTGACTGGGAATTCCACCTCGCCACAATCAGTGCCTGCAACTCAAGGAATCTGCTCTCTTTACACGCCATAGTATTCGCAAAGTATCTGAGATATCAGTTCCTTGTTTTGACTAACAGAGGAGAGATCGGCGCGCTGGAACACAAACAATTGTGTGAGGCCGCCCTAAACAGGGACTCACAGAAAGCAGAAGCAATTCTCACTCAACACATTACCGGTGGACTTAATCACGCTCTTGACGCAATGTGGCCGCATTCGCAGTTAGTTGCCGAGTCATAACATGCGCTATTCAATCGCTACCGTCTGCCTCTCAGGAACACTCGAGACCAAAATAGCGGCAATTTCAAAGGCTGGGTTTGGCTTCATCGAGATTTTCGAGAATGATCTAGTCACCAGCAAAAATACGCCAGAAACCATCGCCACGATGATTAGCGATGCGGGATTAGAAACCATCGTCTATCAACCATTCCGTGACTTTGAGGGACTGACAGGCAGACTCAGGGCCAAGGCGTTTGATCGGGCGGAACGGAAGTTCGATCTCATGGCGAGACTTGATACCGATCTACTGATGGTGTGTTCCAGCGTCCACCCGCAAGCAACACCAGGGATATCTCGAATCGCCAATGACTTAAATGAACTCGCGGATCGAGCCGTTCAACGAAACATGCGAGTCGCGTACGAGGCTCTCGGTTGGTCCCACATCATTTCCGACTATAGAGATTCGTGGGAAGTCGTCAGAAGAGCTAATCATCCCGCGCTTGGCCTCTGCCTTGACACCTTCCACATCTACAGCCGGCAGACCGAGATCGACAGCGTCGCAAACATACCAGGTGAGAAAATATTTCTTGTCCAGATAGCCGACGCACCGAAGCTCAGCATGGATCCGCTGTCGTGGTCGCGACACCACCGGTGTTTCCCTGGTCAAGGCCAACTCGATCTTGGCCAATTCATGGAGAAACTTCGGCAAACAAGCTACGACGGACCGCTTTCCCTTGAGATCTTTAATGATCAGTTTAGGGCTGGAAACGCAGACGGTGTGGCGCTAGATGGCCACCGGTCACTGATCTATCTCAACCGATCCACTAACAGCAAACCACACCTACAGCCAGACGAACTAGAACCGTCAAAGGAGCCAAGTGGTGTGGAGTTTATTGAGTTTGCAGTAGGCGACGCCGAGTATCCAAGGCTCTCAGAGACCCTCCGGGGACTTGGCTTCTCATTTACCGCAACTCACAAAGCAAAGCGCGTCGAGCGATGGGCGCAGGGAAAGATCAACCTAGTTTTCAACCGCGAAAATGGGTCATTCGCAAATCGATACTACGACCTGCATGGGCTGTCGGTCTGCGCCTACGGGCTCTCGGTGAGTGAACCCGCGGCAATGGTAAAGAGGGCTAACCAATTACGCTACCCCGTGTCTTACGGGGACCCCGACACAGACACCCACGGACTCCCAGCGATTGTAAGCCCCGACGGTGCGCAGCTCTATTTTGTTGACCCAAACGAGCAAAGCCCACACTGGGATCGCGAGTTTATCAGCTATGATGAAACAGCAGATAACCCATGGATCGAGACAGTCGACCACATCGCAGTAACCATGGATCACGAGCAGTCACTCCAGGCCGCTCTACTCCACAAGGCTCTGTTCAACCTGAACCCAACAGCACCATTGAACGTCCTAGATCCTTCCGGGCTCGTCCGATCACAGGTCTTCGAGAGCACTGAGAGAGATGTCGCGTTTACGATCAACAGTAGTGGCGCCCAACGCACTGTTGCGTCGCAAACGCTTCAGAAGTATGCGGGTTCTGGTGTGAATCATATTGCATTCCGAACCAAGAATATCTTCGCAATCGCGGAGCGTATGCAGGACCTCTCTGTTGGTATCATGGACGTAACAGACAACTACTATGATGATCTCTCATCTCGATTTAGTTTATCGACCGACGATCTGCAGCGTTTGAAACGACTCCGAATCTTGTACGACGAAGACAAATTTGGCTCATTTTTTCAAATATTTACCAAACTTATCTACGGAAGATTCTGCTTTGAAATTGTGCAGCGCGATGGCTATCAAGGTTATGGTTTTGTTAATGCCCAGCTCCGATTGACCATGCAGGCAGGCGATATCAGCAACCAATATGATTGATGTATTGAATGTTGTTGCCCCAATTTTCTTGCTGATCTGTTTTGGGTTTCTGTCAGTAAAAATGAGATTGCTCTCGACCCAAGATTACCCAACGCTCAGTACCTTCGTGATGAGTATCTCTTTCCCATGCTTATTAGTTACCAAATTGAGTGAGCTGGACTTCTCGCAGGCGTTCCGTTGGGACATTTTTGCGATATACACAATATGCTCCTTAGTTTTGGCGTTCATTGCGATTATGTTTTTTGAATGTGTTCTTAGCCGAGATAAACCCCTAGCCAGACTCCAGGGTGGTATGGGCGTGTCCTGGAGTATGTCGGGATTTATTGGATACCCAGTACTTATCCTAGCTTTCGATGACCCTCCAATGATCGCATTCTCTACAGCGATCATTGTCGAGAATTTGATCCTGATGCCAATTGTTATTCTCCTGATGGAGCAAAGTAGCTTCCGAGAGGAAGGCCTCAACTGGCGCCGTGCGAGCCTTTCTATTGGTAAACGCATCACTCTGAATCCGATAATGATCAGCATATTCAGTGCGGTCGTTTTGAGCTCTTGGGACATTCAACTCCCAACCCCACTGTTTGATGCAATGGCTCTCATGGGCACATCAGCTGCGCCACTCGCCGTTTTTGCGATCGGAGTCGCTCTTGTTGGTAAAAATGTTCAGGGAAACATCACGGATATAGCGTGGACAAGTGTTGGAAAACTCATCATACACCCCGCTCTTGTCGCCTTGACGTGTTTCATGATCGTTGACGAATTTAGAGATCCCATCGTGTTGGCGATTATTTTATTGTCTGCATCACCAATGCCATCGATGTACTCAATTTTTGGAATGAAATACGGTTTCTCTGCAATCACTGCAAGCACCTTGACCGTAGCGACCTTTTTTTCTTTATTAACCATCAGTGGTTGGATTCTGATCCTGGGAATTTAGTCGTGATTGTTACCCTCCACCAACGGTGAGGTAGACACCCAATATAGTAAATGCATACAAAAAGATTTGCTTAAACTGGTCTTCACTCAGGGCTCGACGCAACCGTCTCCCGCACCACACACCGAGCCCTACCGGCAAACACATGGCAACAGAGAGAATGGATAGGTCTTGGGTTGCTCTTTCAAACCACCAAAGCGACATTCCCATCGCGATGGTTGAGATCAAAAATAAAACACCCATCGCGCACAGCAAATCATCTTTGGATAACTGTAGCGAACGCAAGTACATCACACCCGGCACGGACATCGATCCAGTCATGCCGGTCAACACCGAATTCACTAAGCCAAGACCCATCCCCAAACGATGGTTGTGCTGCATTTGCATCACAGGATTGAATCCATTTAATGAAGCCAGGCTGTACA
>Ga0209037_1000285_pt1 | contig 15417 bp, 11 predicted proteins | sample SaaInl25SG_5_DNA_FD_188225 | JGI IMG/M metagenome (GOLD analysis project Ga0209037, IMG submission 188225) | Marine microbial communities from expanding oxygen minimum zones in the Saanich Inlet - ESP_125SG_5_DNA (SPAdes) (version 2) | ecosystem: Environmental > Aquatic > Marine > Intertidal...
GCGGTCTTCGTGCTCGAGGTACCAGTCGAAGGCGCGCTGCACGTCGCTGTAGGCCAAATCCAACGCCGCCGCCCCATCCGGCACATCCTGATAAAAGACGCGAAGGTGCGCCTGCCGATACCGCGGAGCGAAAACCCTACCGCATCCCCGAAACGCCGAAGCCTGGTGCTGAAGCGGCCACGCGTCGGCAATGGCCCGTGCCACCTCGTCGTTCCACGCGGCGTTCCACTCCTCGCCGAGTCCGCGGTGCGTCGTCGGGTGCACGAAAAACACATCGGCCAACGGAGCCGCCGAATCGGCCGCGGGAATCAACGCCGGGTGCAGGGGGTGCGCCACCGGGTCGGGCATCGGACCATAGCCCTTCGGCCAAGCGCGCAGTTTATTGAAGCGCGGATGCAGCCCCCACGCTAGGGGATTGCCGTACTCCGGCGCTTCCCACGCCTCGCCCGTGCGGAAGGGAAAGGGGAATTCGGTTTTATCCCGATCGTCGAAACCAAACATCACTCACGAAGGAAAGCGGTTTCCGTCCCCCATCCAAACGTTTCCATCACTTCCTGCCAATCTTCCGGCAACGGCGATTTCCAGGTGCGTTCCGTTCCGTCCGGATGCTGGAGCGCGAGGTGCCCGGCGTGGAGGTAGAGCGGTCGGTGGGTGAAGTGTCCCGCGAAGAACCGGTTGTGCGGTTTGTCGCCGTGGGCGGAGTCGCCGATGATGGGGTGGCGCAAGTGACGCAGGTGTAACCGGATTTGATGGTATCGACCTGTGGAGGGCCGGCATTCGACCAAGCTAAATCGGCTGGTGGGGTAGCGGGTGATGGCCACCGGCCACTCGAAATGGGCCCGTGGAATGAAGTCCGTTGACGCGTCCTTTGGAAGGGCGTTGTGGCTCGTGGGGAGGGGCTTGTCCACGGTACAGGGAGCTTCCAGCCATCCCCGCACAATTGCCACGTAGCGCTTTTCAACGCGGTGGGAGGCGAACTGTTCGTGGAGCATGCGGTGCGCCTCGCCACCGCGTGCGAACAGGACGAGGCCGCTCGTCGGTCGGTCGATGCGGTTGACCGGATGCCAGCGGTGATCGATGGTCCCCTCGGCCAGCAGCCGTTCGCGCAAATTGTCGGGGTCTTGCAGGGCGAGGTCCGTCCGATGGACCAGCAGGTGGCTCGGTTTGTCCACCACCACCACCTGCTCATCCACGTGGACCAAACGGTGGGGCCGGGTCGCCTTCGGCCAATCTTCCGTGCACGTGCTCATTTGCGGGGTGTGCGTTGTCTGCCCATATTGCCTTATTTTGCGCGCCGAAGTTAGGGCGAAGCAACGCTTTAGGCGCTGAGTTTGTCTTTCCTTCTGACGTCCTAATTGGAGCGAGAATTGACCGAACCTGCCATGATTCAAATGAACATTCGCACCGGAGTTTTGCCATCTGCTTGGGCCGCTTTCGTCGGCTTCATTTTATTGAACTCCAGTGTTTTAGGCCAAATGGTGTCCGTGACCTGGGAAGTGGACACCACCTTTTATGCCCCGGCGCCCCTCACAGGGAGCGCGCCTGGCACGCCGGCCTACGACTTTGATGAGGAGAATGAGCTCGCCGGGTACACGACCTATCGGGTCTACGCCAACTTCACGAACCCCACGGACAAGCTCGTGTCGGTGTTTTCGGCGAACAATGCGGCGGATTTGACCGCGCCGATCGTTTTGAACGCCCCCTGCGGATGCTACAACACGCCGCTGTACGGGGTGTTTTACTTGGAGAGCTTGAACGATATCTTCTTTCCCATCATTCCGGAATTGGAATTCGATAGCTACCTGTCTTTCGGCGGGGTGGGCATCCTGGCCACGCCGAACATTTCCTCGGTGTACAACAACATCACGGGCTTTTGCGACATGACCGTGGACGACGGGGCGTTCATTTTGAACGGGGGAGCGGGGTTGGTTTGCGGGGAATCGCTCCAAATCGAATTGTTCCACATCACCACATGCGGCCCCTTTGATTTCCATGCCTGCTTTCAGGTCTTCCCCGAGGGCAGCCAAGCGGCAGGAGACATTCAGTTGTACTGCATGGAAACCAACGGCGGCATGCTCTCGGTGGAACCGCCATGTGAGGTCTGGTCCGAGGAGGATGCGGCCATCAGCGTGATCAGCGACATTGACTGCTTCGGTGATTTGGCCACGGTGGAAATCCAACCGCAAGGCGGCGCCAACCCCGGCATCACGTATGAATTGTTCAGCGCAGCGGACACCACGCTCATCGCGACGCAAACGGGCAACAACCAATTCACGGGCTTGGCAGAAGGGGAATACTTCGTGGCCCTCGTGGACGGCAACACCTGCCGCGACACGTCGGAGGCGTTTTCGTTCGTCGAACCGCCTGCGTTCGAAGTGTCCTTCACGCTGGAGCAAGACAACGTTTGCCCAGGAGAGAACGCGTCCGTCGTTCACATGGAAGTCGCTGGCGGGACGGAACCCTACGAGTTTTCGGCTTTCCTAGCCACCAATCCGGGGGTGGTCACCTTGCCCAACGGGCAAAACGACTGGATCGGCTTGCCCTGCATTCAGGGGGACGGTGGATACGAGTTTCACGCAGAGGATGCGAACGGCTGCGCAGTGGAGGCCTTGATTGAATTGAATTGCCCGGCTGAATTGCTGTTCGACTTGGAGGCCGAGGACGTGACCTGTTTCGGGGCCGACGACGGCGAAGTGTCCGGTGTGGTGACCGGAGGGACGGGAACCTTGATTTGGGAGGCGAACCCCGCGATGGATGCGCTGGAGGGAGGGGCTCCGTTGGTGGTCAACTTCACCGATTTGGGTCCTGCAGACTACGACGTGACCATCACCGACGAAAACGGCTGTACGGCGACAACGAGTTTTGAAATCGCGCAGCCGGAAGAGGTGACCACGGAAGTGAATTCCACGGACCTCGGTTGTGCAGGTGAGTGCAACGGCACGGTGGTTCAGTCCGCTTCGGGAGGAACGGCTCCCTATGATTTTGTGGTGACGACCCTGGCCGGTGCGGGAGCGAATCCAAATGCTTTGTGCGCGGGGACGTATTTGGCCAACACCATCGATGCCAACAACTGCGTGATTCAAGATACGGTGGTCATTTCCGAACCCACGCCGATTGAATTCGATGTCGTCGTGAGCAACGTGAGCTGCGCGGGGCAGGCTGATGGGTCGATTTGCGTAGTGGGAGCTTCGGGAGGCAATGGCACGTTGATGTACCAAGTGGATCCCCCGGAGGATGCGTTCGTGAACACCCCATGCTTCGATTTGCCGGTGGGAACCTACACCATCAACGTCATGGATGAATCGAATTGCATGGTGTCGGTGACGGGCCTGACGCTGACGGAGCCGGAGCCGATGCAGTTGATTTTGAACACGGATGAGATTTCGTGCTTTGGCTTTGACGATGGGGCGGTGAGCGTGAGCGCCATCGGGGGCACCGGTGAGATCGAGCTGGTTTCGCCCGTTGCCACGACGTTGCCGTTCACCTTGGATGGCCTCGGGGCGGGCACCACAACCTTGGAAATCATCGACGAGAGCGGCTGCACGTTGCAGTCCGACATCCTGTTCGTTGAGCCGGACCCGTTGACCTTGGAGGTTTTGTCCACCCAAAACATCGCCTGTGGTGGGGACTGCAACGGCAGCGCCATCCTTGATTTTGCAGGAGGAACAGGGTCGATTGAGTTGGAAGTCAACGGCAGCTCGAACTTCAACTTGGGCGCTCTGTGTCAAGGCGAATACCAGGCCACGGTCACCGATGCCAACGGTTGCGTAACGGAGTCGGCATTCGCCATCGATGCGCCGCCCGCGCTGGAAGTGCTGATGGCGGTCACGAACGTGACCTGCACGGGCATGAACGATGGGGCCGCGAACATCTTCCCGACCGGGGGCACGGGCGTGCTGACTTGGGAGGTGTTCCCGGCGGGCATTGATTTGGACAATTTGTACGAGGGGGAATATGCGGTTTCGTTGGTGGACGCAGTGGGCTGCACGGAGGACACGGTGTTCGTGGTCGGGGCCGAGGAGGTGACGGACATGGAAGTGGTGATGCTGAGCTCGCCGGTGACGTGTTGGAACGAGGAGGATGGCACAGCGACGGCCTCGGTGACCGGGGGGTACGCACCCGTTGAGTTCTTGTGGAGCGACAATTTGGCCCAAAACACGGCCACCGCAACGGGACTGCCCGAAGACGTCTACAGCGTGGTCATCACCGACGACCTCGGTTGCACCATCACCCGAACGGTGGAAGTGGAGCCGACCATCGGATGCCTCTTCATCGCCGAGGCCATCACGCCCAACGGCGACGGCTACAACGATGAGTGGATCGTTGGGGGATTGGAATACTTCCCGAGTGCTCGCGTGACGGTCTTCAACCGTTACGGTCAGGTGCTGTTCGAATCCCAGGGCTACGAAACCCGGTGGGATGGCCGTTACAACAACGCGCCCCTGCCCATGGCCGATTATTACTACACCATCGAGTTCGCGAACGGCAATGCGCCGATTACGGGAACCGTTACCTTGAAATACTAAGTCACCATGAGCATCATCCGCAACATCGCATGGGGAGCCGCATTGGTGGCAGGATTCGCGACGACCGCGCAAGCGCAGCAAGTCTTCCGCCGGTCGCAGTTTTTGGTCAACCCTTACTTGAGCAATCCCGCGGTGGCGGGCACGTTACCAGAAAGCCCCATTTCGGCTTCGTTTCGCAACCAATGGGCGGGTTTTGATGGCGCGCCGCGTACGAACACGATTTCGGCCCATACCAGCTTGCCCAACCGGTTTGGCATTGGCGGGGTGGTCTATTCGGACAACACCGGGGGGGCCATTCAGCAATCGGGAGTCGAATTGACGGGGAGTTACACGATCGATTTGAACAACTACGATGCGGTTTCGTTTGGGTTGAGTTTGATGGCCAGTCAGTGGTCGTTTGACAACGATTTGGAGGTGTGGGATGTGGAGGATCCGGCACTGCAATGGGGCATGGAGCAGAGCATGAGCTTGGACGCCAACTTTGGGATGATGATTTTCGGGGATGCGTACTCGTTTGGTTTTGCCATTCCTCAATTGCTTCAGTCCAAATCCGGAATCAACCCCTCCAACATCGGCACCACGAACAACGAGAACTCCCTCTTCCGTCATTTTCGGTTCATGGGGCGTTACGAATACGATGTGAACAAGGATTTCTCCATCGAAACTGCCGGTCTAGTTCGGTTCACAGCAGTGACTCCTGCACAATTGGACGTCTACGCGAAAGCGTGTTACGCCCAAACAGCATGGCTCATGCTCGGCTTCCGATCGGGGGATGCGGTACTCGTCGGGGCGGGCTTCGATTACGAGCAATTCGGTTTGGCCTACACCTATGACATCACGTCCACGGACGCCCGCTTGTTCAGCCCCCACACGCACGAGCTCAGCTTGACCTTTTACATGCCGCGAAACGGAGGGTTCTCGAGCCGATCGCTCAATAGCAAGCGCATCATCAGCCGCAGCCGACTTGTCCGCTGATTCAATTGTTGTAAATTTAGGGGGAACTACCAGGACATGCAGAAGATTTTTACTCTAGCGTTGGCGCTCGCTCCCGCGTTGACATTCGCTCAATTCCAAGAGCTCGTAATCGAGGAGGTCCCCAACAACGGCCTTGTCAAGGGCCAAACATGGCGCGTTTATGCGTTGATGGAAAACCCAGGTGACGTCATTGACGCCGTGTTTGGCGAGGAGAACGCTCCATTGCGACTGCACGCCGAAAACGGCTTCTACCAGCATCCCAAAGGTGGCGCGCTTGCGAGCGAGGTTCAGCGGTATGACGTGGAGCAAGACCGCTCCTTGCGTTACGACACCTGGTTCACCATCGGCAAAGCGGACAACTACCTCAACAAGGTTTCCTCTTTCCCCCCTGACTTGAGTTTCGATGCATTCGAAGCCGGTGGCGATTTCGAAACCAACAACGGGGCGTGGTTCGTCGTTCCGACGGAATTCCAAGCCATTGCTCCGCCCGACCGCAAAATCCTGCTCATGCAACTCACCGCTGACGGTCCCATTGAAGGCGTCATCAACTTGCACGGGCGCGAAGCCCAAACGTTTGACGAAGCCGGCAACATCGTCGGGAGCGTCACGCCGATCCAAGTCGAAGGCGTGAAACTGGAGTTGCCTCCTCGGAACTGAATTCTAGGCATCCGTGGGCATCGGCCGGCACTTCCCTCGATGGGCGGTTGCCGGCCGATGACGTTCAGGCCTGTGCCGGAACGAATTTCGATTGCAGGTGGGGCCCGGTTACAGAACCCGTCGCTTGTAAGGCGCCTTCGGGTGGGCCCTGGTAGACGCACTGTCCGCCCGCAGCGCCACCGCCTGGTCCCATGTCGATGAGGTGGTCGGCGTGGGCCAACACATCGAGGTGGTGTTCAATGACCACCAAGGTGTGGCCTTGGTCAATGAGGGCGTCGAACGCGTCGAGCAACCGCTGAACGTCGTGCACGTGCAAGCCCGTGGTGGGTTCATCGAATACGAACAGCGTTGAACCGTTGCGCGAGCCTTTGGAAAGGAAGGTGGCGAGTTTGATGCGCTGCGCCTCCCCGCCGCTGAGGGTATGCGAACCTTGGCCGAGCGCCAAATACCCCAGTCCGACGTCCGACAACGGCTGGAGCTTTTCGACGACTTTGGTCAGTGAGGCCGGACGTTTTTTGGAAGTCGGGTCGTTTTCTGAAAAGAAGCCGATGGCCTCGTCGACGGTCATGGCGAGGACATCGGCGATGTGCCGGTTGCGCCACTTGACCTCGAGGACATCGGACTTGAATCGCAGTCCTTTGCAGGCATCGCACGTCAACCGAATGTCGGCCATGAACTGCATGCCGATGGTAACTTCGCCTTCCCCGTCGCACTGGTCGCAACGGCCACCCGGCACGTTGAAGGAAAAGTGCCCCGCTTTATAGCCTCGGGCTTGGGCCATGGGGGTCGAAGCGAACAAGGCGCGGATGTCGTCGAATGCTTTGACGTAGGTGACGGGGTTGGAGCGGGAGTTTTTGCCGAGGGGGTTTTGGTCCACGCTTTCCAACGAGTTCAGGTTGCCCCATTCGCCGCTCAACGTTCCTCGACCACTCGGAGTTTGGAGGCCCTCCAACTCCGCCCGCACGAGCGGGGTGAAGACTTCGTTGATGAGGGTACTTTTTCCCGATCCGCTCACTCCGGCCACAACAGTCAAGGCGTGCAGCGGGATGTCGACGTCGACGCCCTTCAAATTGTTCGCCCGTGCGCTCCGCAGCTGCAGGACGTCTTTCAAGGGCCGCGGACATTCAGGCAGGGGAATGCGCATTCTTCGGGACAAATAAGCGGCCGTCAACGAAGGGTGTTCCGCAGGAAGGGCCGCACACGCATCCAAGGAGCCTGAGAACACCACTTCGCCCCCGTGTGTTCCCGCCAGCGGCCCCATGTCGATGACGTGATCGGCAGCAGCGAGGATGTCCTCGTCGTGCTCCACCACCACGACCGTGTTCCCCAAATCGCGCAATCCGTGCAAGACGGCAATGAGTCGCTGGGTGTCGTGCGGGTGCAGGCCGATGCTCGGTTCGTCCAAAATGTAAGTGGAACCGACGAGGCTGCTTCCAAGGCAGGTGCTCAACGCGATGCGTTGGGATTCGCCCCCGCTCAGGGTATTGCTCGGCCGGTTCAGGGTCAGGTAGTCCAATCCCACATCGGCCACATACCCCAGCCGCGATTGGATTTCCTCCAGCAGCCGGGCGGCCACCTTCGCATCAGCGGGCGAAAGGTCCAACTCGCGCGCCCAATTCAACACCTCCGAAATCGGAGCCATCAACAGATCGGGGAGGGAACGCTCACCGACCAGGACGTTGCGCGCATCGGGGTGGAGCCGAGCGCCCTTGCAGGAGGTGCAGGCGGTGCGCCCGCGGTAGCGGCTCATCAGCACGCGGTTATGGATTTTGTATCCTTTCGCTTCGAGGTGGTCGAAAAACGCATGAATGCCCTTGAACCCTTTGCCGCCGCTCCAGACCAAATCCCGTTGCTCCTCTGTCAAATCCTGCCAGGGCTTGTGAATGGACAGGCCCTCGCGCGCCGCAGCCAAACACAACTGGTCGTTCCATCGCGCGTGCTGTTCCGAGCGCCACGGGGCAATGGCGCCCTCGTAGAGGCTCAGCCGGGCATCCGGGATGACGAGTTCGGGGTCGATGCCGAGGATTTGGCCAAACCCTTCGCACCGCGGGCACGCGCCCACCGGGCTGTTGAAAGCGAAGAAATCCGGGGTCGGCTCGGTGAAGCTTCGGCCGTCGCGCTCGAAGCGCGTGCTGAAGTCAAGCCGCTCACCGCTCCCGACGAGCAACGCCGCACAGGCCCCCCCGCCTTCGAACAAGGCCGTTTCCACCGAATCCGCACACCGACCGCGAAAGGCATCGCCCGACTCCACGGCCAACCGATCCACGACCAACAGCACCTCCCTCCAGTCAACCCCTTCGCTTTGACCTGAAACGCGCACCTCATCCTCTGGGCTGTGCGCCAGGACGTCCGCGATGTTGAGGACGTCCTCCCCGATTTGAATGCGGCTGAACCCCTGCTGAGCATACACCTCCAATTGGCGGCGCAAGCTCCGGTCCTCACGAGGTAGCACGGGAGCAACGAGCAGGAAGCGCGTCCGGTCCGGCAACACCATCAACCGCTTCACGATGTCATCGGGGCGGTCGCGCTTCACCTCTTCGCCCGAGAGCGGGGAGAACGTCCGGCCGATGCGAGCGAACAACATCCGGAGGTGGTCGTGCACTTCGGTCCGGGTCCCCACGGTGGAGCGCGGTCCGCCGCTGGAGGTGCGCTGCTCAATGGCAATGGCGGGAGAGATCCCGTCGATGCTGTCGACATCGGGTTTGTCCAGGCGACCGAGGAACTGTCGCGCATAACTGCTCAAGCTCTCCACATACCGCCGCTGCCCCTCCGCATACAGCGTATCGAAGGCCAACGAACTCTTGCCCGATCCCGACAAGCCGGTGATGACCGTCATCTTGCCCTTGGGAATCGCTGCATCCACATTCTTCAGGTTGTGCACCCGCGCGCCCTTGATCCGAATTTCCATTGGCTAACTTTAACAGCGCCAAAGGTACCGGAGTTTTGGAGGGACGAAAAAAAATCCTATATTCGATTTCGTAACCCTAAATCAGACGTCCATCGACACATTTTACGCAATTCCATAAGCCGGCTTCACCGGTATGTTTCATTCTTAATGCGTAAATGTCATGATGGCGACCTGCACTGATCAGGAGCTCATCGCCCGCTACAAAGGCGGCGATAACCGAGCGTTCGATGCCCTGTTGAACCGACACCAACAGGCTGTTTTCAACAAAATTTACTTCATGGTGAAGGACGAAGACGTCGCCAACGACCTCTTCCAAGATGCCTTCATCAAGGCGGTCAACACCATCCGCGAAGGCCGGTACAACGAACAAGGCAAGTTCTTGCCGTGGATGATGCGGATTGCCCACAATTTGGCCATCGACCACTTCCGTCGGAACCGCAAGCAGGCGCTGGTCCGCGGCACCGAAGAGTTCGACATCTTTTCGACGATTTCATCCGATGAGCTGCACATCGAAGACCAGCTTGTGGAAGGCCAAATCCGCTCCGACGTCATGCGGCTGGTCGACTTGTTGCCCGAAGAACAGCAGCTCGTGGTCCGCATGCGCATCGAATCGGACATGAGCTTTCAGGAAATCGCGGACGAGACCGGGGTGTCCATCAACACGGCTCTGGGGCGGATGCGGTACGCGCTGATCAACATGCGCCGCCACATCGACGAAAACGGCATGCAACTGACGGCGCTGTGAGCGGGGTTTGGCGTTTTCTACGCCGATGGCATACGAAAGGAAAACCGGGGGCGTTTATGGAGGGAACTTCAACAACAAACGCATGGCAAACGGTACCCTTTCTTCCCTCTTCAGTGCAGAGTTTGACGAAACCAGCTGGTGCGCTGTTCCCGCTCCGCGGAAGCAGAGCATTCGCAACATCCTGGGTTACGCTGCGGCCGCCCAGAGCCCTGAAATCGAATCGATGGCGCGCTTTACCGCGCTGCTCAATTGAACGATTCTGTACTTGGATGGAATGAACCGCTCCTCACGCATTGAGGAGCGGTTTTTTTATGCGCTTTGCGTGGGGTTGCCCGCGTCATCGAAGCACCGCCAGATCAGGTGTTCGCCGACCGTTTCGGGCTGCAGGTAGGCTTCGCGCAACACGGCGTCGGTCAGTCCGCTTCGTGCGGCAGCGGTAACCGCGTCGAGCAGTTGCTCCAAGTCCATGTGGGGGTGGAGGCCGCCTTCGAACCAGCCGAGCCCGGCGAACCGGCTTTCCCGGACGTACAGCACGCCCGATTCTTCGGCGTGTCGGCCTTGTACCAGGCAGAATGCGTGGGCGGGAAATACGGGGCGGAGCCGTTCGTTGAGGCCAACTTGTAGCCGTTCGTTGTGTTCCGCGGGGGCATGGTGGGGTGTGTCTGAGGTACTGCCCAAACCGAGCAAGGCGGGGTTGAGGTCCCGTACTTTCGCCAAGGCATACAGCCAGTCCCGCGCTTCGACCACGCCACCGAAGTGGGCAATGCTTCCGCGGGTGGACCGGGCGCGCTTGATCATCAGCCGATCGTACCCTTGCCGGTCGCGGTAGGCCAGGACGAGGTGAAGCATGGGCTGGAGCTTCTGCGCTCGGTTGTGAATCGGCCAATGGGTGCGGATGAGCACGTCTTCGAGGATGCGCGCGTAAAGGGTCGATCCGGTGGGTTCCGCGACGATGTGGTGGACGTCGCGCAGGAGGGCTTGGCGTCGAGCGGAGGCGAGCTTGCCCGTGAAGTGCGAGCGAATGCGCGTTTGGACTTGGTGGGACATGCCGATGTAGAGCGGGGCGCCTCGGGAATCGAGCATTTGGTAAACCCCAGGACCGGTGGGCAGGTGGTCGAAATCGGTGGCGGGCACGTGCTGGGGCAACCAGGATTCTCGGGTGCCCTTTTTCAATGCGCCCTCAATCGTTCCAGGGCCATGGGGGAGGGACCACAAATGATGGAAGAGCTGAGCGGTCGCGAAGGCATCTCCCATCGCCCGGTGCCGAGCGGCGTTGGATATGCCGAGCCGCTCGCACACGCTGCCGAGGCTGAAGCTGCCAACGTTGGGAAGGAGTTTCCGGGAGAGGCGGACGGTGCAGAGTTTGGGCCGGCTCCATTCGCGCCCCATTTCCTCGAAATGACCGCGGATGAAGGCGTAATCGAAGCCCACGTTGTGCGCCACGAAAATGCAATCGGCCAGCAGTTCCTCCAACTCATCGGCAATCGCTGTGAACGGCGGCGCATCCGCGACCAAATCGTCGTCGATGCCCGTCAACCGCGTAATGTGCTCGGGGATGGGGATTCCAGGGTCTACCAAGCTTTGCCATTCATCGAGGATGCGTTGTCCATCGGTGATGACCACGGCCACTTCCGTGATGCCGTGACCGCGCGCGTGCGATCCGGTGGTTTCGATGTCGACGATGGCGAATTTCATGGGACTGCGAAGATGATGCGACTCCGCCGATTCCCCAACGCTGTGCTACCTTCGTTGGCATGAAACATGGGGTGTGGATTGCGTTGTTGTGGGCAGGCTGTGCGGCGTCGGAGCCGCAGCCGGAGGTGAAGCGAAAGGTGAAGGTGGAAGCCGCTCCATCGGTGGAGGCGCCAGCGGTGCCGGCTGCGGTGCCGGTTTTGACCAATGCGAACTGCGTGGAGGTGCTCACGCGGTATGGCGAGGAACACGGTGAGCGGCACATTCGCGTCGCGACCCGATTGGGCGAAATCGTGTTGGAACTGTTCGATGATGTTCCCGTGCATCGTGCGAACTTCCTTTACAAGGCCAAATCCGGGTACTTCAACACCACTGAGTGGGTGCGCTTGGTGCCTGAATTCATCATCCAAGGAGGCAATTCGGAGGAGCCCATGCCCCAACAACTCCGTGCCTTGCTGGGCAAGCACACGCTGCCGGCAGAGTTTCGACCGCATCACGTCCATCACCGCGGGGCGCTGGCCATGTCGCGGAGCTACGAGAACAACCCGGACAAGCGATCGGCCTCGTACGATTTTTATGTGGTGGTCGGGCGGAAGATCACGGCGCGCGAATTGTACCAGCGGGAGCAGGAGGGCGTGCGCTACACCGAAGAACAGAAACGGATTTACCGGGAAGTCGGCGGCACCCCGCACCTCGATGGGGAGCACACGGTCTTCGGCCGGGTGGTTGAGGGCATGGAGGTGGTGGAGGCGCTTTCGAAGCAGCCGACGGACAACGTGAATTGGCCGCTGGAACGCGTGGGCATTTCCATGGAGGTCTTGCCTTGATTTCGTTGTAAATTCGTTTTCATGACGGGGAAAAGGAGCCATTGGGTGGTGACGGTGCTCATTGCGTTGACGGGAAGCACGCTGGCACAAGACGATGAGGTGGGCTACGTGCCCGACCGCAAAGGCATCGAATTTGCCGTGAACATCGGCGTGTACCGGGCGAATCACCAAAGTGCGTCCACGTTCTTCATCGGGGACGGCTACTGGGAGCTGGGAGACAACACCGCGCGGCTGATGTCCATCGAGGAGCGGATCGGGGTCGATGCGCCCAGTTCTCCTGTTTGGAGCCAAATTCTGAACAGCATGGGCCTCATTGCGGACGAATTCCGCTACATCGAGTACCCGATCGGGATGACGTATTCGCCCGGAACGATGATGGGGTTGCAGACCATGTTGTTCTTGAACCCGGAGAGCGCCTTTGTGCTGCATGTGGATGCCATGAGCGGACTCAAGTCCGTGGGGGGGTTCAATGTGGTGGCGAGCGATGTGGATTGGGGGATGGGTTCGGAAAACCGCCGACAGTATGGGATTTTCAGCGAGGAAGACCGGCTGCAATTGAGTTTGGGCTATCGCACGGCAGCGTATATCGTCGATGAGGCCAGTTGGGTATTCGAGGCTGGAGGAACGATGCTTTCCACGCGGCTGGTCGAGAATTACATCCGGATTGAGAACCAAAATTATCAGCTCATCACCGGTCAAATCGGCAACCAGTTCGTCGGGCCTACTTCGGCCTTGGTGGGCACAGGTTTCGGTGCGTACGGAGCGGTGGGGGTGGAGGTGATGTTCGAAGAAGGCGGCAACTTGGAGCTGATGCTCCGCGTGAGCAAGGATGAGGTGTTGATGGGGGATTATCAAGAGCGCTTGTGGCATGGGGCGCTGTATTTGGCTTGGGTCATACCGCCTAAGCTGGGCAATTTTGTTCGTGCCAAATTCTAATTGAACATGAAAACCAACTTCATTCCCGTCTTGGCCGGCCTGATCTGCAACTTGACGGTGGGAGCACAGATTGATTTAACGGACGGGGCGCAATGGATTGGTCCGGAAACAGGGCTGGAAATCCTGGTGGATTGGACGGCGAATGAAGTGCTGAGCCAAGGTGCCACAGGAACCTGTTGGAGCTACAGCACCACGTCGTTCCTGGAATCCGAAACGTTCCGGCTCACGGGTGAGTTGCACGACTTTTCGGAGATGGCGAGTGTTCGGGTGAATTACCCGCGCAAGGCGGCCACGTACTTGCGTTACCAAGGGCGTCATCAATTTGGTCCGGGAGCCCTTTCGCACGACGTCATCGACGCCATCGACGTTTACGGTTTGTTGCCCGCCGAGGTGTTCGACGGTCAACCCGGTAGCTCAGGGCGCCACGATCACGGCGAATTGGATGCCGTCTTGGAGTCCATGGTGCAAGGTGCTCTGGATCAAGCGGGGTCCCTTTCTCCCCGTTTTTTGGCCTCGGTGGAATCGGTTTTGGACACCTACCTGGGGGCGCTGCCGGACACGTTTACCTACGAAGGCCAAACCTACACGCCCGCGTCCTTCCGAGACGCCATGGGCATCGACCCGGACGCCTACGTCGAACTTGCGTCGTTTACCCACGTTCCGCTCCACGAGGACTTCGTTCTTGAGGTGCCGGACAACTTTTCCAACGGTCGCTACCTGAATGTCACCCTCGATGAGTTGGTGGAGTCCACTGTTCGGGCGTTGGAATCGGGATACACCGTGGCGTGGGATGCTGATGTGAGCAACGCCGGTTTTGAGTTTCGGAAAGGGGTGGCGTTTGCCGTGGAAGACGAGGAGGCGTTGGATGACTGGGAATGGGGAGCGGAATTCCCCGAAGAATTTGAAGTGAATGCGGATCAGCGTCAACGGGCGTACGAGGCCCTTTCGACCACGGACGACCACTTGATGCATTTGGTGGGGTTGGCGAAACGGAAAGGCGACGGCCAGCGGTTTTTCATTTTGAAGAACTCGTGGGGGCAGGGCAATGATTTCGGAGGGCGCCAATTCGTTTCCGAAGCATTTTTCCGGATGTACACCATCGGCGTCATGCTCCACCGCGATGCACTTTCGGCCCAAATGAAGCGTTCCGTCGAGCGCGTAAACCTCTGATTTCCTTAGGCCTTTCTCTTCGGTTTGAAAAAAAATGTGAGTAAGGAGGGGAATTCGTTTGGTGGACCGGGAAGCCATGCTATCTTTGCCCCCCGCTAACGCGGAAAACGGCTCTGTAGCTCAACTGGATAGAGCATCGCACTACGGATGCGAAGGTTTGGGGTTCGAATCCCTACAGGGTCACGAAAACAACGCGAAACCCGCTGCAAATCAACAGATTGCAGCGGGTTTTTCGATTTAGGTAAAACATAGGTAAAACATTGCCACGATGGCAGTCCGGCCCTGACACGCCGCCCGCAACCCAAATTCCTTTGCTGCCATTCTAACCGGTCCGAGCGGTCAGCTGCCAACAGCCTAAAATTGTTCGCTGAAAGACCTGTAATTTCATCTGCTCGGTACAGCTGTGAATTGGACATGGAAGATGTGGAGGTTTGCAATTCACCGATTGCTCGGAAGTAAACGAAGTTGGGCTGTCGCGGAATGGTCGGCCCTTACTTAGTAGGTGACAGCGGACGGTGCAAGGATTGAAGTCCTTCCCCTGGCTGTCTAAAGGGTGGTATAGCTGATTATCTGACCAATGCATCAGATTTTTATCCTCGAATGGACAATATTTTTTCCTCAATCCGCAGGAGGATTAGCCCCAATCCACCAACATTTATGCCCTGTATTGAACAAACTCAGGCGATGCAGTTGGACAAAATCTGCAACATTTGAATTGGTCGAAATCGAACTTTTGGAAGGGTCAATTCATACTTGTGTAACGGGAATTGCAATGTTACTATCGCCATGTTAAGCCTATTAGCCATTGCTTCATTCAGCTGCTTTTTTCGGTCGCCCTCGCTGCGCTCGGGGTTCGGCCGCTGCGCGCCCGATCGGGATTATAAATAGTCAAATCGGCAAATAGCCAAATTGACCATCCGCCAACGCATTCAATCCCGAACGCAACGGACGGAGAACCCGTTTCGTTGGTTGCTGTTGTAC
>Ga0209037_1000293_pt1 | contig 15250 bp, 11 predicted proteins | sample SaaInl25SG_5_DNA_FD_188225 | JGI IMG/M metagenome (GOLD analysis project Ga0209037, IMG submission 188225) | Marine microbial communities from expanding oxygen minimum zones in the Saanich Inlet - ESP_125SG_5_DNA (SPAdes) (version 2) | ecosystem: Environmental > Aquatic > Marine > Intertidal...
CCTTCCGCGATGTTGGCGTCCGAAAGCGACCAATCTGTGGCCTGCAAGGCATACATCACGGCCACAGCCGTGGACGCGTTCGCCTGGTCCACCGGGGATGCCAAATCGCCGAGGACGGCACGTGCCCAGTCCTGGACGTCGCGCGCAAAGTGCACCTCACTCGAGGTACGTAAGGCCGCGGCAAGCATTTCCGATTGCGCTTCTGGCCTCATCGGCCCCAACACCACAGGCACACCGTCTTTGAAAATGCCCGCCTTTTCTCGCGCGATGCTTCGAATGTCGTTGCCGAGGAAAGCCTGGTGATCCAGGCCCACATTGGTCACGCACGCCACCTCCGGCGCGGGCACGACGTTGGTGGAATCCAACCTCCCACCCATGCCCGTTTCCAAAACGACAATGTCGCACGCCTCGCGCTTGAAGTGGTCGAGGGCCATCCCGAAGGTCAGTTCGAAGAACGAAGGTGCCCCCCACGCACCCTGGGCCGCTTGCCAGCGGTCCACAAAGGCCACCACGGCGTCTTCAGGAATGCAACGGCCATTGATTCGGATGCGCTCACGAAAGTCCACGAGGTGGGGGGACGTGAAGAGTCCGACTCGAAAACCCGCCAGCTGCAATCCGGCAGCGACCATGTGGCACACCGTGCCTTTGCCGTTCGTACCGGCGACGTGAACCACGCGAAGGGCCTGTTCCGGGTTTTCGAGCGCGTGGCACACCAGGCGCGTGGCGCTCAAGTCCGCCTTGTAGGCCGCCGGACCCTGGCGTTGAAACATGGGGAGTTGCGTGAACAGCGTGTCAACCGCGCGTTCGTAGGCCGTCTTACTCAAGGTCGAACCGGATGGTGATGTAGCCCGTTCGGCGCGGTTTGGTGGGGTCGGCCGTGAATTGAGCCGTCTTTGCCGCGCGCATCGCGAGGTTGACGTGGTAGGAGTCGGTCAATGTCGTGACCGCCGATTCGTAGTTGGGGGAAGCTTGGATGACCTTGCCTGAGCCGTCCACCACGATGTTGACTCGAACCGTGCCCTGTTCTTGGGGACGCTCCGTCAGCTTCGGCTCGCCAATCATGGTGCCGCCGTTGAGCATGGCGTCGCCAAAATCGCCCGAGACGACGCCCCGGCCGTCAATTTTCCCCGCCTCTTCTCCTTCGTTGCCCGTGCCTTGGGTGCTGCCCTGGGAGCCGCCCCCTCCCGCGCTGGGGTCGCCGGGGTTGCGAAACAGGTGGGCCGTGCGGTCTTCGCGGACCGGCTCAGGGTCGGGTTCAGGGTCCGGATCGGGGTCCGGCTTGACGTTGACCGCCACTTCGCTCGATTCCTGGGTCGCGACTTCCTCCGCGACCTCCTGGACCTCAGGCACAGGTTCCGCCGCGGCAACTTCCTCTTGTTCCGCTTCTTGAACCACCTCACTGGGCGCCTCTGATTCCGTGCTGCCTCCCGCTTCGTCGGTCGAACCAAGGTCTGCGAATCCGACCGCGATGTACTGATCGCCAGGAGGAGGGTCCTGGATGGTGAACGCCGTCAAAAAGAAACACAGCACGAGCACCCCCACGAACAAAAGGCCGCTCAACGCAGCAGCTTGCCGTTGGTTGCGCTTCTCCTGCGAGACGCGCGCTTGCTCGAGTTGTTCCTTGTTCGACATTGGGAAGGGTGAGTGATGGATCGCAGGGGTTGAGGGTTATTTGGCGCTGGCCGGATTGGACCCCAACATGATCTTCCACTGGTTGGCCTTGGCCATGCCAATGAGTTCGACGGTTTGGCCTGTGGGTACATTTTTGTCAACTTGGAGGTACAAGACCTTCTCGGACTGCTTGTCCATTTCCAACTTGAGCTTGGGCTCGAGATCCGTTCGTGAAATGGGCCGAACCTCCCCGTTCAGGTGGTACGAGCCGTCTTCCTGAATGCTGACGGTCAAGCGAGAGGTGACGGACGTGGTGCCCTTGGAGGTGGGCAGATCCACGTTCACCCCGTTGCTCACCAACGTCGACAGAATGACGAAGAAGATGAGCAGCAAGAACACGAGGTCCGTCATGGACGACATGTTGCCCGTCACGCTGACTTTGTTGCGTTGGCCGAGGTTCATCCGCGTGCAGGTTCTTCGAGAATGTCAATGAACTCGAGGCTGTTGGCCTCCATGCGGTGCACCACCTTGCTCACCTTGCTCACCAAATGGTTGTAGGCCATGAAGGCCAAAATCCCAACAATCAATCCCACAATCGTGGTCACCATCGCCTGTTTGGTTCCGGACGAGATGTCGCTGACTTGCACCGTTCCTGCCGCTTCCATGTCCAGGAAGACGTTCACCATCCCGATGACCGTTCCCAAGAACCCCACCATGGGCGCCGCACCGGCCACCGTGGCAAGGGTACTGAGGTTTTTCTCGAGGCGAAAGATCTCGAGCTTTCCCACGTTTTCAATCGCCACGCTGATGTCCTTGAGCGGTTTGCCAATGCGGCTGATGCCTTTGTCGAGCATGCGCCCAAGCGGCGTGTTGCTGTCGGTGCAGAGGTTTCGCGCGCTGCTCAAGTTGCCTTGGGAGATGTAATCCTTCAGGCGATTCATGAAATCGGGGCTGACCTTGTCGGCTTTTTGGATGGCCAAAAAGCGCTCGAAGAACACGTACATCCCAATCAAACTCATCAGCGCCAAGGGAAGCATGATGTACCATCCGCCCTCCATCAAGAGCTGAAGAACGTTCACGTCCACCTCCGTGATTTCCGGAGTGACATCTGCCGCGTCGCTGGTGGCTTGAAGAAGGAGAAAAGCAAGGGTGGATTGCATGGAGGTAGGATTCCAGGTTTGAACGTACAAGTTCCCTCGAATATTGGGCCACCCGCGCATCGGGCCGCGCAGTTATTCAACGCGACAGGTTCACAACGCCCCCGGAAAAACCAACTGGGAATCAGGCATACATGAGCAGGTACACCCCCGCTCCCGCGAAGTACCCCAGCACCGCCAACAGGCTGATTTTCTTGAGGTACCACACAAAGTCAATGCGCTCAAGGCCCATCACCGCGACGCCTGCCGCAGAACCGATGATGAGGGCCGAACCGCCCGTTCCAGCGCAGTACGCCAGGAACTGCCAAAAAATCCCATCCTGCACGAACATGGCTGACCACGCGTCGGTCGCCGCCGTTGCGGGAACGATGTCGTACATGCCCATGCTGGCCGCTACGAGCGGCACGTTGTCCACGATGGCGCTGAGCAGTCCGATGGCCAAATCAATGAGGAACACGTCGTTCAGACTCACCCGCAGCCAATCGGCCGCCAAGATGAGGTGACCGGCTTCCTGCAACGCGCCCACGGCGAGGAGGATGCCCAGGAAGAAGAGCACCGAGGCGGAATCGATCTTGCGAAGCACACCGATGACGGTGAGGTGCTCTTTCTCTTCGATGTTCTTGGTGTGGTGAAGGCGTTCGGTAAGCATCCACAGCAGGCCGAGGCTGAGCATCATGCCCATGAACGGTGGCAGGTGGGTGACCGTCTTGAAGACCGGCACGAACAACAACCCACCAACTCCTGCCGCGAACACGAGGTTGCGCTCGAATGGCGTGGTGGGGTCCCAATGCTCGTCGTCGTCTTTGGCTGGGCGCTCAATCTCCCCTTTCAGGCGGAAACTGAGAATGCCAAGCGGGACGAGCAAACACACGATGCTCGGCAGAATCAGGTGGGTGATGATGGTGCTGGTGCCAAGTTGGCCCCCGATCCAGAGCATGGTGGTCGTGACATCACCGATGGGCGACCACGCCCCACCCGCGTTGGCCGCGATGACGACCATCCCGGCAAAGAGCCAACGCGTTTGGCGGTCGTCGATCAACTTGCGCAACAGCGAAACCATCACAATCGAGGTGGTCAGGTTGTCGAGCAACGCTGAGAAAAAGAAGGTCAAGACGCAGACGATCCAGAGCATTTTGACCTGGCTGCGGGTTTGGATTTTGTCCGTGATCACACGGAAGCCTTCGTGCGCATCGATGAGCTCCACAATGGTCATGGCACCCATCAGGAAGAAGAGAATGCTGCTGATTTCCTCCATGTGGTGCAACAACCGATGCTCGAAGAATTGGGCCAAACCGCCATGACCGCTGCCCATGTGATCGGCCGCGAACAGGTGGAATTCCTCCGCCAAGTGAGCCGGCACCTCATGGAATCCGAGCACAAAAAGGGCCCAACACACCGTTCCTGTGACCAACGCGGAAGCCGCTTTGTCAATGTTGATGTTGTGTTCGAGGGCAATGAACGCGTAGCCGAGAACGAATACGCCGAGGATCAAAAAGTCCATGAGTGGAGGGTTCTGAGGCGAAGATGAGAAAGAATAGGCACCGCAACGTCAAGGCGATGTCAAGTTCCTCACATCAAGAAATTCAAGGCACGCTCGAAGGCCTTGGCCGTCACGTGGGTGCGGTGCGGGTGCGTGGCGTGCACCGAGGCAAGCGCTTCTCGAATGACGTTGGAGGTGTCGTGGAAAATGGCCGCGTCGGACATGTCCACGTCCTCGTCGCTCATCAGGTAAGCAAAGACGCGCGCCATTCCGCAATTCGCAATGAAGTCCGGGATGACGGCGAGGTGCTGGTCCGCGTATTCGGCGATGGGGCCATAGAAAATCTCTGCGTCTGCAAACGGCACGTTGGCTCCCGCCGAGATGACCTCGACACCGGCGGCGACCATCCGCTCCACCTGATCTTGGGTCACGAGGCGGCTCGCCGCGCAGGGGAGGAAGACCTCGGCTGGAAGATCCCAAATCGCCGCGTTCACTTCATCGAACGACTGCAGTTCCGCGGTTTTCAATGCGTTGCCTTCTTTGGCCAAGAACAAATCCTTGACCTCGTCGAAGCTCAATCCATCTGGACGAATCAGGCCTCCCACGCGGTCGATGATGCCAACGATGGATGCCCCGGCTTGAGCCAGGTACAGCGCGGCCGCCGCGCCGACGTTGCCCCATCCCTGAACAACCACGCGCTTGCCCTGCACGGAAGAGCCGTGGAGGTCGTAAAAATGCCGAACCGACTCGCTCACGCCGTACCCCGTGATGAGGTCTGCGACCCGAATCTTGCGCAGCACATCTGGACTGATGTTCGGGTCTTCTACGGGTTGGGACACACCTTGACGAAGGTTGCCAATGCGGCGGACCTTTTGGGCCTCATTGGGTTGGAAGTGGCCGCTGAAAACCCCTTCCTGTGGGTGCCAAACCCCATTCGCCTCCGTCATCGGAATGACTTCATGGATTTCATCCACATTCAGGTCGCCTCCGGTTCCGTAGTAATGTTTCAAAAGCGGAGTAACGGCCTTGTACCAGCGCTCCAACACGCCTTTCTTGCGCGGATCCGACGGATCGAAATCGATGCCGCTTTTGGCCCCACCGATGTGCGGACCGGACACCGTAAACTTCACTTCCATGGTCTTCGCGAGGCTCTCCACCTCGCGTTGGTCCAACCCTGGGCGCATCCGCGTCCCGCCTCCTGCCGCTCCTCCACGAAGGGAGTTGATCACCACCCATCCACGGGCTTCCGTTTCACTGTCTTGCCACGCAAACACAATCTCAGGTGCGCGGTTTTCGTACGCCTTCAACAAGTCTTTCATGCTGGTCATTTCTTAGCGCCGCGAAGGTAGTCCAAACCGTCCCCTCGCCCGGTCTCTCACCGCTCGTCCCGACGCCATTCACGTTCTCGGACCCGGGCCCCAAAGCGCTCCTCCGGCCGCCGCGACGCTCGCGCCCGTCACGCTGGGCAAGGCGTTGGGGAGGTCGAGCCAGCGGAGAAGGCCCAGCCACGCAAACACCAAGGCCTCCTTCCCGTTCACGAGGTCGGCGTCTGGCACATGCCACGTGATGTTCTTGCCCGCACCTGCGTCGCGCAGGCCGCTCATGAGCGCAGGGTTGAACGCGCCTCCCCCCGTGACGAGCACGCGAGATCCGGGCGGGACGTCGCGGGCCACGGCCCAACTCGCATAAGCTATGGCCGTGGCCAAGACGTCTTCCAATGATGTGGTGGCCAAAGCACGTGCTGCCAAGGGCCAAACCTCGCGCTCGAGCCACTCTCGGCCCAGGCTTTTGGGCGCGGGTTGGCCATGGTATGGCAGGCCCTGCCAGGCCTCAACCAGCTCCGGAATCGCCGTCCCATTTTGGGCGAGAGCGCCGTCCTGATCCATGGTCAGTCCGCGGGTTTGGACCAGCAGGTTCAGCAAGAGGTTGGCGGGCCCCACGTCCCAGGCCACACGTCCCTCTCCGGGCCGTTCCAAGCTGAGGTTGGCGAACCCGCCCAGGTTGAGGGCCACGTCCCACGCACCGAAGAGCTCGCGGTCGGCCAACGGCACGAGTGGCGCTCCCTGGCCTCCGTGCGCCACATCAAGCCGACGAAAGTCACAAACCACAGGAACACCGAGAGCGGCGTGAAGGGTCGCACCGCATCCGACTTGGACCGTCCACCCTTCTTGCGGCCGATGGAAGACGGTGTGCCCGTGAGAGCTGACCAAGTCTGGCAGAGAGACGTTGTGATCCGCCATCCAGCGCTGGACAGCCTTGCCAGACCATGTTGCCCAGCGCTTGTCCAGACGCGCGAGACCTTCTGCACTGTGTTCCATGGCGTGCCATAGCGCATCCCTGAGGTCCTCTGGATACGGGAGCGTGGCAAAAGCTTGGAGGTCGCAACGCCACGGCGTTTCGTCCGTGCCGCCAGAGATTCGCGCCGATGCCACGTCGAGTCCATCCACGGACGTTCCGCTCATCAGACCCAGCACATGCCACCCATCGGGAGGGCACCTCCTTGTATCTTCGCCACGCATTGGAGCGGAAATTACGCCGCAGCCCTGCGGGTTGGACGCTTCAGGCATTTGGACTTATTCACCTCCTCAAAAGGAAGCAGGCAATGAACCTCAACCTCACGGAAGAACAACTCGCGGTGCGCGACGCCGCTCGAGACTTCGCCCAAAACGTGCTCAAGCCCGGCGTCATTGAACGTGACCGGGACCAACGTTTCCCCGCCGACGAAATCCGTCAGCTTGGCGAACTCGGCTTCATGGGCATGATGGTGGATCCGCAGTACGGCGGGTCAGGCATGGATACCGTGAGCTACGTGCTCGCCATGGAGGAAATCAGCAAGGTGGATGCTTCGGCAAGCGTGTGCATGAGCGTCAACAACTCCCTCGTGTGCTACGGCCTGCAGGAGTACGGTTCCGAGGAGCAGAAGCAGAAGTTTCTCGTTCCGCTCGCTTCAGGCCAAAAAATCGGCGCCTTCTGCCTCTCCGAGCCGGAAGCCGGATCCGACGCCACCTCCCAGCGGACCACGGCCATTGACATGGGGGACCACTACCTCTTGAACGGCACCAAGAACTGGATCACGAACGGCAACAGCGCCTCGACCTACCTCGTCATCGCCCAGACCGACGCCGACAAGGGCCACCGCGGCATCAACGCCCTCATTGTGGAGCGTGACATGCCCGGCTTTCAACTGGGCGCCAAAGAAGACAAACTCGGCATTCGAGGATCCGACACCCACACCTTGATGTTCCAAGACGTGAAGGTGCCCAAGGCGAACCGCATTGGAGAGGACGGGTTTGGGTTCAAGTTTGCCATGAAGACCCTCAGCGGTGGACGCATTGGCATCGCGGCTCAAGCGCTTGGCATTGCTTCGGGTGCCATGGAATTGGCCCTCGCGTATTCCAAGGAGCGCAAGGCGTTTGGCAAGGAAATTCACAAGCACCAAGCCATTGCGTTCAAATTGGCCGACATGGCCACCCAAATCGAAGCTGCCCGCCTGCTGTGCCTCAAAGCCGCAGCCATCAAAGACGCCGGGGAGAACTACGACCTCGCCTCCTCCATGGCCAAGCTTTATGCTTCAGAAGTCGCCATGAAGCAGACGGTCGAAGCCGTCCAAATCCACGGCGGCTACGGGTTCGTGAAGGAATACCACGTCGAGCGACTGATGCGTGACGCGAAAATCACGCAGATCTACGAAGGCACTTCGGAAGTGCAGAAAATTGTCATCAGCCGGGCAGTCCTCACCGCCTGAGCCTGACGCAAGGCTTCGGCCTCATTCCACGTTTTCGTTTCGGGCGTTCCACACGGAGCGTTCCCCACGCCACCACGTGACCACTTCGTCACGTCCATCCCCGTCCACGTCTACACTCTCGACCCGGTCCGCCCGTGTCGCTCCTGACAGCCCCACCTCTTCGCCTTGGCCCAAGGTGAATTCGCGCACCCAGCCCGAGGCGTCCACAAACAACACTGAGGTGCCGTCGAGATCGGCCCCTTTTCGGAACACCGGCGGCTGAGAGGCGTGTACCCGGACAGGGGTCGTGGCGCGCGTTTTTCCGTCGCGCGTGAGCAACTCCACTTGGCCGCTTTCTCGTCCCACATAGATGAAATCGCGCGAGCCCAGCCTCAAGTGCGTGATGTGCCTCACCGGTGAACCCACCTCGATGCCCTCGGCCGGACGGTGTCGCCATCCCGGGGTCCGCTCTCCTTCACGCCTAAAATTCTCAACCAACCCTGTCGCATCGGAAGCCACGAGGTACCTGTACTTCCTGGTCCCTTCATAATCCACTAGGGCCCAAGCCGACCAGCGCCCCTCTGAGGCCTTGACCGGAAAGCCGCTCACCTCCCTCCCCTTGACGTCGATGAGGTGGAGCCCCGAGGGAAAGCAAAGCATGGTTTGGTATTTGCCGTTGGCGTACACATCCACTTCTTCTGCGCCACCGGGCAACGCTTGCTCGACCGATTTGAATCCCCAAATCACCGAGCCGCCCGCCTGCTCCGCCACCACGCCGTCCTCCAACTGCATCACCGTCATGCGCGATTGGGTCCGGTGATTTCGCACGGTCCCCAGTTCGCGATCGCCTGCGATCACGGCATCCCAACCTGCAACCGCCGGGACTTGCGCCACCTCCGATCGCGCTTCGTTGCGCTCGAGCATCCACACCATCGCCAACGGCTCGGCCAAGCTCAAGCCCGTCCAACGGCCTTCGTTGTTTTGCGCTTCGTAGCCATCCTTGGAGGCTTTCCATCCCCACGCTTCCCCTCCATTCACCACCACATCGTCGTCCACCCAAAACACCGTCCACCCTTGCATTGACGACACCTCCTGCACCGCCTCGCGCCAATTCTCACCCCCGTCTACCTCAAGCCGGGCTCCTCCTTGCCACCACGTTCCCCAGCCTGTCACGGGGATGCCCGAAGCTTGCCATTCCTGTCCGACGTTCGTTCGAACCCACGATGCCGGAGCCTGGCTCCAATGCCCGGTCCACCACGTGGCCGGACTTCCGGAGCCTGTCGGGATCCATGACGTGGCTCCCACAGCACCGTTTAAGCCACACCCCGCGGCAGCATCCGGCCAAACCACCCACCCCTCGCCGCGCCATGCCCAACCGCACGTCGTGCGTTCCAAGCGCGCACCGTCCTCCCCCTCTTTCCAGTGCTGCGCCATGGCTCCCGGCCCTTCCGACCAGGCCAACAACGACACTTCCGTGCCTGTGAGCCATCCCCCTCGCCAAGCCTTTTGCGTCCAACCGTCAGGCAACGCAGGCCACGCCTGCTCCGCATGCCAAACCTCAAGTCCCGCTTCGTTTGAAAACCTCCGAATCCATTCTCCCACAGGCAGATCTCCTCCGCGCCACTCCTCCGCGGCGTCGGAAGGACGGAACTGCTCCCACGTGGTCCAGGCGTCCGTGGCCCAGAGCATGGGATTCTCTACCTGCTCGCTCGAAACCGGCACCGTGAAGTGCAGATAGCCTACCGCCAAGGCAGCCAGCAAGGAAATCAGGGGAAGCACCCACGTTCGCATGGGCCCAAGTTCGGGGGTGAATTCACGAAATCCGCACCCAATTGCTGCGGGCTTTCAACGCAGTTTCCAACGCTTCCCGCAACGCGTCGTGTTCGGGACGGCCCAGGTCGGGGTCGTCTTCGAGCACGGATTGCGCGAGGTAGCGCGCACTGGTAAGCAAGGGCCTGTCCCGGACGAGGTCCGCGACTTTCAGGTCGGGGACGCCACTTTGCTGCGTGCCCATCACATCACCGGGACCCCGCAATTCCATATCCACCTCGGCGATTTCAAAGCCGTCATTGGTGCGGCACATGGTCTCGAGGCGCCGGCGTGCATCCTGTCCAAGGTCGGAAGAGGACATCAAGATGCAGTAGCTCTGATTCGCCCCGCGCCCCACGCGGCCACGCAACTGGTGAAGCTGCGACAACCCAAACCGCTCCGCACTCTCGATCACCATCACGCTCGCGTTCGGGACATTCACACCGACCTCGATGACGGTGGTGGCGACGAGGATTTGGGCTTGCCCCTTGGCGAAGCGGTCCATCTCCCACGCCTTGTCCTCGGGCTTCATCCGACCGTGAACGATGGCCACCTGATGCTGCGGTGGAGGGAAGCGGCGAACGATGCTTTCGTAGCCGTCCATCAAATCTTTGTGATCCAGCGTCGCGCTCTCTTCAATGAGCGGATACACAAGGTATATCTGGCGCCCCTCGGCGATTTGATCTTCCAAGAACTGGAACACCCCGAGCCGTGCGGCATCCGTTCGATGCACCGTCTGAATGGGCTTCCGGCCCGGCGGCAATTCGTCCAAAATGCTCGAATCGAGGTCCCCGTAAGCCGTCATGGCAAGCGTCCGAGGAATCGGCGTGGCCGTCATGACCAAAATGTGGGGGGCGACCTTGGCCTTCTTCCACAATTTCGCTCGCTGAGCCACCCCAAATCGGTGTTGCTCATCAATGACCGCGAGCCCCAACTTGGCGAACACCACGGTGGGTTCAATCAGAGCATGAGTGCCCACGAGAATGTCAACCTCCCCAGACTGAAGGTCCTCGAGAATGGTCCTGCGCGCGACGCCCTTGATGGACCCTGTCAAGAGTTCCACCCGGACGTTCATCGGACCCAGCATCTCACGAAGTCCTTCGAGGTGTTGCTGCGCCAGAATTTCAGTCGGAGCCATGATGGCCGCTTGGTAGCCGTTGTCTATGGCAAGCAACGCCGTAAGCAGCGCCACCACCGTCTTGCCGCTCCCGACATCCCCTTGGAGCAGTCGATTCATATGCCATCCCGTGTTGAGGTCGCTTCGGATTTCCCGGAGCACGCGCTTTTGGGCGTCGGTCAGTTCAAACGGCAATTGCTCGTGGTAGAACGTATTGAACGCATCACCTACTTCTTCAAATCGAACTCCTGGGAGATCTTGAGTCACCGTTTTTTTGTGCTTCAAAAGGGTGAGTTGGAGCAAAAAAAGTTCTTCGAACCTCAACCTGGTTTGCGCCTGCTCCGCCTCGAGAGGTGAGGCGGGCTGGTGCACCTTTCGCAACGCATCCGCACGGCCCAAGAGCCTCATTTCGTTCCGAACCCTCTCCGGCAACGTCTCCGTCAAAGCAGACCCTACTTGAGATGCCACATTCCGGATCAGTTTCGAAAGACCCTGGCTGTGCAAGCCATGCCGCCCAAGCTTTTCCGTGCTGGAATACACGGGATGCAGGCCATCGCCCTTCCGCGTCTCGTAGTGCGCGAGCAATTCCACTTCAGGGTGTGCGATGTTCCATTTGCCGTTGTAAAGGTTGGGCTTGCCGTAGATCACCACCTCCTTTTGCACAGGAAGGTTGCGCATGATCCACTGAGCTCCTCTGAACCACTGCAGCTCCAGGGTGGACTCGCCGTCGTCAAATACTGCGATCAGCCGGCTCCCCTTGGCACCCCGCACTTCCTTGGCCTGGGTGATGACTCCGAGCATTTGCACCGCCGTATGCTCGCTCTGGATGTCCGAGATGCGGTGAAATTGACTCCTGTCTTCGTACCGAAAAGGCAGGTGCAACAAGAGGTCCATGCAGGTACGAATGCCCAGCTCGGAAACAAGGGCGTCGGACCGTTTGGGCCCGACGCCTTTGAGAAATTCTACAGGAGTCGATGGGAGCACCTCAGCCATGGTCACGGCAAGCTACGTCCCACGTCTCGTCAGACCAACATCAAAACGGGATTCTCCAAGTTTTGCTTGAGCTCATTCAAGAAAGCCGCGCCCGTCGCGCCGTCCACCACGCGGTGGTCGCAGCTCAAGGTCACCTTCATGGTGTGTCCAGGAACCACAGCGCCGTCGCGCACTACAGGCACGCTTTGGATGCCCCCTACTGCGAGAATGCACGCATCCGGTGGGTTGATGATGGCCGTGAATTCGTCAATGCCAAACATGCCGAGATTCGAAATCGTGAACGTGTTTCCCTCCCAGTCGCTGGGCTGGAGCTTCTTGTCTTTCGCTTTTTGGGCGAATTCACGCACTTCCACGCCAATCTCCCCAAACGACTTCACGTTCGCGTGGCGCACCACGGGCACGAGCAAGCCGTCCTCCACAGCTACCGCCACACCGATGTGCACGTGCTCGTTGTAGCGAATGCGGTCCTCCAACCAACTGCTGTTGACGGCTGGGTGGTTTTTGAGAGCCATCGCCACGGCCTTGACAACCATGTCGTTGAAACTCACTTTATGCGGGCCGCGGTCGTTGATGGCCTTGCGGGCCACCATGGCGGCGTCCATGTCAATGGTGAGGCTCAAGTAAAAGTGAGGAGCCGTGAACTTGCTCTCGGCCAATCGCCTGGCAATGGTCTTTCGCATTTGCGACACGCCCACCTCCGTAAAGCGCTCTACGGCGGTTGCGGCACTTGCACCGCCCCCCACAAACGCTTCCACGTCGCGCTTGACAATGCGACCTCCTTCACCTGAACCGGGAATCAGACCCAAGCTCAGTCCCCGGTCCTCGGCGAGTTTCTTCGCCAAAGGAGAGGCTTTCACTCGTCCATTTGCCACGGCGGGTGCCGGAGCGGGAGCGGCCTGAGGCGCAGAAGCCACTGCCGCCGGAGCGGGAGCTGGTGCTGCGGCTGGTGCTGGTGCTGCGGCCGGCGCAGGGGCAGGGGCTGGAGAAGGGACTTCGTCCTTCGCTGGAGCGTCTGCCGCTGCCGAAGCCAAGAGGTCGGCAAAGTCCTCGCCTTTTTCGCCCAGCACGCACAACACGCTGTCCACAGGGGCCGTGCCTCCTTTTTCCACGCCGATGTGCAAAAGCACGCCGTCCTGGAAAGACTCGAATTCCATCGTGGCCTTGTCAGTCTCGATTTCAGCGAGCAATTCGCCGTTCTCCACCTCGTCGCCAATCTTTTTGTGCCACTCTGCGACGACGCCTTCGGTCATGGTGTCGCTCAGTTTGGGCATGCGGATGATCTCTGCCATGTCAGTCGTTCACAAAGGGGTAATCGGATTGCATGTAGACGTCTTCGTACAATTCAGAAGCATCGGGAAGGGGACTTTCCTCGGCGAACTTGATGGCGTCCTCCACCTGCGCCTTGACCTCTTTTTCCACCGCTTTCAGTTCGTCCTCTTTCATCCAGTTGTTGTCCAAAATCACACCTCGAACGTGCTCAATCGGATCGCGCTCGACGTAAGTAGCGACCTCTTCCTTGGAGCGGTACTTCTGAGGATCGCTCATGGAGTGGCCCTTGTACCGGTAGGTCTGGATGTCAAGCAGAGTTGGGCCTTCGCCCTTTCGGCCGCGCTCGGCCGCTTCCCCAATCGCGTCGCGCACCGCCTCGGGGCTCATGCCGTCCACGGTGGCCGATGGCATTTTGTAGCTCGCGCCAAGTGTCTCAAGGTCGGTGACGTTGGAAGTGCGTTCCACCGAAGTACCCATGGCGTATTGGTTGTTCTCAATGATGAAAATCACAGGGAGCTTCCACGTCATGGCCATGTTGAACGTCTCGTGCAACATGCCTTGACGAGCGGCACCGTCACCCATGAAGCACACGGTCACGTGGTCCTCTTTGCGGTATTTGTCCGCAAAGGCGATTCCCGCACCGAGGCCAATCTGACCGCCTACGATGCCGTGCCCACCAAAGAGGTTGCGCTCCTTGTCAAACATGTGCATCGACCCGCCTTTCCCCTTGCTCGTTCCGGTCTTTTTGCCGTACATCTCCGCCATCACATACTTGGGGTCTGTACCCAGAACCAACGGATGCGCATGATCTCGGTAAGCGGTGATGACACGATCCGTGGGGCGAATGGCCTCACGCATACCTGAAAGCACGGCTTCTTGTCCAATGTACAAATGGCAGAAACCGCCAAACTTTTGCTGGATGTAGAGTTGACCGCAACGTTCCTCGAACTTGCGCATGAGGTACATCTCGCGGAACCAACGGGTGTAGGTGTCCTTGCTGAGGGCCGAACTGGTCTTCTTAGCAGCCGGCTTACGACGCGCATTTGCAGGCTTTTTAGGGGCTGCTGCGGCGGTAGGTTGTGAAGTTGCCATCGCGATGGGATTAACGCTCAAATATAGCGTTCCGACTCACCCGTTCGCCGGGGAAGGGTCACGAGACGATCTCAAGGGCGTAATGTGTCCAAAGTACACGCACGAACCCTGCCATCCTTTGGACGCGCAACCCCACCCTCTACTCTCGCGTTGTACCTTCACCGCCGCATCTTGAGCGAACCTGCTGTTCTGAAACCAACGTTTTTGTTTTGAATCTCACCGACCTGCTCCACCAACGAGAGGCCATCGGTCTGAATGCCATCGAAAGTGTGGCGCTCATGGACCGGTACGACTCCAAATTTGTGGTGCCCGAAACATGGCTGAAGCCTGTCGTTGAGGATTTGAGTGAACACCAAATTTTGACCATCGAGGGCCATGTGCAAACGAGGTACAACAACCTGTATTTCGACACCGTAGACCGACAATGTTTGGAAGACCACATCCGAGGAAGGTCTTCTCGATTCAAGATTCGAATCCGTCATTACGAGAACACGGGTGTGGCCTTTCTCGAAGTCAAGCGGAGAGATGTCTATGGCAAAACCACCAAGGAGCGCATGGTCCGCGACCAAGCAAACGCTTGGGACGCCCCACTGACGCCCCGAGAAGGAGAGTTCTTGGCGTCTTTGGTGCCCTACGCCCACGCTTTGAAACCGGTGCTTCAAGGGTCTTTCGATCGATTCACCTTGGCCCATCTCCCCTCGGGAGAACGCATCACGTTCGACCAAAACTTGCGGTTCTTTGACCCTGCGCTTTCCGCGCACGACCATGCCTGGAGTTCTCCCGTGCCACACCTCGCAATCGTGGAGTGGAAGCAGCACCAAATCAACCACCAAGGGTCGCTCATTCAATCGTTCCGACATCAACCCGAGCGACGGGGACCTCTTGGGCGTGCGCTTCGGATGTCCAAGTTTGTTCTTGGCAACTCCATCACCCGCCCTCAGCACCCCATGCGAACGTACCGTTCTGCATTGAGAGACCTTCACCGCGCGGAACACTAC
>Ga0209037_1000297_pt1 | contig 15086 bp, 13 predicted proteins | sample SaaInl25SG_5_DNA_FD_188225 | JGI IMG/M metagenome (GOLD analysis project Ga0209037, IMG submission 188225) | Marine microbial communities from expanding oxygen minimum zones in the Saanich Inlet - ESP_125SG_5_DNA (SPAdes) (version 2) | ecosystem: Environmental > Aquatic > Marine > Intertidal...
GTATTAAATGGAGGAGCCGCATAATGGCTGTAAAATTTCAATTACGCCGGGATACTGCGGCTAACTGGAGTTCAACAAACCCAGTTTTAAGTCAGGGTGAACCCGGATGGGACTTGACCAATAACATCCTTAAAATTGGTGATGGAGCTACTGCATGGAACAGCCTGTCTACTACAGACTATGGTGATTATCTTGCAAGTGGAATCTCATACGACAACACATCGTCTGGGCTTACAGCGACACAGGTACAGGCGGCGATTGATGAACTAAATAATCGCATTCCCGCCGATTCATCTTTGGCGAATCCAGCGATCACGGTTGTTTCTTCTGCAAATGAATTGACTTCTATTGATGTGCAGATAACTAACTTTGACGTATTGGCTACTTACTCTTTCACAGTTACAGGCGGCACAGTTTCTGGAACATATCCGTACACATGGACATTACCAGAAGTCTCTTCAGACACTGACCACACTTTAACAATCCAATCATCTAAGACAGGCTTCAGTCCTTCGTCCGTAGTATCGGCGGTAGTAAGTGTTGTCAATGCCGGTGTTACTACGTCAGCGGATGACACATTTACATTTACTGATTTAAGTGAGCGCATGCGCATAAGGGTATCATCATGATTACAAACCGAGATAAAGAAAACAGATCAATAACTGCTGAAAGTTCAGTGCTCTCTAGCGGGGTTACAGCGTGGAAAAAAATTGATTATGATTACACGGTACCTAAATCTCGCCCATTAGCAATTGCTACAGGAAGCTCCAGTGTTAATACACTAGCTTTGTATAACCCTGTCTCTGTGGGAGAAACATTAGAGTATCAGGTTGGTAGTACCTTAAAACGCATGAATGTTTCTAATGTAATCACAGCCGTAGTGAATCCCACTTACACTCCAGAAGATGCTATTGATTGGACAGCCTCAGAGTTTTCAGATTTCACAGCAACGGATCTTTGTTTTGCTTGTAATGACGACGGCATTATTGTTGTTTCATACCTAAATAATAGTAACGTAACTCAGTTTGTTCGTGTTAACGGCATGACGGGTGAGGTCATATCAAAAGGTAGTGCGAACGGAGATAAAGAATTAGCGACAATACATTACCATGTAGATGGATATATTTATGCGGGATCAAATCAAACCGGCACCATCCCCATTTATAAATTTGATGTGGATGGAAATCAGTTAGCAACTGTTAGTCTTACCGCCATGGATGGCCAGTTCGTCAACATAGCCAAAGGACCGTACAACGATGTCCTTTTGTACGGCTGTGGAACATCTGGCAACGCATATTCAAGAACATACATTTTAAATCCTGACACCTTCCACGTTACAGAACAGGCACAGCAAAATAATTCATACCGTTTATATGGATGTGATTTTGCCTCTAGTCCAAGCGGTGTTTCTACTGCTATGGCTACTCATCATACTAGTTCTTATGTTTTTGCTACTAATGAAATCACGGAGTATCCTCAAACTGCACAGATTACTGCTCAAAGGACACTAGAAGACTATTTCGCTACATCAACGTCAGGGTACTATGGTGTAAAAGTGTTTTTTGTAGACGATGACACGTATTTTGTCGTGGGCTTTAATGCCAATAGGTATAAATACACGGCGTACAAACGGTCTACTACCAACTCTGCTGTTTTTACTCAGACCGCCAACGGTGTTGATTTGTACTTAACGGGTGGAACAGACAGCACACAGCGTTCTGGTCACATGTACACTCGTAGAGTCAGCCCATCCTCTGTTGAATTAACCATGTATGATCAATTCAATGGTAAATATGTAAGCTGTGTATTTACGTCGTCTACAACAACAACAGCACCTACTGTATCCGACTCAGTCAACACTGGCATTATTGCTCAATTTAATAGAACAATCTCTTCTAATCAGTATGTCCAGTCATATTACTTATCACGATTTAATGGAATTGCTGACGAGGAATATTCTCGTGTTGCCTCCGGTCCGTTGATGGGTGGCTACAATACGACACTTAACAGGTATACTGTTTATCGTATTAACTCTGAATCTTATTCATTAAACATGATTCCCATCTCAGAATCTTCTACACCTACTTATGCGTCACGTGCTTATGTAGATGCATATTTTATGGTAGGAGATACGGATGAAGAAGTGCAAAACTTCAAGAAAGATGTGAGCTATTTTGCCCCAGATTGTAGTTCTACTTCTATTGTTTCCTACGCCCCTGAGTTTAACTCGTTCTCCGAAAGTGACACCTTAGTAGTCAACGGCACAGATTATTCTATTTCGTCTATGACTAAAGAGTTACAAAGGCTTAAAGGAAGCTCAAGTGTAGTACTTAACGATTTTTATACCAATAATGCGCAAGCAACTAGCACCGTATGGGGTGCGGCCACATCGGCTTATGGATTACCAAACGGCGATAGTGTCATGTTTGAGATGGTTAATACCTCAGAACATGTAGAGCGGGTTATACGTAATGCTTCTGGTAATGAAACGCTACGTGAAACATTTATTGATCCGGGCACTTCGACCACTGGTATTATCTACTACACAGCTATCTACGGTAAAGATGATGGTGACGGATACATTGCACTTGTTGTGTCTTCTACATACGTTAACGTCATTCATTACGGTAGTGATCATGCAGTAATTAATAGTCATTCATATATCCGTACTACTTACTCTAACCTAAGCACCAACGCAGTTGGTGGAAGCGTGTACCTAGGCGGCGATGAAGTATTAGTGATCACTATCTCTAGTGCCAATGCGTACAATAACCCGTATTTCTTTAACACTACTGGAAAAAAATTCCCCGGAAACGCATTTAACGGAAATCAAACATACCCTATGTGGTGGCAGTACGGGCAGTGTCGTGAGTTCGGAACTGTATTTAATAACGGAGAAAATGTAGTAACTAAAGTATGGGGTGCATCTGGCTACGCCTCAACGTACATGGTATCAATGAAAATTGATAGAGAAAATGAGTTCATTTCTACTAATAACATAACCACTTGGTCTACTACTTCAATATATTATCAGCAGACAGTCCGAGAATTGTCAGACGGTAATATTTTGCGAGTGTACGCTACTAACAATAGTGGTGCCCATTATTATGAAGTATACGATGGGCGAAATATGTTTACTAGTGTGACAAGTAGTGCAACTTTGCCCAGATTAGTTAACCCTACTCTTTTACAGACAGCTAATTCAATGCTCATCATGAACTTAGTTCCATTCGGAGATAATAAGTTTATTATGTGGACATTTGGAAATGAAGATAATCAACAGGCTTGGGAGTTAACTTACAACCCTGAAACTCAGACAATGACTCATGAAGAGAGTGACCTGTTCCCAGCAAATTCGTATGCATCATATATCTATGCAAACGTGCATTACGGGAAAGATGGATATGTTCACGCTATGGGCTTTAACGAAGGTAGTACAACCATATTTAATTATTATAAAATCGCTACTCAGGATATGTATAAGACTACAGTTAATCTGGATAGCTCATTGCCAAGTGCTCCGGTTGGATCAGACACAATGTTAATGAAAAGAGGTGTTATTACTCCTGCATCAGAAACAAAGACTATTACAGATACTAAGGTTACATATCAGTCTTCGGATATCATCAATGCATCTGCAAAATCTAAGTTAAAGTATGGTTTTGAACTTAGCTCAAATGGTGCCCAAGTTTCTGAAATGAATATCAACACTTTCATTGAGACCTAAAAATAAGGATACCATGTGGACATGATGCTTTGGAACATTGCGCTATCTGCAATCCTTGGCTTTGTGGGATGGTTTGGCATACAGATGCACTCAGAAATGCATCGCCTATCCATCCTCCTCAACAAAACCCGTGAAGAGATTGTGCAGTGTCAACTATCTATCGCTGAGAAGTATGCACGTAAAGAGGAAGTCAGGGAAGATATGGAACGACTCATGGATCGTCTGGATGCCTTAGACGCAAAGATTGACCGACTCATAGAGACACGAAAGTGATCTTTGAGGCAATTGCGGCAATCAAGATAGCCAACGAAGCCATTGGCGCAATCAAGGAGTTTGCAGGTCATGTTCAATCTGTAGGCGAGATGGGTCCACAACTAACCAAACTTGCTGACGCTAAAGAAGAAATAGAAAAGAAAGCGAAAGACGGTGACATGGAATGCTTCTTTGAACTTGAAAAAATCAGGAATCATGAAGCTGAAATCAAACGCCAGTTTATCTACGCAGGCCGTCCCGGCTTGTGGGATGACTACTGTAAATTTATTCACAACAGAAAGACACTTAGAGAGAATGAAAAGAAACGCATTGCCGCACAGAAGGCCCGTAGACGTAAACTCATTAAAGACTGGAGTATTGGTATCCTTGTTACCGTTGCCACCCTTTCTGTTGTTGGCATATGCGCTTACTTCGTATATTGGCTCATAAGCACAAAAGGAAAGTAATCGGTATGTGGCTACTATTCGCAATAATAATTCAAGCCCCCGGCTACGGAGTGTATCCACAAGGACCATATCCAACAATGGAAAAGTGTTTTGAGGCACGAGAGTATTTCATGGCTACTGCACCAAAGCCAAAGATTAATTACGAAGCAGTCTGCATACAAACGGATATTACAGGAAACGCATTATGACGGAACAGGAAAAGTACGATTTAAATGGTGACGGGGTACTAGATGCAGAAGAACGTAAGATCATGCTTGAAGACTTGCGTAGACGCACTGACGACGAAGATGCACAACGAGACTCTATTAGAAAGATGGCATGGTTTGCGCTCTGGGGTATGCTCTTATATCCATCGGGCATCTTCCTCTGTGATTTGTTTGGTCTTAATACCGCCGCTAGTATTTTGGGTGATATTAGTCCCACTTACTTTGTTGCTGTTTCTGCCCTAGTCGCCTCGTTCTTTGGGGCTAGTGCTTATCAATCTAAGAAGGAAAGCAAGAATGCTCCAGATGCTCCTCGGTCCAGCAGTAGACCTAGCTAAAGACTTTATCAAAGGCAAGGCTGATGAGAAGAAAGCGATTCAGCAAGCCAAGATAACACGCATAAACAATGATGCTAACTGGGAAGCATCAATGGCTGATGCCACTAAAAATAGTTGGAAAGATGAGTGGTTTAGTGTTATACTCAGCGCACCTCTCATTGCAGTTGGATATAGTGTAGCAATGGATGATCCTCAGATCATTGCTCGCTTAAATGAAGCATTCGACGCATTAAACACCCTTCCTGATTGGTATCAATATCTCCTATTCATCGCAGTATCTGCTTCATTCGGTATGAAATCCGCAGATAAAATCATGAACTTAAAAAGTAAAGGTAAATAGAAATGTCATTTGAAACTGTTGTACACATGGTACTTGAGCACGAAGGCGGCTATGTCAATCATCCATCCGATCCGGGTGGCGAGACTAAGTACGGCATTTCAAAACGTGCTTACCCTGACGTAGATATTGCAGAGTTAACTGAAGATGATGCGGCTGATATTTACAAACGTGACTACTGGGATCGTATCAAAGGTGATGATCTTCCTGCTGGGGTTGCTTGTGCTGTCATGGATTATGCTGTCAATTCAGGAATCTCACGTGCTTCAAAAGCTCTCCAATCCGTCTGTGGAATCGCAAACGGTGATGGGATCATTGGACCTGCTTCTCTCAACGCTGTATGGGTTACTGTAGAAAATGACGGAGAAGAGTCCGTTGTAAATGCAGTCACTGAACAGCGACAAGAATTTATTCGTGGCTTATCTATCTATGACACTTTCGGCAAAGGCTGGGAGCGCAGGATTGATGAGACACGTGCTAAGGCAATGGAGTTAATTGACAATGGCTAGTTTCAATGGTTTTACTGATGCACAGATGGATCGCATCTCACAGAAGCTGGGATACAGTGGACCTAAGCATAAGTTTGGTGAGTTTCTAGCCAGTAACCCTTCGGCTAATCGTGCGTACTCAGGACTGCTGAATAAAGTGAACATGAAGTTCAACCGTGGCGGTGTCGTTAAGATGCAGGCGGGAGGATATACTCCTGAGCAGATTCGTGAGTACACGAAGGGTATGTCAGACAAGCAGATTGCTGAAGCGGCAAAACAGTTTAATGTTAGTGCTGATCAGTTAGCAGGGGCATTTAATACAACACCTGATGTTATTAATACCCGTGCTCAAGCGGCGGGTGTTCCTTTAGCTCCTTCTATGCCCGTGGGGCAGGATTCCTCTTCAGTTATTGGAGGTAGTAGTTCTGGTGATACAACAAGTTTAAACTTAGCTCCTACATCTGGGGCACCTTCTATGTCTATGGATCAAGGTCCATCTTCACCTATTGTTGGGGGAGGAGGATCAGACACTTTGCGCAGTAGCTTTCCGCTTGTCGGAGGCTCAGGCACTAGTGGAGAGTCTGCTACTATAGATTCTGGAATGGGTGGAATAAGTGCTGGGACAGATACCTCTGCTACCATACCTGCGGGTACTATTGCGCCGCTAACAACTTCACTAGGTCAAACTATTCAAGCACCTCCTGCCGGTTCTGAGCAGGTAACACCTGAGCTTATTCAGAGCTATGTTAATCAAGTCTATGCGGCAAACCCCGGTGATTACTTTGGGGCAACAGCCAAGATTAACGAAGACTTAGCTAAGTTTAATCAGTCTGGATATAACATTAACTTTGATGATGTATCAAAGGCTGTTCAATCATATACAAATGCTCAGACAGATGCGACTGAAGCGGCTCTGACACCACCTCCTGCTACTACCACCACCACTACTACTACTGAAGCTACAGGTGCAGATGCGGCTGGTGGAACAGGCGTAAGCACAGACACAGGTACTGGCACTGCCGCACCTGCGGGTACTGGTACTATTCAAGACACAATGATTCAACGTGCCATGCAACCTGCCTTACCAGAAGGTGGTAAAATGGTTGCTCAGGGTATTGGCTTTGATCAAGCTACTCAACAGATTGGCACAGGTACTGGTCAGGTAGGTGAAGCACCATCCGTTGCTACCCCAACTGCTTCGACTGTATCACAGGCTACTGGTCCAACAGCCCTGACTGCACAGACTATGGATGCGGCAACTGCGGCAAGCCAACTGCAACAAACGACTGCGGCAGTTGGTGCTGTGTCTGCTCCTATGATGGCGCAAACAATGCCTCCTACAGACACTCAGGTAGCACAGCAACAAGCGGCACAGATAGATCAAGCAGTACGTGTACAGGCACCTCAAGCAAGACAGTTATCTGCTGAAGAGCTTGTGTCTGCGCCTGCTAATGCACAAGCGGCGGCTACGTTTGCTGAGCAAGTACAAGCGGCACAGGCACAGCCTACACCTGAAGCTACAGTACAGGGGCAGTTAGTTAATTTAATGGCTGACTTTGAAGGTGGTCAGACACCTGCATGGGCGGCTGGAGCAATGCGTAACGCAACTGCCATCATGGCTCAGCGTGGATTAGGTGCTTCGTCTATGGCTGGTCAGGCAATCATTCAAGCGGCCATGGAATCTGCACTGCCAATCGCTACTCAAGATGCTCAGACAATGTCACAGTTTGAGTTGACTAATTTGTCTAACCGTCAACAACGTGCAATGCTTGCGGCGCAACAACGTGCACAGTTTATTGGTCAGGAGTTTGATCAGGAGTTCCAAGCACGTGTACAGAATGCATCACGCATATCTGACATTGCAAACATGAACTTTAATGCTGAACAGCAGATTGCATTAGAGAATGCTCGTATGGCACAGACCGTTGACCTGAATAACCTGACTAACCGTCAGGCTGTACAGATGGCTAACATCGCACAGATTGCGCAGTTAGAGATGACTAATTTAAACAACCGTCAGCAAGCCGCTGTACAGAATGCTCAGTCTTTCTTGCAAATGGATCTGACTAACTTGTCTAACGAACAGCAAGCAACAATGTTTGATGCGCAGTCTCGTGTTCAGACACTGCTTTCGGACACTGCGGCTGAGAATGCGGCTAGGCAATTTAATGCTACTTCAGAAAATCAAACTAATCAGTTCTTCTCTAACTTGTCTGCTCAGGTGTCACAGTTTAATGCAACACAAAACAACGCAATGGAGCAGTTTAACGTAGAGCAAGGCATTGCAGTTAAGAAGTTTAACGCTGAAATACAGAACCAGCGTGATCAATTTAATGCGCAAAATCAAGTAGTTATCGCTCAATCTAATGCTCAGTGGCGTAGAGATATTGCAACTGCTGACACTGCCGCTCTCAATGAAGCTAACGCATTTAATGCACAGGCTGTACTAGGTATTAGTGAGCAAGCATATGCAAACCTGTGGCAGGCATATGAAGATGAGATGGAGTATGCGTGGCAGGGTGGTCAAAACGAGCTTGATCGTATTAACAAACTAGCACAGCAACGTCTTTTGGCTGACGCAGAATTAAGTGCCGCTGATGCCGCCGCTGATGCATCTACAAGTTCAGCACTTGGCTCATTCGCCGCGACTGCACTGTTCGGAACAGGCGGTAGTGCAGGTTTCTTAACGAAGTTTATGTAATAGGTATTTAAAGATGTCTAAAAGAATATCACAAACATACGATGGCTTTTTGTCCTACATGAGACAGAAAGAAAGTATGACAACACCAAAGAAGCAAGAAACTGCTAGCGGGTTAGGTGCTCGTATGAAAAGAACGAGTGCTTCACCTACTAAAAGCAAATACTCAGAGTTAGATAAAGTGGCTGAGATGGTTCAGTCTATTCGTGAATACAGGAACACATAATGGCAAATCCAGCGAACTTTCTTGATGCTCCAGTAGCAGGTATGTCTTTGACTGCTGAGCCTAAGTCACGCCCATGGCGTAGACCTTCGCAGGTGTCTACTGTTGATGAGGCTGTAGCTCTGTACGCACCAATCTTTTCAGACAAGACTACATCACGTATGTTGCTAGGTCAGATCCAGACTGGTATCCCGTTGACATCCATTGCTGATATTTTAATTACAGGTAATACAATGGAAGGTAAACACACACTAGATGTGGGATTACTTGTAGCTCCTGTACTTGTAGAGACAATGATCACAATGGCTGAGATGGCTGAGATTGATTATGTCGTAGGTAATGAGCGCACGGACGATGAACCGGGCACTAAGCAAGACATCATTAATCAGGTGATGAGAAGTCTCAAAGAAGAAGAGGCTATGCCAGAAGAACCAATGCCTGAAGAGATGTCTGAAGAAATTGAAGCGGTGGAAGAAGAACCAGAGCTTCGTGGGTTAATGGCTCCAAGGAGTGCAACGTAATGCCAGCATTAGATTTTAGAGCATTCGCCGCTGGGTTTGCTACACAAGCACAGAAAATTGAGGAAGAATCTGCCAAGATTGGTATGGATCTTCTGAATAAGGCGATGGAAGATTTTCGTGAAGAAGCCAAAGATTACAAAGGCAAGTACGATGAAGAGATTCGCAATAAGAAAGACATTGCTAGAGTACTACGCGGTATGCTTGGTGATGATGATGCCAAGGTAAAAGCTGTACTGGATCGTGGTGATTTAGAAGCCAAGATGTTTATTGAAAAGGCTGAATTTGCGGCGGCTGAGCAGGGACTAAGTAAGATTTCTGATTTAGTACCTTTAGCCGAAGGCCAAGAAGCTATAACTGGCTTTGACGTAATAGATTACATTGACAGTGGTGTATACGTAAGAACTAAAGCTCCTGTGTACATGGCACCTAAATCTAAAACAGGTGTATTTAACAGGGAGATTGGTGCTGACTTGCAAGAGGGTGTAGAGACTACTAAATCTGCGTACATCCCTGAGCGCAAGAAGTATGAAGGTGATGTGCCCATGGGCGGTGGAGCAATTGATCTACGCTCTAAGCCGATTAAAGGTGTGTTTGAGCCTCTTAGTAGAACAGACGTTGCTGGTGCTAATAAGATGATCAAAGATCAACTAAGCATAGCCGCTGGCTTAACAGCCACAACGTACATTGACGACTATGGCGATACACAAATTAAATACGTTGCAAAGTCACAGAAACAAGAAGAGGCAATCAACAAAGACGTTGATACTGCAAGAAGATTGTGGACGAAAATATACGAAGATAAAAACAAGGCTGTTGATTGGCAGGACATAAATTCTGTTGCTAGGGACTTTGCCGCCACTAAGCCTGATTTCTACACAAACATACAGCAATCGACTTCTCAAGCAGTCTCAGGTGGTGGCAGTCGTACTGCAGGTACTCAACCTGCCCCAGCTACTCCTGCCACTTCAGCAAATCAGACAGCATCCTTTGATCGACAGACATTTGTGAATGATCCTTCTGTAGATAATCTAATTAATCCTCCGATGGGATCTTCAGTAAGCGCAAGAAGCAGACGAACTAACATTTCAGCTATTGCGCAAAGTAAATACGGTTTGTCTAAAGCTGTAGCCGACCAATTAGCCGCCGCACTGGTACCATAAGATATATGAAAAGTTACAATTACTTATCTTCTGAAGACATCAATCGTGAAACTTTATTGCTTAACGAAGATTTCTTAGATGATGCCGCAAGTTACTTGTATAAAAGAACTGAAGGTGAGGTAGATGCTACCGATCCCGATGAGATATACGAAGAGTTTGTCAAGCGTATGCGGTATCACGATGTTAATGAGGTTGATACTGTAAGTGATTTAATGTACGCACAAGATGCTGACGAAGACAGTAAGGCTGAGATGGCTCGTCTGTTTGATGTGTACGACAGGACTGAAATGAGTCTTGAAGATATCGGTGATAAGGCACTGGACTATGGCGCAGGTATTCTTACTGCACCATCTACTATATTAGGTGTCTTGACTGGCGGTAGTGGTAAGTTAGCATCTGTTACTGCACAGACAGCAACTAAAGCACTCGTACGTAAAACTCTCTCTGGTGCCCTCAAAGGCGCGTTAGTGGAGGGTGCTATTGGTGCAGGGCAAAGCGTGGCACAGCAAGCCACACGGATGGAAGTAGACCCAGATAGAGAGTTCAGTATGGCTGAGCTAGCTCTGACTACAGGTGCATCTGCATTACCCGGTGCTGTATTCGGTGGCGGATCTGCATTTAGACAAGGCGCACTGCAAGTTGATGCGGCTGTATTAAAGGGGCAGGCTGAAGAAGCATCAGCTAGGATTCAAAGTGAAGCTGTACAGCGTGCTGAAGAAACAATTGCCAAAGCCGCTGACGCTGACCCAGATGCAGTCAAGAATGTTACAACTGTTCTTGATGAGTTAAACGTACTCACAGATAAGTCTCAGAAGTTAGACCCACTTGATCCACTGCGTGTCCAAGAAGGTGAAGAATTAAAGCTTGGCATTGAACAAGTAGAGGGTTTTGAGATACGTCTGTCTCAAGAGAAGGTCAATCAAATGACTGCGGCAGTGCTCGACATGAGTGATGTCGTAAAGGTTAATAAGAATGAAAGAATAACATCTGCAATCTCTCGTGCATTAGCAGATGGTGATGTACCAACTACCATGTTCACAGACATAATGGAGAAGTACAATCTCACAGGTGCTGAGATGGGACTCATTCTAGAAGCTGACGTTTCTAATGCCGCACGTTTAATGCGTAGCATGGGCATCATTAAGAACAACCACTATAAAAAGATAATGGAGTTGAAGGGTAAGGCGGAGCAGTTAGCTGAAGAAACTGGCATTGGCAGACAGGGAGCTAACTTTAAGAATGAAGTAGCCGCTGAACAAAATGTTAAGTCTCTTGTACAGACACTCAATGGCTTTGAGCGTGTGCGTCGATCAATCATGACATCACAGCCTGTTACCACTATCCGTAACGCTTTTGGTGCCGCATCCAGATTCTCATTAGATGCTGTTGAGGAGTTTATCTCAGCATCCACACATCACCTGTACAACAAACTTGTACCTCGTATACCCGGTGCTGAGAAGCTACCACAGAGAAGCGTATTCAACTCAGGTGATCTAGCGAAGTACGTAGTCAACACTCCTGAAGCTGACTTGATTGCGGACATGTACCGTAACATTGACCAAGAAGGCTACGACAGATTCTTCAGGGGTTTCATTGACTCAAGTGTTGCGTCTTCCAAAGTTTATGGCGGAGGCATGCTTGAAAGGTCTGGTAACTTCTTTAACTATTTCAACAAGATGTCGGATAACTTCTTTAAGAAAGCGGCATTCTCTGGTCAGTTAAGTCGCCTGACTCAGGCTAACTATGGCAAAGATTTAATAGATATTATAAAAGAAGGTAAGTTCAACACCATTGATCCTAAGCTATTCAACGAAGCTATGGACAAATCATATGAGCTTTTGTATCAGAAGACACCTAAAGGTCAGGGCACACTTGCTCGCATGGCTAATGGTTACTTAAAGATTGATAAGCAGGCTGGCTTCTTAACTGGTTTGTTAATACCGTTCCCACGCTTCGTGATCAATCAGCTTGAGTTCATGTACGAACACATTCCAGTCGTAGGCATGATCCCCCTTGAGAAGCTTGGGGCACCTAAAGGCAAGGTCAAAGTGGACTACGGTGATAAGTTCGCTAAGACTATTACGGGTTCTCTAGGCATTTACGGCTTCATGTCATTACGTAATACACAGGAACCCGGTGTTGCATGGCATGACGTTGAGACTGAAGAGGGCAAGGTAGACCTTCGTCCATTCTTAGGTCCAATGAACCTTGAGTTGTATATGGCTGATTACATTGTCAAGCTTCGTAATGGACAGCCTACACCTTCAGCTACTGGTTTAACACAAGACCTTGTACAGACTGCCATTGGCTCATCTATGCGTGCTGGTACAGGTCTGTGGTTAATCAATGAAGCTGTCCCTCAGCTTGCTGGTATGTTTGAAGATGACAAGCCTACCCTTCAGTTTGAAGAGAACATTGGTAGATTAGCAGGTGACTGGTTAAACACATTCACTATTGCAATGCCAGTAGCTGTAGCAAGAGATCTGTATTCACTGACAGATGAACAGCTTCGTAACATTCCTGAGTCAGGTGGACAGATAGATCTGTTTGATGTCATGTTTGCTAGGGCTGGTAGGTCACTTGGACCATTCCACAATAACATGGAAGGGCCAGCGTTAGATGAAGTCAGATACGATGTACTACGGCCTGAGCAGACTGGTAAGCCTGATCCATTCAGGACCTCAGTCACAGGTTTGAACATTTCAGCTAGAGCAAACGAAGTTGAGAAAGAAGCTACACGATTACAACTGAAGCCATATGAGTTGTATCGCAAGTTTAAGTTTGGTCCTGCTGATGTGGAGATTCGTAAGAATGTATCACAGAGACTTGCTCCACTGATGTCTAGCTACATCAGAGGTGATGAGTATCAAGGTCTTGACACCGATGCAAAGAAGAAGCTGTTCTTCCAACAGAAAGCTAAAGAGATCATTCGTGAATCTTCTAAGCCTGTGTTTGATGTTCTAGTATCTAAAATAAATCAGTACAAAGAAAATAATTCAGGTGCTGATGAAGAACAGATTCGTGAGGCATTAGGTTACAACCTTAATGACATCGCTCGTTATAAGTATGAGACACAGACTAAGAACATTCGTAAGGCTGTTGAGTCTGAATTGGGTGAAGCTACTGATGACACAAACTTCGCTGAGTACTACTCACGTGCTATTGATTTCGGTGGTGCTGAGTTAGCTGAAGGCGGATTGGTGCAGTCTTTCAATGAAGGTGGAGTAGTAGGTGATCCACTCGCTCTGTCTGAGACTGTTGAGGAAGAGAATGTAGCTACTCGTGAGCAAGAAGGTGAAGACTACGTTGATCAAATGATTGAACTTGGTCTTGACCTTGCACCTGTAACTGGTGAGATACGTTCAGCACAAGCCGCTGTAGAAGACTTTGAAGAAGGTAACTATGGCATGGCGGCGTTGGGCGCGATAGGGGCAATGCCAATTGTAGGTATACCCGGACGTATCGCAAAGAAAGCAATTACCAAAGCAATTAATGTACGCAAAGATAAAAAGGCAGACGTTGATTATGCTGAGTTAATTATGAGTGGGGATAAAAAGTTTGAGACTCGTGATACAGACAGCCTGCGACCCTACGTAGGACAGCGCATAGGAATTGCTAAAACTGGTGATGGTGAAGCAAAAGCTATTGGGTCAGTAGAAATAGGTGAACCTATTGAAGTTGATGAAAAAATGTTCCGTGAACTACAGGATCAGCATTTAGTTCCTCAAGGTACTGACTTTGATATCAAGCCCGGTGGTAAGAAGTATTTGTACCCAGTATCTAACCCAGAAAGATTTGATGCACCTAAGTCCGTAGGTAAAGGTATTGTATCTAGAAAAATACTTGATGACGCGGACGAAGCGATGGAGATGCTTGGCGATGAAGATGCAATTCAAGCGTGGAAAGACGCTAACAAATTGCCTGAGAATCAAAGACAAAAACGAAATCCTGTAGTGCAACAGGCGGCGCAAGATTTAAAAGATGGGAATATAACAGGTAAAGAGTATAGAAAAGTTGCTAAAGAAGAAATGCCTATGCGTCTTATTACCCGTGAAAATTTCCCAGAACAGCCGACGTTTACACAAATTGTTGGTGCATTGAAATCGGCGCAGTCTCAAAAGGGTATTGTTGGATTAAACCTAGACATACCAGATGGAACACGTGTAGGTTCCCGTCTAGATATTACTGCTTACGACATATATGACACTTGGGTTGTGTCTATACACGAAGGAGTAAGTCGCGGTAAACCAATAGGCTATGCGAAATCTATTGTTTTAGATAATGTTGCATTTGAAAGTGACAGTGCATTAAAAATAGCAACCAAATCCCCAAAAGCAACAATTGCTCGTATTCATGGAGACTTAGTTAACAGAGATCCTGAAGAAGTTTATCAACAGGTGTTTGATTTAATGGATGATCCCGAATGGACTCAGGTTGGAATGAATCCATTCAGACATTCATACTTTTACGATAAAGCAACAGGCAATCCTGTGACACGTGCGGATCAAGTACTACAAGTAGGGCCACTTGTTCTGGCAAAGGGGGCTAGAGCAACCCTTAGCGACCTTAGAAAATATAAAATCAAATCTAGTGACGGTAAGACTCGTGTTTTTAGCGAAGGCGGATTAATGAGCCGCAAATAAAAAACCCCTCATTGCGAGGGGCTGTGGGC